>WNFT01000526.1_pt1 | contig 31572 bp, 32 predicted proteins | sample 5400191 | NCBI WGS metagenome assembly WNFT01 (sample SAMN13153359, study PRJNA577476) | soil metagenome | isolation source: 80 cm saprolite under Madrone tree | place: USA:California | collected 2016-06-14 | reverse complement strand
GGGCCTCATCGCCGTCGGCGCCGGCGGCGGCCTTGCACCGATCGTGGTCGACGCCTATCCAACCACGTACAAGCGGCCGCCGGTGACCTATCACACCGCCTCGATCGCGCCCGGGATGCTGGTCTACCGTCAGCACTGCGCCACCTGCCACGGCGCCACGGGGGCCGGTGACGGACCCTCGATGCAAGGCCGGCGGCCGCCGGCCGATCTTCGCTCCCCGCCCGTATCCCGCCGGCACGCGGGCGAGATCTTCTGGCTGGTGACCCACGGCATCCCGGAGGGTGGCATGCCAAGCTTCGAGAAGCGGCTCGGCGATGCCGAGCGCTGGGACGTGATCAACTTCATCAGGGCGCTCGGCGCTGCCGGTGACGCCGGGCGACTCGGACGGGTGGTGGAGCCTGAGCGCCCCTGGCTCGTCGCGCCCGACTTTGCCGTCTCGGTGGGCCCGTTAGCGCCGGGTGCGTTGCGCGACTACCGAGGGCGGCGGATGGTCCTGCTGGTGGTCTACACGCTTCCGGGATCCCGCCCGCGCATGACGCAGCTCGCGAGGAGTTACGACCTGCTGTGGATCATGGGTGTAGAGGTCATCGCCGTGCCGACCGATGCCTCGTCCGAGGCGATCAGGGAGCTCGGCTCCTCGCCGCCCGTCCTGTTCCCGGTGGTGACCGACGGGGCCCTCGATATTGTCCAGGCCTACCGTATGTTCGCGCCCGGGCCTCACGCAGAGCTCCTGATCGATCGTCAGGGCTACATCCGAGCGATCTGGAAAGGCGACACCGAAGCGATGCCCGAGGCCACGGCGCTCCTGGGCCAGGTCGAGCAGCTCAACGAAGAGAAGAACGTCGCGCCCTTCCCGGACGACCACATCCACTGATGGAATCCGGAGCGCCTCCTTGATGCCCGTGTGGCAGGTGGTCCTCCTCGTGAACCTCACGCTCGCCGTTGGCCTGGGTTTGGGCTACGCCGACTGGGGCCGGCGGGCGGACAGGCTCTCTCAGGAGCTCGAGGCCACCCGCTCGAGAGTGGAGCGGCTCGAGCGCGAGCGCGCGGCGTGCACCACCGGTGCCCGTGGCGGCGAGCAGCAGTGGGAGGCGCGAGGGATCGTACGGGCGATCTTCCCCAGGGCGGACCTGCTGGTGATCACCCACGAGGAGATTCCGGGGTTCCTCCCGCCAAGGACCACCAGCTTCCGGGTGGCGCCGAGGATTCGTGACGCGACCCGGGTGGGCGACGCGATACGATTTTCGCTGCGGGGCGCGTTCCGGGACGCCACAATCGTGGCGATCGAGAGATGGTGAGCTGGTGCTTCGAGCGTTGCAGTTGGAATGTCACGAACCAGCAGAGGATCACGAGTTCTTTGGCCGCGACCGCAACCAGGTGACCGAGGTAACCGTCCGGCTCGATCCGGCTAATCGGCTCGGAGGCCGCTCCACGGAGGTCGTGTGGCGGGTGAAGCGTCTCCTAAGACATCAGTGAGACTCTCTGAGAACCCGCACAATTTCGCCGTGGTTCAACGACTGCCGATCTGGAAGTATTTGATTTCATGGTACGCCCGGCAGGAATCGAACCTGCGACCTTCGGATTCGAAGTCCGACGCTCTATCCAACTGAGCTACGGGCGCGTACACCATAATGGGGTGAGCGAAGGGAATCGAACCCTCAACCCCTGGAGCCACAGTCCAGTGCTCTGACCAATTGAGCTACGCTCACCGCGTTCGTGCGCTGGAACCAGAACGGCCCGGGGCTTCATGCTACCGTAGCTTCCCCAGGGGCGCAATCACGTCCCGCATCGTCTCGAGCCCTTCGCGGGCCGAGCGAAGAGGCGCGGCCAGGACCCGGAGCGCCCGCTCCACGCTGAGACCGCCCCGCAGAGGGCGCGGCGCCCGCTGCCCGAGGCGCGCCGTCGGGACGGGCGCGAGCCAGCCGTCGTCGAGCCCGAACACCTCGGCCACGAGCCGCGCGAACGCGAACCGATCCAGCACGGACGTCCCCGCGACGTGATAGACGCCACGCGCGTCGTGTTCGACAAGTTCGACGCTCGCGGCCGCGAGGTCGCCGTTGAAGGTGGGGCTCGAGGCCTGATCGGCCGGGACCAGCATCCGCTCGCCATCGCGGCAGTGCCGGATCACTTGGTACACGAAGTTCTTCTCCTGCCGCTCCGGCCCGTAGACGACCGTGGTCCGTAGGATCAGGCAACGCTGAAGCGCCTCTCGTACGGCCAGCTCGCCCTCCCATTTGGTGCGCCCGTAGACCGACACGGGGTTCGCGCGGTCGTCCTCGCCGTAGGGCCCGGCGGTGCCGTCGAAGATGTAGTCCGTGGAGTAGAAGACGAAGCCCGCGCCGAGCCGCGCCGCCGCCTGCGCCGCCGCCCGCGGTCCGTCGCGATTGAGCCGCGCGGCGTCGTCGGGATTCGCCTCGCAGTAATCGACATGGGTGAGGGCGCCCGCGCAGAACACCCAGTCGGGGGCGGTTTCGCCCAGGAGCCGCTCCGTGGCGGGCGCATCCCCCAGATCGAGATGGACGGTCCCGGGCGCGGCTGTGCGCGCGTGTGTGCCGACGACGGCGTGGCCGCGGCGGCCGAGCTCGAGGCAGAGCGCGCCACCCACCTGGCCCGACGCGCCGATCACCAGAGCCCGCATGTCGAAATGGCCGTCGATCCGCGAAGAGAAGGGCCGTGCTACTCCGGCAGCGCGATCTCCGCCTGGCGGCGCGGAACTTCCCGCTCGATCCGGAGCCAGACGCTGAGGGGGTCGAAGGACGCTCGGTTCTCGGCGGCGCAGGCGTGGAGCCTATCGACGAGCTGCCGGCCCTCGGCGACCCGCCGCCGGGGCGCCTTCGCCTGGCGCCGGAGCGTGTCGTCGTGGACGGCCTTGGCCTCGATCCACGCCTGCTCGAGGTGGGCCATCAGCAGAACGACGTCATTGACCCTCGCCTCCTCGAACTGACTCCACTCCGCGGCGCTCGAGAAGCGGGGGCAGGGCTCGACGAGCAGCGCGCCGAGGCGGCTCGCGACAGAGTCGACCGCCTGGAGGTGATGGTCGACGCGCACGCGCGCCTCGGCGACCGAGCGGATCGTGGGGCCGGCTGACGCCGCCGGCGCGACGGCGGCAAGGCATGCTAGGAGGACGCCGGTCGGGCCCGCTCGCACGCGGCTAGTATATACTCACCCAGTGAAACGCCGGCGGATGGTCTGCCGGGCCGCCTGCCTCGCCGTCGTCGGCGCGCTCTGTCTCTTCGCGGGCGCGGATGCGGCCGACTACTTCACGATCACTTACAACATCGATCGCAGCGGCCCGCGCCAGATCCGCCTCGACGGTCGCATCTTCAACAACACCTCCCTCGACGCGGTCAACGTCCGGCTCCGCGTCCAGGCGCTCAGCGCCTCGGGCGACGTCGTCGCCGAGCTGCCGGCGTACGTCGACCGGCTCGTCCGGGCGCGGCACGAAGGCTACTGGGACGCCTCCGTGCCGCCCGATCCTCGCATCACGGGGTTCCGGGTCGTCGTCGCCGGCTACCGCTTCCTGGTCCAGGGGCCGTAACCCGCCTATGCCTTGGCGAGCGCGCGGATGATCTCCCGGCAGAACGCGGGCAGGTCGTCAGGCCGGCGCGAAGTGATCAGGTTGCCGTCCACCACGACCTCTTCGTCGACCCAGTTGGTCCCCGCCGCGACCAGGTCGTCCTTGATCGAGAAGAACGACGTCGCACGCTTCCCCTTCAGGATGCCCGCCGACACGAGCATCCAGCCCGCATGGCAGATCGCCGCAACAACCTTCCCCTGCTGGTGGGCCTCACGGACGAGCTTCACCATCGCGGCGTGCCGCCGCATGACGTCGGGGGCGTAGCCACCGGGCACGATCACGGCGTCGAACTCGACCGCGCTCACGGCCTCGGCCTGGACGTCGACGTTGACGGGATAGCCGTGCTTGGAGGTGTAGGACTTGGCCCCCCCGGCGCCGATGACCTTCACCTCTGCCCCTTCCTCTCGGAACCGGTAGTACGGCACCCACAGCTCCATCTCCTGGTACATGTTCTCGGCGAGCACCGCGATGCGCTTTCCTTGCAGCTTCATGTCTCCTCCCTTGCTGTGTGCCGGCGCCAGACTAGGGGCCCCGGCGGTCCCACGGTCGTTCGGCTCGGACTGCCCGGCGGCGCCGGGTCGCCTTATTGCTGCTGCTGCTCGTGCTCCCGCTCCTTGATGCCCTGCTCGATCGCCTTGATCCGGCCCTCGACACGCCGGATTTCCAGGCGCAGCCGGATGAGGCGGGTGAGCTCTTCGTCGCTCTGCGGCTCCTGCTTCACGAGCGTCGTAAGCTCCTGCCTGAGGGTGACCAGCCTCGCCCGCTCGGACTCCAGGAAGATCTCCGTCATGCTCTGGGCCTGCGCGGGGCCGACGAGCGCCAGGACAAGAAACAGCGCCCACATTACCATCAAGATCCTCCATCGGCCCGACACCCCTGCCGAGGCTCCCGCCCGTCCTACCGGAGCAAAGTCCCATTATCGGCCACCCCTGGCCCCCGCGTAAGCCCCCCGTTAAATCGCTTGCCGTCGATGCGATAATCCCGACCAGCGGGCCGGCGAGCCGGCTCGGACAGAGGAGGCCGCGTGGGCCAGCTGTTGTTCGTCGTGTCGCGGGAGGCGATCAAGCGCTACCAGGACTTCAAGCGCGCCTTCTCGGACCAGGAGTCGGTCGAGATCATTCTCGATCGCCGGGTCGGCCAGCGGCGGCGGGCCGGCGCAGGGCCGTCCGACCCGGGCAGTGACCGCCGGCACGCCGACCGCCGCGCGAGGCCCGACGTCGACTCGGATCTGAGCTCCCTCGGCTACTCCGTGGTGCGGCTGACCAAGCCCGCGCGGTTCGTCTCCAGCTCAAACACGAACCGGTAAGCGTCTAGGCGTAAGGTCAAACACAGGGCGGCCCTTCACCATCCTACCCTTCAGCGAAGTCCGTGCCTTTATGGCTCCGTTAGCCCCCGAGGATCCGACGGTGGCGGCCCCGCGGTCTGCCGCGGGCTGGCCACTCTCCTGGCCGCGGCGAACCCCCCTGGGGTCGTCGAGCGGCAGGCCCCTCTCCGCGCGACCGGGCAGCGTCCACCGTCACCCACCAGGCGGCCGTGACTCCTCGGGCCTGGGCGTCGTCGACCCGCGGACGGGGGAGAGGGAGATCCTCGACCAGAGGGTCGCCCGTGTGCGCGGGGCGCGGGGGAGCTCTCCGGCCGACGCGATCTTCCTGAACCCCGACGGCGGCTTCGCAACGCTCTCAGATCGGGCCCGGAGCATGACGGATCCCGCGACGGCGAGGCTCGCCGTGCTGGCGCCGGGGGCCCGCCAGCTCCGCCCCGGGATCTAGAGGGGCGCGGCGGCTCGTCCGATGCGCGGCGTCGAGCAGATCCCCTGGCTCTACGACGCGCTTGCGGCGGTGGCCGAGCGAGGCGACATCGGCCGTTGGCGGCGCTGGCTGACGGCGGGCGCGCAGGGGCGGACGCTCGACGTCGGAACCGGGACCGGCCGCAACCTGCCGCTGTTCCCGGCGGGCACGTTCGTCGTCGCCGTCGACCCCTCGCTCTCCGCGCTCCGGCGCGCCCGGCGTCGGGCGCCGGGAGCCGCGGTGACCGCCGCCAGTGTGGAGGCGCTCCCGTTTCGCGACGGCGTTTTCGACACGATCGCGAGCAGCCTCGCCTTCTGCAGTGTCGCCGACCCCGCCCGCGGCCTCGCCGAGGTGCGGCGCGTCCTGCGTCCGTCCGGCCTCCTCCGGATGCTGGAGCACGTGCGCTCGGTCGTCCCCTGGCGGGCCCGGTGCCAAGACTTCGTCCAGCCCGCCTGGACGCGCATCATGGGCGGCTGCCATCCCAACCGGGAGACCGAGCGGGCGGTGGAGACCGCGGGCTTCAGGATCGACGCCGCGGAGCGCCGAGCTCGCGGAGGCCTACGCCGCTTCAGCGCTCGAGTCGTCTCGGATTCTGTGTTGTAACATAATGATTTATCATACTTTGGACAGGGCGACCAAAACGGTCGCCAATGGATCTGAAAAGGTGTAAGCTTTCGGGCGGGAGACAAGAAGGCGATGCTCCGCTTTACGAAACGCGTGGACTATGGACTGATGGCGATCCAGTACGTCGCCTTCCACGAGGGCGTGAGTCCGGTCGCGGTCAAGCAGATCGCGGAGGAGTTCAACATCCCGAGCGAGCTCCTCGCCAAGATCCTCCAGCGTCTGGCGAAGCGGGGCCTGATCGTGAGCCAGAACGGCCCGAAGGGCGGCTACCGGCTGGCGCACCAGCCGGAGGAGATCACGGTCGGACAGGTGGTGCGGGCGCTCGAGGGGCCGATCGCCATCGTGAGCTGCTACAACGACGAGGGCGACTGCCCCCAGATGCCGCGCTGCACGCTCCGCCGGCCCGTCCAGAAGATCCAGGCGGCCATCGGCCAGCTGCTCGACACGATGAGCCTCGCCGAGCTGATGGGCGGAGACGTTCCGGAACTGCTTTCGGTGAAGGGATAGGAGACGGGAGCGAAAGAAACCATGGCGATCCAGCTTTCTGAGGCAGCGGTCAAGCACGTCAAGGAGCTCAAGCGAGCCCAGAACCTCCCCGACGACGTCTTCCTCCGGATGGGCGTCAAGGGCGGCGGCTGCTCGGGCCTGTCATACCTGCTCGAGTTCGATAACGAGCTGCGCCCGCAAGACAAGCAGTTCGAGATCGACGGGGTCAGGGTCGTGTGCGACGCCAAGAGCTATCTCTACCTGAACAGCACCACGCTCGACTACGTGAAGCAGGGCCTCCAGGCGGGGTTCGCGTTCGTCAACCCGAACGCGAAGTCCAGCTGCGGGTGCGGCTCGTCCTTCTCCGCGTAGCATGCGACGCACCTCTTTCGAGGAGTCACGATGAGCACGACGGCGAAGACGGTCGAGGCCCTCGTCAACCGCGAGTACGAGTGGGGGTTCGTCACCGACATCGAGGCGGACGTCATTCCGGCCGGTCTCAACGAGGACGTCGTGCGGCTGATCTCCTCGAAGAAGAGCGAGCCCGCGTTCATGCTCGAGTGGCGGCTCCGGGCCTTCCGGCACTGGGTCAAGATGGGGACGGCGGCGGGGGAGCCCAAGTGGGCGAACGTGACGTATCCGCCCATCGACTACCAGTCCGTCGTCTACTATTCGGCGCCCAAGCAGAAGGTGACAGTGGGAAGCCTCGAGGAGGTCGACCCGAAGCTGCTGGAGACGTTCGCGAAGCTCGGCATCCCCCTCGGGGAGCAGAAGCGTCTCAGCGGCGTCGCCGTCGACGCCGTCTTCGACAGCGTCTCGGTGGCGACGACCTTCAAGGAGAAGCTCGCCGAGCTGGGCATCATCTTTTGCTCGTTCTCGGAGGCCGTGCAGAACCACCCCGACCTCGTCGAGAAGTACCTCGGGTCGGTGGTGCCGTACACGGACAACTTCTTCGCCTCGCTGAACTCGGCGGTCTTCAGCGACGGATCCTTCTGCTACATCCCCAAGGGCGTCCGCTGCCCGATGGAGCTCTCCACGTACTTCCGCATCAACACGGCGGGGTCGGGCCAGTTCGAACGCACGCTCATCGTGGCCGAGGAGGGGAGCTACGTGAGCTACCTCGAGGGCTGCACGGCGCCCGTGCGCGACGAAAACCAGCTCCACGCGGCCGTGGTCGAGCTGGTGGCGCTCGAGAACGCCCAGATCAAGTACTCGACCGTCCAGAACTGGTACGCGGGCGACCGCGAGGGCCGAGGCGGCATCTACAACTTCGTGACCAAGCGCGGCAAGTGCGTCGGCCGCAACTCGAAGATCTCGTGGACGCAGGTGGAGACGGGCTCGGCCATCACCTGGAAGTACCCGAGCGTGATCCTCCAGGGCGACGACTCGGTCGGTGAGTTCTACTCGGTGGCGCTCGTGAACAACTACCAGCAGGCGGACACCGGCACCAAGATGATCCACATCGGCGCGAACACGCGGAGCACGATCATCTCGAAGGGCATCTCCGCCGGCCACGGCAACAATACCTACCGCGGCCTCGTGAAGGTGCTGCCGCGGGCCGCGCACGCCCGCAACCGCACCCAGTGCGACTCGCTGCTGCTCGGCGACCGCTGCGGGGCCCACACCACGCCCTACATCGAGGTGGCCAACGCCACCGCGAGCGTGGAGCACGAGGCCTCGACCGCGAAGATCAGCGAGGACCAGCTCTTCTATTGCAAGCAGCGCGGCATCTCGGCCGAGAACGCGGTGTCGATGATCGTCAACGGCTTCTGCAAGGAAGTCTTCAGGAACCTGCCGATGGAGTTCGCCGTGGAGGCGTCCAAGCTGCTCGGCGTGAGCCTCGAGGGAAGCGTCGGGTAGGGCGGGCGATCGGAGCGAGGGAGACGACATGCTGAGCGTTCGGAACCTGCACGCGGGCGTGGACGGCCGCGAGATCCTGCGGGGCATCGACCTCGAGGTGAAGCGCGGCGAAATCCACGCGGTGATGGGCCCGAACGGCTCGGGCAAGAGCACGCTGGCGCAGGTGCTGGCCGGGCACCCGGCCTACACCGTCACCGCCGGCGAGGTGATCTACGAGGGCCAGAACCTGCTGGAGCTGTCGCCCGAGTCGCGCGCCCGCGCCGGCCTCTTCCTGGCGTTCCAGTATCCCGTCGAGATCCCGGGCGTGAGCACCGCCCAATTCCTCAAGGCGGCGGTGAACGAGATCCGGACGCGCCAGGGGCAAGACGAGCTCGACGCGATGGAGTTCCTCGAGCTCCTCCGCGAGAAGCTCAAGCTCGTGGAGATGGACCAGAGTTTCATCAGCCGGGCCGTGAACGAGGGGTTCTCGGGAGGCGAGAAGAAGCGCAACGAGATCCTCCAGCTGGCCGTGCTCGCGCCGCGGCTCGCCATCCTGGACGAGACCGACTCCGGCCTCGACATCGACGCGCTCAGGGTCGTCGCGAACGGCATCAACCAGCTCCGGACGCCCCACACCGCCACGATCCTGGTCACGCACTACCAGCGCCTGCTCAACTACATCACGCCCGACCAGGTCCACGTCCTCTTCAACGGTCGGATCGTCAAGTCGGGCGGCAAGGAGCTGGCCCTCGCCCTCGAGGCCCATGGCTACGACTGGATCAAGGACGAGATCCCCGCGGTCGCTCCCCTCGGCGCCGCCTGAGGGACCCGGAGCGATGACCCAGGCCGCCCCCCCGATGAACAGGTATCTCGCCGCCTTCGAGGCGCTCGAGGGCGCCGGCGCGGCCGCGAGCCCGGCGTGGCTCCACCGGATCCGCCGCGAGGCGATCACCCGCTTCGCCGAGCAGGGCTTCCCCACGGTGCGGCTCGAGGACTGGAAGTACACGAACGTCGCGCCGATCGTGGCGACCGCGTTCCAGCTGGCCGACACCGTCTCCACCGGCCTGCCCGCCCAGGCGATCGAGCGCTTCGTCGTCCGAGACCCGCTGGCCCACCGGCTCGTCTTCGTCAACGGGCGCTACTCCGCCACGCTCTCCTCGGTGGCCCCGCTGCCCGGCGGGGTCCGGGTGGCGAATCTCGCCGAGGCGCTCCGGACGGACGCGGCGGTGCTCGATCGGCATCTCGGCCGCCACGCGGCGTCCGAGGGCACCGGTCACGGGTTCACCGCCCTCAGCACCGCCTTCGCCCACGACGGCGCCTTCGTGCACCTCCCGGCCGGAGTGCGGGTGACGGCGCCGATCCACCTGCTCTTCGTGGGGACGGCGCCGGCGGGGCCCGTGCTCGCACAGCCGCGCAATCTCTTCGTGGCCGATCGCGGAAGCGAGGCGACCGTCGTCGAGAGCTACGTCGGCCTCGCGGCCGACACCTACCTGACGAACGCCGTCACCGAGGTCGTCCTCGGCGAGGGCGCGATCCTCCAGCATTACAAGATCGAGCACGAGAGCGAGCGCGCCTACCACGTGGGCACGACCGCGGTCGTCCAAGGGCGCGATAGCACGTTCACCTCGGGCTCGATCGCGGTCGGCGGCGCGCTCGCCCGCAACAACCTCGGCGTGCTGCTCGCCGCCCCCGGCGCGAGCTGCGCGCTGACCGGTCTCTACGTGCTCCACGGCCGCCAGCACGTCGACAACCACACGTTCATCGACCACGCCGCGCCGCGCTGCACGAGCCGCCAGCTCTACAAGGGCGTCCTCGACGGCAGGGCGCGGGCCGTCTTCAACGGCCGCGTGACGGTCCGCCGGGACGCGCAGCACACCGACGCGCATCAGACGAACAAGAACCTCCTCCTCTCCGAGGGGGCGGAGGTCGACACGAAGCCCCAACTCGAGATCTTCGCGGACGATGTGAAGTGCACGCACGGGGCGGCGGTCGGCCAGCTCGGCGAGGACGCCGTCTTCTATCTCCGGAGCCGCGGCCTCGGCGAGGAGGCCGCCCGCACGCTCCTCGTCTACGGGTTCATGAGCGACGTCATCAACCGGATCACCGTCGAGCCGATCCGCGCGCAGCTGGACAGCCTCCTGATGGCGCGACTCCGAGAGGCCCGCGCCGCAAAGGAGCCACGATGATCACCGCCCGAGACGCGAGGGCCGCCGCGGCGCCCGCCGCCGCCCTCTGGGACGTCGAGCGGATCCGGAAGGACTTCCCGGCGCTCCACCAGCGGGTTCACGGCAAGCCGCTCGTCTACCTGGACAACGCGGCCACGAGCCAGAAGCCCCAGGCCGTGATCGACGCGCTCGTCGCCTACTACTCGCTGGAGAACTCGAACGTCCACCGGGGCGTGCATCTCCTCAGCGAGAAGGCCACCCAGGCCTACGAGGAGGCGCGGGTCCGCGTCCAGCGCTTCCTCAACGCCGCCGAGGCGCGCGAGATCGTGTTCGTCCGCGGGGCCACCGAGGGCATCAACCTGGTCGCTGCGAGCTACGGCCGTACGTGGATCGGGGCGGGCGACGAGGTCATCATCTCCACGATCGAGCACCACTCGAACATCGTCCCCTGGCAGCTCCTGTGCGAGGAGCGGGGCGCCCTCCTGCGCGTCATCCCCGTCGACGACGCGGGCGAGCTGCTGCTCGACGAGTACGCCCGGCTCCTCGGCGCGCGGACGAAGCTCGTGGCCGTCAGCCACATCTCCAACGCCCTCGGGACGGTCAACCCGGTCAAGCGGATGATCGAGATGGCGCACCGGCAGGGGGTCCCCGTGCTGATCGACGGCGCCCAGGCGGCGCCCCACCTGCGGGTGGACGTGCGGGAGCTCGACTGCGACTTCTACGTCTTCTCCGGGCACAAGGCCCTCGGCCCGACCGGGATCGGCGTGCTCTATGGCCGGGCGGAGTGGCTCGAGCGGATGCCGCCCTACCAGGGGGGCGGCGACATGATCGCCTCGGTCACCTTCGAGAAGACGACGTACAACGCGCTGCCCTACAAGTTCGAGGCCGGCACGCCCCACATCGCCGGCGTCATCGGCCTCGGCGTGGCCCTCGACTACCTGAGCGGGCTCGGGCTCGATCGGGTGGCGGCCTACGAGCGCGAGCTCCTGACCTACGGGACCGCGACGCTCCAGGCCGCCCCCGGGGTGCGGATCATCGGCACCGCCGCGGACAAGGCGAGCGTGCTCTCGTTCATCGTCGACGGTGTCCACGCGCACGACGTCGGCACGATCCTCGATCACGCTGGCATCGCCGTCCGGGCCGGGCATCACTGCGCAATGCCGGTCATGCGGCGCTTCGGCGTGCCGGCCACCGTCCGCGCTTCCCTCGCCTTCTACAACACCCGCGAGGAGCTGGACGCGCTCGGCGCCGGGCTCCGCGAGGTGCGGGAGATCTTCGGGTGATGTCCGAACTGCGCGAGCTGTACCAGGAGGTCATCCTCGACCACAACCGGAAGCCGCGCAACTTCGGGAGGCTCGACGGGGCCAACCGGACCGCGGAGGGCTACAACCCCCTCTGCGGGGACCAGGTCCGGGTCGACCTCGACATCGAGGCGGGCGTGATCCGCGATATCCGCTTCGAGGGCTCGGGCTGCGCCATCTCCAAGGCGGCGGCCTCGATGATGACCGCGAGCCTCAAGGGCAAGACCGTCGGCGAGGCAGACCAGCTCTTCGGCCGGTTCCACGACATGCTGACGGCGGCGGGGAACGGCGGCGCCGCCGCCGAGCTCGGCAAGCTCGCGGTCTTCTCCGGCGTGTGCGAGTTCCCGAGCCGCATCAAGTGCGCGACCCTGCCCTGGCACACGGTCCGCGCCGCGCTCGCCGGCAAGGACGAGCCGGTCTCGACCGAGTAGGAGAGCCAACGCGATGAGCGATCCGGCCGCGACTGAGAAACTCGTGATCGAAGCGATCCGGACGTGCTACGACCCGGAGATCCCGGTTAACATCTACGAGCTCGGGCTGATCTACGAGGTCAAGGTGGACCCGGCGGGCGTCGCCGCCGTCCGCATGACCCTGACCTCGCCCAACTGCCCCTCCGCCCAGGAGCTGCCGCTCGAGGTGGACGCCAAGGTCCGCACCGTCCCCGGGGTGTCCGACGCCAAGGTCGAGGTCGTCTTCGATCCGCCGTGGAACACCTGCATGATGTCGGAGGCCGCGAAGCTCCAGCTCGGCCTCCTGTAACCGACGCCGGCGCCCATGCCGTCTCGCCCCATCGGGCTCCTGCTCGCCGCGCTCGCCCTTCCCGGTCTGGCGAGCCCGGCCCGCGCCCTCGAGGCCTCACCGAGCGACATCCTCGCCGCGCCCGACCAGTTCGACGGGCGGCCCGTGGCCCTCCGGGGCACGATCGCCGACCTCCAGGAGCTCGGCGCCACGACGTACACGTTCACGCTCGGCGACGGCACGCGGGCGATCCGCGTGCTCTCCCCCGGCACCCCCTCCTGCGGCGCCGGCGAGGCCGCGACCGTGGAGGGCGTGTTCCGGAAGGAAAAGCGCGACGGCTACACAATCTACAGCGAGGTCGAGGCGACCCGCGTGACCTGCCACTGAGGGCCGCCCGTGGCGCCGACGCCGAGACGACCGCACGCGCTCCATCCCTCGCTCCGGACGATTCTCTGCATCTCGGCCCATCCCGACGACAACGAGTTCACCATCGCCGGAAGCGTCGCCGCGTGGGCGCGCGACGGCCGCGACGTCGTGTTCTGCCTCGTGACGAGCGGGGGCGCCGGCACGAACGAGCACACGCCGCGCAGCGACGGCCTGGTGCCGGTGCGGGAGCGCGAGTGCTGCGAGGCGGCGCGGATCCTCGGCGTGAAGGACGTCGTCTTCCTCCGGTATCAGGACGGCGTCGTCGAGCCCACGCTCGGCCTGCGCCGCGACCTGACCCGCGTCATCCGACGACACAAGCCGGATGTGGTCGTGTGCGGCGATCCGACCGTACGCTGGTACGGCAACGAATACCTGAACCACCCCGATCACCGGGCCGTGGGGAGCGCCACCCTCGACGCGGTCTTCCCGTCCGCGGAGACGCGCTCGATCTTCCCCGAGCTGCTGGCCGAGGATCTCGAGCCCCACAAGGTCCGGGAAGTCCTGCTCAGCGGGGCGATCCCCCCCGACACGTGGATCGACATCGGTGACATGCTCGAGCTGAAGTGCGCCGCCCTCAAGGCGCACGTCTCGCAGGTCGGCTCCGGGGCCTGGGTCGACACGCTCCTGCGAGAGTGGGCCGCACGCGCCGGCAAGCAAGCCGGCATCCCGTACGCCGAATCCTACCGGCGCATGGTGTTGGCGCGCGGCGACTGACGCAGACATCGGGAGCCCGACCGCCGCGCGCCGAGGGCGTGATCGGCACCCCATCGGGACGAGGAGGAAGACGCGTGAGACTTCGCGGGCGAACACCGGCCGCCGCGGCGCTGCTGACCATTCTCCTAACGGCCCGGCCTGTCGCGCACGCGCAGTACGAGCCACCGATGATCCACCTGACACCGGACGAGGTCACGTGGGCGGACTCCGCCGAGGTCCCTGGGCTCAAGATCGCGGTGCTGGCCGGGGATCCGCGGAAGGCCGGCCCGTACACGATCCGCGTCAAGTTTCCGCCGGGCACGATGACGAGACCCCACTATCATCCCGAGATGCGGACGGTCACCGTGATCTCCGGCACGTGGTGGGCGGGCGCCGGGGAGACGTTCGACCCGGACGCGACGACGCCGCTCGCGGCGGGCAGCTTCGCGATCCACTTTCCGAGGAGAACCCACTTTGACGGCGCGAAGGACGACGGCGCCGTCGTGCAGATCAGCGGAATCGGTCCGAGCGCCACGATCTGGGTCCACCCGGAGGACGGTCACGTGTGGGTCGGGCCAGCGCCGGGCCGCACCACGAAGTAGCGATCGTCCGCCGGGCCCACCCGCCCGAGGCCAACTCGCCGGGCGTCAGCCTTCGACGCCGACTCGGCCCCCTCGCCGTCGAGGCCTTGTCAAACGCGACACGGAGGCCTTCGGGTCAGGGCGCCTAGAGGATCTCCTTGTCCACCAAATTCACCGCCTCCGTCCATCCGGCGTACGTCACCCGCGTGATCTGTCGATGGAGGATCTCGAAGCGTTTGCGGAACTCGACGGTGAAGGTGACCTTCACCTTGGTGCCTTGGCGTTCGACGACCTTGGCGAAGGGGACCATCAGCTTCTCGACGAGCCCGGCGTCGACGTACATGCAGAGCTTCTCCGCCAACAACCGGCGTTTCAACTCCTCCAGGTCGCCGTCTCCCCTGCGCTGCTCAGCGAGCGCGACGTCGTAGGCCTCCGGGGTGCTGCACACCCAACAATCCGCCTTCAGCGTCTGCAGATACTCGCCGGCGTACGCGCCTGCCGTCACAAGGCCGAACACCATCAGCGCGAAAGAGAGAGTCTTCATCCTATTTCCAGGAGGCGCCTTCGATGGCGAGCGTCTCGAGGTAGGCGCCGATCTGACTGATCTGCTGCTCGGTCAGGTACTCCTTCCAGGGAGGCATCTGTTTGCCCGTGCGACCATTCTTCACGGCGACGACAAATTCGCGGTAGCCCAGCGAAAACTTTCTCAAGTCGGCCGCGTACTTGCCAAACCGGGACTCGCCGTCGGCGTGCCGGCCATGGCACGGCGCGCAGAACTTGACGAAGAGGCCGTGTCCTTCTCCGATCGCTTCCGCGTCGCCGGAGAGCGGATTGGAGGAAGCCGCCTTGTCGGCGGCAGGGGACGACTGCACGATCTTCGGTTCTTCGTGTCCCATCGTGCCGAAGGCGTCGACCGGCCTTCCAAGCTCCGATCCGGCCAACATGAGGAACGTGGCCGCGAGACAGAGTCCCCACGGGGCGCCCAGGCTGAATGTCACGTCGGAATCTCCTTGGCGTTCTCGACGACGACTGGCTGACGGTCGCCAACTGGCACACACCTGCTGCGGGGGCGGCGGGCAGTGATGTTCGGCGCGCGCATCAGCGGGCGCCCGGCAGAAAGGCGGGACAAGGGACCAGAGACCAGCCGATCCCTTGTCCCGCCGCGAGCCTGCTCCTCAATCGAGGGCGAAGACGATCACCGCAGCGCTTTCCTTCAGGTTGATCAGCTTATCCTTGAAGTAGTGGTCCGCGAGCGCGCGACCGACGTAGGAGCCGTGGCCGGTCGCCACGGCGATGTACTGCTTGCCGTCGACCGAGTACGAAACGATCCCGCCATTGTGGCCGGTGCCGTTATTGAAGTGCCACAGCATGTCGCCGGACTTCGCGTCGAGCGCTTCGACCCAGCCGTCCGTGGTCCCGACGAAGAGGAGACCCCCCGCCGTGGACAGGAGGGCCGAGTGCGGGATGATCTCGTACCGCTTCTCCCAGGCGAGCTTGCCTGTCGCGGGATCACGGGCCGTGATACGGCCGTAGGCACTCGTCTCGCCCGGCGGGTGGGTCCCTATCCACTCGGCGTTCATGAATGCCTGCACGAAGGGCTCTAAGGTTCGGGTGTCAGAACCGGCCGAGATCGTCGTCCCACCGCCCTTCGGGGCGACGGTCAGGTCCATGCACCACTCGTTCGTAATCCGGTAGAACAACTTCGTCTGCGGGCTGTACGTACCTGCATTCCAGCTGTGCCCGCCGTCGATCGCCGGACAGACCAGGGTCTTCTCACCGGGCTTCGGCCACAGCTGGTTCTCCCACTTCCCGGTCTCCAGGTTGAACCCGGACGTCCAGTTGTACGACTTCATGTCGGGGTAGACGCTCAGGGGCTGACCGGTCTTCCGGTCGTGGACCTGGTTGAACCCGTTCTTCCCGGGATGGAGCACGAGCTTCCTGCCCTTGCCGTCCTCAAACAGGACGTACTCTCCCGGAGAGGCGTCGTAATCATAGGGGTCGCCGGGCGCCTCCTGGAAATACCAGTTCAGCTTCCCGGTGTTGAGGTCCAGCGCGACGGTCGACGACGTGTAGAGATTCCCGCCCGGTCGCCAGCCGTCCGCGGTGGGGTCGAGGCATTTGTCACCGCAATAGTCATAGTCCGGATCGGGGTTGCCGACACCGATGAGGATCTGGTTATTGTCATAGTCGACCGTCCCCGGCTGCCACGAGCCGCCGCCGCCCCACTTCCAGGAGTCGCCCTTCCAGGTCGCCAATGCTCTCGGATCATCCCGTCCGGTCGTATAGAAGATCCACTTGATGTCACCGCTTCTCGGATCGATGCCGAAGATCTTGCCCTCGATCGGATACTCGCCGCCGTTCTGTCCGATGACGAGCAGACCGGAGTTGACGAAGGTCGCGGCTCCACTGAAGCCGATGGTGTCCTTCTTGGAGTTCACGAGCTGCTTGTCCCAGAGCACCTTCCCGGTCGCCTCGTCCAGTGCGACGAGGTGACCATCGGCCTGGCCCATGTAGACCCGTCCGTCGCCGATCGCCAGGCCCCGCGTGTGGGCGAAGAACGAGCGGGCGACGATCGCTTCGTCCATCTGGGGGACATAGGCCCAGAGCCGCTGCCCGGTTTTGGCATTGAGCTTCCAAACCGTCGACGGGTTGGTCGACACGTACATGTAACCGTCGACGACCAGGGGTGTGCTCTGGAGGCCCATTCGCACTTCGCCGGGCTGGAAGATCCAGACGGGCCGCAACTGCTTGACATTACGCGTGGTAACCTGATCGAGCGGGCTGTACCGCCACCCGGTGTTAGCCGTTCGATGGTACGCGCACCAGTCCTGGGCTGGACAGTTCTTCATCTCGTCTGCGGAAGAGCCAGCCTTCGCAGGGGGCGCCGCCAGCATTAGGGCGACCCCAAGCAAGGCGGCCACCTGTGCCAATTTCACCAATGACCTGGGCATTTGTCTTATCCCTCCAGCGGTCCGATGTAGTCCTTCTCGGGCGTTATCATGCCAGATGGCGTTTGGTTACCTTCCTTTCGAAGAGGCCCCGGGCGGGCCACGAAGAGACGTAGAACGCGACGGGCCATCTTGGTGGCCCGTGAAGCGCTCGGCGGACTGAGAGGGGACCCGCTTTACGCGCATTACGCCCCCACAGAAAACGACCGTTAATGCCTCGAAAGGACCAATCTAGGTCCACGCTAGGGCAGAGTCAATAGCGCAGTGCGTCTCACATAAGGGTGCTCAGCGCAGAGCGCTCAGCGGCCACTAACGCGCGGCGGCATTTGGAGAACTCGTCAGTCGCCGCTTGCACGAGACATCGCTTGCTGAGTCTCGGCCACCTCTGCGGGAGTTCCATCTCGGGAACAGCCGGCACTCGTCGTCGTAGGACCTCACAGAACAGCAAGAGCGGGGGAATCGCCCGAGAATCAAACGATCCCGCTGCGGCTCCCAGACGTATCCCGAGCTGGGTCAGCTTAGGTGGCACTCCGCGCGTTATCGAGATCCCCAAACGCGGAGCGAGGACGATCCGGAGGAAGGGAGCGAGCCGGCCGGCCTCGGCGGCGTGTCTCCCAGGCGCCGAAGGCGCATGGAGTCCGTAAGCCGGGTCGCTCGCGAGTGGATGACGGCGCAGTGGAACCGGCACGACGTCTCATCGCGACCAGGGTCGGGAGCCAGATGGGGCCGGGACCCAACAACAAAGGCCTCGAGCGCAGGCCCGCATGGTGAACGCGACGGCTGGGAACACCGAGTTCGCCGACTGCGCGCGGCCTACGCCGAAGTTCCGCTCCCGCAGCAGCGGCTCGAACGAGAGGGGAGCACCGGTCGCACGCTCGGCCGTGGCCACGGCACGGGCGAAGTCGCTCGACACAGCGATTCCGCCGCGCGGGAGGCGGCGCGCGAGCCGCTCCGCCTGGACCACGCCGCAGATGAGAACGCGACGTCAGGACACTGGACGATACGCGAGGCGTTGCCCATAGTCTCGCCCTCGCGGATCAGGAAGCGCCGGTTTACCCCTCCGACTCGTGCGCGGTCGCGAGTGCCGAGGGCAAGGCCGCCAGTACCTCCCGGAGGCACTGGCGGACACGGGCGACGTTCTCCTCCGCCTTCTCGGGGACGCGTCCGCATGACACCTGGGCGATGAAATCCTCGTGGCTGGTCGTCATCAGCAATGACGCGTTGATCTCCAGCTGCATCGCGTGGACTCGGCGGGTACGGGGCTGGCCAAACGTGGCCACGATGTTGCCGCCGGTATAGCCACTGACGTTCTCGTGCACCACGAAACCGTGGCGGGTGAAGATCGCCGCCACGGTCGCAGCGAGTTGAGGGTCACACGTGGCATCGTGGCGCGTGCCGATGATGACCTGATGGTCCTTCATCCGGCGCGGGCTCCCGGTGTGGCCATCGAGCAGCATCGCGTACCCGTAGGCGTCACGGAGCTGGGCGAGCAGGTGCTCCAGAGCCGCGTAGTAGGGATCGTAGAGCGTCTGCAATTGCGCTTCGAGGTCGGCGAGCCTGAGCGGGCGCCCAAAGATGGCCGCGTCGCGCGTGGTATGGGTGCGCACCACCCCGCGTCGGGAGCGCACCTCGCCGTCGTGGTGCTCGAAGTCATCGCGGCGGCGATTGACGTCGACGAACATGCGCGAAAACGGCGTCGCGAGGACCGTGGCCCCGTCCTCATGCAGATCGGCGTAGAGATCGCCCGCGAAGGTGTCGGCAAACCCGTAGGCGAAGGTTTCGAACCAGGGCTCGCAGTAGTTGTCGCGGGTGATGTGGGGCAACGGCTGCGTGCCGTAGTGGGGCACGCTCACCAGGACCGGCGTGCGCTTCCCCGGCGCGGGATGCCTGACGATCGGGAACGAGCGCTCCATGGTCAATGCCCATCCGAGCTTAGCATGATGGCCTGCGGGACGGACGTCGCCGCATCACCGACGAGCACACCTGCCCGACGCGGCGTGACGAGGTCGACGAGGTGTTCGCCATGAGGGCGGCCAGGAAGAGGGCGCTCGGACACCGCGGATTGACAGGCCTCGGCGTCCCCGCATAATTTCGCCATGGCTCCCCCACCCGCGACACCCGAACAGCGGCTCCAGACATTCGAGGCGGTCGCCGAGCAGTGGCAGAACCCGTGAGCACCACCCGGGTGCGCCCCGCGCGCCTCGCCGAGGCCGCGATCCTGGCCGAGATGGCCAATGACCTCAACGACCACGTCGGGATCCACCGCCGGCCGTTCACGCCGGAGCGGATCCAGGCCGACGGCTTCGGCCCCCAGGCCGCCTTCACCGCGCTGGTCGCCGAACTCGACGGCGTCGTGGTCGGCTACGTCTTCTTCGGCCTTGGCTACAACACGGACGTAGCGGCTCGGTCCATGTGGCTCCACGACCTCTTCGTGACGCCGGCGGCGCGCGGACGAGGCGTGGGCTACGCCCTCATGGCCGCCGTTGCGGCGGAGACGGTACGCATTGGTGGCGTGTCGCTGGAGTGGGGCGTGCACACGGCCAACGCGGGCGCGCTCGAGTTCTATCGCCGGCTGGGCGCGGCGGACGCGGAGACGCGCATCTTGAGCGTCGCCGGCGAGCGGCTGCGCGCGCTGGCCGACGCCGCGCCATAGCGTCGCCGGCGCCGCGACGGCAGGCGTGTCCATCCGAAGACGTTGACGCGTTCGTAGGCCGCCGATACGGTGCGCGCGATGGCGGATTACGAGACTAGGTCCCAACGCTACCGCAACTGCGACGAGCGCTCAACGCCTCCGGGCGGGGACGCGGGATCGCCGGCGCGTGTCTCGGCGCGACGGGCGGTCCGCACGACCCGCGCCCAGCGGCGGCGCGTCCTCCAGCTCGATCCCGAACACCGCCGACAAGCGATCGTCGGCGATGCGCTTGCCCGCGGCCGGGTGCGCGCGCGACACGGCGCCGGCGGTGGCCGAGCTGAGCAGCTCCGCCTGGTCTACCTGGCGGAGCACGAAGAACAGCTCCGGCTTGGCGTCGAGACGAATGCCCACGCCGTAGAGAACCGCGGCGACGTGCTTGCACACGTACGCCGAGTCCGGGCACGAGCAGTCGAGCGTCATCTCGCGTGGCTCCGGGAAGAGTCCGTCCTTCGCGTCGGTCAGCCCGGCCAGCACTTCGTCGGACAGCTCCCCGCGCAGCAGGCCAACGAGCGAGCCGATCCGGCCGGTGCAGCGAGTGACGACACGGCGCCAGCGTGTCTTCGCCATGGGGGCGATGCCGATCGTCACGCGGTACAGCTCGCTGCCGGCCACGTATGCCTCGACGCGGCCCCCGGCGATCGCCAGGTCCAGCACCGAGCCGTTGCGGAGGTAGGTGCGTCCGCGCGGCAGGCGGTTGGACAGGTCGGCGTAGCGTTCGAGGTTGTCAGCCCAGGCCTTGCCCCAGAACGTGGTGGTGAACTGCCGCTTGCGATGCGCGATCACGACCGGGTCGGCCGTGCGCTTGCTCTTCTTCAGAAGCTTCGCCAGCGCCCGGGCGCCGTTCGCCTTCTTCTCGGCGACCGACACGTAGGGCGGGTAGTAGTCCCAGCCGCCTCTGCTGTACCAGGCCATCGCGCTCCCTTATCTCACGTCTCGGCCGTGGCACGACGGAGGTCGAGCGCGACCATGGCCATCAGCTCTTCGTCGCTCATCTCGGTGAGCAGCGTCTCGCCGCCGCCCTCGAGCACCCCGCGCACGATCGCCCGCTTGTCCTCGATGAGCCGGTCGATGCGCTCCTCGACGGTGCCGCGGCACACCAGCTTGTGCACGAGCACGTTCTTGTGCTGGCCGATACGGTAGGCGCGGTCGGTCGCCTGGTCCTCGACCGCGGGGTTCCACCACCGGTCGAAGTGCACCACGTGCGAGGCGGCGGTGAGGTTGAGGCCGGCGCCGCCCGCCTTCACGGACAGCACGAAGAACGGCATGGTCGCGTCCTCCTGGAAGCGCCGGACGAGCCCGCCCCGGTCCTTCACGGGCGTGCTGCCGTGGAGCACGAGCCCGGAACGGCCGAACAGGCCCGCCAGGAAGGCGGCCAGCGGCTCGGTGGCCTCGCGGAATTGCGTGAACACGAGGACCTTCTCCTGCTTCGCGGCCACCGCCTCGACGATCTCGCGCAGCCGCGCGAGCTTACCGCTCCCAGCCTCGTCCCACGCGCCTTCGCCCAGCCAGTGCGCGGGGTGGTTGCAGATCTGCTTGAAGCGCATGAGATACGCGAGCACCAGGCCGCGCCGCTCGATCCCCTGCGTGAGCCCGGCGATGGCGCGCTCCAGCTCGTCGACCGTCTTCTGGTAGAGCGCGGCCTGCGGGCCGGAGAGCAGGCAGAACGCCTTCACCTCGGTCTTGTCGGGCAGGTCGGCCACGATGGAGCGGTCGGACTTGAGCCGGCGCAGGAGATAGGGCTGGACCAGGCGGCGCAGGGGCGCGTAGCTCTCGTCCGGGCGGTCGGCCAGCCGCTTGACGAACGCGGAGAACTCGCGCGCCGAGCCCAGCAGGCCTGGGTCGAGAAAGTCGTAGATCGACCAGAGATCGCCGAGACGATTCTCGACGGGCGTGCCGGTGAGCGCGATGCGAGCATGCGCCTTCAGCGCCTTGACCGCCTGTGTTTGCCGGGCCCCGGGATTCTTGATCGCCTGCGCCTCGTCGAGGATCGCCAGCGACCACTCCCGCGACCGGAGCGTCTCGAGGCGTGCCAGCGTCCCGTAGGTGGTGATGACGAGATCGGTGCCGCCGAGATCGGCGCCGGCCAGCTCGGCCAGCTCGCGCGTGGGCATGGCCGAGGGATGGGCCACGAGTGTCGTCAGCGACGGCGCAAAGCGTTCGATCTCGGACTGCCAGTTGGCGAGGAGCGACGCCGGCGCCACGAGCAGGTGCGGCGGGTCGCCGCCCCGCGCGCGCCGCCTGTGCACCAGCAGGAGCCCCAGCACCTGGATGGTCTTGCCGAGCCCCATGTCGTCGGCCAGGCAGACGCCGAGCCGCAGCGACGAGGCGAAAGCGAGCCACGCCACGCCGACTTTCTGATAGGGTCGCAGCGCGCCGCGAAAATCGGCGCCCGGGTCGGCCGCCGCGAGGCCAGCCGGCCCGCGCAGCCCCGCAAGCGTGCGCGAGAGCCAGGCGCCGGCCTCCACGCGCGACCAGCCCTCCCCCGCCGCCAACGCCACGGCACCGTCGTCCGTCCGGGCGGCGCCCGCGAGCAGCCGCATGCCCGCGAGGAACGAGAGCCCGCCCTCCTCGGCCTCGCGCCGCACGCGCTCCCAGTGGGCGAGCACTTCGCGCAGCCGCTCGCGGTCCAGCTCGACCCATTGCCCGCGCAGCCGCACCAGCCCGCCCGACGAGGCCAGGAGCTGGCGCACCTCGGCCGCCGTGAGCTTCTCGTCGCCCAGCGCGACGGCGACCGAGAAGTCGAGCAACGCGTCCATGCCGACTGCGCTCGGCTTCTTCTCGCCGACGCGCACGGTGACCTCGGGCCGCGGCGGGTGCCGAGGGCGCCACCAGTCGGGGACACGCACCACCAGCCCGGCCGCCTCGAAGGCCGGGATGGCGCGCAGGAAGCGGTGCGCCTCGACAGGCGTCCACGCCATCGCCTGGTAGATCGCGCCAGAGTCGACCAGCTCGGCCAGCCACGCGCTCTGCTCCGCGGCGCGCTGGAGCGGCACCAGGAGGTGGAGCAGCCCCTGGCGGTCGCCGCGCGCGGAGGACTCCGCGAGCGCGCGCGTCAGCGGACGATGCTGCACCCTGCCCCCGGCGCCCGCGCGCACCGCGTAGGTGGCGAGAAAGGCGAACGGGTGCTCCTCGTCGCCGCGGTTCTCCGCAAGATGCAGGCAGACCTTGCCGACGACGTGCCACGAGGGGTGGCGCGCGCTCAGCCAGTCCCCGACCGAACCGCGGTGCGCGCGGATCTCCTCGGCGAACGCGCGGTTGAGGTCGGCCCAGCGCGCGGCAACCCAGTCGGCGTCGACGTACTCGCCGCCGTCCATGGGCGGAACGGCACCGGCCACCCGGTCGCGCTCATCCGCGGGGCAGTCGACCTCGACCCGCTCGCGCCGCTCCTCGAGATCGGGCACGGCACAGAGTCGGGTCACGAACGCGCGACCGAGGTCGCGCAGGAACGCAAGTGGGGGGGCGAGCGACGTGTCGAGCTCGGTCGTGCCGAGGTCGAGCAGGGCGTGTCCGGGCCCACGCGCAAAGGCGCGAGCGACGCGGTAACGGGCCGCGACTGACAGGCCGTCGCTCGCCACGTCGTCGCCGGGTGCCGTGTCCGCGAGCAGCGCGCCAGACGGCAAGATGGCCACGCGCATCGTTCGCAATCTAAGCGCGAGCGCCGCCTCGCGCAAGCTCCGGGCGTGCGTTTTCCCGGCGCCGCCTCAGCGTGGCGTCATAATCGCGCTCTCTAGTGCGCTTTTGAGCACCGTCTGGACAACAGACCAGTCTGTCTTCCACTCCGGGCACAACGACCACGTTTTTGCTAGTAATCGTACGAGGTTACGTGGAAATCGACACGCCCAAAAACACACACAGGCGACGCGCGCTATACTTTGGGAGTTGCGTTAGTCTCGTTTGGGAGGTATTCTGACTAGTGCCTTTGGAGGCGACAGATGGCAAAGATGAAAGCGGCTAAGAGAATCGGCACAACAGGTAAATTTGCGTCGCACAGCGCCGTGCGGAAATCGTCTCGGTCAGTGGTCTTCAAGACGTTTGTCGCGAAGGACGCTCCGACCGCTGCGAAGATCGCGGCAATCCGTACTGGGATCGATGCTGGGATCGTGGATGATATGGTCCAGTACTTTCATGTCTCGAAGAACGAGATTTTCGATGTCCTCCTTACGCCAGCGAGCACAGCGCACCGGCTTATCAAGGAGAAGCGGCCTCTTGATCCGGCCGCATCGGAGCGTGTAGTGCGAGTTGCCGATATCACAAGGATCGCCGAGGAGACATTCGGAGGACCGGCCACTGCGGCTCAGTGGCTAAAAACTCCGAACCTTGCGTTAGAGAATGCAACGCCCCTGTCTATGCTGGATACCGAACCAGGTGCTGGCGAAGTACGACGGATTCTCTCTTCGATCAACTATGGTGGCGTGCTTTAGGCGTGCTTTTAGGTGGCAGACCTCCTATGGCGAATTGCGCGACGGCCGCAGGCGTTAGACAGACTGGGAATTGGGGCGCGCGACGGCGGCGGCCGGTGGAACTTGCCCGGCACAGCCGTTATCTACACCGGCGCCACGATCACGATTGCCGCGCTTGAGAAGCTTGTGCACATTGCGGGCGTCGTACCGGCGGACTTAGTGTTGGTTCGGGTCGAGCTGCCGGACACCTACTCGTCGGAAAGGCTGGCGCTCGCTGACCTGCCTGTTGACTGGAACGCCATCCGCCCCGGACCGGGCAGCATGGGGTTCGGAACGCGGTGGGCCAGGGAGAACCGTTCTCTCGTCCTGTATGTACCCTCTGTCGTCATTCCTGAAGATCTTAATGGGGTCATAAATCCTAATCATCCCGAGTTCGACCGCGTAAACATGACGATCGAACGAGCGTTTCACTACGATCCACGAATATTTGGATCCCGAACCCGAACCCGCGCTGCCCGGTACCTAAGACGTCTCTAGGACAGTCGTGCGCGCCGTCTAGACTAGATGAGGCCTGGACGGTAGCGACGGAGATGCGACCTCCGCCACCGAGCAGTCGGTGTCCGGCGCGTGGTTCACCGAGCTCCTCCCGATCGCGCAGGCGGTCTTCTGGACCCTCGTCCTGATCGAGCTGACCTGGTCCGCTATCTGGTGGGTCGTGGACCGTGAGGACGGCCTTGCCGTCGTCACGGCGCTCCTCCGGAAGGTCCTCGCTGTTGGCTTCTTCTACGCGCTTCTCCTGAACGGCGAGACCTGGATTCCCGCTCCGAACGCGTTGCAATGAAGGTGACCGGCCACAAGACTCGTGCCGTCTTCGATCGCTACCACATCGTCAGCCCCGCTGACCTCAAGGAGGTCGCCCGGAAGCTAACGGGCATAACGGCGGGTCCCTCGCCCGACTCGCAGTCGTAAGTCTCTAAGTTTTTGGTGCGCCTGGCAGGAGTCGAACCTGCGACCCTCGGATTAGAAGTCCCGAGCGGAGGAGGCAGCCCCTCGGTAAATCAGCAATTTACCGAGGGGTTTTTCTCTCTTTGGTTCGCCGGCATAGGGTAGTTTGGGGTGGGTTGGAGGCGGTAGCGGGCATAACAGAGCGCGAAAAACGTTGGCGACCCAGTCGTCCGGTAACGGCCCCCTTTCCACTCCTCTCCATCTTGTGCGTGACCACCATCTGGTCCGCCTGACCGCCACGCGCGGACCGCCCGCCGACGCAAGTCGGGGTGCCGAGCGCCTGGAGCGCGCGCTCCGCGTCGGCCCCGCGGCGACGGCGGCGGCGCGATCCAGTTCCGCCACACCTCGGCCATGGGGGCTCGAGCGCCTTGCGCGTCAAGCAGCCGACGCGTCTCGTGCCCGCACAACGGCACCCCGCCCAAGCTGCCGTCACTGTGGTGCGCCCGCTGCCGCGTCGGAGGCGGCTGTAGGAACGATCTACCCACGCCGCCAAATACACCCCGTCAGGCGCACCGACCTAACGCTTCAGAAGCAACTAAGACGTTGTACAATCAGGGAGTTTAGGCTGTGCGACCTGCACCGGCACTCGTCGAACGGACAGGGTATAGAGTGCGATTGACATGTGTTTTACTAGTCGTTGTATTAGTGATACGGCTGGCGTAGAGTACGAGTTGGGGAGGAACGAGATGGCTGCCAGCCGGACCGCGCCCAGGCCCGATCTTGAGGCGTTCGATTACGCGACGCGGACGCCGTTCACCTTCGTCGCGAAAGAGCTGATCGACATTCTCGGCGCGAAGCTCGTCGCGTACATCGCCGGAGTTCGCGAATCTCGGGCCGTGCAGCAGTACGCGGATGACCGCCGAAGCCCACGATATCCGGCAATCGAGCCACGGCTCCGCCTCGCTTTGCGAGTCGCGATGCTCATCAGCAGGCACGACAGCAAGGAAATCGCCCGGGCCTGGTTCATCGGGCTGAATCCGCAACTCAACGACCGCTCTCCTGCTCGGTTACTACGCGAAGGTGAAATCGACGAGGTCGGCCCGGAGATTATCGCCGCCGCGCGAGCCTTCGTCGTTGGCGGATGAACGATCTCCAGGGTACTAGTCCCCAGGGGCCGGTCAGGCGCATCGGCCGCTTGCCGGACCCGTGGGCCTGGCCGCCGTGGGAAGCGCAGCACTCGGACAACACGTTCGGCAACCGCTGGGACGATCCGGAGGGCGTGTACCGCGTCGTGTACGCCTGCAGTCAGCTCGAGGGTGCCTACTTTGAAGTCTTGTCGCGCTTTCGCCCGGATCCTGCCGTGCTGGCTGAACTTGCGGAGATCGACGGGCCGAACGACGACTACCAGCTCGGGATCATCCCGACGACGTGGCTAGAAACCCGGGCCATTGGCGAGGCCACACTAGCAGGGGTCTGCGCCGACATCGGTCACGCCCGATCGCTGATGTACCTGCGGACCGCTATGGCCGGCCGCCTCATTCACTACAGCATCCCTGATCTCGACGCAGCCGCGATCCGCCTCTCCGCCCCACGGCGCTTCACTCAGGAGATTTCGAATCACATCTACAGACTTTCTGCCCCGGACGACACGCCGAAGTTCGCGGGCATCGAGTACGAATCCCGCCTTGGCGACAACTACCAGAACTGGGCGATCTTCGAGCGTCCCGGGCAGGATCCGATCAGCGATGTGATCGTTCGCCCCGTGCGCCGTGACGACCCGGACCTTCACGATGCGTTGACCGCGCTCGGTCTGAAACTCGCCGAGAGGTAAGAGGCCGAGCCGGGCGCGGCGTCGGTCCTCAGACTGGTGTTCACGCCTTCACGCGCGAAAGCGGAGAAGGACCGATGCCGATTCACATCGCGGCCGGTGAGAAATTCGCTTGTTTTGCGTTCACCTTCTACGGGCTAGCTGGTGATGTTCCCGATGAAGTCGAACTCGACCCACGACTGTGGGTTGTGAGGAAGCTCGATCTCGACGTCGCGAAGCACTGGGATGAGTGGATGGGTTTCATTACGATGAACGCGCTCCGAGACTCGAACTTCGTCTTCTACACGACGATGCCATCGTCGCACCCCAAGGATCACGACCAGGAGAACCTCGATCTTGTAGAGACGCTCAACTACCTCGTGTACGGGATTTTCCTATGCGGAGTACCCGAGTACCAGCAGGGGTTCTCACTGAATGGTGCGAACGTGAACGGAGAGATCAACGCTCGGCAGTTCTCCGATCTGAAGGACTATCAGCCAAGAGCAGAGATGCCATCGTTTAGGCTCAGCCTCAACGATCTGCGTCGGGCGACGCGGCTCATAGATCGTCTCCGAGCGGTCAACACCGGCGGTGTCGACTGGCCGCGTTTGCGGCGCGGCCTCAAGGTGCTATTCGACGGGACGGGGATGTCGAACAAGGATGGCGACCGACTCCATCAGTTCGTCCGTGCCGTAGAGGTCCTAGTAAAGCCGGAAATCACGCGGACACGGAAACAGTTCGCGCACCGCGTCTCGCAGACGTTTACGTTGGCCGACGAAGAGACACGTGCGACGCTCCTTCAGATCTTCAACCTTCGGAGCTATGTTGAGCACACTTCACCCCGTTCTCGATTCTCTGGAGGGTGACGAGACGGTACGGATCTCGCGCCGCGCCACCTTACGGGAGACGTGGCACGAGGCGATGAGGTCGCACCGCCGGAGTTCGTGACGCTCGGAAAGGAGCCCGAGCGCCTCCCGTTGGAGCCAGCTGTGGGCGCCACCCGCGCCCTACGGAACGTCGGCGGCATCGGAGCCCGAGCGGACCTGCAAGCCCAGATGCTCCGGCGTGATCCACTTGCCTCGCGCAAAGATCATCGCCTCCACGACGACCGACTCGAGTTCGCGCACGTCGCTGCGCCAGGCGTGCTGCTCAAGCCGCCTGATTGCCTCGCCGCTCTCATTCGAGGCGCTCATGGACACGCGGCAAGCCAACCCGGAAAGAGTGTCGAACCGCCGTGGACAGGGCTCGATCACGAACAGGAATTCGGAGAGTTTTCGGAGAGTCGAAGGGGGTGGCGGGCGCCACCCCCTATCTAACTACGCGACTTGGTTGGTTGCGGGGGCCCGCAACCACCGATATCGACTCGTTTCGAAACGGGCGCAAACGCGCTTCAACCTGTATCTCAGAGAGTGCACCGGCCTCGCGCTGATCCGGCGCAAGCTCGCCTAGTCGGCACCAAGACTGGGGACTGAAACGCGAGCGTCACGCAGGGGTAATACCGCTCTCCCCAGGTGGGGCTGGCGGCTGAGAACCCCTGCCCTTCCTCAATCGTTCGCTCATGCGCTCCAGGAGCACATAGAAGACGGGCACGAATGGAATAGCCAGAAGCGTCGAGGCCATCATCCCGCCGAACACCACCGTACCGATAGCCTGCTGGCTGGCGGCGCCCGCTCCGAAGGCGACGACCAGCGGCACCACGCCCAGGATGAAGGCGAACGAAGTCATCACGATGGGGCGGAATCGGCGGCGGGTCGCTTCGACGGCGGCCTCCGCTGTGGACATGCCCTCCCGGTGCAGGTCGCGGGCGAATTCCACGATGAGAATGGCGTTCTTGCTCGCCAGGGCGATCATCAAGACGAGACCCACCTGGGTGTACAGGTTGCTGTCGTAGCCGCGGCTCATGAGCGCCAGGACGACCCCCACCAGGGCCAAGGGGACGACCAGGATGACGGAGCCGGGAGAAGTCCAACTCTCGTATAGCGCGGCAAGCACCAGGTAGACCAGGATGATGGAGAGGGCATAGACGAGGTAGGCCTGATAGCCCACTTGTTTCTCCTGATAGCTCGTTGAGGTCCAGTCATAGGCCATGCCCTGGGGCAACGTCTCGCGAGCCAACTGCTCCATGAGGCTGAGGGCATCTCCGGAGCTGAACCCCGGAGCGGCGGAGCCGTAAATGGACGCCGCCGGGTAAAGGTTGTAGCGGGTGACCAGCTCCGTGCCCTGGGTCTGCTTTACCTCGATCAGGGCGTTCAGGGGGACCATCTCGCCGTTCTGGTTGCGAACATAGAGATTTCTCATGTCCTTGGCCTGGAGACGGTAGCGGCTGTCGGCCTGGATATAGACCTGGAAAACCTGGTTGAACTTGTTGAAGAAGTTGATAAACGACGAACCCAGATAGCCCTGGAGGGTGTCGAACACGCTCGACGGCAGCACTTGCAGCGACTCCGCCTTGGTCCGGTCGATGTCCAGGTAGAGCTGGGGGCTGTGGGCGCTGAAGGTGGTGGCCAGGCGCTGCAGGTTGGGGTGGGAATTGCCCTTCTGGATGAGCTCGCCCGCGTTGCGCTGGAGTTCCGCCAGACCGAGGCTTGTGCGGTCTTCCACCATCATCTGGAAGCCGCCCGTCTGGCCGAGGCCTCGGATCGGCGGCGGGACGACGACGAACGCCAGTGCTTCCTGGATCCCGGCCAGCTCGCGGTTGATGCCGGAGACGATCCGGTCCTGGGTGAGAGCTTTGCCGCGTTCTTTCCAGCTCTTGTACACGACGAAGGTCGTGGAAATGTTGGGGACGTTGGCAAAGTCCAGGACCGAGAAGCCCCCGATGTGGACCCAGGCCGAGATCCCCTCGGTTTTCTGCAGGATGGCGTTGACCTTCTGCGCAACCTCCATAGATCGAGGCTGGGAAGCACCTTCGGGGAGGATGGACACCAGAATGGCATAGCCTTGATCTTCGGTGGGGAGAAAGCCCGTGGGCCGGCGCGCGAATTCCCAGACGGTCACGCCCATGATGATGGCAAACACGAGGAGCATGATGACCGGCCGCCTCACCATTCGGCGGACGACGCCCACGTAGGCATTGGTTGTTGCCTCGAAGATCCGGTTGAATCCCCGGTAGAACCAGTTGGGAGGTCTGTCCCCGCGTGGCTTCAACCAGAGCGCGCACTGCACCGGCTTCAAGGTGAGCGCGTTGAGGGCGCTGATCACAGCGGTGGCGGCGATGACGAGCGCGAATTGTCGGAAGATCTGTCCGGTGATTCCCGGCAGGAACGCGGCGGGCAGGAAGACGGCCACCAGGGCCAGGGTGATCCCCATCACCGGCCCGGTCAGCTCCTGCATCGCTTTGATGGTCGCCGCCTTGGGGGGCATTCCCTGCTCGATGTAGTAGGAGCTGTTCTCGACGATGATGATGGCGTCGTCCACCACGATGCCGATGGCCAGGATCAGGGCGAACAGGGTCATGAGGTTGATAGTGAAGCCGAGGGCGGCCATGGCGATGAAGGCGCCGATAATGGTGACCGGAACGGTGGTGGCGGGAACCAGCGTCCCTCGGAAGTTCTGGAGGAACACGAGGATAACGATGAGCACCAGGAAACCGGCGATGAAGAGAGTCCAGTACACGCCGGAGATGGCCTCCCGGACGAACAGAGTGGTGTCGTACCGGATGGCGTATTTCATGCCCTCGGGAAACTGCTGGCTCATCTCCGCCATGGCCTTGTACACGAGGTCGGCGACGGCAATGACATTGGCTCCCGGCAGGGGGAACACCAAGATCTGGGTCGATTTGTGACCAGTGAATCGCGAATAGTTGCTGAAGGTCTGCTGACTCAGGTCCACCCGGGCGACATCGCGCAGCCGTACGATCTGCGCGGCCGTGCCGGTTGTGGACTTGATGATGATGTCTTCGAACTGGCTCGCATCGGATAGCCGGCCAAGGGCATTGATGGTGAACTGGAAGGGCTGATCTGGCGGCACCGGTGGCCCACCGAGCTGCCCGGCGACCACCTGGACGTTTTGCCCCTGGATGGCGGCCAGGGCATCCGCGGTCGTGAGCCCAAAAGTCTGTAGCCGCTTCGGGTCCAGCCAGACCCTCATGCTGTAGGGACCTGCCCCGAATATCCTCACCTGGCCGACACCCGGAAGCCGGGCCAGCGGGTTCTGCAAGTTGATGATGGCGTAGTTGGAGAGGAAGATCTCCTCAAACCGGTCATCATCGGAATAGAGACTGGCCACGAGCAGGATGTTGGGGGAGACCTTCTTGACCGTGACGCCCTGTGCCTGAGCGCCCCCCGGAAGCTGGGACAAAGCGGTGTTGGCGGAATTCTGGACCAGGGCCAGAGACGTGTCGATGTCGGTCCCCACGTCGAAGGTGACGGTCAGGGTATAGGAGCCGTCGCTCGCGCTGGCAGAGGACATGTAGATGGCACCTTCCACGCCATTGATCGCCTGCTCGAGGGGCACCCCGATCGTCGCCGCGACGACCTCGGCGCTCGCCCCGGGGTAGCTTGCGCTCACCTGGACGGTCGGCGGGACGATCTCGGGATACTGGGCCACGGGCAGGCGATAGAA
>WNFT01001789.1_pt2 | contig 31600 bp, 28 predicted proteins | sample 5400191 | NCBI WGS metagenome assembly WNFT01 (sample SAMN13153359, study PRJNA577476) | soil metagenome | isolation source: 80 cm saprolite under Madrone tree | place: USA:California | collected 2016-06-14 | reverse complement strand
TCGTGCCGATGCTCGTGGTCTGCATCTGTTTGTTGTTCGTCTTTTTTCCTGATAGTTTCAGATCGGCAGGCCTGCGTTACGAGTTTAAAGAGCAGCCGCCGGCGGCTGAGGAACATTGATGCGCGTGAGTTTGTACAGATTAGTTTTGCTGTGCGTCGCCGCTGCGATTGGTGTGCTGCTGGTCGCCTCGACGGCTTCTGCGCAGTGTGCGATGTGTCGTGCGGCTCTGGCAGGCTCAAACAACGCTTTTTTTATCAGGAATTTCAACATTGGCGTGCTCGTGCTCCTGGTGCCGCCAGTTACGATGTTTTGCTCAATCTTTGTCGTCCTGAAACGCTACCATCGTGAAGACCAGCGGCCTGATGATTCAGGAGAAGAAGAGAAGGATGCCTGAAGAGAATCTGCTGCGCATAGATGTAGAAAAGCGAACGACGCGCGGGCGCGTGTGTCCGCGTTGTGGCGGGAAGATCATTCCTTCGGATCGCGCTATTTATCAAAGTACCGCTTCGCCCGGCGATGTATTTCCTATCTGGCAGTGCGAGAGATGTGGCTACGAAGAAATGTCGGAAAAGCCAAAGCCTGCGGGCAAGGCGAAACACTAAATGTTCGATAAAATTCAGTTTGTCGTTGTTGAGTCAAGCCTCAATCAAGAATCGACAAACTGAAGTTTATCGGACAACTAAGGACGGTTTGATGAAAGCCGGTGTAATGGAAATGAAAGGAGAAGTTCGACTCTTAAACCTTATCTGTATCGTTGCTGCTCTCGTTTTCGTTGCGCTCGCGGTCTTAAACGCCTTGTCTTCGGGTAACTTCTTAACTACGGACAACCTTTTCATCACCATAGTTTGTTTATTGCTGGCGCTGATGTTTGCGGTGAATCCAGTGCTGTATTTGAAGTCGGAGGGAAAGCTGCCCATTCCGTTTGTGAAGCGCCCGGCAACCGCCGGCGCCCAACCCGCACTGGCCGGCGGCGGCGCACAATCCTCGCCGCCTTTGCTGGATGCGCGCGGTCGCGCCGTGCCGCCTGACGTGAAGTCTATGGTCGCGAATATGAAACCGAAGCAACCATAAGCGCCCCAACTTTCCGCAAATCCTGCCGTGAATGAAATAACAAAACGCGTGCTCCACAGCTTCGCTCGCTGGAACAAAGAGAAGCTTGACCTGCATGAACTGTTTGAGGCCGGCGGAAATGATCCCGAACAGCGCACTGCGGTGTTCGATGCGGTCGAAAAGCTGGTGCGGGAAGGATTGCTTAACGAAGAAGGCAACGATTTCTATTCACTGACGGAGAAGGGAAAAGAAGCAGCGAAGAGTAAAAAGTAAAAAGTGAAAAGTAATGAGTAATGAGTGACAAGCAAGCGTATTAAATTCCTTACGCACCATTCATCAATCCCTTACTCCCCACCTTTCACTTCTTACTTTTCACTGTTCACCTTTCACTTTTAACGGTTTTCCTAAATGCCAGAATACATTTCTTATCTGCCCCATCTAAACGCAATACTGAATTCTACCAGCGCGATTCTCCTGATTGCGGGTTATAGCTTCATTCGCAAAGGGAGAATAAATGCGCATCGCAACTGCCAGCTCACGGCGTTTACAACCTCAACGCTGTTTCTAATTAGCTATCTTACTTATCACTACTATCATGGTGCGACGCGGTTTCCCGGGCAGGGAATCGTTCGGCCAGTCTATTTTATGATTCTCATCACGCACACTATTCTCGCCGTCGTTATCGTCCCCATGATCCTGTTGACGCTTTATCGAGCGGCACGCCGGGACTTCATCAGGCACCGGCGCATTGCACGCTGGACGCTGCCGTTATGGTTATATGTTTCAGTTACCGGTGTAATAGTGTACCTGATGCTTTACCAGATCTATCCGCAGTGAAGAGTGACAAGTGACAAGTGACAGGAGAAGTGACTATTAATATGACTGAGTGTGTTATAGACGGAAGGGCTGCGAACCCGCACTGGCCGGCGGACATACTCGTCACCCGTCACTTGTCACTCGACTGCAATGACCGACAACGGCAACAACCCTGAAATAACGATTGCGCCCCCGCCGGTGAATCGCATACGCGCCTCTGGTCCAATTCTGATCCTTGCCATCTTGTTTGTAATTGCATCGTTCCTGACCTGGTATTTGACCTGGTTTGGCCGCGGACTTTCGGATTCCGAAATAACGAAATACCTGTCTGACTACAGCCATCCGCGTCACGTCCAGCATGCACTGCTGCAAGTCCAGGAGCGCATCGAGCGTGGCGATAAGACGGCGTCGCAATGGTATCCGCAGATCGTTGCGCTAGCTGGGAACCCGGAAACAGAATTCCGACTGACGTCTGCCTGGGTGATGGGTTCGGACAACACTTCTGATGATTTTCACAACGCGCTGAAAAAGTTATTAACTGATCAGGAGCCGATCGTACGCCGAAACGCCGCGCTGGCGTTGGTGAGATTCAACGACCCCAGCGGCCGTTCAGAACTGACAGCCATCCTCAATCCCTTCACCGTAAATGCCCCGGTTAACGGCACGCTGGAGAGCAGTCTGTTGAAAGCCGCGCCGGTAAGCAGAGGCACGCTGCTCGCTCGCATTCGAGAACCAAATAATGAGATAGCGGCGTTGCGCTCGCCGCTCTCCGGAACGATCGACAGCATTCTGGTTGCGATCGGCTCAACAGTCACAACCGGCCAAGCCGTATTGACGATCAAATCGGATGAGCAGAGCGTTTGGGAAGCGTTGCGCGCGCTGGCAGTGGTGGGCACATCAGAAGAGTTGAAGCGAATCGAAGACTACGCAAGCGGCGCTGCGACCACCAGCGACCGCATAAAACAACAAGCAGCTCTGACGGCGAGTGCCATCAAAAGCCGCATGCATGTTAACCAGAAGATTACTAAGCAGTAGGTGGCGGCGGTGGCGCGTCGGGCAAGGATATTCCGTGCACAGCTTCCCAGTCGTCAGTCGGCACCATTTCGATTGCATCCCACGGGCAGCCATCAAGAAATGCGCCATCAGGTCCTTTGCTGATGCATTTCTGGCAACCGATGCAGAGATAAGGATCTACTTCGATGCGGCCGAACGGGGGATGATCCTCGTCGGCTATCCAGAACATGCACGCTTCGATAGGACAATACTCTATGCACGCCGGCGAACCTGCGCAACCAGTGCAGCAGTCAGTAGTGATGGCCAGTATGCGCGGCTTTTTCTTTCGGGTTGCTTTGCCGTCGCCTTCCGACATGGGCCATTGTTTTTCGACGATGTCGTACATGGGAACAGTAGTCAGAATTCAGAAGTCAGAATTCAGAAGTCATGATTCAGAAGTCTCAAGTGAAAAGCAGCAGTCAGAATTATTACTTCTGACTCCTGAATTCTGAGTTCTGAATTCTCAATTTAACATAGCTCTGCTAAATTCCTCAACGATTTGTGTCGTTAGTGACCGATCCTTGCTGATAAAGCCCGAAAGGTTTACAACGTTTCCAGATCGATGGAGACAATCGGGGAGGACGGATCATGGAAACAGTGGCAGGGATTTTTCAGTCGCGTGAGCAAGCCGAGAAAGCGATACAGCAAATACATTCAATTGGAATTCGCAACGATCGAATTGCATTGCTGACACCTAACACAACTACACAAGCAGCAGAGCGTGCAGTGCCGACGGCTGACACTGAGCAACCGGGCATAGGTAAAGCGATGGGAGGCGCTGTTGGTGGCGCAATGGGAATCGCTGGCGGCGCATCGCTGGGCGCGGCCGCGGCGAGCGTGTTGGTGCCAGGCGTTGGGCCAGTCATTGCCGGCGCAATTCTTGGAGCGGCGATTCTGGGAGCAGGCGGAACTGTAACTGGGATGGCAGCCGGCGAAGCTTTGGAAGAGGGACTCGTTTCCGGTTTGCCGCACGACGAGTTATATCTGTACGAAGACGCCGTAAGGAAAGGCCGCTCAGTCGTGATTGCATTCGTGGAACATGATGAAATGTTGGCAAACGCTCGAGCCGCGATGGCAGACGCAGGAGCGGAAAGCATAGACGCAGCGCGCGAGAGTTGGTGGCTGGCTTTGCGTGACGCTGAAGCTGCGCACTATGAAACGACCGGCGGAAAATTTGCCAGCGACGAGCCAAGCTACCGGCGCGGTTTTGAAACTGCTTTGCGGAATCGTGGCGACCTTATCAGGTTGTCTACTTCAGGCGAGGTGCTGGACGATCCTTATCGGCGCGGGTATGAACGCGGTTGCGCTTATCACAAGAGCGTGCGGGAGAACTACAAAGCTTGAAAGATTTGCTCTTGAACCTGCTGGTGTTGGTAGCGATACTTGGTCTGAGCGCTATTGTTACTGGCTGGTTTGCGCGCACGATGTACACTCGTTGCCTGGGATGCGGCACGCTTAACGCCCGGCGGCGTTCACAGTGCCGTTCCTGTCAACAAGATCTTTTCCGTGCGTAGCTTTCGCCGTGGTTGAACCTTAGAATCAAACGAGACTGAGAACTCCTGCCTGAATCGAGTGCATAATAATTCAATGGTGAGCGCGAAGTTTGTTTCGTTGGTTTTTGTCTTCGTCTCATTCTTCTTAGCCTTTCAAATCATCGCAATGTCACAACATCAAACTCCAAGTGTCCCCGCTGAATGGCGTACTTATGCCGAGCAAACCTACTATCGAGAGACGCCGCGCTACGATGCAACAATCGATTATGCGAAACGACTCGATCGCGCTTCATCGCTAATCAGATTTGGGACCTTCGGCAAGAGCGGCGAAGGCCGCGACCTGCCATTGCTGCTTGCAACGGAAGGAGAAACATTCACGCCGGAAGCGGCGAAGCGCGCTCACAAGGCGGTCATCCTGATTCAAGCGTGCATTCACGCAGGTGAACCAGACGGCAAAGACGCCGGTCTGGCGCTGTTGCGCGACGTCGCAATTACAAAGACGCGCGCCGGACTGTTGAAGAATGTCGTGGTGCTTTTTATCCCGATCTACAGCCCCGATGGCCACGAACGTGTTAGCCCTTACAATCGCATTAATCAAAACGGCCCCGCGGAAATGGGTTGGCGCACAACCAGTACTTACCAGAATCTCAATCGCGATTACATGAAGGCCGACACGCCCGAAACACGCGCGTGGTTGGCGCTCTGGAACAAATGGCAGCCTGACCTGTTCATCGACTGCCACGTGACCGACGGCGCGGACTATCAATACAACATCACCTTTCAACACGAACATCACGCGGGTGTGGATGCCGGTGTGCTCGCGTGGGAAAGGACAGTGTTCGACCAGCGCGTTGCCGCTAAAACTGAAGCTGCTGGCAACATTGTGTCATGGTATCTGGAGTTCATCGACAATCGCGATCTGGCGAAAGGCATCCAGGACTTCAACGGTAGCCCGCGGTTTTCGACTGGATACGTGCCGCTCAGAAATCGGCCGGCAATACTGATCGAAACACACATGCTGAAAGACTATCGTTCGCGCGTGATCGGCACCTATGATTTTCTGCGCTCGGCTTTGGAAGAAGTAAGTAGTGACCCGCAGTCTTTGCTCAAGGTTGTAAAAGAAGCGGACGAAAAAACCATAGCTGCGGGGCGCACCTACGATCCTTCGCATCCGTACCCACTGGACTTTGAGTTAACTGACAAGTCGACTCCTTACCATTTGCGCGCGGTTGAATCGCATACGGAAATGAGCGATGTTTCAGGAGCGCCTTACGTCACGTTCGGAAGAAAACCGATCGAACTGACCGTGCCGCTCTACAATGAGTTTCGCGTGAAGGCCGCCGCTGCTCCGCCGCTCTACTACATCGTGCCGGTGCAATGGAAAGAGGTCATCCACGTCATCAAGGCGCATGGCCTAAACTTCGACACACTGCGACAGCCAACGACGATTGATGTCGAGAGCTACCGGTTCACCGAGGTAAAGTGGCCGGCCGGTCCGTTTGAAGGGCGACTGATGCCTTCGTTCAAAGCAGAACCGGTGCGCGAGCGTCGCACTTTTCCATCAGGCTCAGTTGTTGTTCCTCTGGCGCAGCCAGCCGCAAGGGTAGCGATCAATCTGCTCGAGCCGGAAGCGCCCGATTCGCTGGTCCATTGGGGTTTCTTCGATGCGATTTTCGAGCAGAAGGAATATGGCGAGAATTATGTCCTGGAGAAGCTGGCGCGCGAGATGCTCGCGAAAGATCCGAAACTGCGCGACGAATATCAACAAAAACTGGCGAGCGATCCCAAGTTTGCCGGCAGTCCACGCGCAAGGCTTGAATTCTTTTATCGCCGCTCACCTTATTGGGACCGGCAGATGAATCTTTATCCGGTCGGGCGGATTACGACGCCGCTTGATCTCTAAGTTTCAAGTTTCAGGTTTCAAGTTTCACGTTTCAAGGTGTCCAGCAGATTACAATCGAAACTCGAAAGTCCGGCATCGAAACTCAGAACCTGAAACTTGAAACCTGAAAGCTGAAACTTGAAACTTGAAACCTGAAACTCTTAGTGAGACATCGCCTCAGGATCTTCTGACACTTCTTCCACTGCGCGGCTGCGACTCTTGATTGTCACTACCGCCACCCCGGCAAAAATCAAAACGCACGACAACACGGTTCGCGAGTTTAATGTTTCTCCCAGGATTGCGGGCGCCAAGCCAAAAGCAACCAGCGGTTGCAGGTAAATGTAGACCGCGACGATGGTGGGTGCGACTTTCGTGAGCGCCCAGGCATTCAAGTAGTAAACAAACACCGTAGGCAGCAGCACAATGTAGATGATTGCCAGCCAGGCGCTGCGGGGAACATTTCCCAGTCCATCAGTGCTCCATGCATAAACAGCAAGCGGCAGTGTCATTATCGCGCTCACCAGAAACAGCCAGGTGATGACGTTGAATGCGCCATACCGCTTGACCAAGTCTCTCGAGACGGCAATGTAAGCGCCGTATGAAAAGGAATTCGCGACAATTAGCAGGTTGCCGCGCGTCGTTGAGGCCGAGAAAGTGGCGCGGAACGGATCGACGAGATAGATTACGCCGAGCGCCGCCAGCGCGACGCCGAATATATGCCGCGGTGACGCGCGATCATGGCCCAGCGCAATGCTGATAACCAGAGTGAAAACCGGAATCGTCGTCGACAATAGCGTGGCGTTGATTACCGTTGTATATGACAGGCCCTTAACAAACAGAAGTTGGTTGAAAACCACACCAAGTAAAGCTGAAAGCACAACCCAGGCAAGCACGCGCTTCGGCAGGTGACGAAGAGGTCCGAATCTTCTGCGAAGCAAAGCAAAGATGAGAGCGGCGCCGACTATGCGAAAGCCCACCAGGCTCGTACTCGAGATGTAACGCAGCGCGATTTTTCCAAAGATGGGCCAGGTGCCGAAAAATATTTGCACGATCACCAGCGCAATATGAGGCGCAATGCCGCGGTCTTTGAATGAAGTGTCAGAATGCATTAGTGAAACAGACTTTTGTCTGTGGAGATTCGCAATCACAGACTGAAGTCTGTGCTACAACAAAAAGGATCGGGTTGCCCCGATCCCCTTTTAAGCGACGCTGTCCGCTGTCTTAGACAACCAGGAACAGCGGGTTCTCCAGAATCTTCTTGAAGGTCTGCAAAAACTTGGCGCCCGTGGCGCCGTCGATCACGCGATGGTCGCAGGACATCGTTACCCGCATCATTTGGCGAACCACCACTTCATTGTCTCGAACGACCGGCTTTGGCGACATCGCACCGATGGCAAGGATCGCTCCCTCGGGCGGATTGATCACGGCGGTGAATTCATCGATGCCAAACATACCGAGATTGCTAATGGAAAAACTTGCCCCCATATACTCTTCAGGTTTCAGTTTCCTTTCGCGCGCGCGGCCGGCAAGGTCTCGCACCTCATTGGCGATTTCACTCAGCGACTTTTGATCTGCGGTCCGGATGATGGGCGTAATCAGTCCTTCTTCAATGGCAACCGCCACGCCAATATCGGCGTGCTGGTAATAGCGGACGACTTTATCCTGAAAAGAAGCATTGACCTGTGGATGCTGCAACAGCGCCGCCGCGGCGACTTTGATAATGATGTCATTGATGCTGATCTTAAGTTCCGGATCGAGCGCGTTGATGCCGCTGCGCATTTCCGCGGCGCGGTCCATCTCAATCTCGGTTGTCAGAAAGAAGTGGGGAACGGGTCCCAGCGAAGTCACCAAGCGTTTCGCGATTGTGCGGCGCATTTCGCTTGCCGGTTCGTCGTGATAAGCCGATGCAGTTGCGACCGTTGCTTTCTGGGCAACGCCGCCGACCGCTCTCAAGTGCGTCTGTTTTGTCGCAGCGGCAGGTTGGGTGGCCGATCCTTGTTGACTAATCAATCCCTCGACATCGCGCTTGATGATCCTGCCGCCAGGGCCGCTGCCATTCACCGAACGCAGATCGATGCCGGATTCCGCTGCCATGCGCGCGGCCAGCGGCGAAACTATCAGGCGGCCAGTTGCTGGCGGCGCGACTGGCGTTGAAGCCTGGCGGCCATTGCCGCCTACATGCTTTTCAGTTTCGGCAGCCTTCGCTGGTTGTAGTTCGTGTGTTTTCGTTTCTGTGACGGGGGCGGGAGCCTTTGCCGCTGCACCTGCCGGTGCCTGGCTCGCAATCGATGAAATGTCCTCGTCGGGCTCGCCGATAATGGCAATTAATTGGCCGAGCGGCGCCGACTCACCCTCCTGGATCAAAATCTTACGCAGCACGCCATCGCCGAGCGCCTGCATTTCCATTGTGGCCTTGTCCGTGTCAATCTCCGCCAGCGGCTCGCCCATCGACACCTTGTCGCCCTCTTTTTTGAGCCAGCGAGAAAGTTGGCCCTCTTCCATGGTCGGAGAGAGCTTGGGCATGATTACCTGAGTTGCCATTCAATCCTCGTAAATCGTGAATCGTGAATCGTAAATAGAAGTAAATGGTAAATAGTGAATGGTAAATAGAATTATAAGTCATGAGTGGAACGCTCTTTCCACAAACTTCTATTTACGATTCACGATTTACTCGATGTAGGCGACCTCTTTAACGGCTGCCACGATCTGTTCGACATTTGGTATTGCCGCCTCCTCGAGATTCTTGGCGTAGGGCATCGGCACGTCGGCGCCGGAAACGCGTTTGACTGGCGCATCGAGATAATCAAAAGCACGCTCCATAATTTCGGAAGCGATCTCGGCCGCGACGCCGCAAAACGGATGCGATTCTTCGGCGATGACCACGCGATTAGTCTTCTTTACTGATTCGACTATGGTGTTGATATCGAGAGGTCGAATCGTTCGCGGATCAATCACTTCACACGAGACGCCTTCTTTCTCGAGCGCATCCGCAGCCTTCAGGGCCACCGGAACCATCAGCGATCGGGCTACAATGGTGGCATCTTTCCCTGCGCGCTTGATGTCGGCCACACCCAGTGGAATTGTGAAATCAGAATCTTCTGAAACTTCGCCTTTGTTGCCGTACATTCTCTCCTGCTCGAAGAAGATCACGGGGTCGTTGTCGCGAATCGAAGACTTCAACAGTCCCTTGGCGTCCGCAGGCGTTGACGGCATAACAACTTTCAGGCCGGGAAAATAAGCGAACCACGATTCGAGCGCTTGCGAGTGTTGCGATGAAACCTGGAACGCAGAACCGCCTGGTCCACGAAAGACAATTGGAATATTGAACTGCCCGCCGGACATGTAAAGCATCTTGGCGGCCGAGTTAATGATCTGATCGGTTGCCAGGATCGAGAAGTTAAAAGTCATAAACTCGACGATCGGCCGCAAGCCCACCATCGCTGCGCCCACCCCGAGACCGGCAAAACCAAGTTCTGTAATGGGCGTATCGATGACACGTTTTGGTCCCAACTCTTCGAGCAGGCCTTTAGTAACTTTGTAAGCGCCCTGATAGGCGGCCACTTCTTCGCCCATCAGAAAAACATTTTCATCGCGCTGCATCTCTTCTCGAATTGCCTGGTTGAGCGCCTCGCGCATCGTTACTATGGCCATTGAACTACTTCCTGTTTGATTGTCAGGACTAAATCTCTATTGGTTTTCTGGTATGGGATTGGCGTAAATATTCGTGAACAATTCTTCGGGCGCCGGTTGCGGGCTTTCCTCCGCGAAGCGGACTGCCTGCTCAACTTCAGCGCGCACTTCAGTATCTATCTGTTTCAGTTCCGACTCACTGATGACGCCTTCCTCTTTCAAGCTCGCCGAAAAAAGCTTAAGCGGATCGCGCTCCTGATGGCGTTCGATCTCGGCGCGCGTTCGATAGTTTCCCGGGTCGGACATTGAATGGCCCATGAACCGATAGGTGCGCACTTCGAGCAGCGTTGGTAGATAATTCTTGCGTGCTCGCTCGACAGCTCTTAGGGCCGCTTCACGGACGGCCAGTACGTCCATGCCATCAACAAACTCAGAAGCTATTTCGTAAGCGCAGGCCTTTTGCGAAATGTCCTGCAAAGACATCGAGCGCTCGAGCGATGTGCCCATGCCATACTGATTGTTTTCGCAGATGTAGATGCAGGGGAGTTTCCAAAGCTGGGCCATATTCAACGACTCGTGAAATGCGCCCTGATTCACGGCTGCTTCACCAAAAAAGCAAAGTGTCACCTGATCGGTTTGCTTGTATTTGGTAGCAAAGGCAACGCCGGTGGCTAAGGGAATTTGCCCGCCGACGATCGCGTGCCCGCCAAGAAAATTCACTTCCTTGTCGAACATATGCATTGAACCACCCTTGCCGTGAGAGCAGCCACCGGCTTTGCCATACAGCTCGGCCATCACGGCTTCAGGAGAGATTCCCTTGGCAATCGCGTGCGCATGTTCGCGATAGCTCGTCAGCACGTAGTCGTCCTTACGAATCGCTGAAATGGCGCCGATGGCAACGGCTTCCTGCCCGATGTAGAGATGGCAAAAGCCGCCGATTTTGCCGGCGCTGTAAGCTTCGGCGGATTTCTCTTCGAAGCGGCGCACCAACAGCATCTGGCGGTAAATACTCTCGAGCGTGGCGCGATCAAGCTCGGCAAAGCGGCGCTTCTGAGCAGCCTTTACAGTTTCAGCAGGATCGAGGCGCGGGTCGGCCTCTTCAGCCGATTCCTGGTCCAGTACTCCCGTCACGCTGGTATCTTCAGCGCCCACACGTGAAGGATCTGGCGTCCGCTTTCTAATATCCTGGGTTGACTTTGCCATTGATCGGCACTTTGACGCTTTGGACTGCTCAGCCGCAATCATGGCGGCTCATAAACTGTGCAAATTAGGGGAAGTGGATTATACGCGAGGATTGTGAGAGCGCGCAAAACCAAATAAAAGAGCACGCCGCATAACGCGACGTGCAAAGTTTTGTTGATGGTGTCTGTGACTAACGCATCGCATCGAGGTTGCTGACGGGCATGTTGGCCAGACTTATGACTGTCTTGCGCGAATGCTTGTCGGTCTGCATTTTTCTTGCCGCCGCAGTCAGCAATTCTTCAGTGGTCTCACCTTGATCAGGGAAGCAAGCGATACCTATGCTGATGCCTACCTGCACAACCGTTCCGGTGCGAACCGAAAATCTCTGGGACTCTACCGCGGTGCGCATTCGCTCACCGACGGTCTGGGCCATACTGCTCGATGCCATCGGCATAATGGCTACAAATTCGTCGCCGGCATAGCGAGTAAGAATATCCATCTGTCTTAGCTCTTTGCGAATAACGGCGGCCAGGCTCGCCAGCACCCGATCGCCGATCGCGTGTCCATACTGGTCGTTTATCGCTTTGAAATCGTCCACGTCCATGCTGAGTACGGCGAGCGACTCGTTGCTCATACGCTGGCACTCGGCCAGTCTCTGCTCCAGCATCATGTAAAAGCCACGGGCATTTGGCAGGTTTGTAAGCGAATCGACGAGCGCACTCTCTTTCGTCTTCTCGAAGGTCAGAGCATTGTTGAGTGCGGTCGAGGCGTGCTGGCAGACTGATTCCAGCAGCCGAACGTGTTCCGTTGTGTATGAGGTGCGGCTCTTTGAATAGAGAGTCAGAGCGCCGAACGCGCCGTCTTCACGCAGCAGTGGCGATACCAGCACTCCTTTGTAACTCTTCGATAATTCTTCGGGCACGCCAACCAGATCGAGCTCCGGGGAAGCGTTGCACATCGATCGCGCGTTTGCTATGACCCAACCAGTTATGCCATCACCGACGCTCATTCGTCGATGTCCGAACGCAGCCGCATCCTCGCCGACAGCGTGCGCGGCTACAGCTTTACCCGACTTCTCGTCGACAATGAAAATGATGCAGGTATCAAAAGGAACGATTGCCCGCAATTTGTTAGAGATAAGCGTGACCGTGTCGTTGAGATTTAGCGAAGAGCCGATAGTCTGGGCGATCTCGTGCAGTGCAAATACTTCGCGCTGGGCTTCGGTGATTGAGCGAAAACCCGCTTGGTTGTCGTCGGGCGTTCCTACCAGAGTAGACGCGAGGCCGGCATCAGGTTTCGTTTTCGTCTCATAGTCATGCTCGGCGTTTTCGGCAGGCACTTGTTCCTGAATATCTTCAGCATCGATTAGCCGGTCGAATTCCTCAACGTGCTCGATGAATTTGTCGACGACCCTGGGATCGAAAGCACTTGCAGCCATGCCTCTTAACAGGCTCAGGGAGTCTTCGCGCTTCATACCTTTGCGATAGGGTCGATCACAGCGAGTGGCGTCATAAAAGTCGACTACCGAAATGATTCTGGCCACCAGCGGAATCGCCTCGCCCTTGAGACCTTTCGGATATCCGCTGCCGTCCCATTTTTCATGGTGGTAACGAACAATGTCTTCCACCGGATACGGAAAGTTAACGCGCCGCAGAATGTCGCCACCCACGGTCGGATGAATCTTCATCTTTGCGAATTCGGCTTCGGTAAGTTTCCCCGGCTTATTGAGAATGTATTCGGGCACTGCGAGCTTGCCGATGTCGTGCAGCAGCGCACCGGCGAAAAGTGCCTGCAACTCTTGCCCGCCGACCTTAAAAATCTTGCCCATTTCGGAGGCATAAATCTGCGTGCGCCGCACGTGGCCATGAGTAGTTTGATCCTTCGCATCTATCGCAATGGCGAGCGACTCGATCGTGTTCATGTGAATGGCGGCCATCTCCTCAACATGCTTGCGATTGTCGGCCTCAGCGCGCCGCACTTCATTCAATCGCTTTTCGTTGAAGCGGTACAGCAGATGGACCATCGCCGTTATCAAGAGTCCCAGCAGGATAAACGCAAACCCACCGCCGGTTAGGGCAGCATAGAAGAGAACTGCTGAAGCCGCTCCGGCGACTTGCGTGGTGAGGGTCCAAACAAGGCTTTCCTGTGAAGGAACCACGCGTGGGTTATCGTCGAGCAGGTTTAGAAAATGAAGTGTAGCCAGCGTGCTGAAGAAGTATTGAAGAACCGCCAATACACACAAAGGCACGAGAAAGACACTGATTGGCAAGTCCTGCGCGGAGCTCTTAGAAATATCGCCAGCAAAAACTGTGGCGAGAAATCCGTAGCATGAAGCGCACAAAAATGTGGAGATAACAGCGATCGCGGTGGTCGCGATTGACTCGCGCCGGCTCGCCAATCCATAGGTGGATACGAATGCGACGATTGCAGCAAGTAAGGTCGCCGGGCCGGCAGTGTCCGCCGGAGGAACGGCGTAAAGAATGACCGCAAGGAAAACCAGCGAATCCGCGACCGATTTGCGGCTTTGGTGCGCGCCGAGATTTGTTGTTATCGAAACTGTGAAACGACTGGCAACGACCGTTAAGACAAGCAGCACCAACCATGAAAGGAGACCGGCGCGCGTGAGAAAGGAAAGCTTTACGGTTGAAATCAAAGCCGAACATAACAGCAACAGACCCAGGCCCGAGATGCTGACTAACAGCAGCGTGCTTTTCCAGTTCTTTGGAGTATTCATTTTGGTGGGGCCGGCCTGCAATCCGCAGCAGCGGCACGCTTCATTTCTGAAATTGTTTAGCAGGGCACCCGAGTAGGAAAAAACAGGAGGTGCCGGATAGGTTTACAGTGCCAAACAATGTTTGGCAGGCTCTAAAGATAAACCAGTCAGATGGTTGGCGTCAATAGGGAGTTACCCTGATAGTTGCCTGGTTCGGCCCGAAATTGTCGCCAAGAAGGCGCAATTAGGAGGCGGTGGCAGCGTTTCGGGTGAGTTGGGCGGCGAGCTCAGGAGCCGTTGTTACTGCGTTTTTGCAGGCAAAGTGCTCGCAGACATATGCGGTTGCCTTTCCCGCAATTTCGCCGCGGCCGTGGAGCAGCGGAATAACCTCAAAGGCATCAGCTTGGTTGGGGAACGCTTGCGCAACGACCTTGTTCGGTAAGTAGCGTGACCAGATTTCTCGCGCGAGGGCAACGGTTTGAGGCGAATCCGCAGCGCCAACGAGTGCAATTTCCTTCGGCGTATCGAGATAGAACTCCAGCGCACATAACAACCGGCCAAATCCCGATGGAGCCATTGGCTGTGAGCCGCAGAATGGTAATAGCCCGTCGCTGATAGTCCTGATTGGTAGTGAGTAAACCAAGACGCAACAGTACTTCAGCCGCCACCGAGTTTCCAGATGGAGTTGCGTTATCAAAAAAGTCTTTGGCGCGCACGATCAGTTGTTCGTGACTGTCACCGGTGAAGAAGAAGCCGCCTTCGTCATCGTCCCAAAACTCTGTGATCATCACGTCGCAAAGATCGCGGGCTGCGATAAACCATTCGAGCTCACCAGTCGTCTCAAACAGAGTTAGCAAGCCATCGATATAAAATGAGTAGTCCTCCAGATAGGCATTTAGCTTCGACTCGCCGTCCTTCCTGCTTCTGAGCAGTAATCCGTCGCGGCGGAGATTGTTCAATACAAACCGCGCGTTCTTTTTACCAATTGCGGAATAATCCGGACGATCAAGAATAGCTCCCGCCTCAGCGAAGCTTGCGAGCATTAATCCATTCCATGCGGTCAGCATTTTTTCATCGCGCCCAGGCTTTATTCGTTTCTCGCGAGCTGCAAACAAAATCTGGTGGGCGTTGTCGAGCGTGGCCTCGAGTTCCTCGACGGTCAGCCGTTCGTGTGCCGCGACCTCGGCAAGGTCCTGTTTGATATTCAGGATGTTGGCGCCTTCGAAGTTTCCCTCTGGTGTTAAGTTGTAATACGCAGCAAACAAGGCTGCAGCGCGCTTGCCGAGCAGAGATTCAATTTCAGCAAGACTCCAGACAAAAAACTTTCCTTCCACTCCTTCCGAGTCTGCATCCTGGGTCGAATAAAAGCCGCCGCGTGAATCGGTCATTTCTCGCGCGACATAATCCAGAATCCCCTCCGCGATCTTCCGCGCCCAATCTTCATGCGTGAGTTGGTAATAATGCAGATAGAGGCGCGACAGAAGCGCATTGTCATACAGCATTTTTTCAAAGTGGGGCACCAACCAGCGGGCATCGGTTGAATAACGATGAAAGCCGCCGCCGAGGTGATCGTAAATGCCGCCGTCGGCCATCTTGCGACAAGTGCGCTGCACGATTTCCAGCGCCTGCGGATTGCCAGTGCGATAAAAAGTATGCAGCAGAAACTCAAGCGTCATTGCTGGCGGAAATTTTGGCGCGCCGCCGAACCCACCATTTGTGGAATCGTAGTTTTTAATTATTCCCCGGTACGCGGCATCAAGCAGCTCGGTTGTCAATACTTCGTTTGACTCGACCAACGCCGTCGCCCGCTTCAGTTCAGCCAGCACCGACTCCCCCGTCTGACTTACATCGTCAGGTCGCTCGCGAAAGGCATCCGCGACGCTAATCAGAACGCGCGGAAATCCCGGCATGTTGTAACGATCTGCCGGTGGAAAATATGTACCAGCGTAGAAAGGAATTGCATCCGGCGTTAAGAAAACGGTCATTGGCCAGCCACCGTGTTGGGTCATCATTTGTACGGCGCTCATGTAGATCTGGTCCAAATCCGGCCGTTCCTCGCGATCTACTTTGATGTTGACGAAGTTGTCGTTCATCAATTTTGCAATCGCTTCGTTTTCAAATGATTCGTGTTCCATCACGTGGCACCAATGGCAGGCCGAGTAACCGATGCTCAGCAGCACCGGCTTTTGCTCGCGGCGCGCGAGGGCAAAAGCCTCTTCGCCCCATGGAAACCAATCGACAGGATTGTGCGCGTGTTGCAGCAGATAAGGGCTCGTCTCGTTGATCAAGCGATTTGTGTGGGTGTGTTCAGTCAAGCTCAAACATTCCTTTGTTGGATTGGTTAACATTCTACAGTTCAGCTAGAAGAACGCGAACCGAGCCCGCAGACGTGGAGGACCTAAGTCTTCGAGAATGGAGAGTGATGTGTTGTGATTCAGTCTTTGAACCAATACGGCGTTCGTTTGGCCCAGACGCTATTTGGATAATGCCGGTGAAGAAAATCGTAGGCGGCTTTCGACCATCTAACTCGGCGAAATAATGCGCGCCAAAGTTGGCACGACGAATGACCAACTTCGCTTCACGCTTAATCGGATTTCAGGACTGCGCTCCTGATTTGCTATACTCCGCGCACTGAATGGCGATTCATTTTTCTCGATAGGACGATCATTTTGGAACGAGAAACTCTGGAAATGGATGTAGTTTTCGTCGGCGCCGGACCGGCGAACTTAAGCGGCGCTCTGCACCTGGCAAGCCTTATAAAAACTCATAACGCGGAAGTGCAGAGCGGTAAGTGCGCGGGCGCGCCGCTGGCTGAAATCGAGATTGGCGTGATCGAAAAAGGCGCGGCTGTGGGCGCTCATATTCTTTCCGGGGCCGTCATGGATCCGCGCGCCTTGCGCGAGCTGATCCCGGATTTTGTCGAACAAGGAGCGCCGTTGGAGTCGCCGGTAAAGGAAGACTATTTTCTTTATCTAACGAAGAAGCATGCGCTTCGTTCACCGATAAGGCCGCCGCCGCTCCGGAATCATGGCTACTACATCGTTTCGCTCAATCGTCTCACGGCCTGGCTCGGCGAGAAGTGCGAAGAAGCCGGCGTAAACATTTTTCCCGAGTTTCCCGGCGCAGATATTCTTTATGACGAAGATGACCGAGTGGTGGGCGTGCGCACCGGCGACAAGGGGATCGACAAAGAAGGGAAGCGCAAACCAAACTTCGAACCCGGCGTCGACCTCCGTGCCAAAGTGACGGTGCTGGGCGAAGGCCCGCGCGGCTCGTTAACCAAGCAACTTACTGAGCGGCTCAATCTTAATGCCGGTCGCGAACCACAGGTTTACAGCATTGGCGTCAAAGAACTGTGGGAACTGCCCGACGATCGTTATCCAACCGGAAGAGTGACCCACACACTTGGCTTTCCTTCAGACGTGCACACCTATGGTGGTGGCTGGATTTATGGAATGCAGAACCGCATCCTGAATATCGGCTATGTAACGGGTCTCGACTATCAGGATCCGCTGCTCGATCCGCACGCGGAGTTTCAGCGCTTCAAACAGCATCCCTTTGTGCGACAGTTATTGGAGGGTGGCAAAATGATCCGCTACGGCGCCAAGACAATCGCGGCCGGCGGCTATTTTGCGATGCCGCAAATCTATGCTGACGGCGTGCTGCTGGTGGGCGACTGTGCCGGCTTTCTTAACTCGCAAAGACTAAAAGGCATTCACTCCGCGATTAAGAGCGGCATGCTGGCGGCGCAGACTATTTTCGAATCGCTGCTGGCTGGTGACTATTCTGCGCGGCAGTTGCAGCGTTACGAACAGCTCGTTAATGAAAGTTGGATCATTCCCGAGCTGCGCAAGGTTAGAAATTTTCACGCCGGCTTCAAATATGGCCGTTGGTTGGGACTCGCAAACACGGGACTGCAATTTATTACTGGCGGCCGTTCGTGGGGACTTTTCGATCGCGCCAAAGCGGAAGCCGGTCACGAGGTAATGAAGAAGCTCTCAGCTTACGGTTATCGTGGCGATAATATTGAACAGCGCTACGATGGCCTGCGCTTTGACGGCGAGATTGCCTTTAACAAGTTGACTGACGTCTACCACGCGGCCGTCGGGCATAGCGAAGATCAACCGGCCCACCTTCACGTGCTCGATACGAATATCTGTGCGACGCGTTGCGCCGAAGAGTACGGAAATCCCTGCCAAAGATTTTGTCCGGCCGCAGTTTACGAAATGGTCGACGATGGCACGGAGGGGAAGCGCAAGCTGCAGATCAATTTTTCAAACTGCGTTCACTGCAAGACCTGCGATATCATGGATCCCTATCAGATTATTAACTGGGTCACGCCGGAAGGTGGTGGAGGCCCGGATTATAAGGGCATGTGAAAGCCTCAAGCTGGAGGGAAGACAACGCTAGTCCTTGTCCTCGCCGTCGTTCACGGTGAAGTTGACCCGGCCTCGCATCACTTCTTCCAAAGCAATCCGCGTGTTTTTGTGTTTCACCGTATCGATGTCGATGCGCGGCCGCGCGCCTCTTTGCAATTGCTTGCTTCTCTTTGCGGCGAGAATTATCAGACGATATTTCGAATCAATTTCCGGCGCCTGCGTTTCTTCCGCGATCTCTTCAATCACTTCTTTGGTTGCCATTATTGATGCCCATCCTCCTGCTCAAATAAGAACATTCAATTTGAATTGCCTTCTTCTTTCGCCATAAACGCTTCGACGACGTTTTTGATCTTTCGCTCCTGCCGGCTCAGGCGTGCTCTTTCAGCAAAGACGATCGCGGCCATTTGGTTCGCGGCCAGTTCCGCGTCGTCATTAATGATCACATATTGGAATGCGGAATAATCTCTTAACTCGACCGGCGCGTTCCGCAGGCGCACATCCAACTCTTCCGGCGAATCCGTGCCGCGCGCAGTCAGTCGCGTTTTCAATACTTCAAACGAAGGCGGCAAAATAAAAATACTTACCGAATCGGCCATCAACTGCCGGACGCTGGCCGCGCCCTGAACGTCGACTTCGAGAATGATGTCGCGGCCTTCGGCAATCTCTTGCGCGACCTGTTTTCGCGTCGTGCCATAGAGTTTGCCATGCACGCGCGCCGATTCGAGGAAATCATCCGCCGCCACCATCTCCTCAAAGATTTCAGGCGTGACAAAGAAATACTCGCGCCCATTCACTTCACCACTTCTTGGCGCTCGGGTTGTAAACGAAACAGAATAACTAAGATTCGGCACCTTATTCAACACGCGTTGGATCAGCGTGCCTTTGCCGCCGCCCGAAGGTGAACTGACAACGAAGAGAATGCCACGACCGCCGGTTGCCTCCGCGGGCAAGTTTTCCGCCTGGTTCTGGTCCATTTCACTCAACATTCTGGACCTGCTCGCGGAGTTTTTCGACTTCCGCTTTGATTGCCAGCGCTGATTCTTTCATTGAGAGATCCGTTGATTTTGAAAGAGTCGTGTTCGCTTCGCGGTTGAGCTCCTGCAAAAGAAAGTCGAGCATCTTGCCGGCTTCACTGGTGGAATTTAGTGCTTCGCGAAACTGTATCAGATGGCTGCGCAAGCGGACCATCTCTTCGCTGACGTCGCTGCGATCTGAGAGATAAGCAACTTCCTGGGCCAGCCTGCCGTGATCGATCTCAACCACTTGGCCATTGCGCGAAAGTAGTTCGCCGATCCTTTTTTGCAGTCGCGCGCGGTAAGCATCGACTAAACCTGCCGCTGCGTTTTCAATCAGCGGAACGAGCGCCTCGATCTTGTCGATGCGTTCGGACATTTCCTGGCGCAGGGTTTCACCTTCCTGCGCCCTCATGTGTTCGAGTTCATCAAGGGCGCCCGCCAGCGCCTTTTCAAGTCCGGCTGCGACATCGTCGGACAGGCCATCGCGCGACGGCTGCAGCGCGCCCGGCAGCCGGGCGACAAGATTAATGTCCAACTCTCCGGCGATGCCAAACTCCGTCTGCATTTCGCGCAGTGCGTTAACGTAACCAGCTATCAACGGCCTGTTCAACTCGTACGCGCTTTGCGATGTCTTTTCCAAATTGATCGTTACATCAACACGTCCGCGCGAAAGGCGCGAACTAATTTGCCGTTTGATCAAGGGTTCAAGCGCAGCGAGCTCGACTCCGAGGCGCAGATGCACGTCGAGAAAACGGTTGTTCACCGTCTTCAGATCCACGGAAACAGAAAAATTCTCTCCATCTGCCGAGCCACGCCCATATCCCGTCATTGATTTCATAAGTTTGTTTGTTGTTGGTTGTCAGTTGTTAGTGGTCAGTGGTTTGTTGCCGGTATCCACCCATCGTTATCGATAACGTACGAATCTTATCGCCCCACACTCAATTATTGGTGGTCAGAAACAACTGACAACGGACAACTGACTACTGACTACCGACCAATTCCTCTTCTTCATCCGCAAACTGAAGCTCGTAAAGTCTGCGATATTGTCCGCCTTTGGCCAGCAGTTCGGAATGCGTCCCGACCTCGGTAATGTTGCCGCGTTCCATTACAACAATGGCGTCGGCGCGCCGGACAGTTGAAAGGCGATGCGCGATTACCATGGTGGTGCGGTTACGCACCAGGTTCGCGATTGCCTGTTGCACAAAGCGTTCTGATTCGGCATCGAGTGCTGAAGTGGCCTCGTCTAAAATCAGTACCGGCGCATCAACCAAAAGGGCGCGCGCGATCGCCAACCGTTGCCGCTGCCCGCCGGAAAGAAAAATTCCCCGCTCACCGACTATCGTTTGATACTTGTGTGGCAGCTCTTCGATGAAATCCTGCGCAAAGGCAATACGCGCCGCCTCTTCAATTTCAGCCTGCGTCGCATCGGGTTTTCCGTAAGCAATGTTGTGGCGAACGGTATCATTGAATAACACTGTTTCCTGAGTAACCAGGGCAATCTGGGCGCGCAAGCTCGCTATGGTCGCATCGCGCAGATCAGTCCCGTCCCAAAGCACCGCGCCCGAAACCGGATCATGGAAGCGCGGCAACAGCTTCGTCAACGTCGATTTGCCGCCACCCGATTCACCAACCAGGGCAATCATCGAACCGGCCGGCACACTGAGGTTGATGTTGTGCAGGACGGAGCGTGCTTCGTTGGCATAACCAAACGAAACGTCCTTCAGTTCGATCGCGCGGGTTAATGGACCAAGCGCGACTGCATTTGGTTTTTCCGGCAGATGCGCGTCTTCATCCATCACTTCCCAAACGTGCTGCGCTGCCGCCATCGCTTGTTCCATCGCGTTCTGCAAACGCGAGAGTTTGCGCATCGGATCGTAACTGCTCAAGAGAACGAACAAAAAGGTGAGAAACTGAGCGGCGTTCATCCGTCCAGAGATAATTTCACGCTGGCCAAAGAAAAGCAGGAACACTACGAAGACCACGCCAATCATTTCGATCGTCGGCGGCGCAAAGCCCGAGATTCTGGCAGTGCGCAGATTAGCGCGCACTATCCGCTTGGCCACGATTGTGAAGCGAGCCGATTCTCGTTTCTCACCACGATATGCCTTAACTATGATCTGGTTTGAAAGAGCTTCCTGAGCAGTGTCAGTGAGTTCCTTGTTACCTTCAAAACTCTCGCGCGAAAGATTGCGCATGGCGGTGCCGAAGCGGGCCGTGAGTAAGGCGACGACAGGTGTGATGGCGAGTGAGCCGAGCGTCATTCGCCAACTGTAATAGAACGACGCACCGAGAAAGCAAATCAGAGTAAAACTTTCGCGCAGCATATCGCGCAACGTACTGGTGACTGCCGTTTCAATGGCGGCTGCACTTGTGACCAGGCGCGAGACTAAATAATTGGTGCGATGGCGTTCAAAAAAACTTGCCGATTGATTAAGCAAATGGCTATAGAGGTCCTGACGCAGTTTCAGCACCGACGATTGGCCAATGCGCGCCATCAGGAAAGTGGAAAAATATTCGGCGACGCCCTTGGCTAGCGTGAAACCGAGCAGCAGGAGCGATATCGTTTTCCACGCTGCCAGACCGGAGCCAGGTATAATTCGTTGCAGGCCGAAAAGAGTCTGAGTACGCTGGCCACCTACCGGCGTCAGAACTTGATCGAAAATGGGAACGACGAGAGACCTGATCGCGATTTCCAGCAGTCCGACAAGCGCCATCGCAATGGTCGCCAGCGTGAAGGTTTCCCAGTGAGGCTTTATATACCTGAGCAGTCTTCTAAGATCGCGCATTTACTTCGGGAAAGTCTCTGTTCAGTTAGTCACAAGGAAGGAAAGACGGCTGTAAAATTAAAGAGCAACTATACTTATCAGGCTGCAAAAGCGTCAAGGCAAAGCGATTTCAAAAAGCAATCACAACCCAGTTTTGCAATCAGCTTGTAGGCTCTGCGCGTGCTTTCCTTAGACCACGCCGAGGGAACTGAGCTATAATTCCAGCCGCTCAATCTAATAAACCCGACGGGACCAGGAAACTTGGTACAGCCATCACAGGTAGAGAGCAAGTTCGCAGGTAAACGCTTGTTGATAGTCGATGACGACGCAGACATGCGCCTGTTGCTCGCCGAGTATTTCCGGCGGCTGGGTTTCCAGGTGGACGAACGTGAAAGCGGCAACGCGGCGCTGCAGCCGGCGACGACAGGCAAATTCGATTGTTTTATCTTCGATGTATCCATGCCCGGGATGTCAGGTTTTGATCTTTTGAAACGCGCGCGCGAGCGCGGCGTGCAGACACCGGCCCTGTTTCTCACCGCTCACGACGCGCTGGATTACAAGGTCGCTGGTTTTGAAGCCGGTGGAGATGATTACCTCGGCAAGCCTTTTAGCCCGCGCGAACTTGAATACCGAGTTGAGGCGTTGTTGAAACGTTCGACTTCGGTTGCACCCAGCGGCGATGAAGAGAGGGTTGCAGTTGGCGATCTGGTGATTGACAAGCGCCGCCACGAAGTCATACGCGAAGGTACGCGCATCGATCTGACGCCGCTCGAGTTTCAAATTCTGGAGCTGCTCGCCTCCGAGCCCGGCCGCGCGTGGTCACGTAATGCGCTGCTCGATCGCGTTTGGAGCACAGAGTACGAAGGCTATCAGCGGAACATCGATCCGCATATAAACAGGCTGCGCAAAAAACTGGAAACCGATCCCAAAAATCCGCGTTACGTGCTCACTGTCCGCGGCGTTGGCTATAAGCTAAATGAAGCTCCATAACAGAAGAGTTTTATCCGCGGCGCTTCAGGCAGTGTCAATACATTCCTGCAAAAGATTCTTAACTTTTCGACCGCAGAAGTTGCGCATCGTGCTGGTTCTGTCATTAATGCTCGCTCTGTCTGTCATTGTATTGGGCCAACAAGCTCGTTCAATTTCATTTCCCACGTCGATCCAATGGACCAAACAAAAGGGCGTCGCAAAGTATCGACTCCAAATCGCGAGCGATGAGAATTTCCGTAGCATATTTTTTGACGGTCGCGTTAATGGCGAGCGATACACGGTGAGTGGTCTGCCGGCTGGTTATTATTTCTGGCGCGCGGCTCCCGCCAATTTTCAGGCTGGCCAGTTTTCAAAGCCGGTTCGCTTTTTTGTTTCCGGCGGCGCAGTCGTGTCAGCAAAGCTCCAGGACAAATCGCGCCGCCGTTCGCGTGTGCGTACCATTTCAAACAGCCATTAAAAGGAATTCAAGATGTGGGCGCTCAGCGCGATCCTCTTCATAGTCTGGTTCGTCCTCAAATTTCTTTTACACAAGGGCGGCTTCGTCCACATCCTGCTGCTTGGCGCGATTTCAATTTTTGTGGTCCAGCTCCTTGCCTACCGCAAAACCCGGTTCTCGTCCGGTCGTTAGCTTGACCCTTTTCCTACCCGTCGGCAACAATGATCACGCTTGTTGCATCAACAGAAACAGCGGTTTTCTTCTTGATTGAAAAGATTGTCAGCACTAAAAAGTACGAGGATCATGATTATGACTTTTTATCGACGCTTGCTGCCCGTTCTATTGGTTTTTCTGGTGGGTGCCACCATCGGCTGTACCGCGCTATTTGCGCAAAGTGACCTGGGGCGCCGAACCGTCGCGGTCACGTACCCGCTGGATGAAAGTGTGACCGTGAAATTTCGCGGCACGACGCTGCTGCCAAGATTAAAGGGCGAGGCAAAAGTGAAACGCGCCGGCCGCCGCGGAACGCGAGTTGAATTGGCGATCGACAATTTGCCGCGAGCCAATGAGCTGGGCGGCATTTATACGACCTTTGTCCTATGGGCCATCTCGCCCGACGGGCACGTCGATAATCTTGGCGAGATCAAGCGAGGCGGCAGTCCGTATATCGCGTCGAAACTCGACGTGACTACTCCGCTGCAAACCTTTGCCTTGATAATAACCGCTGAACCGCACTTCCTGATGAAAGTTCCCAGCCGCATGGTCGTGCTGGAAAATATTCCACCGCGGCGACCGGGTAACAGCCAGGTGGAAACCGTCAACGTGCAATACATTGGAAACTCGAGCGACTATTTTAGAGATCCACGCGTGCCGGAAATTGCCTCGTCGGATTATCGCGACATTCCAGTTTCACTTCTCGGCGCGCGGCAAGCGGTCAACCTCGCGCGCTTTGCAGGCGCACAGCAGGACGCCGCGCCGGAACTTGAACAAGCCGAAGCAGACCTGCTTGCTGCCGAGAAGGCATTGAAGTTTAGTCAACCTGCTGCTGAAGTCGATGTGCTGGCGCGTAAGGCTACTTCATCCGGCGCCAAGGCTGAGGAGATGGCATTCACCCGGCGCGCGGCGCGCCTTCGTCGCGAAGATATTCAACGTCGCGATGAGGCGCTGCGCTCAGCTGAGCAAACTGCGCAAACAGCGCAACAGGAAATCGAGCAGCTTCGCGGCGCGCTGGATCGTGAACAACGCGCGCGTGAGCTAGCCGAGCGTGATTCGTCGACCGCAAACGAACAGTTGCGCGAACAAAGAATCGAAGTGGCCCGGCTGCGCGATGAATTACAGACGGTGCGTTCCGAGGGCGAAGCAGCCAAAGTTAATCTGGCCCGCATTGAGGGCGAGCGGCACGCTGAGCAGGCGCGAGTGGAAAGCGAGCAACGCGAACAACAACGGCGGGCGGCCGAAGCAGCGCTGAAAAGTAGTTTGGCGAAGTTTGGTACGGTGAAGGAAACCGCGAAAGGATTCCAACTCCTTTTGCCGGAATCAATCTGGAGTGGTCCGCGCGCAGCGACGTTAGTTTCGGCGGCAGCGGCAAAACTCGAACCGCTCGCGGCGCTGCTGGCAAGCAATCCTGACTATCAACTCGTGATCGAAGCCTACACCGACGGCAAAGGCGACGAGGTCACGTTGCAACAGCTCACCCAGGAACGAGCGCGGGAATTATCTGATCGCTTTCAGGCGGCGGGCGTCGATGCGGCGCGATTGCAAGCCAACGGCATGGGAGCAGCTAATCCGCTGGCGAGCAACGCGACTGTCGCCGGCAGAGCTCGCAATCGCCGCACAGAAATCACATTCATGCCAACAACTGCGCGCAGCGCCTCGAATCAGTAGGCAGAAGGCAGAAAGCAGAAAGCAGAAAGCGGAAGGCAGCGGGCCGAAGGCAGAAGGGCAGTGGGGCGAAGCCAGCAAGCACGGTCCTTAATTGCAAATTCCAGATTCCAAATGCCCAAAATGAAAAATGAAAAATGTTAAATGAGAGATGGAAAATCTGATTTTTCGTGTCTCGTCTAATTGCTTGCTCCCGCCTCTTCTGTTCCCGTCTCCCCGCACTGCCTATTGCCTTCTGCGCTCCGCCTACTGCATTCTGCCCACTAACCAATGTCCCCACTCGAAGTCCTACAACTTGTCGGTTATTCAATCGGCGCCGTGTTGCCGGTCTGGTTGGGTATCCAACTCTTTTCGCGACGCCGCAAGTTGACGGCCGTGGAACGACTGCTGTTTCTGCTGGCGCTGACGATGGGTGGCTGGCACGGCAGCAACTTGATCATCACCCTCCATGGGCTTTTTGGTTTCAGTTACGACAAATGGACCGACCTGCTGCGCGCCGCTGATACTGTTTCCGTAATCAGCATCACCTTTGCTTATTCCTTTCTACTTCACATTCACATCTATCTGTGGGCCGCCGCTGCCAAGCGTCCGTTAAAGCTGAGCGAAAAAGTTCGCGTCTACCTTTCTTATCTGCCGAATATTTTTCTGGCTGTCGCACTTTACAAGATATGGTTCCGTCCTTACGCGCCGATGATGTCCCGGCTGCATTTCTTGGTTTTACCGATGGCGGTCTGGATCACCTACGTGCTCGGCGTCATTGCGATCACTGAACTGCTAATCGCGAAGAAGACCGAAAATCGCAGCGAGCAACGCATCATGCAAACACTTGCTGCGTCGTTCGTGGTGATCGGAATCGAGATTCTTGCGGCGCTGGCTTTCGGTCTGGGTGAGGGAACTGAAGCCGGCCTCTACTTAAAGACAGTTGCGAACCTTGGCTCGTTGCTGCCTTCGCTTCTGCTGGCTTACTACATCTATCGTTATCGCTATCTCGAGCTCATCATCGAGGAGAGTTTGATAGTCGCGTCCTTTGCCGCTGTTGTTCTCACCATTTACATTTACGGCATCAAAACAATCGGCGACTGGATGACGTTGCGTTACGGGATTCGGCCCGGCGTCGTCGAAGCACTACTAATTCTGGTGCTCGCACTCGCGGCCGCGCCATTACGCCGCTGGCTCGAGAAACGTTTTCACAAGCTGTTTGAACGCGAAGCAGCGCTTTATCGTCAGATTGTTTCCCGCATTAGCTCGCAAGCGGGGCAGTACAAACAGTTGCCGCAGTTGCTGGATTTTGTTCAGCAGCAAACTACCCGTTCGCTCGGCTTGCGCGGCGCGCGCATCGTCTTGCGAGAGCGTTTCGTTTCCGGCGAGCCCGTGCCAGAGTCTCCCGCAAATGACGGCCCCGCTTTCAGCGAAAGCGTGCTGGAAAATGTCATCGAGCTTTCGCAAATGAACGGCTGGCAACCGGTCGAAAATCATCCCGCGCTTGCTCATCACGGATTCGCGCTGGCCTATCCGCTGCGGCGCGACGAACGAGTATCTGGCGTTCTGTTGATTGATGCGGTCGCAGCAACACTGAACGAAGATACGCGGTCGGTGCTGGAAGTACTTGCTGGGCAGGTGGCTATCGCCGTTGAAGACTGCCGGCTGGTGGAAGAAAACGTTACGCTGGAACGAAAACTTGCGGAGCGCGAGCGGCTGGCGGCGCTCGGGCAAATGGCGGCTACAGTCGCGCACGAGATTAAGAACCCGCTCTCAGCCATAAAGTCGATTGCGCAGGTCATGGGCGAAGACGAGAGCATGAGCCGGGAGTATGCGCGCGATTTGAGTCTGATTGTCGGCGAAACAGATCGGTTGGGCCAAAGCGTTACGCAACTGTTGAGTTTTGCGCGCAGCAAAGCGCCTGCGGAATTGCCGCAACTCGCCAGCCAACTGGTTCAGGCTGTTGTCAGATTGTTTCAGGCGAACGCCGATAACCGTGGCGTTCGATTAACGACGACACTTGGAACCGATGGTGAGCTTAGCGGCGAAGTGGTTTCTGGTGTGCGAGTGGCGCTTTCGAATTTGCTTCTGAACTCACTGCAAGCAACGGACAAGGGCGGTGAGATAACAATCACGCAGGAAATTGCAAACCACGCGTTGGTTATCGCCGTGGCCGACAGTGGCCCAGGGATATCCGAAGAATTGCGAAAGCGCGTGTGGGAACCTTTCTTTACCACTAAACAACGAGGCACCGGCCTTGGCCTGGCCATCGTACGCAAGCGTATGGAAGAGGCGGGCGGAACAGCGCGACTCGTTTCCGCGGCGAATGGAAAAGGCTCGCGATTTGAGCTGAGTGTGCCGCTGTAAAATTGGCGCTGCCGGCGAGCATCCCAGTGCGCTGATCGGCAAGGCACGTTCTTCTGAACTGAATCATCCGTTTTCTTGATCCCAGACCAAATGTCGTCTTAAGCCGATTGGAACTTTTCTTCTGCCAGCGCGTGTTACTTGTCGATCAGAGCACCGGACTGAACACCGACATCAGCATGAGGGAAGGCGAGCCGGTGATTGTCGGTACACTGAACGTTGGTCCATCCGGCGACGCAATCATCCTGGTAATGTCGGCGAGACGGACGTCAAAATAGTCTTATATATTCGTGGCGACGCCTTTCGGCTCTTGTGGTCCCTCCGCAACCCGGGGAGGGACACATGGAAGGCGTACCACTAATCGGTGAATTTGTTCACCGCGGCGGGCACTGATCCGAACCGAGCACGGCTTTGCGGTGCATTCCGCATCGCCTTTTCACTTCACACTAAGTTCTTTCGCCACAGTAATAAGCCAAAGCGTCTTTCATCGCACAAATTACTCAAAATATTGATTAAACAATGCTTGACATGGTTGGCCCATGGGGAGTACTTTCAATTATCGGCCAGCCCTGCATGGTCCGCGTTATTTGCAAGATTTACCTGAAGCGATAAAGGCACACCCCGCGCGAGCGGGGGCCGCAAAGCCAACGGGGGTCCAGGACCTGGCCGGGTTACCGAAAGCAGGAGAAGCGTCCCGCGATCGGCCAAATGGCCACCATTGCTTATTCGCTTCTCTTTCTTAATCTTTTCCCGCCAAAAACCAATCAACCCCAGCTAAAACGGAAGCCTTTATCTACCTCGGCTCTCGTCTCGAAAGAGAGAATTTGCCGAATCCAACATTCCCCTGTCCGCAAGTCAAAAGTAGACAATGGATGTGCTGGAGTAACTCAACAACATGGAGAGAAGAACGATGAGAAACTATCTAATTAAAAGCTTTTTGGCGCTGGCTTGTCTGGCGCTAGTGTCGGTACCCATGCCGGTGAAAGCGCAGGGTTCAGGAGTCGGGCTGACTATTCGGGTAAACCCGCTTACAAGCAGTCCAGGAGGTACCGTCGGCGTTTTCGCTTTTGTCACCAACAACACAGGCGCCAGGCTGAGAACGACCGTTTCATTTACATCGCTGTCAGCTTGCGGGATCGAAACGAATTTAGGTTATAACAAACTGGTATTGAGTCCGGGGCAGACAGTACAGGTCACCGTTTCGTACCCGTTATCGCCCGATGCTTGTACGGGAATATATACGATCAGTATCAATTCCAGTGGCGGGGGTAAGAACGCGCCGATAGCCAGCACCAGTTGTTATCTTACAGTCGTGTAGGACAACGGCGAGCTTTCGCGAAAGTATGAACCTAGCCGTGTGACGGATGGTTGGGTTGGGCATCCTAGCCGGAAAGGGTTGAGCAGCGGACTGCAGCGCGTCGGCATTGGCGGTAAGAACTTTAAGAGGGGCCGTTCTCGTTCCGGCGAGGAGGGCCCTTATGTTATGGGCTTCGAAGTAGAAGCAACTGAAATTTCATCTATAAAGTACGCTATCGGATGCGGCGACTAGCAATGTAAAAAGCACCGGCGATACGGGAGATCGAAGGATTACTCGTAGACCACCTTGAAACGCCAATGAACAATCGGCTCAATGCGAGAAGGGATCGCCCAATAGCCTGAGCCGTTGTTTTTTAGCCCGATGTCTCACGTTGATACGAGCGCGCAACAGTCAGGCCAACTGGTCGCATTCGTGTTGAGATAAAACCCAAGTCAACCAAGTGACGTGAAATAAAAACAGGCTGCTGTCCTCACTATTTTCGACGAGCGGTCAACCCCGCGGCTTGAGAAATTCACCTAACTGTCACGAGAATTTTGAAATTGTCGCTTAACTGTTAGGAATATTGCGCAATTGCAACGAAATTATCACTTGCGTGTTGCAGTCAGTATCATCTAAGATGTGCCGCTTTTGAAGCCGCGGCCCTGGTTTGACGAGGCACAAGGAAGAAGATGGGGGCGAGCACGCGAAACCAGAAGGTGACAAAAGCACCACACTCGATAGCGATCGAGGAAGAGGAGCTCTCAGGCAATGTTGCCCTCCGCTTGAGATAAACCTTTAAACCTCAATACGTAACAGTTCATTGGCTTTTATGAGCGGGTTGAAGAGCGCCCTTCGAAAGGGTGCGGCTTGCCCTGCCCGAGCAGGGGAATTTAATGCCTAGTGCGGTGTTGGACAAAGACGAATAATTAAAGGAGAGAAAGATCGATGAGAAATTACTTAACCAAGGGTGTTTTGGCGTTGGCGTGTCTGGCGTTCGTGCTAGTACCCGTACCCGTGAAAGCGCAGTCTTCAGGAGTCGGGCTGACTATTAGGGTAAATCCCCTTACAACTAGTCCCGGAAGTACTGTTGGGGTTTTCGCTTTCGTCACCAACAACACAGGCGCCAGGCTGAGAACCACCGTTACATTTACGTCGCTGGCGGGTTGCGGGATCCAAACGAATTTGGGTTATAACAAAGTCGTATTGAATCCTGGGCAGACGGTGCAGGTCACGGTTTCATACCCGTTAGCGCCTGATGCTTGTCTTGGGTTGTACGCAATAACTATCAGCGGAAACTCTGGCGGAAAAACCCCGTCAGAAAGTAGTGCCACCGCTTACCTTACGGTGCAGTAGGTTTTCAAGACGAACGCGTCAAAATATCCCGCTGCGGGACTAAGCTGACAGCGCGGCTTGTATTTTGAGCAAGCGCGCGGCGACGCTGTGATCGCTTTAAAATAAATCTTATTGGATTATTAGAATGGGCCGTCTTCGCTTGGGAGGACGGCCCGATTTTTTATGCAGCCGAAAGATACGGCAACGCAGCTGCAACATAGTCGTTAAGTAAAAATGTAATGCTATCGCGCAGCCGACTCTCCGAAACATACACTCGCAAAATTTATTCTCTTGGTTTTCAAGCCGGCTGATCCGCGCTGCCCATTATATCGCTTCCAATCGGTCAAAATGCCGAACGCTCTTCGCGAGGCACACGTGTTGCCCTATTCCAGTATGCCATCTACTGCGGGAGATATTTCCGCGGCGAAGAACAAAGGAGGCTTTGAATGCCATCCTTACTCGAGAGTCAGTTGGTGGTTTAGCGGTAGGGAGCGCAAGGTTTTTCGCCACTCCTCTCGAGCACAGCCGAACCAGGGAAACACGAAAGGAGAATTTATGCGAACTTATATAATCAGCAGCCTACTGGCTCTCGCGTGCGTCGCGCTATTGGGGGTAAATATCCCGGCGAGAGGACAAACGTCGGATGTCGGCCTGACGATTAGAGTGAATCCTACCAGTGTGAGTCGTGGAACCACAGTTGGAGTATTCGCTTTTGTTACGAACAATACGGCTAGCAAGCTAAGAACGACAGTTACGTTTACGGCAACTGCGCCCTGCGGGACGCAAACGTCCATTGGTTATAACAAGCTAGCGTTGGATCCGGGTCAGACGGTACAGGTCACCGTGTCATATCCAGTGGCGAGTAATGTCTGCGTAGGCACACAAGCAATAACCATTTCTGCAGATTCGAGTGGGAGGAATTCGGCGTCCAGCAGTGCAACTTGTGATTTGATGGTACTGTAAGTCTTCGAGCCGGAACGCGTCAAATATCTCGTTGTGGCGCGAAGCCTAACGGCGCGGCTTGTATTTGACCAAACACGCGGCGGCGCTGGGGTAGCTTTGTGACGACGGCGGATCGCGGCTCGTGAGCTGTTCATTGCTGGACTCATAAGCAATCTGATTAGATGGCGTCACATAATAAGAAGGGCCGTTCTCGCAAAACGAGAACGGCCTTCTCTTATGTGTCACAAGGCCCAAGCTAACGCATTTTCAACCTAGAGTGGACCTAAATTGGGGAGGGTTACATCCTTCATGGAATTACTGAATACACAGCATTGCGCTGTGAGTAGATTTTCTGACTGAGGTTAGCCTTCTCAGAAACTGTGTAAGATCCCAGTTTCGC
>WNFT01000525.1_pt1 | contig 31610 bp, 23 predicted proteins | sample 5400191 | NCBI WGS metagenome assembly WNFT01 (sample SAMN13153359, study PRJNA577476) | soil metagenome | isolation source: 80 cm saprolite under Madrone tree | place: USA:California | collected 2016-06-14 | reverse complement strand
AGCCGGAAGAGCTCCGGAGTCTCGTCGATGAACCGCGTCCAGGTGAGGCCCGCTTCGAACGTGGGGTGCGACAGCACGTTCTCCAGGAAGGGAATGTTCGTCTTCACCCCGCGGATGCGGAACTCGCGCAGCGCCCGCAGCATCTTGCGGACTGCCAGCGGGAAGGTATCGGCGTAGGAGATGACCTTGAAGAGCAACGAGTCATAGAACGGCGATACACGGGCGCCCGTGTAGCAATTGCCCGCGTCCAGGCGGATTCCGAATCCGGTGCCGGCACGCCAGGTGTTGATGCGTCCGGCATCGGGCAGGAAGTTGTTGGTGGGGTCCTCGGTGGTGACGCGGCACTGCACGGCGAACCCACGGGGGCGCACCATCTCCTGCGAGCGGATGCCGATCTCCGGCGACGACAGCTCGTATCCTTCGCAGATGCGCAGTTGGGCCTGGACCAGGTCGATACCGGTGACCTGCTCGGTGACGGTGTGCTCGACCTGCAGCCGCGCATTCACTTCGATGAAGTAGTGGCGCGGTCCGTCGACGAGGAATTCCACCGTCCCGGCGCTCGAATATCGAGAGGCTTCCGCCAGCTTCAACGAGTCGGCGCAGATCCGTTCGCGCAATTCAACGTCGATGTTCGGCGCGGGCGCGATCTCGATGACTTTTTGATGGCGGCGTTGCACGGAGCAATCGCGCTCGAACAGGTGGATCACGTTGCCGTGCTGGTCGCCCAGGATCTGCACCTCGATGTGCCGCACCTTGGGCAGCCACTTCTCGACGAAGACGACCTCGCTGCCGAAAGCGAGCTTCGATTCGCTGCGGGCGCGGTCGAGCGCTTCCTCGAGCTCGCCGGGCTCCTTGACGACGCGCATGCCGCGGCCGCCGCCGCCGTGGGCGGCCTTCACCAGGGTGGCGCCGTGCTCGGACATGAAGGTGCGCGCCGCGCCGATCTGCTCCTCGGCCGAGCCGCGAAGCTCGACGCCCGGAACCACGGGGACCCGGGCCTTCGCTGCCAGGCCCTTCGCTTCCACCTTGTCGCCCATCAGCGCGACCACCTCGGACCGGGGTCCGATGAAGCGCACGCCGCGCTGCTCGCAGGCGCGCGCGAACGCCGGATTCTCGGAGAGGAAGCCATAGCCCGGATGGATGGCGTCGGCGCCGCACTGCTTGGCCAGGTCGAGGATCTCCTCGATGCCCAGGTAGGCGTCGATGGGTCGCTTGCCGCGCCCGACCAGATAAGCCTCGTCGGCCTTGTGGCGATGCTCCGAGACGCGGTCCTCCTCGCTGTAGATGCCGACGGTGCGGATGCCGAGCTCGTTGCACGCGCGGAAGATGCGGATCGCGATCTCGCCGCGGTTCGCGCACAGCACCTTGCGAAGGGGTACGATGGCCATGCGCGTCATGCTAGATCAGAGCGCGAATCGCCGGGCGACTGCCTGCGTCTAGCGGCTGCTCGGTCGCTCGCCTGCGAAGACGGCTGCCAGGGCTGCGAGTGCCGGGACGACTCCCCTGGCCGGGCGCGAGCGGCTGGCCGCAGCGTGCAATTCCGCGCGCCTGACGACAATCTAGTCGGAGCGCCGGGGGGCAGCCATGGGTATGCGTACTCGCGTTTCGCTCGTTTTTGCCGCATTGCTGGTCGGAGTCTGGGGGGTGAGGTGCAGTAGCAGCTCCTCCGGGACTGGCGGCACGGGCAGTGGAGGCACGGGAGTCGACGCGGGCACCGGATCCGGCGGAACCGACGGTGGCGGCATTAGCGACGGCGGGACGGATGCGGGTTCCAGCGGTGGCGGCACCGACGGCGGTACGGACGGTGGCTCCGGTGGTGGAGGCGGGGGCGGCGGCGGCACCGATGATTGCGCGGGCGTCGTTCCCGCACAGATTGGCTCCTCGTTCACGTTCGATGTGGCGGCATCTGGTTCCACGATCAGCTGCGACCAGGTGTTCTCCGACGAGAGCGGGAATCTTGCGGCGTCAGGGAGCCGTGATCTTCGCGGGATCCGGGAGTGGCATCTCTTCGACTCCAACGGCGCCGCTCTGACCTGGATCCGCGCCAGCGATCTCTTCGGGCAAGGCCCAGGCTACGAAGGCCTTTCGCCCTATGACACCCCCATGGGTGAAGAGTTCCTGCGGGTTGCGTACTGGACCCCGGAGGGCAAGCGGACCGATGGATCTCCGGTGAGCGGCGACATGGGCGACGCGAGGGCATTCCGCGCGCCGGGCGGCATCCTGGTCGTGAAGGCATTCTGCCTGCCCCCCAACCTCGGCGGTACAATCAACCTGCGCCGCTTCGACCCGGTCACCAATGAGACAGCGTCCACCACCGTGAGCGCGTGCGAGCCCCTCGCCGAAGCCCTCGTGGACGCCAACCAGAACTGGCTCCTGCTCCTCCACGGAGGCCCTTCGATCGGCTTCGCCGAAGGAGACCTGGTCGCGCAATGGTTCGATCCAACCGGCCACTCCCTGACCGGCTGGTTCCGCGTGGCGGCCCTTCCCGGGAAGCATACGACCTTGATGCACGCGACCATCGGCGGCGGAGCAGCCCTCCGGATCGACGACGTGTGGACGTACTTCTTCCCCAGCGGAAAGAGCGAAGTGCAGCCCGCCCAGGAATTCCTCGCCTTGCATCCGGAATCGGACTTCAGCCTGGTCCGCGGGGCACGAGCGTACGCCATCCTTCCGCGCTCGGGAGACACCACCCAGATGGAGCTGTACTCCGCCTCGGGCAAGAAGTGCGGCTCGCTGACGTTTCCGCGCGGCAACCTCACTACGGGCTCGGACGGGAGCGCCATCGCGAGCAGCGGCGACAACGGGTGCACCAAGACCGTCTGGCCCGCGCTCCTGAAGTAATATTTGCGGTGCGGTTTCAGATCCGCTGAGCAAATCCATCGAGCAGCGCCAGGCGGCGACGTGCGGCGCGAGCCGCCAGCGCGCGGACCAGCGGGATCAGCTCGAGCAGACCAGAGCGTCGAACTGCGCGCCCGCCTCGATCGACTCCAGCGCGCTGTCCGCCGAGTTGGTGACGGCGAGATCGACCACTGGAGCGAGCACGCGCGCCAGCTCCGAGCGGGTCGGCGTCGATCAGCAGCACCTGCGCCCCCACCGTCAGCGCGGCGGGGAAGTCCGACCACTTCGCATTGAGATTTCTGGTCATGCGACCTCCGTAGGACACGGATCACCTGACCGCCTGAAACAGCCCAGCGGCCTCCGCGATGTTTCGGTCTGGTTTCGATCGCGCGTGCGATGACCGAAACCAAACCGCAAAAACCAGAACGTCCCGAGCGGTGTCCTACGCAGCAGGAGGCCCTCATGGCTGTGTCACTCTTTCCGCCCGTGCGGCTCGTGTCGTACCTCACGACCGCCCTGACTCTCTCGAGCATCCGGAGTCGCATGCGCGAACGCGAGGACGAGGTGACGAAATTCCGAATCGAGCTACCCAGGGCGCCATCCGACCCTGTTGCGAGCGTGTCTCGGATGGTTGTCCGGTGAATTGACGGTTTCTTCCCGGAAGGAGTGCCTATGACTTCATCGTCCAATACCGGAAGAGGAGGAGGAGGACTTTTCCGAGCCCGTCCTGGATTCAATCCACTCCCTTTCATCGCGCTCGCAGCGTTGGCCGCCGGCTCCGCCCGCGCCGAGGGCGTGACCGCCAGCGCCAGCGTCTTGCGGGACCTCAACACGGCGACTTCGCGCCTGGTGGAACGGGTCTCTCCTGCGGTGGTGCAGGTTCTGGTGTCGGGTTACGGAGCCACGGACGGCGGCGAGCGTGCAGGCGCGGCCGTGGTCACCCGCCAGCACGCGCTGGGGGCCGGCGTGATCGTCGATCCGGACGGCTACGTCCTGACCAATGCCCACGTGGTCCGTGGTGCACGGCGGATCGTCGTCGTCCTCCCAGCCGCGGATGCCGGCGGCGCGGCCCGCGGCACCACCGTCAACCGGCGGCTCTTCGACGCACACCTGGTCGGTGCGGATCGAATGACCGACCTTGCCCTGCTCAAGATCGCCGCAACCGGACTGCCCGCGCTGTCGCTCGAAGATCGCAGCCGCGTCCGCCAGGGCGAGTTGGTCTTCGCCATCGGCAGCCCCGAGGGACTCGCCAGCACGGTAACCATGGGGGTGGTCAGCGCGGCAGCGCGACAGGCCGAGCTCGAGTCGCCGATGACGTTCATCCAGACCGATGCGCCGATCAACCCGGGCAACAGCGGCGGGGCGCTGGTCGACGTGGAGGGTCACTTGGTGGGGATCAACACCTTCATGCTCAGTGATTCGGGCGGCAGCCAGGGCCTCGGGTTCGCCATCCCGGCGCCGACCGCGCGCTTCATCTACGACAGCCTGCGCAAGTTCGGGCGTGTCCGGCGCGTCGAAGCCGGAGTGACGGCACAGGCGATCACGCCGGCGCTGGCCGGTGGCCTCGGGCTGACGCGCGACTGGGGTGTGGTGGTGGCCGACGTTGCCCTCGAAGGCCCGGCGCGCGCGGCCGGGCTGCGGACGGGTGACGTCATCGACGCGGTCGACGGCCGCCCGATCGACAGCCTCGCGGCGCTGTACGAGTCGCTCTACCTCCACCCCGCGCAGGCTCCCCTCAAGCTCGGGGTGCTCCGCGGAGAACAGAGGCTTTCCCTCCAGGTTCAGGCAGGCGAGGCGAAGGATCCTGGGGAGGCGCTCGCCGACCTCGCCAACCCGCGGGACCATTTGGTGCGCAGGCTCGGCATCCTTGGTGTCACCGTCAGCGGCAAGCTGGCAGGATTGGTGCGGCTGCGCAGCGGGACCGGTGTGATCGTCGCTGCGCGCACGTTGGACGCCACCAGCATCGAAGCGGGCCTCGAGGTCGGGGACGTGATCCACGAGGTCAACCGCACGTCCGTCGAGTCCGTCGAGGCGCTTCGCAGCGCCCTGCGGGCGCTGAAGCCTGGTGATCCGCTCGTGCTGCAGATCGAGCGCCAGGAGAGCTTCCACTTCCTCGCTACCGAGATGGAGTAGCAGCGGTGATGCAGCGGTACCGCCGGTCAGCGCTGGCTGTGCAGTCTTCCCAGGGTACGCGGTGGCCCGTAGGCGCGGCCCCGCACCGGGGCACGCTCGATCGACGTCGCCTTCCTGGCGCTGCGGATGATTTCGCGCGCATGCGCGAGGGGGATCACCTCCCGGGCAATGGGATGGGTGAAGTGCGGCGCGGGCACCACCACCCAGCCGGGCCAGCGCGGCCCGTAGACGAATCCCGCGGGCCCGAAGGGGGCCCAGCAGACAAATCCGTCGGAGATGCGCCACGACACCCAGGCGGGGGCCCAGACGAATCCGGGCACCCAGAACCAGCCCAGCGACGCCCTGAAGCCCCAGCGGCCGTAGTGGAACACCACCGGGCCCCAGGGGACGTCGGATACGAAGGTCCAGCCCCAGTCGGTGTAGATCCAGCGGCCGTCGGTGTAGGGCTGCCAGTCGGAGCGGAGGCCGTTCGGGATCCAGACGCGTCCATACTCCGGGGTATCGACCCAGCGGCCGTACGGCGAGAGCTGCTGCTTGAAGGCGCCGAGATCGAGCGCTTGCGAGGGCGGCTGAGCTTCGGTGGGGGGTGGCTGCGACGCGAGCGCCTCTTCATCCGGAGGCGGAGGCGGCGGCTCCGTGTCGGAGACAACGGGCGGCGTCTGGGCCGGGGCGGGAAGGGCGGCACCTGCAATTCCAGCGAAGGCCAACGCCACCCACGCGAAGTTCGTTCTCGTGGTCATCTCGATTCTCCTTGAATCATCGAATCGATCCGCGGCGCCTTGCTTGCGCGGCAAGGCGCCAAGTTCCAGCACGCACTCACTGCTGCTGGCGCTGTTCCCGCACCTCCTGCCGCGCGATCCACTTCTCGTACAGCGCCTGCCGTTGGGCCGGCGTGAGCGCGTCGTGCATCTTGACGAGGTCGGGAATGATGGCCGCGGCCAACAGCTTCGTCTGATCGGCCCTGGAGTCCAGGACCTGTTGGAGCGCATGGGGATCGACCTGATCCGCCGCCAGCAGCTCTGCGATCTGGCCTCTCGCACTCCGACCAGGATGGTGCGACGCCCTGAGCTTGGCCTGGATGTCCAGGCTTGCCGCCTGGACGGCCGCGCGCTGCTCCGGCGTAGCGTCGATGGCGTCCAGCGCCTTCGCGATCCGAGCGGCCATCCTGTTCGGCGGCGAGCGAGGGTCTGTTCCCGCGAGGGCAAAGCTGCCCCCGACGATAGCGAGTGCTCCAATGACCAATGCCACGTTGATGAAGCGGCTCATCTCGTCCTCCTTCGATTTGCGTCCCTCGACGCTCTGGAAGGGTACGAGAGGCGGATTGCGCTCGCGTTGCTCTTCGGTGTCGGACCGTGTCGGCGGCGGTGCCGCTTGACTCGCGTTAGAACGAGTCGCGCCACGTTTCGCGCCACGGTGGTCCCGTGTAGTCGCGCGCAGCGAGGCCGATGAACGCTTCGCGCGGGCCGGCGGCGAGCCAGGACGGGTAGGGCGCGCCCTGCCGCACGCGAAGTCCGCCCGCGACGTCGAACGCGTCGGGGCCTTGCGCCACCTCGGCCCAGGAGGCGCCACCGTCGGTCGATCGCAGCAGTGTGAACGCGCCCGGTCCGGCAGGCGTAGCGGCGGGTCCAAGCGAAATTTCCCCCTCCGCATCGGAGGCGGAGAGCGCAGCACCAGCGAGGCGGTCCCAGTGCGTCGCGGTCGGCGCCCAGGCGTAGAATTCGGCGCCGGCGCGCGCCATACCCGTCAGCGCGAGTCCCGAATTGAAGCGCGCGAGCAGCCGCAGCGGATCGAGATACGCCTGCAACGCGTCGGCGGAGGGAGCGCGTGGCGCAGCGCGGATCGCCTCGGGCGCGGCCCCGCGACGGCCACGGCCGCCGCCGCGACCACCATGCCGACCCGGACCCGTGGGATTCGCGCTAGCCCCCGCGCCATGCTCGGCCGGCCGCTCGCCTCCGCGCGCCGGCGGCGAGGACTCCTCCCACGCGCTGATCTGCGCGTCCACCGGGGTGCGCAGCGACGCCGCCAGGGCCGGTTCGAGTGAGAGCACGCGCACCCAGGTCGCGCCTCCGTCGGCCGAGCGGAAGACGGGCGCCGCTGCGAGCGGTCCGGCCAGCAGGCGGTCGCGACCCGGAAAGAGGAACGCCGGCCGCAGCGATGCCGCGTCGACGTGCAGGCCGTGGAGCTGCTGCGCGAGCGCTGTCGCCAGCTCGGGGTGGGCGCGCACCAGGAAGGCGGCTTCGATCATCGGATCGGCCGCCACTGCGTAGAGCGCGCCATCCTCTGAGGCGAGCCAGGTGTCGAACGCGAGTCCGGTGCGCCGCCAGCTCGCTCCGCCGTCGCGCGTCTCGATCACGCCGGTGACTCCCTGCCCAAACGCTGTCAGCGCGCGCGGGGGCGCGTCGGTGGCGTCGACCAGCGCGAGCGCCGCCTGCGCGGCGTCAGAGGTGCCGTCGAGCACGGTGGCGATGGCCACGGGTCCCGAGTCGCTCCGCGCATCGCGCACGCCGAGGAGGATGCGGCCTCCGCGCTGGTCGAGGACCAGGCTGCGGACTCGGAAGCGAGTATCCGCGCCGGTACCAGGCAGGTGGACGGGCCGGTGCGCCCAACTGCGCCCGCCGTCGTCGGAGACGTGCAGCCCGCCTTCGCCGGCGGCCCAGAGAAGCCCGTCCACGCCCTGCGCCAGCGCCACGATGCCCAAGAGCGGAGTCGCAGCCCAGGTGAGGCCGCCGTCCTCGGTGCGGAAGACCCGGCCGCGGGCGCGTGCCCAGGCGCGGCGGCCGTCGCGCGCGTCGAAGAGCACCTCGGCCAGCAGCCGTGGCCGCACGAGCGCCGCCTGCGTGGGGTCGTCGCCGTCAGGCACGTCGAGCGGGATCGATGCTCGCGCCCAAGAGGCGCCGCCGTCGCTCGAAGCGTACGCCGCCGCCTCGGGGCGGAGCAGCGTGACCACGACGCGCATGGAATCGTGCGGGTCGACGAAGACGCGCTCGACCGCCCCATCCTCCTTGACCGAACGAAAGACCCACAGGCGCGTCGCCTGGTAGCGTATCGGCAAGGGCGAAAGGCCTGTGGCCGGCGCGGGCGACGGCAGCACGCGATAGCTCGCACAGCCGCAGAGCGCGAGGCCAACAACGGTGAGCGGGAAGCGCGACATCATCCGAACATCGCCGAACACCATTGCGGGAGTGTTTCAGCTGGCATCCGATTTGTTGAGCCATCTAGGCGGGGCGGGACTGGACCAGCAGGTTCATCACCAGCACCTGCACGGGCTCGCCTTTTTGGTTCAGGGTGGTGGTGCGGCACTTGATGAAGCCCCGGCCGGGCTGGCTGGTCGATGCGCGCACTTCCAGCACCTCCGCCTCCACGCGCAGCTCATCGCCAGGCCGGACCGGGCGCGGCCACTTCAGCTCGTCGGCGCGCGAGCCGATGATTCCGCCGGCCGGGCGGAAGCCGCTCTCGACCAGAAGCCGCATGGTGAGCGCGGCGGTGTGCCATCCACTCGCGACCAGGCTGCCGAAGAACGAGCCGCGGGCGGCGTCCTCGTCGAGATGAAAGGGCTGCGGGTCGAACTGGGCGGCGAAGGCCTTGATGGCGGCCGAATCCACCCGAAGCGTTCCCGAGACGTGCTTCTGCCCAGTGGTAAAGTCTTCGAGATAGGTCATTGACTGCCGCTCCCCGCCGGTGATTGGGTGGCGATCTCCCGTCCAACGGAGCAGATGCCTCCTCCGCGGCGCCGATTCGGACGCGTGACCGGCGCGGCGCACACGACGTTCTCGAAACGTTTTTGCCGTTGCAGCCCTGACGGGCAGGGAGTAGTCACCGCCGCAGGTGGAGTCGCACGCGAGGCAGCTCAAGTCAGGTGACTGAAGATCAGACGCTCCGTGGGCATTCTCATCGCCTGCGTGCGTCATCGACGTCGAACGGAACCCGTAACCCGGCGGGATCGTGGGTGTACGGATCCTGGCACAGGCCGTGAATTGCAGGGTCACACCTATGAAAACACTGCCTGCCACCACCGATGTCGTGATCGTCGGGGCCGGGCCCACGGGTCTTTCCCTCGCCTGTGTGCTCGCCGCTGAAGGCGTCTCGTTCGTCCTGGTGGATCGGCTCGCGGAGGGCGCCAACACTTCGCGCGCCGCCGTGGTGCACGCCCGGACCCTCGAGGTGCTGGAGGAGCTGAAGGTCACCGATCGGCTGCGCGCCGAAGGCCACGTCGTGCCCCGGTTCACCCTGCGAGACCGCGACCAGGTGCTGGCGACGATCGACTTCGACCAGCTTCGCACCCGCTACGCCTACACGCTGATGGTTCCGCAGAACGTCACCGAAGCGATCCTGCTGGGCCGGCTGCGCGAGTTGGGTAGCGACGTGTACCGCCCATACGCGGTCAACGACTTGCAGCAAGATGCCAACGGCGTCTCGGTTACGGTCGCGGCCGATGGCCGGCAGCCGCAGACGGTCCGCGCCCGATACCTGATCGGCGCCGACGGCATGCACAGCACGGTGCGTGAACGGGCCGCGATCGGCTTCGCGGGCGAGAGGTACGAGCAGTCCTTCATGCTCGCCGACGTCCGGATGAGCTGGCCGCTGCGCGCCGACGAGGTGATGATGTTCTTGTCTCCCGACGGGCTCGTGGTGGTGGCGCCGCTACCTGGCGGGCGACACCGGATCGTGGCTACCCTGGACGACGCGCCGGAGCGCCCCGGCGTGGCCGACGTGCAACGCCTCCTGGACACGCGGGGGCCGGTGACCAAGCCCGCCCGCGTCCACGAGATCGTCTGGAGCACCCGGTTCCTGGTCCACCACCGCCTGGCCGATCGCTACCGCGCCGGGCGCGTCCTGCTCGCCGGAGACGCGGCGCACGTCCACAGCCCGGCAGGCGGACAGGGGATGAACACCGGTATCCAGGATGCGGTCGCGCTCGGTCGCGCACTGGCCGCGGTGCTCGGTGGACGGGCCGACGAGACCCGGCTCGACCACTATGAGCGTACCCGCCGGCCGATCGCGGAGCGAGTGGTGGGCTTCACCGACCGGGCGACGCGGATGGCGACGCTGCGCAGCGCCGGCATCCGGGCGCTGCGCAATGCAGTCATCCGGGTGATCGGTCGGATCCCCCCGGTACGTCGCTGGCTCGCGACGGAGCTAGCGGGGTTGCGCAACCGCTGAAGACCACGGCGCGGAAGCCGCTTCAGCGCTTCTCCCGCACCTCGAGCTTCAGGGAGCCGTACCAATCCGCCAGGTTCGAGATGTCGGCATCGGTGAGCGGCTTGGCGATGACGTTCATCACAGGGTGCTCGCGCTTGCCGCTGCGAAAGGCCTTGAGCTGTTCCACGAAATAGATCCGCGGCTGGCCCGCGAGGTGGGGCGCGTCCGGGGCGTTGCTGATCCCCAGCGGTCCGTGGCAGACGGAGCAGGCCTGGGCCTTCGCGCGCCCCGGCGACGGGGTCGTCGCCGGGGCGCACGCGCAGGACGCCGCGAGAAAGAACAATGCCAGGCGCTTCACTTCTTCGGCGCTTCGCCCGCGTAGCTGACCCGATAGATCGCGCCGGCGAAATCGTCGGAGATGAGCAGCGAGCCGTCCTTCATCACCGCCACGTCGACGGGGCGGCCGCGGTAGAGGCCGGTCGACGAGTCGAGCCAGCCGTCCGCGAACACCTCGGTCTTGTCGGCGGTGCCGTCGGACTTGAGGCTGGTGAACATGATGCGCGCGCCGATTGGCGTGGTGCGATTCCACGAACCATGCTGCGCGTCGAAGATGCCGCCCTGGTACTTCTGGGGGAACTGCTTGCCGGTGTAGAAGGTCATCCCGAGGTCCGCTGCGTGCGCCGGCATCTCGACTTGCGGCGGAACCGCCCCTTGGGGAAGCGGGTCCTTGTCGTAGCCCTGGTCGGTGATGCGCACGCTCTTGCCGCCCAGCCAGGGATAGCCGAAGTTCTGGCCCGCCGCGGTGATGCGGTTCAGCTCTCCGGGCGGGGTGTCGTCGCCCATGCCGTCGGTCTGGTTGTCGGTGAACCAGAGCGTGCCGTCCTTCGGGTTGAAGTCCATGCCGACGGAATTGCGGATGCCACGTGCGTACACCTCGCGCTTCGAGCCGTCGAAGGCGTTCATGCGCACGATGCCGCCGATACCGACCTGGCTGTAGAGGGCCAATTTCTCGCGCGGCGGCACGTTGTGCGGCTGGCCGAGCGCGATATAGAGCATTCCATCCTTGCCGACGCGGCAGACGCGCGCGCCGTGGTTGTACGACTCCTCATCTACCGGGATCAGCTTGCCCTGCGGCACCACCTCGATCACCGCGACGTCCGGGCCTTCGTAGAAGAACTCGGCCGCGGGAAAGTTCAGCACGCGGTTGTGCTCTGCCACGATGAGGAAACCGTCCTTGGTCCAGCAGACGCCGTTGGGCACCTGGAACTTGAGCGACGGTGCGAACGCCTTCACCTCGTCCGCGACGCCGTCGCTATTGCGGTCGGTGACGGCCCAGATGCTGGTCTTGCGGGTGCCGACGAACAGCATGTTGGTGGAAGGGGCGACGGCCATGTGCCGGGCATCAGGCACCACGGCGTAGAGTGCGATCTTGAAGCCGGGCGGCAACTTGATCAGCTTGAGGTTCTCGCGGATGGCGTCCGCGTTGGCGCCAGTCTGCGGCACCGGCGGAATGTTCAGGTCGGTCCCCGACACCTTCATCTGCTTCAGCTTCTCGATGTTCGGAGCCTGGGCTAGCGCCGGGCCGGCGAAGCTGGCAGCCACTGCGAGGACAAGAACGCCACCCACCTGCGCGATGCGGGTTTTCATGATTTTCTCCGTGGGAGAGCCCTTCGAAAAGCCTACGCTCTCCGCGCGAGGAATAGCAACGCCCCTCCATTCCGCGTTGGGATCGGGTCCGTCGACGGCGGCTACACGTGGTGGTAGCGTTGGTCGGACGATCGCAACAGGGAGACCACGATGAAGCAGGCCGTCATGACCGCTCCCGGACGGATCGAGCTCCGGGACGTCCCGCTGCCCGAGGTGGCGCCGGACCAGGTGCTCATCCGGGTGAAGCGCATCGGCGTTTGCGGGTCGGACATCCACGTGTTTCACGGCAAGCATCCGCTGACACCGTATCCGGTGGTCCAGGGCCACGAGGCCTCCGGCGTCGTCGAGCGCACCGGCTCGGCGGTGCGCGGGCTGAGCCCCGGCGACCCGGTCACGTTCCAACCACAAGTTACCTGTGGAGTGTGCCATCCGTGCAGGCACGGCGCCTACCACATTTGCGACCGGTTGAAGGTGATGGGATTCCAGACCACCGGGGCCGCTTCGGAGCTCTTCGCGGTCGACGCGTCGAAAGTCTTGCGGCTGGCGAAGGGCATGAGCCTGGAGCAGGGCGCGATGGTGGAGCCGCTGGCGGTCAGCGTCCATGCGCTCGAGCGCGTGGGTGGCGCGGCCGGGAAGAAGGTGCTGGTGCTCGGGGCGGGACCGATCGGCAACCTGGTGGCCCAGGCGGCGCGGGGGCTCGGGGCGGCGGCGGTGATGATCACGGACACCAGCGACTACCGCCTCGAGCTCGCCGAGCGCTGTGGGATTCCGTTGCGGGTGAATCCTCTGAAGGTCGACCTCGGCGAGGCCGTCCGGGAACGATTCGGGCCGGACAAGGCCGACCTCATCTTCGAGTGCGTCGGCGTGCAGAAGACTGTGGAACAAGCGGTCAGCGTCGCCCGGAAGGGCACGGACGTGATCGTCGTCGGGGTATTCGGCGACAAGCCGGTCGTCGACATGGGGACCGTCCAGGACCGCGAGCTCCGGCTGGTGGGCACGCTCATGTACCAGCAGCCGGATTGGGTGAAGGCTATCGCCCTCATCGAGCAGGGGAAGGTCGATCTCGGGCCCCTGGTCACGGATCGATTCGCGTTCGCGGACTACCAGAAGGCGTACGAGTACATCGACGCCAACCGCGAGCGCGCGATGAAAGTGATGATCGTCGTCGAGCCCTGACGCAGCGCGACCTGGATGTGGGACCCCGGCGTAGCAGACCAACCCGCTGACGTGCTATGCACCTGGCGCGCAGGTGGTAGAGCGGTCGTTCCCCAGTACAAAGGAGAGTTCCGTGCTCAATCGAGGCATCCGGCTCGCCGCGCTGCTGTCGCTCTTGGTGGGCGCCACGGCTCAGGCCCAGACCCAGACCAAAGTCGTGATCGCCACCGTCAACAACGGCGACATGATCATCATGCAGAAGCTGTCCAAGGAGTTCGAGAAGGCGCACCCGGAGATCAAGCTCGACTGGGTGGTGCTGGAGGAGAACGTCCTGCGCGAGCGGGCCACGACGGACATCGCCACGCGCGGCGGCTCGTTCGACGTGATGACCATCGGCACGTATGAGACGCCCATCTGGGGCAAGAAGGGCTGGCTCGTGCAGCTCGACGACGACCTCCCTGCCAGCTACGACCTGGAGGACGTCCTCAAGCCCATCCGCGACGGGCTCTCCGTCGACGGGAAGGTCTTCGCGCTTCCCTTCTACGGCGAGAGCTCCTTCACCTTCTACCGCAAGGACCTGTTCCAGAAAGCCGGCGTGACGATGCCGGAGAAGCCGACCTATGCCGACGTCGAGAAGTTCGCCAAGGCCACGACCGATCGGGCGAAGGGCATCTCCGGCATCTGCCTGCGCGGGAAGCCGGGCTGGGGCGAGAACATGGCCTACGTGGACACCTTGGTGAACACCTTCGGCGGCCGCTGGTTCGACGAGAAGTGGAAGCCGGAGCTCACGAGCCCCGAGTGGAAGGAGGCCGTCACCTTCTACGTGAACATGATGAAGAAGTACGGCCCTCCAGGCGGGAGCTCCAACGGTCACAACGAGAACCGCGCCCTCTTCGCCACCGGCAAGTGCGCCATGTGGATCGACGCGACCGTGGCGGCCGGCTATCTCGCGAACCCCAAGGAGTCGAAGGTGGCGAACAGCCTGGGCTTCGCCCCCGCGCCCATCGGCAAGGTGCCGAATGGAGCGCAGTGGCTCTGGTCCTGGGCCTTGGGAATCCCCGCCTCGTCCAAGCACGTCAAGGAGGGGAAGCAATTCATTCAATGGGCCACGTCGAAGGAGTACGTCAAGCTCGTGGCGGCGTCGGACGGCTGGCCCGCCGTCCCTCCCGGCACGCGGCGCTCCACCTACGAGCAGAAGGAATACCAGGCCGCGGCTCCCTTCGCCGAGCTGACGCTCAAGGCCATCCTCGCAGCCGATCCCACCCATCCGACCGCGAAGCCGGTCCCGTACACCGGCGTCCAGTTCGTGGCCATCCCCGAGTTCCAGTCCCTCGGGACGCAGGTGGGCCAGAACATCGCGGCCGCGCTCGTCGGCAAGGTCTCGGTCGAGGCCGCGCTCGAGACGTCCGAGAAGGCCACCGAGCGCACCATGCGCCGCGCCGGATATTACAAGTAGTCCCGTTCCTCCGCCCGCGGAAGGCCACCCCCTCCGCGGCGGGCACCACACCCCACCCGGGGGAGAACCATGGAAACGTCGGCATCGCATGTCCAGCCCGGTGCGGTTCCCTTGCCGGTGCCGGGTGGCCGGAGCGTCCGGACGGCGCCGCTGAAGCTGCCGGCGATCGTGCTCCTCCTCTTGTGGTCCATCGTCCCGTTGGCGATGACGCTGTGGTTCTCCTTCCAGCACTACAACCTGCTCAACCCGGGCGAGGAACGCTGGGTCGGCTTCGAGAACTACCGTTTCCTCGTCACCGATCCCGGGCTGGGCGCGGCGATCGGCAACACGCTGCTGATCGTCGGATCGGTGCTGGTCGTCACCGTCTGCTTCGGCACGCTCCTCGCCGTCCTCTTCGATCAGGACTTCTTCGGCCGCGGCGTCGCCCGCGTGCTGATGATCGCCCCGTTTTTCGTGATGCCCACGGTGAGCGCGCTCATCTGGAAGAACATGCTGATGCACCCGGCCAACGGCGTCATCAGCTTCCTCTTGACCAGCGTAGGGCTGGAGCCCATCGACTGGTTCTCACAGGCGCCGCTTGCCTCGATCATCATCATCGTCGCGTGGCAGTGGCTGCCCTTCGCCGCGCTCATCCTGCTCACCGCCATCCAGGCGCTCGACCCGGAACGCAAGGAGGCGGCCCGCATGGACGGTGCCGGGCCGTTCTCCATGTTCTTCTTCATCATCATCCCGCACCTGGCGCGGGCAATCAGCGTGGTGGTGATGATCGAGACCCTGTTCCTGCTCGCCGTCTTCGCGGAGATCTTCGTCACCACCGCGGGCGGCCCGGGCCTCGCCTCCACCAACCTCGCGTTCCTCATCTACCGCTACGCGCTGCTCGAGTACGACGTCGGCGCCGCGTCGGCGGGAGGGGTCCTCGCCATCGTGCTGGCCAACGTCGTCGCGGCTTTCCTGGTCCGCGCCATCGCAAAGAACATCGAGGCCTGACAGCCATGGACAAGGCGCTACGCCGCAAGATCGTCGTCACCGCCGCCGCATGGGCGGTCGCGCTCCTCATCTTCTTCCCCATCCTCTGGATGTTCCTCACCGGCTTCAAGACGGAGGTCGACGCCGTCGCGGTGCCGCCGCACATCTTCTTCAGCCCCACCGTCGAGAACTACGTCGCGGTGCAGGAGCGCGCCGACTACCTCAAGTTCTTCTGGAACAGCATCGCCGTTTCGGTCGGCTCGACGCTGCTGGCACTCGCGATCGCGGTGCCGTGCTCATACGCGATGGCGTTCTTCCCGACCAAGCGCACCAAGGACACGCTGGTGTGGATGCTGTCTACCAAGGCACTGCCGGCGGTGGGCGTGCTCGTCCCCATCTACCTGATCTTCCGGGACATCGGTCTCCTCGACAGCAGGATCGGGCTGCTCATCGTCTACACGCTCGTCAACCTGCCCATCGTCTGTTGGATGCTCTTCTCCTTCTTCAAGGAAGTGCCGCGAGAGGTCCTGGAGGCGGGGCGCATGGACGGCGCGCAGCCCAGGGACGAGCTCTACCACCTGCTGCTCCCGCTCTCGCTGCCGGGCATTGCCTCCACCTCGCTGCTCGCCATCATCCTCTCCTGGAACGAGGCCTTCTGGAGCCTCAACTTGACCGCCGCCAACGCCGCGCCTCTCACGGCGTTCATCGCCTCATTTTCCAGCCCGGAAGGACTCTTCTGGGCCAAACTCTCCGCAGCGTCGACCATGGCCATCGCGCCCATCCTCATCTTCGGCTGGATGAGCCAGCGCCAGCTGGTGCGTGGCCTGACTTTTGGCGCCGTGAAGTAGGGAGGACAACGCGCAATGGCCACCGTCAAGCTGACCAACATCAAGAAGTCCTTCGGAGACGTCGACATCATCAAGGGCGTGTCGCTGGGGATCGAGGACCGCGAGTTCTGCGTCTTCGTGGGCCCATCCGGCTGCGGCAAGTCCACCCTGCTGAGACTCATCGCCGGGCTGGAGGAGATCACCGGCGGCGACCTCTTCATCGACGGCGTCCGATCCAACGACGTCCCGCCGCCCAAGCGCGGGCTCGCCATGGTGTTCCAGAGCTACGCGCTCTATCCGCACATGAGCGTAGCGGACAACATGGGGTTCAGCCTCAAGCTCGGCCACATTCCCAAGGAGGAGCGGGAGAAGAAGGTGAACGACGCCGCACGCGTCCTCCAGCTCGAGCCGCTGCTCCACCGCAAGCCCAAGGAGCTCTCGGGCGGGCAGCGGCAACGCGTGGCCATCGGGCGCGCCATCGTCCGCAACCCCAAGGTCTTCTTGTTCGACGAGCCGCTCTCCAACCTCGACGCCGCCCTTCGCGTGCAGATGCGGATCGAGCTCACCCGGCTCCATGACGTGCTCGCGGCCACGATGATCTACGTGACCCACGACCAGGTCGAGGCCATGACGATGGCCAACAAGATCGTGGTCCTGCAGGCGGGCCTGATCGAGCAGGTGGGGTCGCCGCTGGAGCTGTACCACCACCCGAACAACAAGTTCGTGGCCGGCTTCATCGGATCGCCCAAGATGAACTTCCTGGTCGGAACCGTGACCGGATCGAAGGACGGCATGGTCTCGGTCCGACTCGCGGGCGGAGGGACCATCGACGTGCCGGTCGAGGCCGGTCGCGTTAGCGGAGGCGCGGAGGTGACCTTGGGTATCCGCCCGGAACACTTCAAGGTGGTGACCGACGGAGGCCTGCTCCGCGGGGAGGTCCTGGTGGTGGAGCGCCTGGGAGGCGAGACCTTCCTCCACCTGAAGACCGCGACCGGCGATCTGCTCACCATCCAGGCAGACGGAGACAGTCCGGTGAGCATGCATGACACCATCGGCCTCCAGGCGAATCCGGCCGACTGCCATCTGTTCGATCAGGCCGGGCTGGCCATCCACCGGACCACCCGCCACCCGCTCGCCGGCAAGAAGGCGCCGGGCGCGAGCCGCAGCGCGAGTTGAGGCAGGCCAGGAGGAGGAGCCATGGCGAGCGCCATCCAGCTGAACCGGGCCAATCTGAAATCGATCGCCGGCCGCGCGCAGGTGCCTTCGTTCGACACCGGCGGACTGCCCGGGAGCATCGTGCACATCGGCGTGGGCGGTTTCCACCGCGCTCACCAGGCGGTGTACCTCGACGACCTCCTCGCGCAGGGCGGCCCGCGGGAATGGGGACTCTGCGGCGTGGGGCTGCTCCCCCACGATGCTCGCATGCGCGACGTGCTGCGCGCCCAGGACTGCCTGTACACGGTCGTCGAACGAGGCGCCGCCGGCGACCGGGCGCGCGTCGTCGGATCGATCGGGAGCTTCCTGTTCGCGCCGGACGATCCCGAGGCCGTGATCGAGAAGATGGCGTCGCCCGGGTGCCGCATCGTGTCGCTCACCATCACCGAGGGCGGCTACTACATCAACGAGGGCACCGGCCAGTTCAACGACGCGCATCCGGACATCCGGCGCGACCTCGAGCAGCCCCATGCGCCGACCGGCGCCTTCGGCTACCTGGCCGAGGCGCTCGAGCGGCGACGCGGGCGCGACCTCGCCCCCTTCACCATCATGTCGTGCGACAACCTGCAGGGCAACGGCGACATCGCGCGCAAGATGTTCCTCGCCTTCGCCGAGCGGAGGGATCCGGAGCTGGCGAGGTGGATCGCCGAGAAGGGCGCGTTCCCGAACGGCATGGTCGACCGGATCACGCCTGCCACGACCGACGCACACCGCGCTTTGGTGCGCGAGTCGTTCGGAATCGTTGACGGCTGGCCAGTGGTCACCGAGCCCTTCAAGCAGTGGGTGATCGAGGACCACTTCCCTCTCGGCCGCCCCGCATGGGAACGCGTCGGCGCGCAGATGGTCTCGGACGTGCACCCCTACGAGATGATGAAGATCCGGCTGCTCAACGCCAGCCACCAGGCCCTCTGCTACATCGGCATGCTCCTCGGCTACAGCTACGCCGACGAGACGATGGCCGACGCCGACATCCGCGCGCTGGTCGAGCGCATGATGAACGACGAGGTGACGCCGCTGCTGCCGCCCGTGCCGGGCATCGACCTGGCCCAATACAAGCGGACGCTGATCGAGCGGTTCGCGAATCCCACGCTGCGCGACCAGCTGGCGCGGATCGGGACGGAGGGCTCGGCGCGGATCCCGAAGTTCGTCCTCCCTTCCATCCTCGAGCGGCTCTCTCGGGGAGGGCCGATGCGGGCGCTGACGTTCACGGTGGCGGCCTGGTTCCGCTACCTGCTGGGGACCGACGAGCGTGGCAAGGCGCTGCCGATCAACGACCCCATGTCGGAGGACCTGGTGCGCCGCGCCCGCGCGGGCGGTGAGAGCCCGAAGGAGCTGCTGGGCGTCGAGAAGCTCTTCGGAAACGTCCTGCCCGCCTCGCCGGCATTCACGAAGTACCTCACCGAGGCGCTGAAGTCGCTGCACCGGGACGGGGCGAGGCAGGCACTGGCGAAGTGCCTGCGCGGGTAGGCGCGATGTTCCTGGGAATCGATCTCGGCACCTCCGAAGTGAAGGCGCTACTCCTCGACGAATCGGGCGCGGTCGCCGGCAGCGCCGGCTCGCCCCTCGAGGTGCAACGGCCCCATCCCCGCTGGTCGGAGCAATCGCCAGAGGCCTGGTGGCAGGCCACGCTCTCGGCGGTGGAGGGCCTTCGGCGAGCGCATCCGGAGCGGCTCGCCGCGGTCCGCGGGGTCGGGCTCTCCGGCCAGATGCACGGGGCCACGTTGCTGGACGCCGGAGATCGGCCGCTGCGCCCGGCCATCCTCTGGAACGACGCCCGCTCCGGCCTCGAATGCGAGGAGCTCGTCGCCAAGGTCCCTGCGACTCTCGCCATCACCGGCAACCTCGCCATGCCCGGCTTCACGGCGCCGAAGCTCATCTGGGTGGCGAAGCACGAGCCGGAGGTGTTCGCGCGCGTCGCCACCGTCCTGCTTCCCAAGGACTACCTGCGCCTGCGACTCACCGGCGAGAAGGTGTCGGACATGTCCGACGCCGCGGGCACGCTCTGGCTCGACGTTGCCAGGCGGGACTGGTCCGAGGCGATGCTCGAGGGGTGCAGGCTCTCCCGCGCCCACATGCCGCGGCTCGTCGAGGGCAGCGCCCCGAGCGGGCGCCTCCTCCCGGAGATCGCGGCGAGCTGGGGCATCCGGCATCCGGTCATCTTGGCCGGAGGGGGCGGTGACAACGCGGCGAGCGCGGTGGGTATCGGCGCCATTGCACCCGGCGACGGCTTCGTCTCCCTCGGCACCTCGGGCGTGCTGTTCGTCGTGAACGATCGCTTCTCGCCCAATCCAGCCCGCGCCGTTCACGCCTTCTGTCATGCTCTTCCCCGGCGCTGGCACCAGATGAGCGTGATGCTCTCGGCGGCGAGCTGCCTGCGCTGGGTCACGCGGCTCGTCGGCGGCGCGAGCGAGGCCGCGGTGCTCGCCGAGGTCGCAACGCTCGAGGAATCGGAGCGGGAGCGGGCGCCCATCTTCCTGCCTTACCTCTCCGGTGAGCGCACTCCGCACAACGATCCCGCCGCGCAGGGCGTCTTCTTCGGCCTCACTCACGGCGCGGACCGGCGGGCGCTGGTGTACTCCGTCATCGAAGGGGTCTCGTTCGGCCTGGCGGATGGGCTCGACGCGCTCGCTTCCGCGGGCACCAGGGCCGGTACCCTCTCGCTGGTGGGAGGAGGGTCGCGGAGCGCGCTCTGGGCGCAGCTTCTCGCGGACGTCCTCCGAACGCCGCTGCGGGTCCACGCGGGCGGCGAGGCCGGTGCGGCCTTGGGAGCGGCGCGCCTCGGACACCTCGCCTCCGGCGGGGACGAGCGGACCGTGTGCACCCGGCCGCCGGTGGCGAGCGAGCATTCCCCCTCGCGCGACGCCTCGGCGCGTTTTCAGGGGCGCCTGGAGCGGTTCCGCGCCCTGTATCGGGTGCTCTCCCCGGTGTGGAAAGAGACCGGCGGGTCGGGCTGAGCTCCAACCCCTCCCGGCGCTTGCTTCAACGCGCGGCGAGCCGGCGGCGAGCGTCCTGGAGGAGAGGCTCGGCGGCGACCTCGGCGTTCTGCTTGATGGCGGCGTACGCGCGGTACGAGTCCGCGCCCGCCGGGCTCTTCAGCGCTTCCTGCGCCCGGCCCAGGTAGTAGTACACCGGGGGCAGGTACCGGAACGAAGGCACCTCGTCGACGAACAGCGAGGCCGCCTCGCCCCGGCGCTTGAGGCACAGCTCGAACTCCTCGTGCGCTTCCGGCCAGGCGCCGGCTTCGAGATAGGCCCGCGCCAGGACGAACCGCCCGATCCACGTGTCCAGGATCTGTTGCGCCTCCCGCAGCGTCTGGATGGCGCCGCCGGCGTCGCCGCGCTTGAGCTGCGCTTCGCCCTCGATGATCTTGGCATACGCCTGCGGCTCCCGGACGAGCCGCGCGCCCAGGTCCGCGGCCAGCGCGCGCGCCTTCTTCTCGTTTCCGGCCGCCAGGTGAATCCGCGCAGAGCTGAAGAGCGTCGCGTCTGCCTTGCTCAGGCTGAGCGCGCGATCGGCCGCTTCCACCGCCGCGGGCACGAGGCCCAGCACAAGCTTCGCCGACGCGAGCGTGAGCAGCTCTTGCGCGGCCGCCGAAGGAGTGTCGGTCGCGTCCGTGGAGATCTGCCTCTCGAGGATGGTTACCGCGTCCGAGACCCGTCCTTCGTAGAGGGCGAGATCCGCCAGCCCCTGGGCGGCGAGCGTGGCGCCGGACCGTCCCACCGATGCGAGCCCCTGGTACACCGGGATCGCGCGGGCGGGCCGTCCGCTCCCGATCTCGGCCAGCCCGATCACCACGCGCGGCGTGATGTACGAAGGGCTCGCTTCCCGGACGGTCTGCGCTTCGCGTGCAGCCGTCTCGAAGTCCCCGGAGTAGAGGGCGTATACCGCGAGATTGGCCCGGTTCAGCAGGTGGCCCGGCATGATCCGGAGCGCGCGGCCTCCGGCTTCGAGCGCCGCGGCCATGTCGCGGCGATAGCAGTGCGCGACGGCCAGGTTGACGAACCCGACCACGTCCGCCGGGTACTGCTTCACCAGCGCGCGGTACTCGTCGGCGGCTTTCTCGTAGTCGCGCAGGAAGAGGTAGTAAAGCCCGCGGGTGCGGAAGCGCTCCCGTTCCGTCATCCGGTCGATCCGCGCCATGGCCAGCTGGAAGTACTTTTCCGCCTGCTCGCGCCGCCGGAGGTTCATGTTGACCGCGGCCAGGCCTGCGTAGGCGCGCCCCAGGTCGGGGTCGAGCTCGAGCGCCTTGGTGTAGTGCGCGACCGACGCCTCCGATTCCCCCCGGTGCTGCAGCTCCTGCGCCTTGGCGTATTCGTGGGCCGCCTCGATGGAAGCGGCGGTGAACGTCTCGATGGCCGCTGCCTGGCCCGATTGCGGCGTGGTATCGCCGAGCGCGCCGCGCACCACGGTAGCGAGCTTTCCCAGGGCGGGGAGCACGTCGGCCTTGCCGCCCGCCTCGACGGCGTGCTCGACGATCAGCTTGCCGTTCCACGGCTCGACGGCGCTGACCGACAGGGTGTAGGCCTCGCGATTCCTGCGGATCGATCCGGAGACGACTGCGCCCAGGCCTTCGCGCATCGCCACCAGGCGCGCGGTGGCCTCGTCGAGGCCGACGGAATCCGGCTTGAGCTGCGTTGCAATCTTGTGCGCGTCCTGGCGCTTGTAAGTGTTCACGAACGAGGCGCCTTCGAGCGCAATTGTGAGGACGGGCTCCAGGGTGCCGTCGAAGACTGGATCGGCGGTCGCGTTCTTGAAGTCGGCGACCAGCAGCGTGATCGGGCTCGGCGGCGCCGGCGGTGCCGCAGGAGCTTTGCCCCTGAACTCCCGCCAGATGACCGCGAGTGCCAGCAGCGCCAGGATGAGGGTGCCCGCCGTGAACGCTACCGAGCTGCGCCGGCGCCGGAACGGCTGTGCCGGCGCAGTCTGGCGAGAGACGCTCTCCAGCTCCGTCGAAAGCTCCCGAGCGGACCCGAACCGGTGGTCCGGATCCTTGTCCAGGCAGCGGCGCACGATGCGATCCAGCTCGGGCGCGACCTCGCCTGGGAGGGCAGGCGGTTCGGAGTTGAGGATGGAGAAGCCGACCTCCACGAGCGAGTCGCCGCTGAACGGCCGGCGTCCAGCGAGCATCTCGTAGAGGATCGATCCGAAACTGAAGAGGTCGGAGCGATGATCGGCGCGGCGCCCGCGCACCTGCTCGGGAGACATGTAGTCGGCAGTCCCCAGCAGGGCCCCGGTTTTCGTGCGCAGCGCGGGATCGGGCTCGGGCCGGCCCGCCAGGAGAAGCTTCGCAATGCCGAAGTCGAGGATCTTCAGCCGGCCCTCGTCGGTGATGAAGAGGTTCTCCGGCTTCAAGTCCCGGTGGACGATTCCCTTCGCGTGCGCTGCCAACAGCCCTTGCGAAAGCTGGAGGGCGTAGTCGAGCGCGGTCGCGGGCGGGATGGGACCTTCCTCGAGCCGCTTGCGCAGCGTCCTTCCCTGGAGCAGCTCGGAGACGATGTAGGGAGTTCCCTGGTGGGTCCCGATGTCGTGGATGTCCAGGACGTTGGGGTGGCTGAGGGCGGCGGCGGCGCGCCCTTCCTGCTCGAATCGACGCAGCTCGGTCTCGTCGTGCTCGCCCGGAGCGAGCACCTTGATGGCCACTTCGCGGTCGAGGTTGAGATCGAGCGCGGCGAACACGCGCCCCATGCCGCCGCGTCCGAGCTCCCGCAGCGCCCGGTAGCGGCCACCCAGGCTCGGAGCACCCTCGGGAGCGGCCGGATCCAAAGGAGGCGAAGGCTGCGCCGCGCCGCCGCTGCCAGGTCCCTCCTTGTCGTGTGGCCCGTGAGACACGTCTGCGGCCCCCCGGATCACCCTCCGTCGGTGACGGGCCCCTGTCAAGCCAGGGCACCGGGTACGCAGGCGCGGTTACGGCGGCGGGATCGGCAGCGGGTCGGACGTGTACGGCAGCGAGCTGGGGCAACCGCGATCCGTAATCCTGATGAACACGCTTCTCGGCGGGGGGGAGTCCGTCGAGACGGCGAACCAGATTCGCGTCATGTCCTGGGCGACTTCGAGCGCGCAGAATTCGTTCAGCGGTACTCCGCTGCTCGCGTCGAAGATGTCGACCCAGGTCCGGGCCGGAGAGAGGTTCCGCCCGCACGCACCGAATCTGGGCGTGCTGGTGAACAGGTCGTCCGGGAACGACGGATAGTTCGTCACCGAGAGATCATGCTCGATGAAGCCGCCGTCCGGCGTCTGGTGGTTCCCGAGGTACTCGACCAGCGGTTTGGGCAGCTCGGGGTAGCACCGCATCGCCAGGTAGTCGAAGGCGACCGGGAACCGCTGGGCCGGTTGGCCGGAGTCCGTGACCACGACGATGACCGTCGCGCTGGCGGGAGCCGCCGGCGTCCCGGTGATCGTTCCCGTCGCAGGGTCGAGGTGCATGCCCGCGGGCAGGCCCGACTGACTCCAGGAATACGGAGGAGTGCCGGCTACCCCTTCAGGCTGCGCGGAGTAGGGCTCGCCCACCATCGCGGTGGGCAGCAGCGGGGTGAACCCGTCGTGCCAGGGCGTCCGCATCCCCAACGGCTGGACCACCCGGATGGAGAGATCGCGCACGCGCTCGGTACCCGTGGCATCGAAGACTGCGATGCTGAACGGATACGCCCCCGTCTGGTTCGCGTTGTCGACCACGCCCGAGATGGTCCCGTCGGGGCCTAGCTCGAGACCCGTGGGCAGGTTGCTCTCGCTGGCGAAGTCCCAGCTGTACTGCGGCGTTCCGCCGATGGCCCGCAGCGGTGCCTTGTAGTCGCGCCCGAGGACCGCGTCAGGCAAGGTCGCGGTGACGATCGCCAGAGGCGCTGCGAAGGACGGCGTGGTGCTGCCGGTGTTGGCGGCATGGGCCACCACCACCGGGGTCACTTTCTGGATGATCTCCTCCATGGTCCCGACGTCCACGTTGCCGCGCAACGTGATCAGCGCGGTCTCGCCCGGGGCGAGCGAGAGCGTCGGGTTGGCGACGTCCGGATTGGCGACGTCCGGGTCGGCCAGATCGGAAGGATCCTTGATCACCGGCTTGAGCACGTTGGCTTGCAGGGTGTTCTGTGCTTCCTCCGAGAGGACGCAGTTCGCGCTCACCGGCGTCCGGTACCGTTTGTTGAGGATCAGCTGCAGGTGCGCGCTTGCGTCCGGCGCGGTGCCCACCAGCTTCACCGTATACGACGCGCTGGTGTTGCCGGTGTTCGTCGCTACGTAGGTCGCATCCGAAACCAATGGGTTCGCGACGTCCGGGTTGGCCACGTCGGGATTCATCACGTTCACGTTGGCGACGTCCGGGTTCGCAACGTCGGGATTGGCAACGTCCGGGTTGGCGACGTCGGGATTGGCCACGTCTGGATTGGCGACGTCCGGATTCGTGATCGCCGACTTGGACGCGTTGGGGTTGGCCACGTCCGGGTTGGCGACGTCCGGGTTGTACAGCTCCGCGCTGGCGATGTCGGAGCCGGAAGGAGCGCCTTCAGGGTTGATCAGGGAAGGCACGGTGGCGTCTGGATTGAGCACAACGAAGCTGCTCAGGCCGCCGATCAGCGCCCCTCCAGGCGCGGAGATCTCGTCCGCCCTCACCGTGATGCTGGCGGACGCGATTGCGGACACCGCGAACACAGAGCGCGCGATTCCGGCGTGAGCGGCGACCGTGACGTCGAGGGTGGTGGTGGGCGTCGGCAGCGGTGGCAGCGGCGTGGTGTTGGGGGTCTGCAGGAACGATGCCCAACCCGGACCCGCCGGCTGGTTGGCGATGGCGAGCCGGAAGCTCTTGTTGAAGTTGGTGAGGTTCTGCAGGACCACCACGAAGGCACGCTGCAGCGTGGCGCTCAGCGGCTTGGAGTTCTGAGGCGCGGAGAGCACCAGCCCCTCAGTGATACGGGCCGAGTAGATGTTCTGGTTCCGCATTCCTTCCCGACCGGGCGCGCAGTCCGGAACGGGGTGGGTGGGATCGAAGACGCTCGTCCGCCCGGTGCCCACGACCTTTCCGTTCCCGCCGATCAGGATCAGGCCGCCGGAGACGGTGAGAGATCCCCGGATCAGGCGATTCGGATTGTCCGGCTGGGCCAGCGCGGCCGCGGACCGCGCAGTGGTGATCGGAAAGCCGTTCGCATCCAGTTGCACGCCGCCGGCGCGGGTCGAGTCGACCAGGAATTGCCAGCTCGCGCCGCCGTCGAAGGAGATGTCGAACGAAGCCTGGTAGCTGGTCAAGGGGTTGGTCATCTGCGAGACGTCGATGGTGACCCGGAACTCGGTCGACCCCTTTGGGACCGCGACTTGCGGCACCGGGTTGGGACCGATCCCGTACGCGAACGTCGGCAGGATGAAGAGCGTGGTGGCCGCGGGCCAGGCCGGCGTGTAGCTCTTCCAGTCCCCGTCGAGGGGCGGGCGGACGTCCTGGTTGCTCGTCCAGGTCGCGATGTGCACCGGCGACTTGAGCGGAGCGGTGTTGAAGGCCCATCCGCCGTCCTTGGGCGTGAACGTCTGTCCTGCGATGTCGAGGTAGTCGCCCAGGAACGGCGCCGTGCCTCCTTTGAACAGGGGCAGGCCGGGCGGATTGATCTGGAGTTGCCGGATCGCGGTGGTGCCCGGCACCGTGCCGGCCTTGTAGCGTGAGACGCGTGCGACGGTGAACGCGGGCAAGAGCGCGGGGTTCGCCTCGGCGACCACGACATCGAGCGTATGCCGCCGCTTTGCCAGGGGTGGATTGGCATCGTCGATGAATGGATTGAAGACGGCCAGGAGCGGGTCCCCCGGGGCAGGCACGACGTCGCGCCTCTCCAGGAAGAACCGGCCCAGTGAGTCGGGGAACTGGGCGGACGGTTGGAACGTGCCGATGGTGTGGTCCAGCCTCAGGTCGTAATAGAGGACCAGCAGCTTGCCGCCGGTGAACGTCATCTGCGGCATGAACTGGTGGCCGCGCACGAAGTGATTGCCCGCGTCGTCCACCAGTTCGGTGTTGTCTACGAGAAACGGCTTGAGGGAGATGCCGCCGGGCGTGAGCATGAGGCTCCCCGGGAAGTTGACCATCATGATCCGCGCGAGGCCGTCGGGAACGACCCGCTGCGACCACGACAGGTATAGACGGCCGGGCCAGCCCCGGATCCCGCTGTCGTCCACCGCCAGCGTCGGGAATGCATTGGTGCGGAACGCGGTCGCGGTCGTAGCCTGCCGGTTGTCGAAGAAGGATGGAGCCGGGCTCCCCGGGGTGTAGGGAGGCAGCGTGACCACTGGAATTCCCGGCAACACCGTCCGTCCCCGGTCGATGGAAGCGGCCACGAGAATGGAGTCCGGGAAGGTGGCCGTCTTGAACCTGCGCCACGCCAGGTAGATGAACCCCGCCTGTGGATCCACCTGGACGATGCCTCCCTGGTGCAGGCTGGTATTGGGATTCTTCCATTCGTCGAGCGCCATCACCGCGACCGGAGCGCTCCAGGTGGAACCGCAGTCGACCGAACGGCTGAACATCAGTTGGCTGTAGCGGGGGCTGCCCCCGGCGTCGAGAAAGAACTTCGTGTAGACGATGTAGACGCTGCCCGCCGCGAACGTCTGAGGGACGCTTCCCGTCGGTTGCGCGACTTGCAAGTGGCACGTCGCCGCTCCCGGGCGCGGAACATCGACGGCGAGCCACGGCTTGTCGAGGAACTGCGAGACCCCCGCCCTGTCCACGACGACCGTGCCGTTGTAGCGGATGGGATCGCGGCTGTCGGCGACGGGACCCGCGGGAGCAGCGTTGCCGTTCTCGCGGTTGTTGAGGTCGATGAACCGGGAGACGAAGACCGCGCCTTGGCTGGTCGCACGGTCGAAAGCGATGCCCCCGTAATAGAAGAGGCCGTTGGTGCCGGACCGGACCACCGGATCGGAGGCGGTGGTGAACCCTTTCAGGGGCGAGCCCAGTCCGTTGGCTGTCAGATCCTGCGGGTACCCAGGAATCAGCGTGCTCTGCCAGGTCTGCCCGCCGTTGAACGACTTGAACAGCCCGAGCCAGGCGTCGCCCGTAAGCGTCCCGCCGTTGGGCAGCTCGTCGGTGAGCGGAAGATCGACGGTGCGGTAGTCGTTCGCTCCCGCCATGAGGTGAAGCGGGTTGCGGGTGGACACCGCGATCGAGGGCTCGTTCTGGCGCTGCAGGAAGGCATCGCCGCCGGGCCAGTCCCGTCCCGAGACCATGTTCACGTTCTGCCCGGGCGTCGGCGTCTGGGCGCTCAGCGCCAGCGGCAAGGCAAACACTGCAAGAGCGGAAAGAGAACGAGAGACGAACGGCGTCGCGTGCATGGGGCCCCCCCCGGTCGAACGCGATGACGCTCCCTGAGGCGCGCCCAACTCAGCTACTCCTTCGGCCCGTCCGGGGTCAAGGGACGGCGGTCCTCCAGGGTTACCGCACCCCTTCGAGAACGGCTTTCCGGGGCGGAGCCAGGCGGTTGCGCCACCAGGCCGCGCCGGCGACCATCAGCAGCGCGAATACGCAAGCGGCGAGAACCAGGCGGCGCCTCCGCCGTCTCCGGCCGGGAGCCAGCGCGGCGCGCTGATCGGGCGAGAGCGGCGGCGTCCGCACGATGCCTTGGCGCGTCCAGTCGAAGATCCAGGCGAGGACGCCGGCCAGCGGCAACCCGGCCAGCGCGGCGCCGACGATGAACGTCATCCACTGCGGCGGCAGCGAGAGCCGCGTGACGATCACGTCCGCGCCCTGCAAGGCGCCGAATACGGCGACCGAGTACGCAACCAGGACGCGCGCGACGCGCCGGCGACCCACCTCGTCAATGAAGTGCTGCAGCTTTGCGGCCGGACCAGCGTTCGCTTGCGCATCTTGCGGGGGCGACGGCGGCGGGGCCGCTTGCGTCGAGGAAGCCAGGATGCGGATCGTGGGGGGAAGGTGTCGCAGGCCGATGGGCTCGCTGCCGGCGAGCAGCACCGCCGCCTGCAGCGCCTTCTCCAACTCGCGCACATTGAGGGGCCAGCGGTAGAGGAACAGCACTCGCGCGGCTTCGCAAGAGAAGGTCGTTGCCTCGGCGGCGGCCCCCAGCTGTCGCCGCAGCAACGCGCGGACGATCAGGCCCAGGTCCTCGCGGCGTTCCCGCAACGGCGGCAGGTGCAGCGCCAGACCCGAGAGACGCGCGAGCAGGTCGCTGCGGAACCGCTGCTGCCCCGCCAAGGCTTCGAGGTCCCGTTGCGTCGCGGCTACGACCCGCACGTCCACGCGAACCGGGCGGGTGGCGCCGACGGACACCACTTCCGATTGCTCGAGGACGCGCAGCAGGAGCAGCTGGCCTGGCAGCGGCAGATCTTCGACGCCGTCGAGAAACAGGGTGCCCCCGTGCGCGCTGCGGACGATGCCCGGCGTGTCGTCGGTGGCACCGGTGAACGCGCCCTTGCAATGCCCGAGGAGCTCCGACTGCACGAGGGAAGGTGAGAGCCCGCCGCAGTTGACCGCCACGAACGGACCTGCGCGGCCGGAGAGCGCGTGGATCGCGGAGGCGACCAACTCCTTGCCGGTGCCGGTCTCGCCTCGGATCACGACGGGAATGGCCGATCGGGCCACCGCCGCCGCCCGGCCGAGATCGGCCGCGAGCGACGGCAACAGGGTGGCAAACCCTGCCGCGGGCGGGTGCAGCTCGCCGGTGTCGAGGCTCGGCGCGCCTCCGGCCGGCAAGGCGACGCCGGCGCGAAACACGAAGAAGGTGTGGCCGAGCTCGATCAGGTCGCCGTCGGCGAGGACCTCGCGTTGGATGGGCCGTCCGTTGACCCGGGTCCCGTTCCTGGAGCCGGCGTCCTCGATCATCGATCTTCCGAAAATCTGGCGGATGACAGCGTGGGTGGCCGACATGCGCTCGTCGGCGACGCTCAGCGCCAGCTCTCCGCCCTCGCTGCGCACCACCGGCGGGTGCCCAGGCTCGAGGCCGCCGCGCCCGATGAGCACACGCTCGATCCCTCGCAGTGAGGCGCGCAGAGAAGGCGCCGCCGGGGAATCGCAAGTCAGCACCAGAAAAAGCTGCCCCGCGGGGGCCGGCGCCACGGAGCTGACCTCTCTCGGGAGTGTCCGCGCTGGGCGAGGCATGCGCGCATCCTACTCCGCGGCGCGCTTCGTCAGGGACCACGGTCCAGGTAGCGTTGCGCAGGCCAGGATGGGCATTTGCCGGCCAAAAACACGAGGGGTTCCGACCCGTTGCCCCCTGGGGCCCCAGCCTGAGGTTTCACGGTGGACAGCGGCCTTGAAGGAGTCCTTCCTGCCAGTGCCGTACGTCGTGTAAAATTCTATCCGTGTTTAACATCGAGACCGCAAAATCGCTCGATCGTGTGCCACGCTCTCTCCTCGTTGAGCTGCACAAGCGTCTGCATGAGATCGGCAGCAGCCTGGACACGATGCCGGCGGAGAGCGAGATGTGGCCGTCGCTCGCGGGGAGCGTCATGCTCCTCGATGTCGAGGGCTGGCGATTTCACTACCGCGTCGACATGAAGGGCCGGCGTCTGGTGGTCGATTCCGCGGTCTTCTACGGCCGCAGGTAGGACGGCGCCGGAACTGGACGATCCGCGCCTGTAGGTTCCTCTGCCAGCGTCCGCTCGATTTGGCCACACCGTCCAATCCGGTCGCCTGTTTGCGGCGCACGTGCGCAGCGGCGCGATCTCCGAGGAGATGCGGATGTGCGGAAGCTGCGGAGTGGACGGCGCGCGCAGCCGTACTAGTCTCACGCGCAGACCACTTCCATGCCGAAAAAGAGACTTTTGCGGTGCCGAGCATGCCGTCTGAAGTGGTTTCCCCAAGGGGATGCCGGTGCGCCGTGTCCTGCCTGCGGAAGCAGCGAAGTCGGCACTGCGTTCCAGTTGTTCCACCTCGGGATCGCGCTCATCGCGCTGGCCCTGATCGGCTGGATGGCGCCGTTCATCGGCCAGCGATACCCCGACGTGCCGTTGATCGGCCAGCGATCCGCTGGCGTTTCGCCGATCGGAGCGCGATCCGCGGGCGAGCGGTCAGTGGCGATGCTCAGCCCGGTGGCCGAGGCGAAGAAGCCCCCCCTCGACGTGCAGCGAGCGCGCCCGGTGTCGGCGATCTCCGCGGTCATCAAGGCGAAGAAGCTGACCGTGGACGTGCAGCGAGGGCCCGCCGAAGGACACAAGGTGACGCTTCGCCGCGGAGACAAGGTCACCATCCTCGAGAGGAAGGACCGCCGGTTCCTGGTCAGGGATCGGCGGGGCAACCAGGTCTACGTTCCTTTCGACAAAGTCAACCCACGCCAGAAAACGAAGACAAGGAGCCAGCATGTACAGCGCTGAAATCAGCCGGAAGAACCCAGGATGCTTCATCTTCCTTTTGGACCAATCCGCCTCGATGGAAGATCCCTTCGGCGGCAGCAGCGACCGGCGAAAGGCCGACGAGCTGGCGACGATCATCAACAAGCTCATCCACAACCTTTCCATCCGCTGCGCCAAGGGAGACTCCATCTACGACTACTTCCACGTGGCGGTGATCGGCTACGGCCAGGACACGGTGGTGAAGTCGGCCTTTGACGGACCCTTGACCGGCAAGGACTTGATCCCGATCAGCGAGCTCGCCAACAACCCCTTGCGCATCGAGGATCGGGTGAAGAAGTCGGACGATGGCGCCGGCGGGCTGGTGGAGCAGACGGTGAAGTTTCCGCTCTGGTTCGAAGCCAAGCACGCGGGTGGAACGCCGATGAGCTCCGCCTTCAAGATGGCCGCGGACCTCGTCCAGCGATGGGTCGCCGAGCATCCCAAGGGCTTTGCCCCCATCGTGATCAACATCACCGACGGCGAGTCGACGGACGGCGATCCGATCCCGGATGCGAAGGCGCTCGGCTCGATGGGCACCGAGGACGGAGCGGCGCTGCTGTTCAACATCCACCTGTCGTCGTCCGCCGGCAATCCCATCGAGCTTCCCGCCAGCGACGAGGGACTGCCGGACAAGTTCTCCAAGCAGCTCTACGAGATGTCCAGCGCCTTGACCCCGTTCATGGTCTCGCGCGCCAAGGAGCTGGGGATGTCGGCCGGCGACGGAGCGCGCGGCTTCGTCTTCAATGCGCAGCCGACGCAGGTGATCCAGTTCCTCGACATCGGAACCCGCCCCGCAAATCTCCGGTGAGCGATCCTCTCCACCCCAACGGCCAGGCGCCGTTCTCGGTCGAGGCGTTCTCCTGCCAGAAGGCCGGGAACGCCCGAACCGAGTACGAAGACGCCTGGGCCATTCGCGGCTCGGACTCGCC
>WNFT01000708.1_pt1 | contig 31663 bp, 22 predicted proteins | sample 5400191 | NCBI WGS metagenome assembly WNFT01 (sample SAMN13153359, study PRJNA577476) | soil metagenome | isolation source: 80 cm saprolite under Madrone tree | place: USA:California | collected 2016-06-14 | reverse complement strand
AGCGGACAGGTAGGGCGCGGCCTGGTTTCGCCGGCGGCGTCCGACTACTGTCGCCCTCCAGCCCGCATTTCTGCACCCGACAGATCGGCTTCGTCCGCTGAGTGCTGCCGTCCAACACGGAGCAGCCAAAGGCAGCCACCTCGTTGAAGGCCCGACGAAAGCGGTTACTTGCGGGTGCTGCTAAGGAATCGGCGTGAACGCGCGGGGAGCGGCCGCTGGGCCGCCCCCGCGTCAATGAAGACCGAGAGCGAGCCGCGCATCACGGGATAACGACGTCGGTGATCACGACCGGGTTGTGCAATGTGTAGTCGAGCTCGTCGCTTTGCAGCACGCCCGGCGGCGTCAAGACGTCCATTGCTTTAGGTACCGTCGACGGGTCGACCGTGCAGTGCGGATCACTGCTCGGCGCTGCGCACACGCCGAACTGGTAGGGCTGGGGTGTGGGCGCGAAGCTCCGAGCCTGGTCTGGGCTGAATCCGTCCTGCCCGGTCAGGACGACGGCGAAGCCCCATCCACTTCCAGGATGACCGAGGCTCGATGCCGGCACGCTGAACGTGATGTAGCGCGAGATTTGGTTCGCCCGGATCGAGATCGTGCCCAGCGTCGTGGCGTGCGCGTCGATGTATCGCTGACCGAAACCCTGCACCTCGATCAGCCGACTCCATGCCGCGGACGGCGCGATCTGGTAGTTGCGCTGAGGGAATGATGCGGCGGTCGAAGTGGCGGAAGGTGCGGCGCCCGGATCATGGACGTAGACATCGACCAGCTGAGCTCCGAGCGGGCTGCCGAAGGTGGGAGAGAGGTCGCGCGTCTGGACGCGGATGATGATGTTCCCGCTGCCGGCACTGTCGTCGTAGACCTGGAAGTCTGTGATGTCGAACGCTCCTGCGTGGAAATCGCTCGCGGTCGGATAGGCGTAATTGCCTGGACCGTTGTCATCGCCGGTCGGGTCGCCGACGTCGAGGATCTTGGTCCCGGGAACGAAGTCCCACACGACCGTGCGGCTCGCGTGAGCTGTGCTTCCATCGGCCGCTGTCGCCGCGACCGTGATCACGGTCGTGCCCGGCGAAACGGCGACCGAAGCGCTGAACGAGCCATCGGCGGCCGCGGTCGTTTCCGCCGTGGCGGTGGTGAATGACGTGTCGACGTTGGTCGCTGCGACCGAAACCTCGTTCCCCGCCGCGGTCGTGCCCGTGACCGTGACCGGCGATCCGCTGATCGCCGACTGGTTGGCGGGTGAGGTGATGGCGAGCGTCGTGGTGCCCTGGTGGTGGGTCACGTAGCGGTCGGTGGTGTTGGCCGGCTGATCGAGCGCCGTGCCGGCTCCGATGTCGGCGGCCAGCCGGACGAACGCGCCCGCCGACCATGTGAGCGGTGCCGCCGATCCCGCGGGTTTCCCGTCGACGAATCCGATCGAGGCGACCGTGGGATCGGTGCCATAGGGCGAGGGTGCGAGGTCAGGCAGTTCCCAGTCCTGCTCCGGGATGAGGCCGACGCCGGAAGCAAAGCTCTGCATGTCCTGCAGGAGCGCGATCGCCTCCGTCGCGTCGCCTGTCTGAAGCCCGTTCTCGCCTCGCTCGGCCGAAAGCGCCGGCCAGAGGTGGCCGGTGCCCTTCCCGCTGGGCGCCCAGGGGTGACCGTCACCCGAACCGTCACCGTATCCGTCTCCGTTGTAGCGATGCCACCCCGGCCCGCTGGGCGTGGTGCTCTCGATGTTGGCGTCGACCACGGGCAGCGACTCCTGGATCGCCGAGTCGGACGCGGCCAGCTCGCCCAACCGCGACAGCTCGAGGAAGCCGGCGTCGATGACCGTGCGCTGGTCGAGCGTCGGCCCGCCGTTGCCGAGGTTGTACGAGATCGCAGCGTTGGGGTCGCCGGTCTTCGAAAGGCGGATGAAGTACGGGTGCGATGCGAGCGGCCCGGTCGTGGTCACCGTCCAGCCCTTGATCGAGCGCTGCCACTGGTCGGCGGTGGCCCGGAACACGCGGGCCGAGGCCGCGTCGCCATTGACTTCGGCGATGTCCGCCGCGGAGATCAGGCCGGCGATCTCCGCTGCGGTTGTCGAGGGCGAGAATCCACCCTGCTCCTCCCACCGCTCCGGGCCGAAGCTCGGACCATGTGAGACGACGAAGTACGCGGCCGCGCGGATGTGCTGGGTGTACAGCGCCGAATCGGTCATCCCGAGCGTCCACGCCATCAGGATCGGGTACGAGCACTCGTCCAACTGTGTGTTGAAAGAGTCGGGCGCGAGCTTGCCGTTGACCAGGCTGTTGCGCGGCATCGAGCCGTCGGGCTGCTGCTGCCGATCGAAGAGGAACGTCACCGCGTCCCGCGCGGTGGCAAGGTCTCCGTCCGCCACCAGTCCGGTCCACGCTTCATACAGGTCGCGCGAGAACACCTCGCGGTACGAGCCGAAGAAGGTGTTGTTCGGATCGCCGGCGGAGACCGCTTGGCCCCACGGAGACGAAAGACTCGCCACGATCGCGCCCGAGAACGTCTTGTCCTCTGAAGCCTTGATCACGTTCGCGCTCAGGTAATACTCGGCGGCCAACTGGTGCACGGCCGCCTCGCTCAGGCCAGAGATGTTATGCGGTGGCGGACTGAGTCCGGCGTCGTAGGCCTGCCAACCCACTTCGTAAGAACTGCGTACGGTGTCGACGTTAGAGTTCAGCGATCCCTCTGCGCTCGCGATTGCGGTGGTCGCGTCCCGGCCGAAGCCCAGTGCGAGCGTGACCGACCCGTTGGCGCGCGGTGACAGCGCGAGACGTCCGGTCTGCACCACGTCGCCGTTCACAGCATCTTTGTAGAGCTGCGCGAGACCATGCGAAGCGTCGAGTTCGCTGAGTCCGTCGCTCGTCGTTCCCACGAAGCCGCTCGTCGCCTGGTCGAACGGACCGTCGAGCGCTGCGAAGACCGGCTGTGCGTAGTCGCGGTTCACGGCATTGGTCGCGGTCCGCGTGTCGTATGAGACGAGGACTGCATGGCCGGTCGAGCTGTCGACCGTCGCGGAGTCGCCACCGCCATTGCCGGCGCCGCCCCCTCCGTTGCCGTTCACGCTCGCATCGAAGCGCACGTAGACCTGGAGGTCGGAGTGCGTCAAGTTGTGGACGCGAACCTGCATCAGGAGCGTGTTGCGACCGGGGTCGGTGAAGTAGTCGGTGACGATGCGGTACGCGCCGCTCTTCGCGGTCGCGGTGACCTGGCATTCCATACCACCTGGGTCTACCGCGCGCACGCCGTACGTCATGTCACGGCTCTGCAGATCGGTGAACGTCGAGCCGTCGGTGACGATGTACTGAAGCGTCTCAACATTGGTGTTGTCGATGGTCGGGTAGTAGACGTCGCTCAGGACGCCGCCCGCGACCGTGTACCAGACCTTTGACGCGGTGTCGGCGGCCGTGCCGAGACAGTCCTTCCGTGCCAGGTCGAAATGAGAGAGCGCGCCCGGGCCCCCGGGAGCGACGGTTAGTGGAGCGGCCGAGGCGGTCGAGAGCGGGATCGAGACCGACAGTGCAAGGCAAGCTGCGCCAAGGGCTGATGCGACCCTCAGAAAGCGTCGGTTGAACATTCGCATCGGTTGGGAGCGGTTGGGAAGGGCCGCTTTCGGCGGCAACGGAGATGACCGGCGCGGCGCAGGTTAGAGGCGGCCCCGTGACAGTCAAATTGACAGTCAAACTGACAGCCAACATGGCAACCGCGGCGGATACGAAGATGCGCATGGGCGGATTTCGCGGACGTCTGGAACCCTAAACGGACGCTAGAACGTCGATCTTCAAAACCGTGGGACGGTGGAACCTCCCGCACGGTCACGGGCAAGCGCGCTTCGTACATCAACGCCGGTGCAAACGGCGTCATTTGGTGGCACTCAACGGCGTCCAGCGAATTCGGATCGCCGCTTCTGAACGGTTAGCGGTTCGCTCTGCCTCGAGGCTGTCCCTACTCTGGCCGCCACAGTTCTCGAACCGTTCGCCATCCCCGGTCCTGAGCTCAACCAGGACTCTCGAGAACCTCCACCACCTTCGTGCGCGAGTGCCCACCCGAACGCAGGACAACCGCGGAAACAGGCACGTCAAGCTGATCCGCGACCGCCTTCATCACAGCTTTGTTGGCGGCACCACCCACAGGGGGCGCTGTAACCCAGAGTTCGAGCAGATTTCCGTTCCAACTCGCTTTCGGGCGCGACGCGCGGGGGTGCACTCGAACGGTGATGATCATGCCTGCCCTACCCTATCGCGCGCGTCCTTCACTCGTGTCGGAGGGACCGCGCCTGAAGGTGTTGTCGATAACTACCCCATATCGCAAGCAGGCGGCCAAGATGAGCAAGCGTTGCTAGAGGTCTGCGGGCCCGATAACCTCGACGACATCTGACCCAGAAGCCTTCAGCTTCGCATCGGTCGTCAGCAGACGGCATCTCAACAATCGCGCCAGGGCGAGATACTCAGCGTCGTAAGTCTTTGCCCATCCTAGTCGGTCAGCAAGGCGCCACGCCTCTTCGATGAGGCCTTTTGGGCGCCGCGGGCTGACGTCGGCTGATGCGAGTCGGTCGAGCCCGATTGCAGCTAGCTCGCCTGAGATTTCCTTGTGCCACCGCAATTCATGCATCACGGACGACGCCTCAGACCACATCAAATGAGGCGCGACCAGCTCTTCTCGGCCTAAAGACTTCCAGCCACGCTCCGACAGGCAAACTGTGATTACGACAGCAGCATCAACAACCAGCACGTCAGCGGCCGGCGCGCGACGACCGAATCGCAGCCAAGACCTGCGGCATTCGCTCCCCGGTGGCTGTCTTTTGCCAAGATGCTGGAAGTGGTAATGGCGTATCGCTGACGACGCGGGCCAAATCTTCCTCGTCGATTAGGTGTTGAGTACCGATTCTCGTCGCCTTTAGTCGGCCGGAACGGATCCAGCGGCGCACCGTTTCGGGGTCACGCCTCGTCCGGCGGGCGGCCTCGGGAACGGTAAGCATTGTTGTGTAATACTACAACAACGGAGACTTGAGGGTACAGCAACGGCGGCGATAAACCATGCCAATTGGCGCCACTCAGCGGCACGCAGCGAATTCGAGTCGTCATTTCTGAACGGCACACAGCGATCTGTTAACCGCAAGGTTCAGGGTTCGAATCCCTGGTCCGGAGCCAAATCTATGGAGCCAACCTCACATTCAAGATCGACTCGGCGCGGCTGTTAGAGATGATGCGCAGTCGCTTCGCCTAGACGACCGCTTGACCGGCTTCTTGGCTAACAGCCCTTAGCAGTCCCTGGATTAGACCAATCGCATGGGCACGACCGCGGTGTGAATAATCGCTGTCGTTGACGATGTGAGGCACATGGTCATCAAGAATGAAGCCTGTGAACCCGGCGCTTCGCAGGGCCCGCATTACGCGGAGAGGATCGTAGTTACCCTCGCCAAGAAAACATTCCTCGAAGCGGGGAACAGTTCCGCGGACATCCCGAAAGTGGACATAGACGATCTGGCCACGCTTCCCGAAATATTCGATTGCCTCGAGGACACTACCTTCACCGCCCATCTCTGAAACAGTTCCGAGGCACAGATCGAGTCCGAGTGCGGGACTGGGATTGATCTCAAGGGCACGCTTGAGCGCATCTACGCTACGGAAAATGCGCGCGATGCCGCCCAGTGTTGGAACCGGCGGATCATCGGGGTGGAGGGCGAGTCGCACCCCCGCCTCTTCAGCCACGGGCGCAATCGCATCGATGAAATACCGATAGTTGCTCCACATCGCGTCATCATCGAGTTCCAAATCGCGGCGAAAATGAGCGCCCTGTACGAATGAATCCTTGGCACCCTCGATGCGTCGATCCCGACGGGAGACGAAGATCTCGGCCGACCTCGCTGGGTCGGTGGCTACCGCGAGGTCAAAACCCGATACCCGCGCTCCTCCGCGTCCACTTCCGGCGATTGAGGTTCTCCAGACCGAACCTGGAAGAAAGTTGTAGCCCAGGACCGGAATACCTGCCTTACCAAGATTGCGAATCGTGGACTGCATGTTTTCTATCTCTTCATCGCGTCCCGCGACGCCGAGCATGGCATTCTCGTAGAAAGTGTTGGGTACGTTTTCTATCGCCTCAAGCCGGAGTCCGTAGCTCTCGCAGCGCTGGCGAAGGGCAACCAGGTCACCCAACTCCCAGCGCCTGTCGCCTGGAAGTAGAGGCGTGTTGAACTGAACGCCGGATAGCCCCAGCTGTCGTGCAAAGGCCAGGTACTCATCGCTCGGGGTCGGTCCTTGACCGAGCGCAACCCTCATCCCCGTTGATGGGCCACCAGACCGGTGCGGTTCCACAGACCAAGTCACCTGATCACTTTATGATATATTGAAAGCGAAGTTGAGCACGGTGGCACGGGAAGCATGGTTGCCGGAAAAGGACGAACGCCCTTCTGTCTCCAGCTACGTCACGAGGCGCGTCGTTGACCTGATCAGGCGGGAAGGTCTCGAGCCGGGCGACCGCCTGCCATCGGTCCAGGAGCTGGCCAGACGGTTTTCTGTGGCCGGCCCGACAATGCGCGAGTCCCTGCGAAGACTGCAGGCCATCGGAATCATTGACATACGACACGGCTCTGGCATCTATCTCAAGCGCCGGACGCACCCCATTGTGCTGCCGAATCCTCACGCTAGTCGGCTGTCGCTCAAGACCGTTCTCGACCTCCTCGACGCGCGACTACTTATTGAGCCCCGGCTTGCCTACCTCGCGGCCGGTCGAGTTACTGAAGCCGCTCTTCGCATTCTGAAGGAAACATTGACGGCAGCGGCGGCCAACCTCGCCGGCGAGGATCGGTTGCTGGGCAGCCTCAACATGAACTTCCACCGTCAGGTGGCAGCGGTGTCCGGCAACTCGGTGCTGGCTGAAGTTGTCGATTCCCTGACGGCGGTGTACGAAGAGGAGCAGTTGGTGGTCATGCGCCTCTACGGCAACCGCGAACGAGACCACCGTCAGCATCTCGGGATCCTCGAGGCCATCGCCAAGCGGGATCGCGAGCTCGCTCAGCGACGCATGCATGACCACCTCAAGGACGTGAGGCGAGTTCTGAGCGCTCGCTGGAAGGAAACCACAACTCCCACGTAAGCGACTTCAACAGCACGAGGAGGACAAGGAGAGATGGAGACCCTTACCCGGCGCACTGTTCTCAAGCTTGGAGGCGCCGCGATCATCGCCGGCACCCTTCCGCCATGGCTTCTGGAAGCCTGCACCAGCGGCGGGGGAACGCCATCCGGGGCTTCTGCTCTTCAGTTGAGCAACGACAAAGTGACTTGGAAGCCGTGGTTCGAGCAGCAAGGTGCCGCTTCGAAATCGGCCGGCGGTCTGTCCTGGAAACTCAATGAATATGCCGACACAAGTACCTATCAGGCCGCGATCCGGACCTCTGGTGGTTCTTCCAAAGTCCCGGACCTTTACACCTGGTGGTCGGGTTGGCTGATGAAGGAGATTGTCGATGCGGGCTTCGCCGCTGACGTGAGCTCGCTTTGGGACAAGGAAAGTAGCGCTTACGACAAGGGACTCAGAGATCTGTTCACCTTTAACGGCAAGACCTATGGTGCGCCCCTTTATTTCGGACCCTGGGTGACTTTGTACAACAAGCAGGTATTTGACAAATACCAGCTGCAGCCGCCCAAGAATTGGAACGACATGCAACACGTGCTGCAGACACTTAAGTCCAAGGGCGTGACCCCCCTCGGAGCGACGATCGACGGCCGCTGGCCGGCCTTTATCTACTTCGAGACTTTTCTGGTGGCCACCAATCCGGACCTGTACACGAATTTGATGGCTGGCAAGGCCAAGTACACCGATCCGGGGGTTGTGGAAGCGATGAACCTCTGGGGTCAGCTGATCCAGGCGGGCTATTTCACCGATCCATCGTCGGTCACTTTCGGAACCGGGAGCAGCACCTTCCTCACCGAATTCTCGCAAGGCAGGGCCGCCATGCTTCAGATAGGCACCTGGTATGAGCCCACCATCACCGGAGCAGGCATGAAGCCCGGCGTTGACTTCGGCGGATTCATCTTCCCCAGCGCCAAGTCAGGAATCCAGAACAGCGTCATCATCGAGTCGGGGCCGCTCGTCGTGGCTGCCAATGGCGCCCACAAGTCAGACGCCATCAATTCTCTTGGCTGGTTCATGTCGAAAGCAGGCCAAGAAGCTTGGATCAAGGCGACCGCTTTCACCTCCGCACGGTCCGACGTCGCTTCACCATCGCCTATCGACCAACAGTTGCTTGCGGACATGAAGGCCGGTGGCTATCAGCAAATAAATCGTTACTGGGAGGCGACGCCCCACGACATCGTCGAGACAGCGATCGACGAGTTCGCGAAGTTCATGCTCCATCCGGGCGACCCGATGCCGATCCTTCAAAACATCCAAAAGAAAGCCGACAGCGTCTGGGCCACTATTAAGTGATCTATGGCGTCCGATGCCAAGCCACGGAAGGCCAAGGCGGAAAAGGCGGCCGCCCCGGAAGGAACTGAGGTAGCTGCGGAGGCCAGCCGTCCTTTTGGTCGGTTGGCCGCGGCCGCGGCTCCCTATCTCTACGTCACTCCAATGGTGTTGCTGGTCGGAGTCTTTTTGATCTATCCGGCTGCCGACACGATCTGGCTCAGCATGACGAAGTGGAACGGCATCTATCCGCCGACTTTCATTGGCTTCGATAACTACTTGAACCTATGGACGGATCCGGTGTTCATCACGGCCTCTCTGAACACCGTGTATTGGATTGCAGGACTGATGCTGCTACAGGTGGTGCTAGGGCTCGCTCTTGCCGTGCTCCTCAACACCAGCCCGCTGGCTGCACTGTACAAGCGCATCCTGTACCTGCCGGCCACGATCTCAGGGGCGGCGATCGGTGTGATCTGGTACGCGATCTTCAACAATCAGCTGGGCATCCTGAACGCATCCTTACGCTTCGTCGGCTTGGGCGCCCTCGCTCAGGCTTGGCTCACTACGCCGCCGCTGAACACCTTTTCGATGATCGTGGCTGCGGTGTGGCAGGGATTGGGACCGACCATCATCCTGTTTTTGGTCGGCCTACAGACAATCCCTCGCGATCCGATCGAGGCGGCTCAGACCGACGGAGCTAACGCGTGGCAGGTGTTTCGATACGTCACCCTGCCACTCCTTCGTCCGATCACGGTTGTGGTGGTTGGCATCAACCTGATCAACAGTTTCAAGGTCTTCGACATCATCTGGACGATGACGCAGGGCGGTCCTTATCGTTCATCCGAAACGCTCGCCGTGACCATGTTCCGGGACTCGTTCGTCAGCTTTGAGTTCGGCTATGGGGCCAGCGTCGCGGTGGTGCTGACAGTGGTTGCGTTTGTCGTTGCCGTCTTCTACATCCGCGCCATGTTCCAGCGTCTCGAGGTGCAGTGAAGTGGCGATCGTTACAGCACGTCTGAAAGAAACGAGTCCCGGCGGCTGGGCAGTGACCGTACTCGTTGGGATCCTGGCGGTCGTGTGGCTGGTCCCCCTGTGGCTGGTCGTGGTGACTTCCATGAAGACCACGCCTGAATACTTCCATGACGCGAGCCAGTGGTCGCTCCCCGAGAATCCACTCCAGCTGTTTGCCAATGTGAGGGACGCCTGGTTCACCTCTGGCATGGGAGCCGGCTTTATGGCCAGCCTGCTGTACGGAGTGGTGGCTGCGGGGCTGGCCATCCTGTTCGCTTCCCTGGGCGCCTACTCCATCACACGACTGCGTATCCACTGGCCCTTCTTCTGGTTCGTGCTTGTCTTTAGCGGCACGATTTTTCCTTTCCAGATGTATCTGATTCCCCTCTTCAAGCTTTATCTAGATACCGGGCTCTACGACACCCAGCTCGGGATGATCTTCTTCTACACAGCGATTGCCCTCCCGTTCTGTCTCTTTGTGATGCGGGGTTACTTCGCAACCATCCCACGAGAACTTCAAGAAGCGGCAGGCATCGACGGCTGCAGCGACTTCGGCATCTTCTGGCGCATCATCATGCCGCTGTCGTGGAGTCCGATCGCGGTCCTCTTTCTCTTTCAGTTCACGTGGATTTGGAACGATCTACTCTTCGGTCTCGTCCTCTCCACGTCTGATGGGGTGCGGCCGATCACTCCCAGCCTGGCCGGACTGCAGGGACAGTTCGCGCACAGCGGACCGCCGCTCGTTCTCGCTGCTGCGCTGCTCGCGACCTTGCCTACGATCACGCTCTTCCTGCTGCTTGGCCGGTACATGATGCGTGGTCTGACGCTGACCGCCGCCGGAAGGGCTGGTAGTGACTAGCGTCTCGCGGCCGCTCACGTTGGGCGGACGTTTCCATGACGCAGCCCGCGCCATGCTGCGGGCGCGCGCAGACTTGGAGGTAACAGTCGCGGGAGTGCGATTGCGCGCCACCAGCATCCCGCTTGTGAAGCGCACAGCCGAAGGTCTTCAGCAGGTAGTTCGAGTCGACCTCGAAGCTGCATCGGCTGGCCGTGTATTGCTCACGCTGAGAACTGACAAGCAAGTGCTCGTCGAACGCTCGGTGAAGGCTGCCGCGGGGCGGAATGTCGAATACCTGCTCGTCAGTGAGGTCGACAAGACGACGCCCTGCACATTTGACATCACGGTTGGCGAATCGCGCGCAAGTGCTGCGTTGGAGCTCCGGCCTCAGCGCCATTGGCGGATCTTTTTGATTCACCAATCGCACCTCGACATCGGCTACACCGATCCGCAGGACTTGATTCTCCACCACCACGCCGCGTTCCTCGACGCAGTGCTGGATCTCGCTGAACGGTCTGACGCTTTGCCCGACGATGCCCGTTTCAGGTGGAACGTCGAAGCTACATGGCCACTCGATTACTGGCTGCGGACGCGGCCGGCTGCCGACCGGCGCCGATTCTTCGACCTGGCGAAAGCAGGTCGAATCGAGGTCGCCGCCCTGTCATTCAACATGCACTCCGAGATCTACTCGATCGATGAGCTTGCCCGCCAGCTTGCCGTTGCGCAGCGGCTGCGAGATGAGTACGAGATTTCGATCGACACCGCGATGCAGACCGATGTACCCGGATCCACGGTTGGTCTGCTTAACCTCCTCACCGAAGCTGGTGTCCGCTACCTGTCGGTCGCTCACAACTACGCGGGGCGCTCCGTTCCTCACCTGCTCGATGGCCAGCGACTGACTCGACCTTTTCGCTGGCGTGCGGCCAGCGGTAAGAGCCTCCTGACCTGGTACACCGATACGCCCCATGGCGTGGCTTATATGGAGGGCAACCTCGTCGGTTTCGGGGAGGCTTATCAGGCGGCGATCGAGCTGTTCCCCGCATATCTCGCCGCGCTGGCCGAACAACCCTATCCGTACGTCGGCGCGGAGGCGTTCGGCTGGTCCGGCACGCCGCCCGGCACCAGCTTGGCGCGGCCACCCTATCCGCACGACATCCTGCACTTTCGCGTCAACGGGGAACTCGCCGACAACGCACCGCCCAGCCTGGTCTTGTCAGAGATCGTGCGGAAATGGAACTCCGAGTGGGAGTACCCGCATATCAGGCTTGCAACCAATCGCGAGTTCTTCGAAGTTGCGGAGCGTGATCTCGGCGATCGTGTCGAAACTTTCGAGGGCGACTGGACCGACTGGTGGGCGGACGGCGTTGGCTCCGCAGCGCGCGAGCTTGGTTTCAATCGTTCTGCTCAAGTGCTGACCCCTGTCGCTCAGACTATACATACGCTGTCGGATGCGCTCGGTGGAGAAGAGAGCGAATGGCAGCACGGCGTAGAAGCGGCTTACGAGGCAATGGGACTCTTCGATGAGCACACCTGGGGCGCCGCGAATCCGTGGACAGACGGCCTCGAGCAATACGACTCCGGCGCGCTGCAGTGGCAGCGCAAGTCGGACTTTGCACGGCAGGCCCGCGACCTTGCAGTGCGGACACACGAGCACGCCACGATGCGGCTCGGCCGCCTGCTAGCAGCTCCCAACCGCGCCCTCGGCGCTCTGGCTCAGTTGGCAGTTTTCAATCCGAGCGGTTGGGGTCGGACGGACATTCTGGAAGTGTTCCTGCCCGCCACGCGCGTTGCACAGGATCAGCGGTTCGAATTGATTGACGAGGCAAGCGGCGGCGTTGAAGCCTACGAGCTCACGGAACAGGCTCATGCGGTGCATCGACCTCGCGGGCGTTGGCTGCGCTTTGTGGCTCAGGATGTGCCCCCTCTGGGCTACCGACGCTATTTGCTACGAAACGCACCATCTGCTGTCGTCGATGAGTCAGCAGCAGCCACGACTCTGGAGAGCTCCCATTATCGGGCTGAGGTCGACGTCGAGCGAGGCACTCTTTCCAGCCTCGTTGACCTGGCTGCTCGCCGCGAACTGTTGCAAGTGGACAGCCCTTTCGCCTTCAACCAGTACGTCTACGACCAGTACGGCAGCGCGAGCAACTTCAATCATCTCTCGGGACGCATCCCGTGGGGTGGCATGTGGCTACTCGGCCGGCGATCGGTAGCCGAGCAAGGCGTAGTCGTCGAGTGCTCCCGAACCTCGCTGGCCGACCGCGTGAGGATCCGGCTCCGCGGCGAGGGTTCTGACTGGATCGAGACCACGTATGAACTTCTGCGTCAGGTCCGCCGTGTGGACATCCGCAACCGCGTTCACAAACTCCCGTTGCGAGAGAAGGAAAGCGTGTACTTTGCCTTCCCGCTTCGAGCAGACAAACCCAATGTCGCTTGCGAGATAACCGGTGGCGTCGACACAACTGGCTCGCCGCGGGTTCCCGGATCGGCCCGTCACATGCGTGCGATTCGTCACTGGATCACCTTCGATGATGGCGAAGGTCAGGTGGCTTGGGCAACAGCAGAAGCCCCTCTGATCGAAATCGGAGATCTACACCTCCCGTACTCACCGTTCCCTCGGACCTTTGAGAGCGGTCCCGCCGACCAGGCAACCGTTTTCTCGTGGGCCATGAACAACATCTGGGACACCAATTTTCCCGGCCGCCAGGGTGGGGAGACCGTGTTCCGCTATGCGGTCGGCAGCGCGGCCGTCGGGAGCGATGCCCGCCGCCTGGGCATGCAGGTGGCCGCAGGATTCTCACGCCCGCTGGTTGGGATGCTCTGCCCGCCGAAGCCGGATCACACGAATAGTCTGCTGCCGACGGGCTCCTTCTGCGAGGTAACTGGATCTGGAGTGGACATCGTGACCCTCGCCCCCGCAGGAGATCGCGGACTGACTCTGTACCTCACCTCGCTGGCGTCGGAGCCGGTCGAGTTCGAGCTCCGGTTCCCCGGACTGCGGGTGCGGGATGGAGCGGTGCGAGGACGTCTTTGGCCGGGTGAGTATCGCGCCGTCGTCGTCGATATCGAGGATCAGGTTTCGCCATGAAGATGACAAAAGCCCTCGTCAGAGCCAGCGATGCTCGCATCTTCTACGACGGCGCCATCACCGAGCCGCGACTTGACCACCCAGAGAGCGTGGCCGTGCATCGCGACCGCAGCGTCTGGTGTGGTGGCGAGCGAGGTCAGATCTACCGCCTGCTGGCCGACGGGTCGCGATTGGAGGAGGTCGCTTCGACGGGAGGCTTCTGCCTGGGCCTCACATTCGATGCCAACGATGATCTTTACGTATGCGACCTTAAGCATGCGGCGGTCTTCCACATCGAAACGCGCACAGGAAAAGTTCGACGTTTTGCTGACTCGGTGCCCGGCCACCGAATGCGCGTGCCAAACCATCCCGTCATTGACGCAAAGGGCCGGATCTATGTTTCGGATAGTCACGGCGGGCATGACCCTGGGCCAGGAGTCATGCGGTTTGATCCGGACGGGTCAGGGACGATGTGGTATGGCGCAACGATCGACTTCGCGAACGGCATCGCGCTCTCGCCCAACGGCGATTACCTCTATGTCGCCGAAAGCTTTGGTCATAGCGTTTTTCGCATTCCGATTCTCGAAGATGGTTCGTCTGGCGCGCGTGAGCCGGTCGCGACGTTCCAAGGGGTGATTCCGGACGGCATCGCGTTCGGTCCCGACCATAGGCTCTACATCGGTTGCTACGAACCCAGCCAGATCCTGCGCATCGATCGGGATGGTTCGGTGCAATGCGTGCTTGCCGATCCCGAAGCCCATCTGCTCTGCCATCCAACCAACATCGCCTTCCGAGACAGCACACTTTTCGCAGCGAATCTCGGACGCTGGCACATCACAGAGATGGAGTTGCCCGCGTGATCGGTGGTATCTCCTCAGGACGGAATTGGGGCGCGCGAATGCGTGAATACGAATCCCAGGGTATGCGCCTGGTCTTTCTGGAAAACGAAGCGATCCGGATAGGTATCAACGCGGATCGAGGAAGCGAAGTATTCGAGTGTTGTTATAAGCCGCGCGACCTTGACCTCGCGCCGCGGTTTCGTGATGGCATGCGACCGCTGGGCACCATCGCAGCATCTCCAACACCCGAGCTTGCCTTCATCGACCTCTACTCAGGAGGCTGGCAAGAGGTGTGCCCCAACGGAGGTGCTCCGTGCACCTATCAAGGCATCAGGTTTGGACAGCACGATGAGGTCTGGCGACTGGCGTGGGATTACGAGTTGATCGAAGACGATCCTAAAGCGGTTGCGGTCGCCTTAAGCGTGGCTGCCCAGCGCGTTCCGCTGCGACTTCGCAAAGAGATCAGGCTGCGAGCCGGCACTGCACGCGTAGAAATCAAGGAGACCCTAGAGAATCTGAGCGGTGCAGCGCTCGATGTGATGTGGGGCCACCACCTGGCGTACGGACCACCGTTCCTTCAGGAAGCCTGCCGAATCACTCTGCCGCCAGGAACTGAGGTCATCACACACGATGTCCCTATCGACCCCGCTGGCAGGAGAGTAGTGGCGGGCCGGTTCCCGTGGCCAAAGCTCCCGTCGCCCGGTGGCGGCACAGTAGACCTCAGCGTCGTGCCGAAGCATGGCACCGAGAGCGACATCGTTTATCTGACTGGGTTCACCGAAGGTTGGTACGAGATGGTTCGTCCAGACGATGGCCTTCGCCTTCGCGTTGAGTGGGATCTGCACACCATGCCATACCTCTGGTTCTGGCAGGAATTTGGGGCATCGCAAATACATCCTTGGTATGGCGGCCTGTATGCGGTCGGCCTGGAGCCTTTCTCCAGCTATCCAACCAATGGACTCGAGGAGGCGGCGGCCAACGGTACAGCCCTGAAGATGGCACCCCATGCCTCGCGAGCGTTTCACCTCGGATTGGAGGTTTGCGATGGCTGAGCGGGAATTCGAAAATCGGGTCGCAATAGTCACTGGTGGCGCAGCGGGCATCGGCTTGGCGACGGTCGAGCGGCTGGCGGCCGGCGGAGCTGCGGTCGTAATCGGCGATGTGGGCGAGGGCCTCGCTCAAAAAGAGAGCGAACTGCGCGAGGCGGGGCTGCAGGTCCGCGCAAGGCCAGCCGATGTGCGCTCGTCGGCCGATCTTGAGGGACTGGCCACCTTCACCGCTGACTTATATGGCGGGGTCGATATCCTCGTTTGTTCCGCAGGCATTCAGCGCTACGGAACCGCCGTGGACACTGCTGAAGAAACATGGGATGAGGTCCTGGGTGTAAATCTCAAAGGTCAGTTCCTTGCTGCCAAGCACACCATCCCGTTGATGCGCCGCCGAGGCGGCGGAGCAATTGTCAACGTGGCTTCTGTTCAGGGACTGGCAACTCAACCGAAGGTGGCTGCCTACACGGCGAGCAAGGGCGGCGTACTCGCGCTCACCCGAGCGATGGCGATCGACCATGCGCCAGACCACATCCGAGTCAATGCCGTTTGTCCTGGATCAGTGGACACCCCGATGCTACGTTGGGCGGCCGATCTCTTCCGAGGCGACCTGAGCCGGGAATCTCAGATGGCTGAGTGGGGCCGCATGCATCCGTTGGGGCGGGTCGCGAAACCCGAGGAGGTGGCGGAGCTCATCGCATTTCTGGCTTCAGACCGCGCCAGCTTCGTTTCGGGAGCGCAGTTTGTCATCGACGGCGGCTTGCTCGCCAGTCTGTCCGTCACGCTGCGGAACTGAGCCGCATGGCTGGACGCATGCCTCACCACTTGATCCAGGAACTCATACAGGTCAGTGGTGGGGCCCTGGAGGAAAGTTCGAAGAGCGTCAACTAAGGGGAGCCAGTTCTGATTACCGAATCGCAATCTCGACTATGGGTCTCGACACGTCTGTCAGCCGCGTGGCGCTGGCGCCCTTATGGGAGCTGAAGGTGCGACCTAACCATCAGCGCTAGCCGCGTTGTCCATTGGGACCGGCGAGCTCAGCCTCCCGGTGTCACCATGTGCCGGTCGGATGGCCGCCGAGATCATAGGCAGGGAGCAGGAGCTCGCCAAGGTCGATGCATTCATCGACGCGGCCGGACGCGCGCCTAGAGGGCTGGTCCTCGAGGGTGAGGCAGGGATCGGCAAGTCGACGCTCTGGAGAGAGGGGGTCGAGCATGCCCGCGCACGTGGAGTTCGCGTCCTTACGTCGCGCCCCGCCGAAGCCGAGCTCGCCCTGGCATTCGTCGGTCTCGGTGATCTTCTGGAGGGCGTTTCCGGTACCGTGCTGCCGAGGTTGTCGCCACCAAGGCGACGAGCCCTCGCTGCGGCGCTGCTCCACGAGGACGCGCAGGACGACCGGCACGATTCGCGCGCACTCGGGGTCGCGGTTCGTGATGCGCTCGAGATTCTTGCCCGAGACCAGCGGCTGCTCATCGCGATCGACGACGTCCAGTGGTTGGATGACTCATCGGCCCGAGCGCTCGCATTCGCCCTTCGTCGCATAGGCACCCAACAGGTTCTGGCTCTCGTTGCTCGGCGCGGCACCCAGGTCAGTCACCTTGAACAGGCGATCGGCACAGAGAGCATCGCGATCGGCCCGCTCAGCCTCGGTGCGATGCAGAAGTTCCTGCGCGACCGGCTCGACAGGTCGTTGCCGCGGCCCGCCGTCCTGCGCATTCACGAGGCATCCGGGGGCAATCCCTTCTACGCACTCGAGCTTGTGCGGACGCTAGACGTGACCGACGAGCTGACAAAGCCGATTCCGATGTCGGAGAGCCTGGAGCGGCTGCTCGAGGTCCGGCTCAGGGGCCTACCCAAGGCTGCGCGCGATGCGCTGCTGCTTGTGGCTACACATGGGCGGCCGATGGCGCGGCAGCTTCCGATGAAGTCGCTGGCACCTGCATTCAAGGCGCGCGTGGTCGAGGAGTCCGAGGGTGTTGTTCGCTTTTCCCATCCCCTGCTGGCGTCGGCTGTCTACGCCGGCGCGTCACCCGAGGACCGGCGAAACGCGCACAGCGCGCTGGCGAGGACGGTAGACGACCCGATAGCGCGAGCTCGCCACCTCGCACTCGCTGCTGCCGGGCAGGACGCAAAGATCGCCGACGCGCTCGATGCAGCCTCTGCAGCAGCCAACCTCCGGGGGGCAACGATGGCCAGCGCTGAGTTGGCCGAACTGGCGCTGCGCGTGACTCCGGATGCTGATCACGAAGACAAGCGGATACGGATGCTGGCTTACGCCGAGAAGCTTTGCGACGCGGGCGACGGCCGACGAGCGATCGCGCTCCTGGACCAAGCACGCAAGACCGCGCCGCCCGGAGTAGAGCGGGCGAGGGTGCTGGTGGCCCTCGCTCGCGCCGAGGAGTCTTTCGTCGGCGCGCGCGAAGGGGTGGTCCGCTTCCGAGCAGCCCTCGCGGAAGCCGAGGGCGACGCAGCACTCCTGGCAGAGATCCATCTGAGTCTCGCTGATCTGATGATGGACACTGAGGACGGAAAGTTCGCTCTCGAGCATTCCGAACTGGCCGCGCAGGCCGCAACGAGAGCGGGTGAACCCGCGCTGCGATGCCGGTCGCTCGCGATGTATTGCCTCCTCCATTCGCGCACCGGCCTCGGTTCCTCGGACGATGAGATCGAGGAGGCGCTGGCGATCGAGCGGTCACTTCCTCCGTCACAGAAGACAAGTGCGGCAACCAATGCGCTCGTCTACCAGCTCATCTGGTCGGGCCGGCTTGACGAGGCGAGGCGGGTGCTCGAACGATGGCGCGCCGAGCTGGCCGCCGCGGACAGCCGCCAGCAGGAAGAGGCCCTCTGGTACCTCAGCATGCTCGAACTACGGGCCGGCAATTGGAAGCCGGCGGCTCGCCACGCCGCCGCGTCGCTTGCCATCCGGACAGAGTTTGGGATCGAAGGTTCACAGCCGATCGCGGAGCTTCCAGCCGCGATGGTGGCGGCCTACAGCGGGATGGTCGAAGAGGCACGCAGGCTCTCAACGCTTGCCCTCGCGCGAGCAGAGGCCGAGGGTGTTCGCATTGCCGAATCCGGGCATCGAGCGGTCCTCGGCTTCATCGAGCTCTCAAGTGGCGAACCCGAAAAGGCACTCCAGTATCTAAGAAGGGGATGGGAAATCCGCGACACCGTGATGCTACTCGAGCCGGGCCACCGTTTCGAGCTCGCGGATACACTCGAAGCGCTGATCGCAGTCGGCGACCTGAAGGAAGCAGAGGAGAAGCTGTCGCCGTGGGAGGAGCGCGCCCGCGCGCTCGACCGTTCCTGGGCTCTTGCGATCACGGCGCGGTGCCGCGCGCTCCTGCTGGCGGCGCGCGGTGACATGACCGGCGCGCAACAGCAATTCGAGCGAGCCCTGCGAGAGCACGAGCGGACGCAGGACCCTTTCCAGCACGCCCGCACTCTCCTCGCCCTCGGCGCCACCCAGCGACGCGCCAAGCAGCGTGCAGCGGCGCGCGCGAACCTCGAAGGCGCCAAGGAGATTTTCGACCGGTTGCCCGCGCCGCTGTGGGCGGCCAAAGTGCGTTCCGAGCTGGCTCGCATCGGAGGGCGTCCACCGGCAAACAAAGATGAGCTGACCGAAGCCGAACGTCGCGTCGCCGCGCTTGTGGCCGAGGGCCGCACCAACCAGGAGGTCGCCGCTTCGCTGTTTCTCGGCGAGCGCACAGTCGCGAGCCACCTGACGCACATCTACGCCAAGCTCGGAGTCCGTTCGCGCACCGAGCTTGCGCGCCGCCTGCATTAAAGATCAGCGGTTCTTACGTTTCCTCCGTGTCGCCGGGGGTCTAGCTTGGCCGGATGCCGAGCTACCTCGTCGAGACGTATCTCCCGCGCGGCCGGGCGGGAGAGCGAACAGCTCGCACGCGGCGTGCGCGCTCGGCGGCCGATGAACTGACTCGAGAGGGAACCCGCGTCCTCTTCGAGCGCTCGATCCATGTGCCCGAAGACGAGATTTGCTTCTTCGTCTTCGACGCACCTTCGGGCGGCTACGCCGCGCTTGCGGCGCAGCGCGCCGACCTCGATCCGTTCCGCGTTGTCGAAGCCGTCACATCTGAGAAGAAGGAGAGCAAATGAGATTCTTCAAATCGAAACTGTCTTGGGCCCTAGTTCTGCTTGGCATCATGGGATTCGCGGCTTCCGGCGGCGACGTCCTGGCCACACCACCGTCCGGCCTGAACAACGTGCTCCTCGCTCGAGGCACCGACCAGTCTCAGGGGACCCTCCCGATTGAAGAGGGAACGGACATCGTCATGTCGCAGATCACGGTGATCCCCGTGGGCTCCTCGGGATGGCACTCGCATCCAGGTGGAGCGATTATCGTGGTCCACCAGGGTAACCTCACCGTCTACAAATCCGTCGGCAGCCAGTGTCAGATTTCCACTTACTCCGCAGGGCAGGCGTTTATTGAGCGACCCGGCGAAGTCGACGACGTGGTTAACACCGGCGCGATTCCATACGTGCTGTATGTCACCTTCCCGCGCGTGCCTGCGGGCGGCTCGGCGAGAATCGACGTTCCCGATCCGGGCACCTGCCCCGGTCTGTGACGGTATGACCTGTGGCGGCGTCCTCCGTTGGACGCCGCCGCACCCTCTGCCGTAGGAACCCGGACACCTTTCCCTCCGCCGAGGCCCAGGCTTTTTGCGGCTGATCCCGCTTTCCCCAAACCTTTGCTTCGCGCCGGGGAGTCCCGGTTCTCAGCGGATCATGGTCGGGAACAGGAACCGTCTTGGTCATCGGGCTAAGTCTTGAGGCCTTCTCATACTGATGACATGGCTACGTACTTGGTCAATGACCGCGCCATCGTGCACGCTCGCCGTCTAATCGACGCTCGCCAGTACGTGCTCGACAGCAACTGGGGCGAAGTTCAGCCTGGAGCGCACGATGAGAACGCGTTCCTTAAAGGACACACCTGGAATGAGTACGGCGAATGGCACCTCGGCCTTAACGAGGAAGCGACTGACGAGACCAAGAGCCGGTACGCGTTCGTCTATGGTGACTTTCGGCGGGTTCATCGAACCGGCCTGATCGCCTGTCAGTACCGGGCTGCGGAGTGGCGTCACAAGGAGATCGAGCTAGCCGCACACGAGCTGCTACAACGGCTCGACAAGGCGAGCGCCTGAGGCATGACGGCCATGGCGGCGAAATGCAGTTCACAGCCAGAGGGTAGGCGAGCTTTAGTGACGTTGGTGCGTCTTCCTCTAGGTGGAACGACAAAGTTGCACTTCCCGATGGGCAGGGATTAACTTGAAGGCTTGCAGGCTGGGGTTAATGCTCACAAAGGGGGATTGTGAAATTGCTTGGTAGAGCCGTCTGGATTTTTGCCCTTTCGAGCGCACTCGCGCTCATCACGTCGAGCACGGCGCTGGCCGCCGGTCCGCCAGTGCTCATCAGCGGGCCGTCACCGTATGCGGCGGCCTGCTCGTCGCACGACAACTCGCTGACCGGCAGGACGTTCAACAACGCGGAGGTGGAACCGCAGGTGGCCGTCCACGGGAGCAACGCGATCGCCGCGTGGCACCAGGACCGGAAGTCGAACGGTGGCGCGCACGGGATCGGAATCGGCTTCTCGACCAACGGCGGCAACAGTTGGAGCGAGACCACCATTTCGCTGAACGCATGTGGGCCTGCTCCCGTTGATCCGTCCCTTGCCGGCTACTTCAGGGCCTCGGACCCGTGGGTGTCCATTGGTCCTGACGGCACCGCCTACTTTTCGGCGCTCTCGTTCAACATCCAGGTGCCCAACGGGGCCAATGCCGTCGTGGCCGCGCGCTCCGTGGACGGAGGCGCCACCTGGGACCACATCCAGCGGATTCCCGGCGGGTTCTTCGACACCAACGACAAGAGCACCGACAAGAACTCGACCACGGCGGACCCCGTCAAGGCCGGCACCGCGTATACCACCTGGGACACGCTGCTCCTAGCGACCGACAACCCTGACGACAACCCCCACACGCAGGCCTACACCGGACCGGCGTACTTCTCCAAGACGACCGACGGTGGGAGGACGTGGAGCCAGGCCCAGATCATCATCGACACCAAGAACCGCACCCAGACGATCGGCAACATCATCGTCGTCGACCCGCGCAACGGCACGCTATACGACTTCACCGACCTGATCGTTTCGCCGAACACGCCGTTCCAGGGAACGCGCAGCAACGCGTTCCTCGCGTTCGTCAAGTCGACGGACGGCGGCGACACCTGGACGCAGCCGCAGGTCATCGCCCCGTTCAACAGCCTTGGCGTTCGCGACCCCAACACCGGGGAGCCCGCGCGGGTTGGTGACGGGCTGGAAGAGGTCGCCATCGATCCTTCGAACGGCAAGCTCTACGTGGTCTACGAGAGCTCCACGAACTACCAGAAGCAGCTGAAGCAGAGTAGCGGCGCATGGGATGACGAGATCCTTCTCACGAGCTCAAGCGATGGCGGCGCCACATGGGCGAGCCCATCCGTGGTGCACAACCTCGCCTCGGGCCTGCCGACCTTTACGCCAACGTTGGCGGTGAACGGCGGCAAGGTCGCGGTGACCTACTACGACACCCGTAACCTGGCGCCGGGGGACACCGCCCACTGGCCGACCGATTACTGGGCGCAGGTTTCGAACGACGGAGGTGCGACATGGGGGCCCGAGCAGCACATCGCAGGCTCGTTCGACCTCCGAACCGCGCCGGTCGCGCGTGGTTTCTTCCTCGGCGACTACGAGGGCCTGCAGCCGAGCGGGACGGGCTTCCTGGCGGTCTTCGTCAAGACCAACTGCGACGCTCCCTACCCGACGAGCAATCCGCTGTGCGCTCCGGCGAGCAGCAACACCACGTCGACGAGCAACACGAATCCGACGGACGTTTTCAGCGCGTCGGTTTCTTAGGCGCAATCAAGGGCGGGCGGTAGTCGCCCGCCCTTTCATTCGATAACGTGGAGGACCTTTTCGTGCTCGTGGGGCTACCTCCTGACCTGCCTTCTTTTACGTGTGCATGGGGTGTAATCCCCACGTGGCCGGATTCGGCTACCGGCGGGGTTCGGGTCCGCCGTCGGCACCATAGAGGTCGCCCAACGAGCGCGACCTCTGATCCGACCACTCAGGTTCTTGCTGATGTGAAGCCGAGACTCTCGTACAGCGAGCGCGCCGCGATTGTCGTCCTCGCTGGTGCCATGGCTCGTGTGGCGGATCACATGGACCTTAGAAGAAGGTGATCGGTCCATCGTGCCCGCGTTCACGGTTGAGTACCCTCGGCAACTCAATTCGGGCGCACAAGCATGCTTGAGCACCGCCGAATGTGAGGCGCTAGCGACTGCCGCACGCCGAAGCGGCAACCGGCTGATCAGGTCCGTTCCATCAGCCGCTTTAAGGCAACGAGGTCTTTGCGATTCGCACGGCGCATGGCAGCCGCCATCAGCGGAGCGCTGACCTTTGAGAATCCGCTTGGCTCGCCGCGGTTTCGAAGTGTCATCCGCGTGAAGCTATCGCCGACGTCCTCCCATGTGTACGTCGTTTCCATTGGAAATGGCCCTTGTGCGGTGCGCATTACGAGTCGCTCACCAGGAACTAAGTCGATGATTTCGTACGTGTAGGCCAAGCGGCGCCCAAGAAATCGGGCGACAAATGCCATCCGCGAACCGACCTGGACGGGAGGTGCAGTCTTCCATTCGACCGAATCGATGTTCACGTACCACTCTGGCGCGTTAGTCGGATTAGCCGCGTAAACGGCGACTACGTCTCGCGGGCGGTTTATCACGATTTCCGTCAGCACGTCTACAGCCAAAGTTGTTCTGAGCCTCCTCGTGTCTCGTGATGTTCCAACAGCGGGATCATCGAGCGGCTGCAGCGAGCAAGCAGCCGGACAAGCGATCGAGCATTGCTCCCCAGCCGTCCCGATGGGAAGTCGCGACCGATTCAGGCAGGTCGGTGTGGATGATGCGGAGGTTGGTAGCCATCGGGCCGTCCGGCTCTAGTTCAACCGTGACAAGGCTGGGGTCCGGGCCGGTGAAGGGCGATGCCCAGGTGAACACCAGACGCCGCGGCGGTTCGATCTCCAGGTACTCACCGAGGGTGTTCGATCACGGTGCCTTCGTGCCTCATCACGATTCGCAAAGCTCCTCCTACCCGCAGGTCCACCTCGGCTTCTACCGTGCCGACCGGCGACATCCCCTGCCGTAACCGATCGGCGTCCGTCCAACATTCGAAGACCTCAGCTGCTCCTGCCGGCAACTTGCGCCGGATTTCCAGCGCGCCTGGGCCACTCATGGTCTTCCCTCAGATCGCAATTTGGCCTCCAGAAGGTCCAGCCTGGCCTCCCAAAAGCTTCGATAACGGTCCAGCCAGGTGGCTGCGCCTATCAAGGGAGTAGGTTCCAGCGCCAGCTGATGTTCCCGACCATGGATTGTTCGTCGCACCAGCCCCGCTGATTCCAGAACGCGAATGTGCTTCGAAACAGCTTCCAGCGAGATGGCGAACGGGACAGCGAGCTCGGTTACCCGCGCCTCCCGGAGCCGGAGGTGCTCAAGCAAAGTGCGTCGAACGGGATGCGCAAGGGCTGCATACACCCCGTCAAGCCGCTCACGCGGATATTCAACCATTTGGTTGAGCTCACAGGGCGGCGAACCTGGTGGTCAATCCCTCCTCGACCTTGCGCAAACGGGCGGGAAGTTATCCGGGTCAGGTGAGTGTGCCAGTGGCTTGACCGACCTCGATCAGGTGGCCGTCGGGGTCCCGGACATACGCGCGGATCTCGCGTTCATGTTTCTTCGGCTCGGTGAGGAACTCGGCGCCCTTCGCCGACCATTCCTTGTAGATCTTGTCGATATCAGCGACGCGAATGTTGAGGAATGCGCTTGTGCGGTTTGGGTCGGGCGGGGTGGCGAGAGTGACGGTGGGCTTGTCGTCCGTAGGGCCGCCGCCCACATTGAGGATCAGCCACGTGTTGGCCACCTTCATGATCACCGGGTCGCGCTCCAGCAGAACCTGCCCTTCGAACAGCGTCCGATAGAAATCTCGTGATCGGTCCTGATCGGAAACGACTAGAAAATGGGTGATGACGAAACCTACCTTCGGCGCGGGAAAGTCCTCTGCGTTCATCTGCAACCTCCATCTTCTTTGTTAGTGAGCCGGCTAAATGCACGGCCTCGAAACGTCAGTCGCGCGGCCCGTCGTCTGAGCGAGCGAGTCAGTACTTGCTTGGCGCTTTGGTGCTGAAGTTCGAGACCAGCTGCTGCACCCGCGACCTGCCGCATTCGGGGCACTTTGGCGGCCGTTTCTTCAGTCGGTCGTGTTCACTGATCGGGACGCTTACCTCAAAGTGCTTGCCGCACGCCTTGCACTCGAACTCGTAGACAGACATGACTTTCCACCTCCGAAATCTCCCACCTCCGCTAGGGCCCGGGCCTTTTGGGCCCTGCGGCCGACGATGCCCCTAAAGGCGGGGCATCCCACATCCGCCAGTCTGATCGCATCTCTGACGGTCGGGCTACTTATTGTCGGTCGGACGCACTGAACAACGAGGCGTATGGTGGCCATAGCGGACCGCTCCCCAGCCCGTTACATCTTTGAGCTGAATTGGCGGAAATGCCGAGCGGCCCGCTTACTTCGCGCAGCCGACTGGTAGGCATCCCCGGCATTGGTTCACACTCTCTCGCTTCAGCCACGTTTCGAACGTGACCGCGCGTGACCGCTTCGCCGAGGGGAAGGTCACGTCAGGCCGCCTAGGTGCTGGCGACAAGAGAGCCATCGACGGCCACTGTTCACGGCCGGCGCGAGATCGAATTCCAGGCTTGGCGCTGGCTTGCAGATCTTGCACAGCGTCGGCCTTAGCATTTCACCGGATGGCCATTTCAGGTGCTGACGATCGAGCGCGTGGAGCAGGAGTCAGCGAGCGACGCCCGATTACGGTTCTGTTTGCCGACATCGCGGGGTCGACCTCAATCGCGGAGAGGCTCGATCCCGAGGACTGGACGACACTCGTTGGCGAGGCTTTCCAGCGCATGAACGGGACCATCGAGCGCTACGGCGGCACTATTGCCCGCCTCATGGGCGACGGAGTCCTGGCCTTCTTCGGAGCCCCAACCGCCCACGAGGACGACCCCGAGCGCGCCGTGCGTTGCGGCCTCGACCTGGTTCGCGCCATCGACGCGCTCGACGCGAGCAAGCACGTTTCAGAGGCTGACAAGCTTCGGGTGAGGGTTGGCATCAACACCGGCCCGGTTGTGGTTGGCATCGTTGGCACCGAGACAGCCTCCGAGTACACCGCGATGGGTGACACGGTCAACGTGGCCGCCCGCATGCAGGCCTCCGCGCGCCCCGGCAGCGTTCTCATCACCGCGGCCACCCACCGCTTCGTCAGCGGGCTCGTCGAGGCCGTCGACGTCGGTCAACTCGAGCTCAAGGGCAAATCGGCAACTGTCCGTGCCTACCAGATCACCAGCCTGAAGGAGGGCGCGGTGCACACCCGCGGCGTCGCCGGTGTCAGCTCGCCGATGGTCGGCCGCGACTCGCAACTTCGCCAGCTCGAGAAGCTGTTCCAGGTAGTCAAGGCCGGGCAGGGTCGCGTCGCCTGCATCCTCGGTGAGCCTGGGATGGGGAAGAGCCGCCTGCTCGCCGAGCTCCGCATGAGCCTAGAGGGCCAAGACAATCCCCCACGCTGGATCGAGGGCCGCTGCCTCTCGTACGGCGAGACCATGCCCTACCACCTGCTGCTGGACCTCGTCCGCTCCCTCATCGGCGTGACCGAGTCCACGGACGAGCCCCAGGTGGCCGACGCGCTCGAATCCTTCCTACAGTCCAATGCCGCTGAGGACTGGCGCGAGCACTTTGCCTACCTCGGCCACCTGCTCTCCTTGAAGCTCACCCCCGACGCGCGAGGCCGCATCTCCAACCTCGAGGTCGAGACCATCAAGCGCTACAATGCGGCCGCCATCCAGATCGTCCGCGGGGCCGCCTCGTCCGGCCCAGTGGCAATCGTGTGCGACGACCTGCACTGGGCCGACTCCGCCTCCACCGACTCGCTCCTCACCCTGCTGCCCACGGTGGCCGGCCTCCCGATCCTCTTCATTTTGAGCTCGCGTCAGGAGCGCACCGCAGCCGGCTGGCGGCTCATCGCCGGCGCGCGCGAGATCTACGGCGACGCCCTCACTGAGATGCGCCTCGACCCCCTGTCCATCGACGACAGCCGCACCCTGGTCAGCAACCTGCTCACCATCGAATCGCTGGCCGATGAGACGCGCGACCTGATTCTCGCCAGGGCCGAGGGCAATCCCTTCTTCGTCGAGGAGGTCATCCGCATGCTGATCGACCGCGGCGCGATCGTCCGCGAGGGTGACCGCTGGGTCGCTACCGATAAAGTTGCCGGAATCGAAATCCCCGACACGCTCCACGGTCTGCTGCTTGCGCGCATCGACCGTCTGCCCGCCGAGAGCCGGCGTACTCTGCGCGTCGCCTCGGTGATCGGCCGCCAGTTCGGCGTCACAATCCTCGAAAGACTTCTACGATCGAAGATGCAATGAACGCGCGCGAGGACCTAAGCCGTCTGGAGGCTAGCGGCCTCATCCAGGTCGCCGCCCTGCAGCCCGAGCTCGAGTATCTTTTCCGCCACGCCCTCGTGCAGGAGGCCGCGTACGCCTCTCTGCTCAAGCAGGACCGCCGCGCCCTACACCGCGCCGCGGCGGAAGCCATCCTCGCACAGCATCCCGACCGCGAGCGCGAGCTGGCGAGCGTGCTCGCGCTGCACTTCGAGCATGCCGGCGAGAACGCCCGCACCGCGGAGTACCTGGTGATGGCGGGGGATCACGCACTCGAGCGCTTCGCCAACCGCGAGGCGATCGGCTTCTTCAGCCGCGCGAGCGGCCTGGCGGAGGAATCGCAGGGCGAGCTACGGCTGCGAGCGGCCATAGGCGGGGCCAAGGCTTCGTGGGGATTCAAGACGAGCGGGCGTGAGGTCGATGAGCTGGAGCTGGCGGTGGCTTCCGGCGAGAACGCCGAGCCCAAGCTCCTTGGCGAGGCCTACTTCTGGATCGCCTACCTCCGCCGCCAGCGCGGCGAGGTCCCCGAGACGAGCCCGGAGCTCGAGCGCGCGACGGAGCGCGCCATCACGATCGCAGGGTCACTAACGGACGCGCGGGCGTCGGCATTGCCGCGGGCGATGATGGGCGCCGGGGCCGCCTTTACAGGCCGGCTGCGCGAAGGGGCGCGCGAGATGCAGGCTGCGCTCAACGACATGGACCAGAACACCGATCCGCATTCGAATGCGATGATCGCCGACTTCCTCGCCATGACGTACGCGCGACTTGGCGAGTTCGATGCCGCCGAGGAGATCGTTGCCCGCGGCACGCAGCAGGCCGCTCGAGCCGATGAGATCTCGCGCGTCGACATCGACATTACGCAATCCGCCGTCAACTACGAACGCGGCGAGCTCGACAGAGCAGCGGAGCAGGCGTTCCAGTGCTCGGCGCGTGCCGAGGGCCTTGGCGCATATGCGTGCGTGGTCGCGGCCAACGTGATGTTCGGCTCGGCGACTATGGCAAAGGACGACGCCTCCTCGGCGAAACTCCCGCTCGAGCGCGGCGACGAACTCGCCATGGTGACCAACATGGCGCCGTTCCGCACGCTGACCAAAGGTCTCCTGGCTTCAAGCCACGCGCAGCTCGGAGATCTGCCCAGCGGCGTGGCCGGCTGGAACGAGGCCCTGAACGGCGCGCGTGGCATGAACGACCGCTATGGCGAGGCGCGGGTGCTATGGACGCGCGGCCGTACCTTGGCGCTCCACTCGCCGCCGGACTGGGCGGCGGCCCTGGCGGACTTTGAGAACGCGGTCCGGCTCTTCGAAGAGATGGATGCACGGCCGGCGCTTGCTCGCGCACTGTGCGACCGGGCGAAGGCGTTGCGGGCGCTGGGCCGCACGGCTCAAGCCGTGGAAATCGAGGAGCGCGCACTCATGCTCGGCCGGCAACTCGGCCTCAAAGACGCCCCGTTTGCGTGAAGCCTCGCGCACTTCCAGAAACGAAGAAGAGAAGGGCGTGATCACTAGCCGCGATCGATGATCATCGACGCGAGGATGGCAATGAGCTCCGCCAGATCCGCGGCAGAAGTCGCGGGCATGTGCGAAGCGTCGATCACCAGTTTACGGCGACAAACAGTCCTGCCAATCCCACCGTCAAAACTGCCCGCCGCAGGCTCCGTCTCGTAAGCGTCTTCATTCGCGACTCCTCATACGGTTGTGACCGTGAACAGACGGCGGCGACTCCATCTCCAAGTAAGACGCGCCCACAACCCCTCCTGGTTCCCGATCGCTCGCGTTGTCTTGATCCGGAAGGGCGAGCGAGGCGCCGCGATGCTCGCAGGGCCGATTACTGGAAGGCGTCCTCGGCTTCCGACCGGTGATGCAGCATGGCAAAGGCAAGGCTTGTAGCTAGGCAGACCAGAGCTTCGAGCAAGCGCTCATATACGCTGTCATGTCTCCGTCACTGGATGAACATCTACGGCAGACAACTCGACTGCCATAGGCGCCAAGTCTGAGAACGATAGGGACTGACGCCCCCTCCCCAATCCTCGTGTCTGACACGCGAACCGCGGCCCCGACGCCCGTCCCTGTCCCCTCCCCGTCCCCTTGCCGGCCAAGGTTAAGCCCAACCCTGTTAAGCGGCGACGACGATCCTTGTCATCTCAAACATTTCGACGGAATCTATACATCGTGAAACAGACCGCACCTATGAGGGAGCCAGTCGCCCATGGCCATCATCCAAGGCAAACTCTCGAGCCACAAGTTGCCTCGCGCGGCACGTCTACATTGGCTTAGCTTGTACACGACGCGTCAGCACACTTAGAGGGAGGTCAAACTTCTGACAAGGGTTGGCTATCAGGAGCCTCGCATCGCGCGCGTCATCTTATTAGTGTGGCCAGCTTATTAGTGTGGCCAGCCGGTTGCTGGTGCGGCGGGCTGGCGTTTGGTGACGATAAGCCCCCGTTATCGACAGGCGGCCAACAGAGGCGGGTCAACGGAGCCTCGGGCGGGCACGAGCCCTGATGCCGGCCTGTGCTAGAACGTCCATCGTGGAAGGCAGTGCGCCAGTCGATGCAACGGGGGGAGGACCAACGTCCCTGGCCGTTCACATTGCGAGCTCGGCCGATGCCGAGGCGGTCGGTCAGCTCCTGCACGATTTCAACACCGAGTTCGATGAGCCGACGCCGGGGCCCGAGCGGCTGGCTGAGCGGATGCGGCGCATGCTTGCCACCGGGGATACGACGGTGCTGCTTGGAGGGTCAGGACCAGACGGCGTCGCAGTGCTCCGATTCCGGGCCGCCATATGGAGCGACGCTCTTGAGTGTTATCTCGCGGAGCTGTACGTGGTGCCGCGGCGCCGAGGACGCGGGCTGGGCCGGGCCCTACTGGAAACGGCGATGGAGGTCGCCCGTGCTCGCGGTGCGGATCATATGGACCTCGGCACCAGCGAGGACGACATCGCGGCGCGCTCTCTGTACGAGAGTCTCGGATTCATCAACCGCGAAGGTGGCCGCGACGGGCCTGTAACCTTCTTCTACGAGCGCGACCTCTAACTTGGCGGGCGTTACGAGGAGTTAGGCGTCGAGGCCAGAGTTGCGTGGCCCGTCTCGATAACCTCGCGATTATTAGCAGCAACCTTGCGTGGGCAGTTCGACCTCTGTGGCGAGCACCATCACCTGTCAGTTCATGTTCAGTGATGGCTGTTAGTGATCAGGGCCTTGTTGCGCGCGTGAGCCACCTATGCGTTATCGGTGAGGTCCTGCTCTTTGAGACCATGGCATTTCGCGGCACTCACGGGCACTCAGCGAATTCAGAGCCGTATTTCCGAACGGGCGACCGGTATCTGTTAGCAAGGCACCCACGGGCCCTCGAATGCACCTCGATCAGACGCCGATGACGGGTTTGATGAGAGTTGGCGGAGGCCCTCCCGGTCCAATAGAAGAGAGTCGTACCGCTGCCTGCTTGATTTTGAATCTGGGCGTACAGGCTTACAGGAGCGCCCACGATTAAGACCGAAGACCTGCTGCCACTCCAACAGGTGCCACCGCTCGGACGAGTTTGTGTGACCGCAGGCTTCATCCGGGAGGTGCGTTGAAATGTCCGACCAGCGCGCCCGACCGGGAACGATTCTCAATCGGACCCAGCTGCTGGTGCTGGGCTTCTTCGTCCTGGTCTGGATCGCACTCGTAGTGATCCTGGTGGTTTCACCTGATGTCTACGCGCAGTCGCTGCGCCTAGCGCCCAGTGACGGGCGCACGAATGAGTCGCTCTTTCTGGTTGCGCTTACGGCCTTGATCGCCCTCCTGGTGCTCGGGGTTCTCCGCCGGTGGCGATGGGCTTTCTGGCTGATCCTGGTGGCCTTCTTCTTCGGCGTCCTGCGCCTTCCGGCTTCCATCCTTCAACTCATCGGCATGATGCCGGCGACCAGCCCCACTTGGTACGAGGCGCTCCAGGGCGCCATCGGCGTCGCCCAGTTTCTGGTTGCGCTGGCGATGTTTTCGGGCTACCGGAAGGCCGGCCCGTGGGGAGAGTTCTGATCACGATCTCGGCGGTGCCGGGGTGGCAAAGGCGCGCGCGACTCTGCCGCCCAGCCGCGAGCGAGGGCATGGCGCAGCGTGGCTGTCCCGGAGCGGCCTTGTACAGCAACGCCGGTGGCAAACTACGGCACGTGACGGTATTTAGCGGCATGCAGCGAATTCGAGTCGGCATTTCTGAACCGGGCGCAGCGACCTGTTAACCGCAAGGTTCAGGGTTCGAATCCCTGGTCCGGAGCCAAACCTGAATACGAAATCTCGGTCGCGCAGGGCTGCGTTGTGGCGAAGTCCAGCAACCGTACAGCACCGGTACAGCAACAGCATGTGAAAATCGGTTGCAAGGACATGCCCTTGCGATCTCAGTCAGCACAACTATCGTCCTTTCAGCCCAGGAGCCTTGCGGCTAATAACCGCAAGGCGGCGGCAACGAGGCGATCGCTGAGAAATAAATTTCTGAGCGCACGAAAATGACAAACCGCGTACGCAAGTCTTCCCGTCGTCGCGCTGGCCCCATGAGGGTACGCCCCTGGTTATCGATCAGGGTCGAGCTGGTCGAGGGTCGAGGGGAGCGTTACTGGCCGCGGCCTGGCCGCTTGTTCGCTGCGGCCATAGACCATTCGTATGGCCAGCTGGCCACTGCCATTGATGGCGCCTTCGCACGCTGGGATCGCTCGCATTTGCATGAGTTCGAGCTTGGGGATGGCACTCGAATCGGCACGCCAGGCCCGGACATGGACAACGACGATGTCCTCGACGAAAGCCGGGACTTCCGAGACGGTTACAACAACCCGGAGCACCTCAGTCCCGAGTTACCGTTGTCCAATGCAAGCCACAAGGGAGAGGATCCAACTGGATCCTGTCGCGGATCTTGAACCCTGGTTTTCCTGTGACTGAAGTACCAGAATCGAACAA
>WNFT01000521.1_pt1 | contig 31663 bp, 31 predicted proteins | sample 5400191 | NCBI WGS metagenome assembly WNFT01 (sample SAMN13153359, study PRJNA577476) | soil metagenome | isolation source: 80 cm saprolite under Madrone tree | place: USA:California | collected 2016-06-14 | reverse complement strand
ACGAGCCCCTTCAGACCGCCGTACGAGGCCTCGAGCTGGTCCAGCAGCCGGCTGACGTCGATCGCGGTGACCTCGACGCGATCGCGATTGCTCGTGGCCCGACGGAACGACGTCGGAATGTAGACCGTCACGGCCATGCCTAGCCTCCCGGACTTAGATACCGCTCACCGGTGTCGGGCAGGACCGTGACGACGAGCTGGCTCGGTGAAAGTTCGGCGGCGACAAGGCACGCGGCGAACGCCGCCGCGCCGGCCGAGACGCCGACCAGCAAGCCCTCTTCTCGCGCGAGCCGTCGCGACCAGGCGAGGGCATCCTCGTCGCGCACCAGGATGATCCGGTCGACGATCGTCCGGTTCAGGACGCCCGGCACGAACGACGCGCCGATCCCCTGGATCGCGTGGGGCCGCGCTTTGCCGCCGGAGAGCACCGGCGACGCTGCCGGCTCGACCGCCACCACGCGCACCGCTGGGATTTTTTCCTTGAGGACCTCGCCCACTCCCGTCAACGTTCCCCCCGTCCCGACCCCGACGACCAGGGCGTCGAGCCGGCCGCCGACCGCGTCGAGAATCTCCAGGGCGGTCGTGCGCCGGTGCGCTTCCGGGTTTGCCGGGTTTTCGAACTGCTGCGGCATGAAATACTCCGGATGCTCTCGAAGCAGCTCCCGGGCGGCATGCACGGCGCCCGTCATTCCCTCGATCGCGGGGGTGAGGTGAAGCTCGGCGCCGAAGCGCGCGAGAAGGCGCTGACGCTCGACGCTCATGTCGTCGGGCATCGTCAGGATCAGCCGATAGCCCTTGACCGCGGCCGCCATCGCCAACCCGATACCCGTGTTGCCGCTGGTCGGCTCGACGATGGTGGAGCCCGGCTTGAGCAGGCCCCGCTGCTCGGCGTCCTCGAGCATCCCGACGGCGATGCGGTCCTTGACGCTCCCGCCGGGGTTCAGCGACTCGAGCTTTGCCACGACGATCGCCCCGTCTGGCTTGGGCAGGCGGTTCAGCCGAACCATCGGCGTCCGCCCCACCAGCTCGAGGACGGAGCGCGCGATCTTTGGTGATGGCGTCATATGTGGTACATCGGGCGCGCGGCGCTCCGTCGAGCGAGCGCGCGAGCGGCCAGATCGCCGAACGTCAGCTGGTCGACGACTTTCGACACCGCGCTCGAGATCTCGTCCCAGAGCTCCGCCAGGTCGTGGCGTTCGGTGCTCCGGCCTCCCCGGCGCTGCGTCTCGAACGGGGCGCCGGCGCCCTCCACAGCGCGGAGGACGTCGCCCACGGTGATGTCCTCGGGCGGACGCGTGAGATGGTAACCGCCGGCCGATCCGCGCTTGGACGTGAGGAGGCCCGCGCGCTTCAAGGCGAGCAGCACCTGCTCGAGGTATCGCTGCGGGATGGCCTGGCGCCTCGCGATCTCCTGGATGGGTGTGAGACCGCCCTCCCGGCGAAGCGCCAGGTCGAGCATTGCCTGGATCGCATACTCCCCCTTCGCCGAGATTTGCACGCTACGGCTCAGCTCGCACGGTTCCGGTCATTGAAAGGCTCGCGTCGCCGTGGCGGCCACGGCTCAGCTCGCACCACCGCGCTCCAACTGGCGTGCGGCGTCGCGGGCGAAGTAGGTGATCACCACGTCCGCCCCCGCGCGGCGGATGCCGGTCAGCGCTTCCATCATCGCCCGCTCCTCATCGAGCCAGCCCAGGCGACCCGCGGCGCGGATCATCGCGTACTCGCCCGAGACCGAGTACGCGGCGAGCGGGACACCGAACTCCGCCTTCGCCCGCGAGATGATGTCGAGGTACGGCAGCGCGGGCTTGACCATGACGATGTCGGCCCCCTCGTCCAGATCGAGCGCGATCTCGCGCATCGCCTCCACGGCGTTCGCGGGATCCATCTGGTACGCGCGCCGGTCGCCGAACTGCGGCGCCGAGTCCGCCGCGTCGCGGAAGGGGCCGTAGAAGCTCGACGCGTACTTCGCCGAGTACGCCATGATCGGCGTGTCCGTAAAGCTGGCGTCGTCGAGCGCCTCGCGGATCGCGCCGACGCGGCCGTCCATCATGTCGGAGGGGGCGACCATGTCCGCGCCGGCTTCGGCATGCGAGACGGCGACGCGCGCGAGCAGCTCGAGCGTCGGGTCGTTGCGGACGGTGCCCCCCTCGACGATGCCGCAGTGCCCGTGGCTCGTGTACTGGCACAGGCACACGTCGGTGAGGACCAGCAGGTCCGGCACCACGTCCTTCACCGCCCGCACCGCTTGCTGCACGATGCCGTCCTCCGCGTACGCCTCAGAGCCGCGCGGGTCTTTCTCGGTGGGCAGACCGAACAGCAGCACACCGGGGATCCCCATGCTCGCGACGTCCTTCATATCCTTCACGAGCTCGTCGATGGAGAGACGGAACTGGCCGGGCATCGACCCGATCGGCTCGCGCACGCCGCGCCCGTGGACGACGAACAGCGGGTAGATGAGGTCATCAACGGCCAGCGCGGTCTCGCGGACCAGCTTGCGGAGCAGCGGCTTCTCGCGGAGACGTCTCGGACGGAACATCGCATGCGCCATCACTCGCTCCTTCGGGATCGGCGACCCATATTCCTGGGGGCACGGGAGAAGTACTCGGCGAGCGCCCGCGCGAGGGCGGGGATCGTGTACTCGCTCGGCATCACGTCGGTAGGCAGCCCGTACTCGGCGGCGGTCGCCGCCGTGATCGGGCCGATGGACGCGACGGCGATCCTGCCTCGCCACGCGCTCCGCTCGTCGTCGCTGAACTGCTCGGCGAAGTTCCTCGCGGTGGACGAGCTCGTGAACGTGACCGCGTCGACGGCGCCCGAGCCGAGCGCCTCGCGGAGGCGGACGACGCCGTCGTCGATGCGTCGGGTCTGGTACGCGGGCACCTCGGTCACGGCGACGCCCAGCCGTCGGAGCTCGACGACCAGCACGTCGCGCGCCTCTTTCGCCCTGGGCAGCAGCACCCGGTCGCCGCGCCCGACGACCCGGCGCAGCCGCTCGACCAGCGCCTCGGCGCGGTACTCGGTGGGGACCAGTTCGACTCGCACACCGTGCTCGGCGAGCGCCTCGGCCGTCGCGGGACCGATCGCCGCCACCCGCTTGCGTGCGATCGCGGCCCACGGCACCCCCCGCGCGGCCAGGCGCCGGTCCACCATCGCGACACCGTTCACGCTCGTGAAGATCACCCAGGTGAAGGACTCCAGCGCGGCAAGCGCCGTGTCCAGCGGCTCCCACGAGGCAGGAGGCTCGATGACGATCGTCGGTGCTCGTAAGACCCGCGCGCCCGCGGCTTCCAGGAGCTCGGCGAACCGCTGCGCCTGGGCGCGGGCCCGCGTCACCACGATGGTCCGGCCCTCGAGTGGCCGCTCCACGGTCGCGCGATTCACTCGCGCCATCGCGTCACCGGCTTGAGCTGGGTCACCGAGGTGGCTCCCTGATCGAGCAGCGAGTCCGCGAGGTGCTGGCCCAGCCGCTCCGGTTCCTCCGGAGCCCCGACTGCGCTCGCGCGAAGGACCTTGCGCCCGTCCTCGCTCGCGACGAGGGCGGTCATCCTGAGGCCGGTCCCGTCGAGGATCGCGTGGGCGGCCATCGGCGAATTGCAGGAGGCGCCCAGACGCGCCAGGCACGCACGCTCGGCCAGCGCGCAGGCACGCGTTGCTATGTGGTCGAGCTTCCCGAGGAGGGTTCGGACCGGGGCGTCGTCGGTGCGGGCCTCCACAGCGAGAACGCCTTGGCCGACGGCGGGCACGAAGGCCTCCGGATCGAGCGGCTGGACATGACTCGGGGCGAGGCCCAGACGCTTGAGGCCGGCCGCGGCGAGCAGCACGCCGTCCCAGCCCTCGCGCTCGAGCTTGCTGAGCCGGGTGTCCACGTTCCCACGGACCGGCTCGACGACGAGGTCGGGTCGCAGCGCCAGCGCCAGCGCTCGGCGACGCGGGCTCCCGGTGCCGAGGCGCGCACCCGCGCGCAGGTCCTCGAAGCGGGACCGCTCCCGCGTCACGAGGACGTCGCGGGGGTCCTCCCGCTCGGGAAACGCCGCGAGGCAGAGGCCCGCTGGAATCTCCGCCGGCAGGTCCTTGAGACTGTGCACGGCGCAATCGAGGGCGCCGGCGAGGAGCATCTCCTCGATCTCCCGCACGAAGAGCCCCTTCCCGCCGATCGCCGCCAGTTGGACCTCGAGGCGGCGATCACCCTCGGTCCGTACCGGCACGATCTCGACGACGGCGCCCAACGCCCGCAACGGCGCCGCGACGCTCTGCGCCTGGACCAACGCGAGTGGGCTCCCTCGAGTTCCGATCGTGATCGTTGCCGGTGGCTTCATTTCCGTCCCAGCCCGAAGAGCTCGTGGACGAGCTCGAGCCACGAGCGGGGCGAGCCCGCGCGGGACGACTCGCGGAGCTTGGTGATCGGCGCGTGCAGGATCTTGTTCACGATCGCCGCCGACAGGGCCTCGATCGCCTCGCGCGTCTCGGGCGTGGCGCCGGGCAGTCGGGCCAGCGTGCGCTTGACCTCGCCGGAGCGGATGATCTCGAGCCGCTCCCGGAGCGACACGATCGTAGGAATCACCTCGACGTCGCCGAGTTTGGCGAGAAACTTCGCCACTTCGCGCTCGACCAGCGCCTCGGCGCGATGCGCCTCCCGGAGGCGCTCCCGGATGTTTGCGTCGACGACCTGCTTCAGGTCGTCGATGTCGTAGCAGTACACGCCGTCGAGCGTGTCGACCGAGTCCTCGACGTCCCGCGGGACGGCGATGTCGATGAAGAAGAGCGGCCGCCCGCGCCGGCTGTGGACGAGGGGCTGGACGAACTCCCGCCGGATCACCGGCTCCGGCGCTCCCGTGGAGGTGATCACGATGTCCACGGTCGCCAGCGCGGTCGCCAGCTCGTCGAAGGGCACGGCGGTCCCCGCGAGCGCGCGGGCCAGCTCCTGGGCCCGCGCCCAGGTGCGGTTGGCAACGTACAGCGGGAACGCGCCCTGCTCGATGAGGTGCCGGGCGGCGAGCTCGCTCATCTTGCCCGCGCCGACGAGGAGGACGGCCTTGCCGTCGAGCCCCGCGAAGATCTTCTTCGCCAGCTCGACCGCGGCGAACGAGACGGACACCGCATGCCGCGCGATCTCCGTTTCCGTCCGCACCCTCTTCGCAACGGTGAACGCCTGGGTGAAGAGCGTGTGAAGCGCGGGCCCGATCGTCTCGCACGACTGGGCGAGCGCGAACGCATTCTTCACCTGGCCCAGGATCTGCGGCTCGCCGATCATCATCGAGTCGAGGCTCGACGCCACGCGGAACGCGTGACGAACCGCCTCCCCATCGGCGTGCGTATAGAGGACCGTCTCCACGGAGGCCGGCTCCACACCGCGATGTCGGCAGAGCTGACGGAACGTGGCGGTGCGCGCCTCACCGGGCACGTCGGCGATGGCGTACACCTCGACCCGGTTGCACGTCGAGAGGATGAGGACTTCACGGACGACGCCCGTCGCGGCGACGTCGCGGAGCAGCTCGCGCAGCTTGTCTTCGTCGACGGCGAGCTGCTCCCGGAGCTCCACCGGCGCGTTGCGGTGCGAGAGGCCAGCGACGAAGAGCGCCATCAGCCGCCGTGCTTTCCCGGGAAGAGCAGGCCCGCGCCCAGCGTGAGCACGAGCGCCGCGAACCCGACGATGGCGAAATACGCGGCGCGGCGTCCATGCCAGCCGCCGGCGGCTCGCCCGGCGAGCGTCGCGGCATAGACCGTCCAGGCGACGTAGGACGAGAGCGCCAGTGGATCGAAAGTGAACACGCTGCCCCAGGCGGCCCCGGCCCAGATGACGCCCAGGAGCAGCCCCGTCGTCAGGAATGGAAACCCGAGTGCGAGCGTGCGGTACGTCAGGCGATCCAGCGTCGCGAGCGCCGGGAGCGTGTAGTAGAGCGCGCCGGGACGCTTGGCTCTGAGCTGGCGTTCCTGAAGCAGGTACATGAGGGCACCGGCGAAGTTGAACACAAAGGCCGCGATGCCCACGAGCGCCAACCCGATGTGCACCCAGACCCACGCGCCGCTGAGCGCCGGCTCGATCAGCGGCCGCATCGGCGTCGACTGGAGGCTGAACGCGAGCGCCACCGGAAGGACGAAGGCGCCGAGGACCTGGAGGCCGTACCGGCGCTCGAGCCACATCTCGAGCAGCACGACGACCCACACCGCCACCGAGACCGCCTCCGGCAGGCTCGCGAGCGGTGGCCGGCCGAGCTCGATCGCGCGGGCGATGAGAGCTCCGGTCTGGAGCACCCAGGCCGCGAGCGTGGCGAGGGAGGCGAGGCGGTGCAACAGCTCGTCCCGCTGCACCAGGTAGGCCAGAGCCAGGCCGGTAGCGGCCACGTAGCCGATGATCGCGAGAGTCAGCAGGGTCTGGTGCATAGCTCTAAAAACTCAAGCGCAGCGAGAGTTTACCACATTCCCGATGCGGATTAGGCCCGCTGCCCTCGGGCTACCATGCGCCCCGGGCCAGCTGGATCAAGGAAGGGATCGGACGCCAGTAGCCTGCGTGGACGGCAACGAGATCGAGATGAGGCGATCCCCAGTCCTCGATCAGCGCCGAACCTGCATTCCAGCGTACTCGGCGGTCGAGCTCCTTGATGTAGCCACGACACTGCTTGCAAGCGGAGATGAAGTAGCCCTCCTCCTTCTCCTCGGCGTCCAGGCGCACCAGATCCTTCGCCGTCTGGTGGCCGCAGAAGGGACACTGCAGTCGCGGGAACACCCAGCCGCTTCCACACATGTGGCAGGCCAGCCGGCGCTGCCCGCCTTCCGTCACGTCCGCGAAGCCCGGCGGCGCTCCGCAGAACGGACAGACACCGAGGACCCATAGGCGGTCCGAGAGATGTGATCGACAGTCGGCAAAATACGCGTCCAGCGCCGGCCGCAACGCGCCGCACGCGAGGAAGCTGACGACATCTCGGCGTCCCGCGACGGCCTCCTCAAGCCGCGCCGTGCCGATTCGGCCCTTCGTGGGAAGCAACATTGCAGGACTGATCTCTCCGGTGTCCCACGCGTGGGCGAAGCGCTGGATGACGTCTTCGTGTCCCCCGATCTGCGTCAGGATCTCGAGCGACGCCCGGAGTCGATCGTCGAGGTCGGCCGGGGAGATCGATAGTGCAGCTTCAGACAGGAGTGGAACCTCGCGCTGCCACCGATCCTCGCACTCGCTCGCCGTCCACCTGAGCGGCCGCGCCTCGGCCTTGGACGGGCGAGCCCACGACTCCAGCAAGGCGCGGTAAACAGCCAGCGGCTCCTGGAAGGTGGGACGGCGCCTCAGAAGATCGCTCCACTCGCCGAGCAGCGTCGCGTAGCTCAGACGTTCCCCCGAGACACCAGGGGCCCCGCGAGTCGGGGCCCCGGGCGAGCTGGATGGTGGACCGGGACTACGTCGCCTGCCCCGCGGCGATGATCGCGTACTTGACGAGGAACCCACCGATCAGGATCAAGGCCGAGGCGAGAGCCGTCATCCCCGGCGCCGCCTTCTTGATGCCACCTCCCAACTGAAGCGCTAGCGGGACCACGATTCCGACCACGACCGCCCCGAGCCAGAAGGCGAGGCTGTACGGCCCGGCGAGGAGCTTCGCCAGCGCCTGCGCGATCCCGGTCGACCCTGACATCTGCACGGCGATGATGAAGAGCACCAGCGCCGCGAGCTGGAGAATCAGCGCGAACGCGGTGAACCGCATCAGCTGCGACAGCGACTCGCGCGCCCGACTACCGAGAAGGCTCAGAATCAGCGCAATCGCCGCGCCCCCGGAGGACGCGCCCACCACCAGGAAAAGGGCACCGAGCCAGTGCGCGCTGATGAAGAGAGGCCGCGCGGTGGCGCCGAGCAGCACCCCTGGGTAGGCGGCGAGGAAGAACCCGAAGAATCCCCCGATCACGCCAGCGACAAGCCGCAGCATGCTCATGCTGCGCCCTCCACGATCCTCGAGGAAGACATCGAGGGCCACGAGGAAGGCGCACACGCTGAACACGAGAAGTGCCCACGCTCCGGCGCTCATGGGCGAAAGCAGCTTGAGGTGGAACGGCCCGACGGTGAGGACGCTCATGCCGATCTCGAGCGACGGCTTGGAGACCATCATCATGTGGAGGAACCGGGTCGGCACGCCGAGATCGACGATCAGGAGGATCGGTCCGGGGATGATCGCCAGGAAGGCGATGTAGTAGCCCATGCGCACGATGTCGCGGTACCGCCGCGCGTCGAGGAGGTTGGCGATCGTGGCGAGCACGAACGCCCCGCCCGCCAGCCCCCCCAGGAAGAAGTACAGATCGATCAGGAGCGGCCAGTCGGCGCTCTTGAGGAGACCCGGCCCCATCAGGCGCCTCCCTTGTCGTCCCGGCTCCGGAACGCCACCAGCGCGCCGAGCCCGACGAGTAGCGCCGAGCCGATCGAGAGAAGCGAGTCGGCGATGACGTTGCGCTGCGGCAGCTTCGGCTTGTCCGGCAGCCCGTAGATCGAGGGCTTGCCGAGCAGGAGGAAGAACGCGTTGAGGCCGCCGAGGGCGCCGTTCGTGTCCTCGCCGTAGAGCTGAGCGTCTTTGTAGCCCAGCTTCTTGAGCTCCTCGACCCGCTGCTTCGCCTTGCCGGCAAGCTCGTCGCGGAAGCCGAACCTAATCGACTCCGTCGGGCACGCCTTGGCGCACGCGGGGCCGAGGCCGTTGTGGATCCGGTCGTTGCAGAAGGTGCACTTCGTGGCCGTCCCGGTGTCGTGGTTGAACGCCACGACGCCGAACGGGCACGCCGAGACGCAGTAGCGACAGCCGTTGCAAATGTCCTGGTTGATGTTGACGGTGCCGTACTCGGTCCGGTAAATGGCGCCGGTCGGACAGGCCTCGAGACATCCGGCCTGGGCGCAGTGCTTGCACACGTCGGACATCATGTGCCACTGCTTCATCTGGCCCTTGGCGTCGGTTTCCTCGAAGAACCGCACGAGGCGGTAGGTCTTGTCGGTGAAGTGGGCGTGGTTCTGGTAGGAGCCCGTCCACTCCGGCTCTTCAGGCGCGAGCTGGTTCCACTGCTTGCAAGCGACCTGACAGGCGCGGCAGCCGATACACAGCGAGACGTCCGTGAACATCGCGAGCGTGCGTGCCATGGGCTACGCCACCGCCTTCCTGACGTTGCAGAGGAGCGCTTTGGACTCCTGGATGAACGTCGTCGGGTCGCCGAGGCTCGCGACAAGGTCGTTCGTGATGTCGCCCCTGGCGGACTTCATCACCCCTTGATAACCCCAGTGCCACGGGATGCCGACCTGGTAGACCTTCTTGCCGTTGATGATGAACGGCTTGATGCGCTCGGTGACGAGGGCCTGGACCTTGATCTGGGCGCGCGGGGTCTCGACCGTGATCATGTCGCCGTTCTGGATGCCGAGCTCTTTGGCCATCTCAGTGCCGATCTCGGCGAAGTGGCCGAAGAAGAGCTCGGAGAGCCACGGCACGTGGCGCGACATGCCGGCGGCGTGGTGCTCGGTGAGCCGGTACGTGGTCAGCACGTAGGGATACTTGTCAGGCGTGCCGAGCCTGTTCAGGTCGCCGATGTCGTACACCTTCGCGACCGGGTTGTTGTCGACCTTCGACAGGAGATTCCTCGTCGGCGACTCGAACGGTTCGTAGTGCTCGGGGAACGCGCCGTCCAGGACCGAGGCGAAGAGCTGCCCCTTGCCGTGCGGGTTCATGATGAAGGCGTCGACGCCACCGATGCCCTTGAACGGGCCCTCCGTCTGGCGCGGCGCGTCCGGCGCCATCGTCCCCGGGAAGTCGGGCACGTCATTGCCGACCCACTTCTTCTGCCCAGCGTCCCACCAGATGAGCTTCTTCTTCTCGCTCCACGGCTTGCCGGCGGCGTTCGCCGAGGCGCGGTTGTAGAGGATCCGCCGGTTCGCCGGCCACGCGAAGCCCCAACCGTGGGCGAGGTAGTCCCCGCCCTTGGCCTTCTCGCGGCGGAGCGCCAGGTTCTTCCCCTCCTCCGGATAGATGCCGCCGTAGAGCCAGTTGCCGCAGGCGGTGAGCCCGTCGTCTCTCAGGTGAGCGAACGTCTTCATCGGCTCACCCTTCTTGTACTGGGGCTTGCCGTCCTTGTCGGTGACGTCGTCGGTCGCGTAGCCGTTGCACTCTTTGAGGACCAGCTCCATGTTGGGCTCCTTCTTGGGCCCCTGGGGCTGGTAGTCCCACACGAGATCGAGGACGGGGCGGTCCTTCTTCGCTTTCGACGCCTTGTACAGTTCCTTCAACCGGTTGCCGAGGTCGACGATGAAGGCCGCGTCGGAGCGCGCGTCGCCCGGTGACTCCACCGCCTTCACATGCCACTGGGCCAGCCGCATCGTGTTCGTGATCGACCCGTCCTTCTCGGCGGCCGGGGCGGCGGGGATGAAGAACACCTCGACCTGGCTGGACTTCGGGTCGATCCCAGGCTCCTTCCAGATGGCCGCAGTATCGGTCTCGAAGAGATCCACGACGACGAGCCACTCGAGATTCCGGACGGCCTGGCGGCTCATCTTGGCGTTGGGACTGTCCACCGCCGGGTTCTGGCCCATGCAGATGAACCCCCTGACCTTCTTCTGGTGCATGCCGATGACGAAGTGCTGGTGCGAATAGGCGTCAGCCTTCTCACGCTTGGGCAAGTAATCGTAGGCGTAGTCGTTTTCTTTGGTCGCCGCGGGTCCCCACCACGCCTTCAGCAGGCTCACGACGAACTTGGGGTTATTGACCCAGAAGCCGCCCTTCGGCGTCGTCTTCTCCAGATAGTCGGTGAGGGTCGGGTGCGGCGTCTGAAGCGGCGCCGCCGGGTACCCGGGAAGCATGTGGTACAGCGTGCCGAAGTCCGTCGCGCCCTGCACGTTCGAGTGACCGCGGAGCGCCACCACGCCACCGCCGGGACGCCCGATGTTCCCGAGGATGAGCTGCAGCATGCAGAGCGAGCGGATCTGCTGGACACCGTTGGTGGACTGGTTGAGCTGCAGCGCGTACGAGATCGTCCCCGTCTTGTCCGGCCCCGACGCCGAGCAGTAGACGTCGGCCACCGTCAAGAACAGGTCCTTCGCGATGCCGCAGACCCGCTCCACCATCTCCGGGGTGTAGCGCGCGTAGTGGCGGCGCAGGTGTTGGAACACGCAGGTTGGATCGCGGAGCGTCGGGTCCTGTTTGGGATACCCGTCGGCGTCGAGCTGGAACTTCCACGTGGACTGGTCGTAACTGCGCTTGCCGGCGTCGTAGCCGCTGAACAGCCCGTCGAGGTCCGCCGGGGTCTTGAAGCTCGGATCGACCAGGAGCGACGCGTTCGTGAAGGCGACGACGTAGTCGTGGAAGTACTTCTTGCTCTCGATGGCGTAGCGGATCAGCCCGCCGAAGAAGACGATGTTCGTGCCCGAGCGGATCGGCACGTGGTAGTCCGCGGTCGCGGACGTCCGCGTGAACCGGGGGTCCACGTGGATGATCTTCGCGCCGCGCTCCTTGGCCTTCATCACCCATTTGTAGCTGACCGGGTGGCATTCGGCCCAGTTCGAGGTCGGCATGATCACGTCGGCGTGCTGCACGTCGATCAGATTGGTGGTCATCGCGCCGCGGCCGAAGCTCGCGCCGAGCGCGGGCACCGTGGCGGAGTGGCAGAGGCGCGCCGAGTTCTCGAGGTTGACGAGCCCTATACCGCGCGAGAGCTTGGCGATCAGGTAGTTCTCCTCGTTGTCCAGCACGGACGAGCCGAGCCAGGCGATGCCTTCGCAGCGGTTCACGGTGACCGGCTTGTCTCCGACCTTCACCGACTCCACGAAGGTCTCATCGCGGGTCTTGTGCAGCCGCTGCGCGATCTGCTCCATCATCCAGTCGAGCGGCTTCTCCTCCCACTTGTCGCTCCCGGGGGCGCGGTACATGCACTTGGAGATGCGCCGCTCGTTCAACGACAACTGGTAGGTGGACGACCCTTTCGGACACAGCGCGCCCTCGGTGTGGGGCGCGTCGGGGTCGCCCTCGATGTCGACGATCTTGTTGTCCTTGACGTAGATGAGCTGGGCGCACCCGACCGCGCAGTACGGACAGACGCCCGGGAACGCCTTGGCCTCCTTGATCCGGAGCGAGGCGGCGGCGGCCTCGACGGGGGTCAGATCGATCCCACCACCGACCACCGCGGTGCCCGTGGTTGCGCCGTACTTGAGGAAGTCGCGTCGCGACAGACTCATTACGACACTCCTTTTCGGGAACGAGGTTGAACGACCTGAAGCCGCGTGACACCCACGGCTCTTTAGATCTCGGGACTCGCGATCTCTTCCCAAGCGCGGCGGACGACGACGATCCTCTCGACGGACCCGACGCCAGGCTCGATCTTCACGATGTCACCGGGATTCAGGAAGTCGAGGTCGGCCTTGACCTCCTCGTCGGTCACGACTCGGGCGTGCTCCGAACAGGAGAGGTCCGTACACACGTCGGCCGTACCCCTCACGCGTAGTCGGCCCCGACTCTTGTCGACCTCGACGACTGTCATGCGGGACTGCTGGATCGACTCTGACAGGCTCTGGGCCATCGCCACCACCTCTTCGTCAGGGGGGATTTGGCGTTAAATTGCGAGATCCTAGGGGCGGTCAGACCACCATGTCAAGCCGCATCGCGTCTAGCCCGACGCCCCCGGCAGGGGCAGCTCGCCCGGGTCGGGCGGGGGTGCCGTGGAAGCCTCGATCGGTGGGGCGTAACGCGTCAGGCACTCGTGCAGGAGCCTCCGGGCCTCGTCGGGTCTGTCGGCGTCCAGGGACTCGACGATCTCCCGCCGGGTGGCCAGGCTCACGATGGGCCCGTCCGTCAGCGGGTTGTAACAGCGGCCGAGCTCGAGGAGCATGCGGTCGACGAACCTGACGTCGGAGAGCTCCGCCTCGATCCGGCGAAACAGGTCGAGGGCGTGGTCGTCGCGGCGGCGCGATCGGAGCCCGCGGCGGAGGGCCTTGTACTTCGCGTCCAGGGAGGACTCGTCGCTCAAGCGTGCCTACCGTAAGCGCGCGGTCGCGACGCGCTCGAGGCTCCCGAGCTCCGCGAACGTGCTCTCGAAGGGTTCCGACTCGAGCGCCGGGCGCTCGGCGACGTACCCGACGTACCCTATGTACTCGTGCTCGGCCTGGTCCTCGAAATACGCGTTCAGCACAGGCCGTACCGCATGCGGGGCGCCGCCCGGGTCTCGCCCTGAGCACGTTTCAGCTCGTCAGACGTCAGGCCCTGCAACGGCGACCCCATCGCGCAGCACGAGCGCATGCCCGGCGTAGAGATTCAGGCTGTCGGTCCGCACGTAGCCGCACACGGTGATGTTGAGCTGCTCGGCGAGCGCCACCGCCATCTCGGTCGGCGACGTCCGTGAGGCGACCAGGGGGACGCCCATCCGTGCGGCTTTCAGGAGCATCTCGGAGGAGATGCGCCCGGTAGACAGCAAGATGCGGTCCTCCGTCAGGATCCCTTGCCGGAGCGCGGTGCCCTTGATCTTGTCGACCGCGTTGTGCCGGCCGACGTCCTCGGCGACCACGAGGAGCCGCTCGCCGTCGGTCAACGCGGCGCCGTGGATGCCCCGCGACGTCTTGTAGTGGACGGCGGCGGCGAAGAGGTCCTTCATCCGGAGGGACAGCGTTTCCGGACGGACGCGCAGCGTGGACGCGAGGCGCGGGAAGAGCCGATGGTCGATGCGGAACGTGATCCCCCCGCCGCATCCCGAGGTGAGGATCCGCTCGGTCGGTAGCGACACCGGGCCCACGAGCGTGACCTCGGCGCGCCCGTCGACCGGCGAGACCTCGACGTGGCGGATCTCGTCGAGCCCGCCGATGACCTTCTCCATCCAGAGGTAGCCCACGACGAGCGCCTCGAGGTCGATGGGAGAGCAGAGGAGTGTCAGAAACTTCTCGCCATTCACGTAGATCGTCAGCGGTTGCTCACGAACGACTTCACCGGCGATCTCGTCGGCGTGGGCTCCGCGGACCCGAAGGTAGGTGCGCATGATCGGCTCGCGCGATTCTAGCGCGGATACAGGACCCGAACCAGCGCGAGCCCCTGCGCCGGCGCCGTCGGGCCCGCGCGCGTGCGGTCGCGCGACGCGCGGACGGCGCCGAGCCAGTCGGCGTCGTGGCCGCCGCGCCCAACCGCGACCGCGCTGCCGACGATGTTCCGCGCCATGTGGTGGAGGTAGCGGTCCGCCGAGACCAAGACGGCGAGCCGCTCCTTCCGACGGAGCACGTGGAGAGCCCGCACGACGCACACCGGATCCTTCGCGCGCCCCGGCGCGGCGCAGAACGCGCCGAAGTCGTGTCGGCCGCGGAGCGGCGCCAGCGCCCGCCGCATCGCACCCACGTCGAGCGGCTGGGGGATATGCCAGGCGTAACGGAGGAGGAGCGGGCTGGCGACCGCTCCAACGTCGATGAGGTACGCGTAGCGCTTGCCGGTCGCCGCGCGCCGCGCGTCAAAGCCCGCCGGCGCCTCACGGACATCGAGAACGCGGATGTCGCGTGGGAGATCGGCGTTGAGGGCGCCCCGGATGCCGAGGCTCGGGACCCGGGCCGCGGTCGTCAGCGACGCGACCTGCCGGAGGGCGTGCACGCCCGCGTCGGTGCGGCTGGCGCCGGTCACGCGGGTCTCGGGGCCGAACCGCCGACGCGCGACCTCCAGCAGGATCCCCTGCACCGTACGGGCGCGGGGCTGGACCTGCCAGCCGTGGTAGTCGGTACCGTCGTAGGACAGCACCAGTCGGAAGCTCGAACGGAGCGGCGCTATTGCGGCGGCGGGTGGCGCCGCGGGCTGCGGGCCGGGACGAACGTGAGCCACACGACCGCGACGAGAAGGAAGAGAATGATGTCGATCACGATCTCCCATGACACGCCGGGCAGCACGGTCGGCACGACCTGACGCTTGAGCCAGTCCTGCCGCTCGAAGTCTTTCGGCTCGTAGTACGCGGGGTCGTAGCCGCGGACGGCGTCGACGAACCGTACGACGAGCGGGACCCCCACGTAGGCCACGACCAGGATCGTGAAGATCACCGCCAGGTGGAAGCGCTCGTTGTAGCCGAAGTGACGGTGGTAGTAGCGGCGCAGGGACATCATGCCGGACCGGCGCGGGTCCGCGGCCGGCGGGCGCCGTGCGGCGGCCTACGATCGGGCCAGCAGCTCGGCGATCTGGACCGCATTCGTGGCCGCGCCTTTGCGCAGCTGGTCGCCGACCACCCAGAAGCTCAGTCCGTTCGCGCTCGAGAGATCCTCGCGGATCCGCCCCACGAAGCAATCGTCTTGCCCCTCGACCGCGATCGGCATCGGGTAGCGGTGCTGGGCGGGGTCGTCCCAGAGCTTGAGGCCGGGAAAGCGCTCGAACAGATCGCGGGCGCGGGCCGCCGTGATCTTCACCGCCGTCTCGGCGGTGACCGCGATCGAATGTGAGGTGAAGACCGGCACCCGCACGGTGGTCGGCGCGATGCGGAGCTCGGGCGCCTCGAGGATCTTGCGCGTCTCGTTCACCAGCTTCATCTCCTCGCCGGTGTACCCGTCGGGCTCGAACCGGTCGATCGCCGGGATCAGGTTGAAGGCGATCGGGTGGGGAAAGTGCCGGGGAACGATCGTCTCGCCGCGCGCCCACGCCAGGGTCTGCTCCCGGAGCTCGGCGATTCCCTTGACGCCGGCGCCGGAGACCGCCTGGAAGCTGGTTGCGATCACGCGGGTGAGCCGACCCGCATCGTGGAGCGGCTTGAGCGGCATGACCGTCACGATGGTCGTGCAGTTCGGGCACGCGACGATGCCCCGGTGACGTCGCGCCGCGTGCGCGTTGATCTCGGGGACGACGAGGGGCACCTCCGGATCCATCCGGAAGGCGTTCGACTTGTCGATGACGATCGCGCCGGCCTTGACGATCGCCGGCGCGTACTCCTTCGCCTGGGCGGAGCCCGCCGAACAGAAGGCGATGTCCACGCCCTTGAAGGCCCCCGGCTCGATTCTCCGGATCGGGACGGGCTCGCCGCGGAAGGTCACGGTCTTGCCCACCGAGCGCTCGGAGGCGAACGCCCGCAACTCGCGCACCGGGAACTTCCGCTCCTCGAGAATCTTGAGGGTCGTCTGCCCCGCGGCGCCCGTGGCGCCCACCACCGCGATCGACAGCCCCGCGGCCATCAGTATTGCCGCTCCACTTCGCGCACGATCAGGTCCCCCATCTCCCGCGTCCCCGTGGCCCGGGCTCCCGGAGCGGCGATGTCCGCCGTCCGGTGGCCTTGCTCGAGTACCCGCAACACCGCGCCCTCGATGCGGTCGGCGTCCTTCTCCATATTCAGCGAGTACCGCAGGAGCATGGCCGCGGACAGGATCGCGGCGATCGGATTCGCGATGCCCTTGCCGGCGATGTCGGGTGCCGTCCCGTGCACCGGCTCGTAGAGGCCGACCGACCCGCCGAGGGACGCCGACGGCAGCATTCCCATGGAGCCGGCAAGGATCGCGGCCTCATCGGACAAAATATCACCGAAGGTGTTCTCGGTCACAATCGTGTCGAACTGCGTCGGCCGCTGCACCAGGGCCATCGCGCAGTTGTCGACCAGCACGTGCTCGAGGGTCACGTCCGGGTACTCGCGGCCGACACGCGTGACCACCTCGCGCCAGAGCTGCGACACCACGAGCACGTTCACCTTGTCGACCGAGGTGAGCCGCCGCCGGCGCTTGCGCGCGACCTCGAACCCGATCCGGGCGATCCGCTCCACCTCGCGCGACGTGTACGCCATCGTGTTGATGGCGCGCGCCCCGCCATCGGCGAAGCGCTCCACCCCGCGGGGCTCGCCGAAGTAGAGCCCTCCGGTCAGCTCGCGGATGACCATCAGGTCGGTCCCCTCGACGACCTCACGCTTGAGGGGCGAAGCGTCCACGAGCATGGGAAAGCATTTCGCGGGACGGAGGTTGGCGTAGAGGTCGAGCTCCTTGCGAAGGGCGAGGAGCCCTCGCTCGGGCCGCTGCTCGTGGGGCACGTCGTCCCACTTGGGGCCGCCGACCGCCCCGAAGAGGATCGCGTGCGACGCCCGGCACAGCTCCAGCGTTCCGGGGGCCAGCGGAGCACCCGTCGCATCGATCGCCGCGCCACCGACCAGCGCGCGCTCGAACTCGAACGCGGCGCCTGTGCCCTTGCCGATGGCCCCGAGGACGCGCATGGCCTCGGGGATCACCTCCTGGCCGATCCCGTCCCCCGGCAGGACCGCGATCCGGTACGTCGCCATCTAGGGGCCGACTTCCTTCATTCGCTGGGCCGACGCCTGAGCCACCCGGTTGAGCGCGCTGAGATAGGCGCGGGCGCTCGCCTCGATGACATCCGTCGAGGCGCCCTTGCCGGACACGAGCGTCCCGTCGAAGTCGATCTTCATCGCGACCTCGCCGATCGCGTCCTTGCCCGACGTCGCCGAGCGCAGGGCGTAATCTTGAAGGCGGCCCTTCAGGCCCGTGATCGCGTCGATCGCCGCCAGGACCGCGTCGACCGGCCCGTCGCCCACGCCGGAGTCCTGGAACGTCTGCCCCTCCTTCTTCAGTCGCACCGTCGCCGACGGCACGACTCCCGTGCCGCTGATGACGTGGAGGTAGTCGAGCTCGTAGAGGGGCGCGACCGTCTGGGTGACCTCGTCGGTCGCGATCGCCATGAGGTCCTCGTCGTAGACCTCCTTCTTCCGGTCGGCGAGATCCTTGAACGCCTTGAACGCCCGATCGAGCTCCGGACCGGCCAGCGCGAAGCCGAGTTCCTTGAGCCGCGCCGCGAGGGCGGCCCGCCCGGAGTGCTTGCCCAGGACGAGCTTGTTCGACGCGCGGCCGATGTCCTCGGGCCGCATGATCTCGTAGGTGAGCTTCTCCTTCAGGACCCCGTCCTGATGGATTCCGGCCTCGTGGGCGAACGCGTTCTCGCCGACGATGGCCTTGTTCGGCTGCACGTGCACGCCCGTGATGTGAGAGAGCAGGCGCGACGCCTTGAAGATCTCCTCGGTCCGGACACGCGTGTCGATCCCGAAGTAGTCTTGCCGCGTCCGGAGCGCCATCACGATCTCCTCGAGGGACGCGTTGCCTGCCCGCTCGCCGATCCCGTTGATCGTGCACTCCACCTGCCGGGCGCCCTGCATGATCGCGGTCAGCGAGTTCGCCACCGCCTGCCCGAGGTCGTTGTGGCAGTGGACCGAGAGGACGACCTTGTCCAGGCCCTGCACCTTCTCCCGGATGCGGGCGATGCGCTCGCCCCACTCGCGCGGAATGGCGTAGCCGACGGTGTCGGGGATATTGATCGTCCGCGCGCCGGCGTCGATCACCGCCGACAGGACGTCGCACATGTAGTCGAAGTCGGAGCGCGACGCGTCCTCGGGCGAGAACTCGACGTCCTCGCAGTACCCGCGCGCGTGGCGGACGGCGTCGACCGACGCCTTGAGCACCTCGGTCCGGGACTTGCGCAGCTTGTACTTCAGGTGGATGTCGGAGGTCGCGACGAACGTGTGGATGCGCGGCTTCCGGGCGTACTTCACGGCCTCCCAGCAGCGGTCGATGTCGCCGAGCCCCACGCGGGACAGGCCGCAGATGGACGGCGCGTTCTCCAGCGTCCCGACCTGCTTGGCCACCTCGCGGGTGGCTTCGAAGTCCTCGTCCGACGAGATCGGGAAGCCGGCCTCGATGACGTCCACCTGCAGGCGGGCCAGCTGGCGGGCCATCTCGAGCTTCTCCATCGTGTTCATGGAGAAGCCGGGCGCCTGCTCGCCGTCCCGCAGTGTCGTGTCGAAGATGATGACGCGATCCATACGTCCTCCTAAGGCGATTCCTTGCTGGCCAGCTCGGTCGGGACCGCGAGCGGGCGCCCGACGACCAGGCGCCGGACGGGTCCGGAGAGCGCGTAGCCGGTGAAGAGCACGAAGAGAAAAAGGTCGTGCTTGGTGGCCACGATCATGATCGCCAGCACGACGACCAGCAGCGTCTGGAGCGGCCGGCGCCGGAGGAAATCGACCTCCTTGAAGCTCCAGTAGCGGAACGTCGACACCATCAGGAGGGCGAGGACGCCGGCGGCGGCGGCCAGCGCGATCTGGGTCCAGCGAGCCAGCGGCGCGTCGCCCAGCAGCAGGACGGTTGCCGCGACCACGCCGGCCGCCGCCGGCGTGCTGAGGCCGATGAAGAAGCGCCGATCGACCGTGCCGGTCTGCACGTTGAACCGGGCGAGCCGCAGGGCGCCGCAGATGACGAACAGGAAGACGCCGAACCAGGCCGGGCGGCTGAGATCCTTGAGCGCGTAGGAGTACAGGAGGAACGCCGGCGCCACGCAGAACGAGACGACGTCGGCCAGCGAGTCGAACTCGACCCCGAACTGGCTGGTCGCCTTCATGAGGCGGGCCACGCGGCCGTCGAGGAGGTCCATGATCATGGCGACGAAGATCGCCAGCGCTGCGTCAGCGTAACGGCCCTCCACCGTGAGCAGCATCGCGAAGAAGCCGCAGAAGAGGTTACCGGTGGTGAGCAGGCTTGGCAGCAGCACGATGCCGCGCCGACGCTTGTCTCGAAGCTCGTGCCAGCGCCGGCGCCGCGGCCCCTTGTGACGTCTGATCATGAGCGCCCCTCGGGCATCATGACAGAAGTCCCAAGACCGTGACGCCCCCCATCACCTGGTCGCCGACGTGGACGCGGACCTCGGCACCGCGCGGCATGCAGCAGTCGGTTCGGGAGCCGAAGCGAATCATACCGAACCGTTCGCCGGCGGCGAGCTTGTCGCCGGGTGCCACCCGACAGACGATCCGCCGCGCGACGACACCCGCGATCTGGACGACGGTCACCCGCGCGTTCTCACCCTGGAGGTGGAGCACGCAGCGCTCGTTCACGTCGCCCGCGTCCTGTCGGTAGGCGGCCACGAAGCGGCCTCGCGAGTACGCGGCGCCGACGACGAGGCCGGCGATCGGCGCGCGGTTCACGTGCACGTCCAGCGGTGAGAGGAAGATCGCGACCCGCACGGCCGGGCCGACGAACGGGTCGTTCAGCTCGTCGATCTCGATCACACGGCCGTCGGCCGGCGCGAGCACGCCGCCGGTGACCGCCGGCACCGCGCGCTCGGGGTCGCGGAAGAACCCGAGGGAGGCGAGCGCCGCGCCCGCGAAGGGCACCGCGAGGGCGCGGCGGCCGGCGAGCGCGAGGCCAGCCGCGATCGCGGCCGGGACCACGATGAACGGCCAGCCCTCGGGCACGACCGGGAGCCGGCTCATCAGCCGATCCGCGGCGGCTTGATCCACGACATCATCGACCGCAGGCGCTTGCCGACCTCCTCGATCGGGTGCTCGGCGTCCCGCCGCCGCATGGCGAGGAATCCGGCGCGGTTGGCCTGGTTTTCCAGCACCCACTCGCGCGCGAACTGGCCGGACTGGATCTCGCCGAGGATCCGCTTCATCTCGGCCTTCGTCTGCTCGCTCACGACGCGCGGTCCCCGCGTGTAGTCGCCGTACTCGGCGGTGTCCGAGACCGAGTAGCGCATGTACGCGAGGCCCCCCTGGTAGAAGAGGTCCACGATGAGCTTCATCTCGTGCATGCACTCGAAGTAGGCGACCTCGGGCTGATAGCCCGCCTCGACCAGCGTCTCGTACGCTGCCTTGATGAGATGCGAGATGCCGCCGCAGAGCGTCGTTTGCTCTCCGAACAGATCCGTTTCCGTCTCTTCCTTGAACGTCGTCTCGATGACACCGGCCCGCGTGCAGCCCACGCCCTTGCCGTACGCCAGCGCCAGATCGCGCGCTTTGCCGGAGACGTCCTGGTACACGGCGAGCAGCGCCGGCACGCCCGGCCCCTGGGTGAAGAGGTCGCGCATCACGTGGCCCGGCGCCTTGGGCGCGATCATGGTGACGTCGGCGTCCGGCGGTGGGACGACCTGGTTGAAGTGGATGTTGAAGCCGTGCGCGAACATGAGCATCTTGCCCTTGCCGAGGCCGCCCTTGATCTCGCTCTCGAACACGTGACGCTGGCTCTGGTCGGGCAGCAGGATCATGATCACGTCCGCCATCTGCGCCGCCTCGTTCACGGTCGCGACCCGGAGGCCTTCGTGTTCGGCCTTGGCCCAGCTCTTCGAGCCCTTGTAGAGCCCGACCACCACGTCCTGGCCGGAGTCCTTGAGATTCAGCGCGTGGGCGTGTCCCTGGCTGCCGTACCCGATGATCGCGATCTTCCGGCCCTTGAGCAGGCCGACATCGGCGTCCTGGTCGTAGTAGATCTTCGCGGGCATCGCGTGTCCTTTCCTCGGTGTCGGTGAGTGTTAGTCGGCGAAGCCGACCACCTTCGGGTCGTCCGCGACGCGCGGCTTCCGCGGCGGCTCGACGCGCCGCACGCGCGCCTTCGGGCCGCGCGCGATCGCGACCTTCCCCGTCCGGACGAGCTCCTGGAGCCCCATCGGCCGCAGCAGCTCGATCAGCGCCTCGAGCTTACCCTCGTCGCCGGTGGCCTCCAGGACGAACGACACGGCCGTGACGTCGATCACCCTCGCCCGGAAGATGTCGGCCGTCCGGAGGATCTCTGCCCGATTCGACGGCTCGGCGTTGACGCGGATGAGGACCAGCTCGCGCTCGACGTGGCTCTCGTCGGTCAGGTCGGTCACCTTGATCACATCGATGAGCTTGTGCAGCTGCTTCGTCACCTGCTCGATGACGAACTCGTCGCCGCGCACGACGAGCGTCATCCGGGAGACCGACGGGTCGAGCGTCTCGCCGACCGACATGCTCTCGATGTTATAGCCGCGCGCCGAGAAGAGCCCGGCGACACGCGAGAGGACGCCGAACTTGTTCTCCACCAGAACCGCGATCGTGTGCTTGCGGGGGTCGTTGCCGTTCTGCATTAGAAGCCCGTCTGCGCCTTTGCGGCCTTGTCCCGCACCTCGCGGGTGGGCGCCGTCAGAATCATATCGGTGTTGGCGCCGCCGGCCGGCACCATCGGGAACACGCACTCGTCCTTGTCCACGCACACGTCGAGGACGACGGGCGCCGGCGTGCTGATCATCTTCTCGATCGCCGGGACCAGCTCACTCGGCTTCGTCACGCGGAGCCCGACGCAGCCGTAGGCCTCGGCGAGCCGCACCCAGTCCGGGATCCCCGGCAGATCGATCGCGCAGTAGCGTTCCTTGTAGATGATCCGCTGCCACTGTCGGACCATGCCGTGACCGCTGTTGTTGATGATCACGGTCTTGACCGGCAGCCCCTCCGTGAAGCACGTGGCCAGCTCCTGGCTGTTCATGGCGAACGAGCCGTCCCCGTCGATGTTGATCACGAGCTTGCCCGGGTTCGCCGCCTGGACCCCCATCGCGGTGGGCAGCCCGTAGCCCATCGTGCCGAGGCCGCCGGACGTGCACCACATGCGCGGGTGCTTGAACTTGTAGTACTGCGCCGCCCACATCTGGTGTTGGCCGACCCCGGTGACGATGAAGGCCTCACCGCCGGTCGCGTTGGAGATCTCCTGGACGACGTACTGCGGCTTGACGACGTCGTCGCTCCACTCGTAGCGGAAGGGAAAGTCCCGCTTCCACTCCGCGAGCTGGGTCGCCCACTGACGACGCGCGTCGCGCACCGCGGGCGGTGGCTCGTCCCGCAATTCCTCGCGGAGGGCCTCCACCAGCTTCACGAGGACCCGGCGGCAGTCGCCCACGATGGGCACGCCCACCTTGATGTTCTTCGAGATCGAGGACGGGTCGATGTCGATGTGGACGATCTCGGCGTTTGGCGCGAACGCGTCGACGCGGCCGGTCACTCGGTCGTCGAAGCGTGCGCCGACGGCGACGAGGACGTCCGAGTGGTGGACCGCCATGTTGGCGTAGTAGCTCCCGTGCATGCCGAGCATGTCGAGCGAGAGCGGATGCTCCATCGGGAACGAGCCCAGCCCCATGAGGGTCTGCGTCACTGGAAGCTGCGCAAGCTCGGCCAGCTCCCGTAGCTCGGCGCTCGCGTCGGCCGAGATCACCCCGCCCCCGACGTAGAGGATGGGCTTATGGGCGCGCGCCAGGAGCTTGGCCGCCCGCTTGATCTGGCCCGGATGGCCCTCGTAGTTCGGGTTGTACGACCGCATGTGGACCTGATCGGGCCAGACCAGCTCCCACTCCTTCACGAGGATGTCCTTCGGGAGGTCGACGTGGACCGGCCCGGGACGCCCGGTCGAGGCGATGTGGAACGCTTCGCGGATGATCGGGCCGAGGTCGTTGCCGTCCTTCACGAGGAAGTTGTGCTTCGTGCACGACCGCGTGATCCCGACGTTGTCGGCCTCCTGGAACGCGTCGTTGCCGATGAGGTGCGTGGGCACCTGTCCGGTGAAGGCGACGATCGGGATGGAGTCCATCATCGCGTCCTGCAGCGCCGTCACCAGATTCGTCGCGGCGGGGCCCGAGGTCACGAGACAGACGCCCACCCGGCCCGACGTCCGTGCGTAGCCCTCGGCCGCGTGGCCCGCGGCCGCCTCCTGGCGCACGAGGATGTGGCGCAGGCCCTGGAAGTCGTACAGGGCGTCGTAGATGGGCAGCACCGCGCCGCCGGGAAGACCGAAGATCAGGTCGACTCCCTGGCGCTTCAGGCACTCGAGAACGATTCGCGCCCCGGGCATTCTCACCGCGTGTTCCTCCTAGAGCAGTCCAGCCGTCGCCAGGACTTCCTTGATGTCGTCGATCGCATCGCCGTCGGGCGTGCCGAGCGGCGGGCGGCACGGCCCTCCGTAGAACCCCTGCAGCTCGAGCGCCGCCTTCAGCCCGCCGATCCCGTACCGCCCGGCGATGCCACGGTCCAAGACCATCATCCGCTTTGCGATCTCGCGCGCCTCGTCCCACCGTCCGCCCCTGGCGAGAGCGTAGACGTCGCAGAACTCGCGGGCCGAGATCAGGCCGAGGGCGAGGATGCCGCCGGCCGAGCCGATCGCCAGCGAGGGCAGCAGCGCGGATGCCGCGCCGACCAGCACGTGGAAGGTCTTGGGCGTCTGGTCGATGATCTGGGCCGCCTGCGGGATGTTGCCGGAGGAATCCTTGATGCCGCAGACGTTGGGGTGCATGGCGATCTTTGCGACCGTGTCGGGCTCGAGGTTGATGCCGGTGTTGAGGGGGAAGTTGTAGAGCATGATCGGGATGGGCGACGCGTCGGCCACCGCGATGTAATGACGGACCTGCGCCGCCGCCTGACTGAAGGCCCGGGTGAAGTAGTGCGGCGTGATCACGATCGCGGCGTCGGCGCCGATCTCGGCCGCCCGCTTGGTCTGGCGGATCGTGTTCAGCGTCGAATCGGTCCCGGTCCCGGCGAGGAAGAGTCTGTCGCGCGGGATCGCCTCTCGCGCCGACGTCAGGATCCGGTCGCGCTCGTCCTCGCTCAGCATCGGGAACTCGCCGGTGGAGCCGAGAACGACGTAGCCGGCCAGCGGCGTGGCGTTCCACTTTCGGAGGTTCGCGGCGAGCCTGACCGGCGCCACGTCGTCGCCGGAGAACGGTGTCGTGACCGGGATGAAGACGCCGTCGAAGCTAGACACGGTAGTCTCCACCGCCGCCCACCTGGCGTTCCTTGATGCGCGCCTGCGCCGCCGCGAGCCGGGCGCCGGGAATGAGATAGGGCGAGCACGAGACGTAGCTCATCTTCACGCGGTGGCAAAACTCCACCGACGACGCTTCACCGCCGTGCTCGCCGCAGATCCCGATCTTCAAATTCGGCCGGCGGCTCCGCCCGCGCTCGATGCCGATCTTGATCAGCTCGCCCACGCCTTCCTGATCGAGGACCGAGAACGGATCGTGCGGCACCAGACCCATGTCCAGATACTTTGGCAGGAACTTCGCGACGTCGTCCCGGCTGTAGCCGTACGTGAGCTGGGTCAAGTCGTTCGTGCCGAACGAGAAGAACTCGGCGTACTCCGCGATCTGGGCGGCGATCAGTGCGGCTCGTGGCACCTCGATCATCGTCCCGATCACGTAGCGCACGGCGACACCCGTCTCCGCGATGACGCCGTCGGCGACCCGCTTGGTCTGCTCGAAGGTTTCCTTCATCTCGCCGACGGTCCCGGTGAGCGGAATCATGATCTCGGGCTCGGCGTGGACGCCCTGCTCGGCGACCGTGCACGCCGCCTCCATGATGGCTCGCACCTGCATGCCGTAGATCTCCGGGTGTGTGATCCCGAGACGGCAGCCGCGGTGGCCGAGCATGGGATTGGCCTCCCGCAGCTTCTCGACGCTGGCGATGATCGCCTCGAGGCGCGCCTGCTCTTCGGGATTGATGCCGAGCGCCTCCAGACGGCTCCGCGTCTCGATGAGCTCGGTGTACTCCTTGTGGTTTGGCAGGAACTCGTGAAGGGGCGGATCGAGCAGGCGAATCGTCACCGGAAGACCGTCCATGGCCCGGAAAATACCCATGAAGTCGTCCCGCTGGAACGGCCGGAGCTTCTCGAGCGCCGCGCGACGGGTGGCCTGGTCGACGGCCATGATCATCTGGCGGACGATCGGAATTCGATCGGCCGCGAAGAACATGTGCTCGGTGCGAACGAGCCCGATGCCTTCGGCTCCGAACTCACGCGCACGCTGGGCGTCGGTGGGCGTGTCAGCGTTGGCCCGCACGCCGAGACCTTCCTTTCGATAGCGATCCGCCCAGGACAACAGCTCTTGCACCTCGTCGCCCAGCTCGCCTTCGACGGTCTTCACCGTGTCGAGCAGGACCTCGCCGCTTCCGCCGTCGACGGAGATCCAGTCGCCCTCCCGGACGATGCGACCGCCGACTTCGAATACGCGTCGATGCTCGTCCACCGCAATCTCCGCGGCTCCAACCACGCAGGCCTTGCCCATCCCGACCGCGACCACGGCCGCATGCGACGTCCGGCCGCCTCGCGAGGTGACGATGCCCTCCGCGGCGTACATGCCCGCCACATCCTCCGGCGAGGTCTCGGGACGGACGAGGATGACCTTCTCGTTCGCGTGCGCCCACTCGACCGCGCGATCCGCGTCGAAGACCGCCTTCCCGACCGCCGCGCCCGGCGCGGCGGGCAGGCCGCGGGCCAGCAGTCGCCCCTTGTCGATCGCCGAGGCCTTGTCCCGGTCGTCGAAGACGGGCCGGATCGCCTCGTTCACTTCCTGCGGCCGGACGCGAAGCAGCGCGGTGTGCTGGTCGATCACGTGCTCGTTCACGAGATCCCTGGCCACCTTCACCGCGGCGCGCGCGGATCGCTTGCCGGCGCGCGTCTGCAGGAGGTAGAGGGTGCCGTCCTGCACGGTGAATTCGATGTCTTGCATGTCCTTGTAGTGCCGTTCCAGGCGCCCCGCGATCTCGAGGACCTCGTCATAGATCGCCGGCATCCGCTGGCGGAGCGCCTCGATCGGCAGCGGCGTACGGATCCCGGCGACGACGTCCTCGCCCTGCGCGTTGGGCAGGAACTCGGCGTAGAAGCGCGGATCGCCGGTCCGTGGATCGCGGGTGAAGCCGACCCCCGTCCCGGAGGTCTCGCCGAGGTTTCCGAAGACCATGGCCATCACCGTCACCGCGGTGCCCCATTCCTCGGGAACGTTGTGGATGCGGCGATACTCCGTGGCCTTCTTCGCGAACCAGGAATCGAAGACGGCGTTGATCGCCAGCCGCAACTGCTCCTTCACGTCCCCCGGGAAGACGCGCCCCGTCCGTTCGTTGACGATGTTCTTGAAGGCATCGGTGAGCTTTCGGAGGTCGGCCGCCGGAACCTCCGGATCGGTCTTGACGCCGAGGCGCGACTTCGCCGCGTCGAACTCAGCGTCAAAGACCTCACGCCGCACGCCGAGGACGACGTTCGCGAACATCATGACAAAGCGGCGGTAGCAGTCCCACGCGAACCGTTCGTTGCCTGTGCGCGTCGCGAGCCCCTCGACAGTCGCGTCGTTCAGGCCGAGATTGAGGATCGTCTCCATCATTCCGGGCATCGACACGCGGGCGCCGGATCGGACGGACACCAGGAGCGGCCGCTGGGGATCGCCGAAGCCTGCATCCACGGCGCTCTCCAGCCTGTGGAGGTTCTCGAGCGTCTGGTCCCACAGCTCGTCGGGCCACTCGTGCCCGGACCGGTTGTAGTGAGCCCAGGCCTGAGTCGTCACCGTGAATCCCGGGGGGACCGGGATCCCGAGATTGGTCATCTCCGCCAGCTCGCACCCCTTACCCCCGAGGAGGTTACGCATGAGGGAGGAGCCCTCGGCGTGGCCACCACCGAAGAAGTAGACGTATTTCGTCATAGGCGCGGGTCCCCGTCCCGATGACCCAAAAAAGTCTTGTGATATTAGTGGATAACGAGCGTCAGTGTCAATTATTCTACCGCTCCCGATCCCCGCCGCGCCTACTGTCATTCGTCTCCCTCGGGCGTTTCCGGAATCCGGCCACACAAAAAGCGAAGGGCCACGGGTCGTTCCACCCGTGGCCCTCGAGGTCCTCATCGCCACGGGCTCGTCCCCGCCCGTGGCACCCGATGTCGCGTTACGTCGCGGATGCTCCGGGCAGGGCCGGCAGCGCCAGCAGCATCAGGCCTAGCAGCAGCACGCGCGACGTCATCTCTGGCACGAGGCGGAGTATACGCACTCGCCCCGACGCGGTCAAGCGCCCGAGCGTCGGCCGCGCCCAGGGTGCTCGGACGCCGTCCCGAGCACGAGCCCCTCGACCGCGACGAGGTGGTCGAGCATCGCCTGCCGCGCCGCGGTGGCATTGCGTCGCGCGATCGCCTGGAGTATCCGGCGATGGTCCTGGTGCGAGCGTGTGGGCCGGCCCGGGGTGTTGAGGGACTCCTCGCGGCTCTGGGTCAGGAGGTCCATGACCGCGTGCGCGATCCGCGTGATCGCTCGGTTGTGCGCGGCCGTGCCGATCGCGGCGTGGAAGGCGGCGTCCTGCGCGAGGCCGGTCTTCCCCGCCGCGATCTCCCTGGCCTGGTCCTCGAGGATCCGTTCCATCTCGTGGATCTCTTCCGGCGTCGCCCGGCCGGCGGCCAGGGCGGCGATGGCCGGCTCGAGGACCCGCCGGGCTTCGAAGAGCTCGCCGATGGCCTCACGCTGCGACGTCATCACGAGGGCCAGCGGGCCGACCAGCGCGTCGAGGGGCACCTGGCGGACGAAGGTGCCCTCGCCCGGACGGATCTCGATGAGGCCCAGGCTTTCGAGCGCTCGCAGGGCTTCGCGCACGGAGGTGCGGCTGACGACGAATTTTTCGGCGAGCTCCCGCTCGGGCGGGAGCCGATCGCCGCTCTTGAGGCGACCTTCCGCGATCAGCTGCTTGACCTGGCGGACGATCTCCTCGTAGATCCGCGTCGACTTGATCGGCCCGAGCTCGATGGCAGGGTCCGCCGGCTCACCTCCCGCTTTCCGGCGCCCGGGCTCGCTCATCGGCGCCTCACAGCCGCTCAGGCACGTGGGCGTGGCGGTGGCGCCGCCCGAGCCCCCAGCCGAGCCCTGTGACCACCAGGCCGATCGCGATCGGCACGGGATAGTGGAGCGCGGCGGCGGCGGCGCCTAGCCACCGCTCGACGACCGGATCGTCCATCATCATTTCACCTGCGACGTACCCGAGCAGCCCGCCGCCGAGCCAGACGATCCACGTGTGATGGTTCATGAGGCGGGCCAGGATGCCCGCGCCCCACACGACGATCGGCAGCGACAGCCCGATTCCGAACATGACGAGCATCAAGTCGCCGTGGGCCGTGGCGGCGATCGCGAGCACGTTATCGAGGCTCATCGTCACGTCGGCGACGATGATGATCCAGATTGCCTCCCAAATCGAGCCGCCGTGCCGGACGTTGCTCTCCGCGCCCATCTCCGGCCGGACGAGCTTGACGGCGATCCAGACGAGAAGAACCCCGCCCACGAACTGGAGAAACGGAACCTTGAGGAGCAGGCTGACGATCGCGACGAAGACCAGCCGCAGCGCAATCGCCCCCACCGCGCCCCAGATCTGGCCCAGCATCCGCTTGCGTTTGGGCAGGGCGCGCACGGCCAACGCGATGACCAGCGCGTTGTCCCCGGAGAGCAGCAGGTTCAGCACGCCGATGCCGAGCAGGCGGATCCAGAATTCCGGATCGACGAGCAGCGCCATCAGCGCGGCCACGTCGCCCCGGTCGGCGCCGGCGTCCTGCGGAGCCGCCGCCACCACGGCGTCAGCGCCGGGAGCGCGAAGAAGAAGATCGCGACGGCGGTGATGGCGCCCGCGATCGGGCGCGTCATGAAGATCGCGAGCGACCCCTGGGACATGATGAGGCTCTGGCGGAGCGCGTTCTCGGCCAGGTCGCCGAGCACGAGCGCCAGCACGAGCGGCGCGAGCGGGTAGTCGAGCTTCTTGAACACGTATCCCACGACGCCGAAGATCACCATGTACCAGATGTCGATCATGCTGTTGTGCACCGCGTAGGAGCCGACGGCGCACACGACCACGATCACGGGCGTCAGGATCGCGAACGGGATTCGAAGAATCGCCGCAAAGAATGGCACGAAAGCGAGGACCATCAGCACGCCGATGATGTTGCCAGTGTACATGCTCGCGATGAGCCCCCAGACGAAATCGGGCTTCTCCTTGAAGAGGAGCGGCCCGGGCTGGAGGCCCCAGATGATGAGGCCGCCCAGCATCACCGCGGCCGTCGGTGATCCCGGGATCCCGAGCGTGATCATGGGCAGGATCGCCGCCACGCCTGCGGCGTGGGCGGCCGTCTCGGGGGCGACGACGCCCTCGAGCTCGCCCTTGCCGAAGCGCTCCGGATGCTTCGAGAACCGCTTCGCGAACGCGTAGCTCATGAACGACGCGGGGGTAGCTCCGCCCGGCTTGAAGCCCATCCAGAAGCCGATGAAGGAGCCGCGCACGAAGGTGCGCGCGTAACGGGGCAGCACCTTCCAGGTGTCGAGAACGACCCTCAGATTCATGCCCGTCGGGACGCTGCGGAAGGACAGCCCCTCTTCCACGGACAGGAGGATCTCGCCGATCCCGAAGAGGCCGATGACGGCGACGATGAAGTCGAAGCCCTTCATGAGGTCGACGAAGCCGAAGGTCATCCGCAGCTGGCCGGTGACGATGTCGAGCCCCACGGCGGCGAGCACGAAGCCGAGCAGGATCGAGACCAGCGACTTGAGCGGGTTGCCGCCGCCGAGCCCGACGAAGCTCGAGAAGGTCAGGAGCTGGATCGCGAAGAACTCGGGCGGCCCGAACTTGAGCGCGATCTCCGCGAGCAGCGGCGCGAAGAAGGTGATCAGGACGATCGAGAAGAGCGCGCCGACGAACGACGAGGTGAAGGCCGCCGTGAGCGCCTGGCCCCCCTGCCCGTTGCGCGCCATCGGGTAGCCGTCGAAGGTGGTCGCGACCGACCAGGGCTCGCCCGGGATGTTGAACAGGATGGACGTGATGGCGCCACCGAAGAGCGCGCCCCAGTAGAGCGAGGTCAACAGGATGATCGCGGAGGTCGGGGGCATCGTGAACGTGAGCGGGAGCAGGATCGCGACGCCGTTGGCGCCTCCGAGCCCCGGCAGGACACCGATGATGGTCCCGAGGGTGATGCCGACGACGGCGACGAACAGGTTGTAAGGCGTGATCGCGACGTGGAATCCGAGGAGGAGGTTTTCGATCCCCATCGCTACTGGCCGAGCCACGCCTCGAGCGGACCCTTGGGCATGGGCACCAGGAACCACTTCTCGAAGACGAAGAACGTGGCGAGCGGGAACAGGATCGCGACGGCGAGCACGGCGAGCCAGGAGTGGCGCCCGATCCAGCGCATGTAGAGGCCGGTGTAGAGCGCCGCGGCGACGTAGAGCCCGATCCACTGTGTAAGAACGACTAGCGCGACCGCGGGCCAGAGCACCTTCAGAACGCGTCGAAGCTGCTCCCGCGTCACGAACGGCGGGCCCGTCGCGCGGCGCGCCGCCTGGAGGAGGATCGCGGCGCAAGCGGTGATCATGAGCACGCCGAGCCAGAACGGGAAGAATCCGCTCTGCGGTCCGTCGGTCCCCCAGCCGATGCCGAGCCGGACGGCGTCGAAGACGACGACGCCGCCCAGCAACGCGAGGAACGACGCGGTGACGAGATCCGCGAGACGCATGCGTGAGGGCTGCTACTTCTTCAGCAGGCCTCCCCTGGCCATCAGCTCCTTATGGAGCTGCTCGTTCTCCTCGACCCATTTCACATATTCAGCGCCGGACGCGAAGGCGGGCTTCAGCGCGCCTTCCTCCATGTACTTCTTCCACTCCGGGGTCTCGCTGACCTTTTTCAGGAAGCCGACGTACCAGTCCACCGCGTCCTTCGGCATGTTCGGCGCGCCGAAGATCCCGCGGAGCATGAGGTAGTTCACGTCGACGCCGAGCGCCTCCTTGACGGTCGGGATGGCCTTCCACTCGCCGACCGAGAGGCGCGCCGTGTCGAACACGGCGAGCGGCCGGACGCGGCCGGCCTTCCAGTGGCTCACGCATTCGATCGGGTTGTTCACGGTCGAGTCGACGTGCTTGCCGACGAGATTCACGCAGACCTCGCCGCCCCCCTTGAAGGGCACGTAGGTGAATTTGGTGCCGGCGATGGCCTGCTCGAGCTGGATCGTGAGGATCTGGTCTTCCTGAGCGGAGCCGGTGCCGCCCATCAGGCACTGGCCGTTCTGGCGCTCCTTGCACTGCTTGTCCTTGACCGCGGCGAGGTACTCCTTGGCGGTCTTGTACGGCGTCTCCGCGTTCACCCACAGGATGAACTCGTCGAGCGCCATGCGGGCGAGCGGCGTGTAGTCGCGCCAGTTGAAC
>WNFT01000520.1_pt1 | contig 31689 bp, 24 predicted proteins | sample 5400191 | NCBI WGS metagenome assembly WNFT01 (sample SAMN13153359, study PRJNA577476) | soil metagenome | isolation source: 80 cm saprolite under Madrone tree | place: USA:California | collected 2016-06-14 | reverse complement strand
AGCTTCCCTGGTAGGCGGAGGTGTTGTTGTTGTCCACCCCGTAGAAGCCCTCCCGCCGGCCGATCTGCTCCGTGTCGAGATCGACCTTGTAGAAGTTGAAGTACAGCCGATCCTTGCCGTCCCGCATGTAGTGGTCCAAGCGGAAGCTGTACTGGAGGGCGTTGCGGAAGGGACTCGGCTTGAATCGGCCTTCCGCCACCATCGGGAGGGAACATGGGATGTTGCCCGTGGCCGGAGTGCCGCAGTCGGCGCCGAAGATCTGCTGCGCGGTCTGGGCGACCCCCGTCGTCTCCACGTTGGCCAGGGGGTAGTCGGTCAGGATCTTGGTCCCCAGCGAGTTCGGGTAGTTGCGCCGGGCGAAGTCGACGAACTCCGGCGTCTCGAAGGTGATGACCGAGGTGGCCTGCGACACGCGCGAGCGGAGGGGCTGCACCGACCCGAAGAAGAAGGTGCGGTTCTTCAGGATCGGCCCCCCGAAGGTGGCGGAGATGTCGTGCCGGCTGAACGGCTCGTAGCTCTTGGTGAAGAACGTCTTCGCGCGGAGGCCCTGGTTGGTGAAGAAGTAGCTGGCGGTGCCCCGATACTCGTTGGTGCCCGACTTGGTGGTGATGGCCACCTGAACGGAGCTGCCCCGCCCGTTCTCGACGCTGAACGTGTTGGTCTGGACCGAGATCTCCTGCACCGAATCCGGATTCGGTGACAGGTTGGCGACCCCCTGCAGGATGTTGCTCGTGACGTTGAGGCCGTCGAGGGTGAACTGGTTGCCGCTGTAGTTGCGTCCGTTTCCGCTGGCCTCCACCGTCTTCTCGGTCGAGAAGTTGTCCGGAGCGTCCGCCGGGGCCCCGCCCCCGACCGCGCCGTGGCCCGTGATGCCCGGACCAAGGGCGACGAGGCCCAGGAAGTTGCGCCCCTGGAGCGGCAGCTCCTGGAGGGTTTCCGTGCGAATCGTGGTCTGGATCCGGGTCTCCGCCGGGTTGAAGACTTCCGCCTGGCCGGTGACCGCCACTTCCTCCTGCGTTCCCGCCAGGGGCAGGGTCAAGTTGACGCCGGCGTTCTGCGCCGTCTCCAGGCGGATCTCGGACTTGACCTGCTTGAAGCCGGCGGCCCCGGCAGCGATCTCATAGCGGCCCGGGGCGAGGCTGCTGAACCGGTAGACGCCGGCCGCGTTGGTCTGCACGGTCGCCGTGACCTGCGTGTCCAGGTTCCGGATGGTGACCGAAGCGGCAGGCACAACCGCACCGCTCTGGTCGTGAACCACACCCTGTACGCTGCTGCTGAATTGAGCCAGAGCAGGGGTCGCTGCGACCGACCCCAGCGCCATGGAGAGCAGCGCGACCGCCGATACTCGCCGCATCTTCCCACCTCTTCGTTCCGCGACCCTTCCGGGTCCTCGCGTCCAGAGCCTAGGCGGCGCCGTGCAGACGGGTCGCTCCGAGCCAAGGCAGCTCGAGCCGATTCGTGGGAGCGTGTACGGTACCGTCTTGACCGTGTACGTTAACGGCAACATAATCACGCGACCGTTGGACTGTCAAGGACTTTTTGCATGGATCCTGTCCCCGGGGCAGGTCCTACGGCCGCGGCCTCGGCATCGTCCGCGACCGCGCGGCGTTGTGACATGGAGTCCGCATGCCTCGCCCGAAGAGCTCGCGGCCGCGAGCGCGGCCGGCAGGGATCCGTGAGATCGCCCGCTCCCTCCGCGTCTCCATCGGAACGGTGGACCGGGCGCTGCACGACCGGCCGGGCATCAGCGCGAAGACACGGACGAGGATCCTGGAGCGGGCGAAGGAGCTGGGATATCGCCCCAACCTGGCCGCGCGATTCCTCTCCTCACGGAAGCAAGTCCGAATCGGCGTCAACCTCCCGCGCGAGATCGCGTCCTTCTGGGACCTCATACGAGACGGCATCGCCGATGTCGCCCGCTCCTCCGAGACCAATGGCGTGAGAATCGTCCATCGCTCCTATCCCCGTCTGGGTGAGGGAGAGGTCGAAGCCCTGGAGCAGGCCCTGAAGGACGATCTCCAGGGCCTCGTGATCGCGCCCGGCCGTGCGGACGACCTGGCTCCCCTCATGCGCAAGGCGGCTGGGCGTGGCATTCCCCTGGTCTGCGTGAACACCGACGCGCCCACCGCCCCGCACCTTGCCACCGTCTGCGTCGACTCGGCGGTCAGCGGCTCCCTGGTGGGTGAGCTGATGGGCCGCTTCCTCGGAGGAAGGGGCCGACTCGTCGTGGTCACCGGGCAGCTGAACACGATCGACCATGCCCAGAAGCTGGAGGGGGTCCGGAATGTCATCGGGGAGGTCTGGCCCGGACTCGAGATCGCGGCGGTCGTGGAGGCCCACGACGACGAGACGGAGGCCTACCAGAAATGCCGGGAGGCGCTGGCGTCGGCCCCGGATGCGGCCGGCGTCTACGTCAGCACGGCCAACTCCGTACCGGTGATGAGGGCGCTCGACGACCGCGGGTTGAGCGGGCGAATCAGCGTGATCACCACCGATCTCTTTCCGGCCCTGGCCAGGTTCATCGAGTCCGGAACGGTGGCCGCCACCATCTATCAGCGCCCCTGGGTCCAGGGTCAGATCGCGTTCCAGGCCATCTACAAGTTCCTGGTGGAAGGCGTGAGGCCGCCTCCCGTCATCAGGCTGTCCCCCCACATCGTGATGAGGAGCAACCTGAGCCTCTTCCTGGAGAGGATGCGTTCGGACAAGGCGAGGAGCGGTGGGCAGGCCGGACGGCCCTCGGGGGACCGGACGCGGGGGGGCGGCTCCTTCGCGAGCTACGCGGACGAGATTACTTGAGAACGAGCGTCGGCTCGCTCGCGAACTTGATCCGTCAGCTCACGGGGAAGCGGCAGGAGCGGGCCTCGCCGCCTCGATGAGCTTCTTCACCGCCGGCCGAATCGCAACGTCGAGCGCGGAGGCCGGCTTCTGGGGCCTTTCGAGCAGCCGGGCTCGGGCTTCCCACCACGATGCGGGCGCCGGCGTCCCCTGCTCGAGGAACGCGAGGGCCTCCAGGCCCGCGCCCGCCAGGGCCTGGAGCTCGGCCGCCTGCGGTAGGGTGGCCTGCAGGAGGCTCGACCTCTGCAGCACGGGCAGGAGTCGCGGATGCAGGGCCTGCCACTCGGCGAGGCGGGCCCGCAGGGCTTCCCGCCCGACCTGCCGCGACGGATCGGCGAGCAGCCGATCGACCGCCCGGCCGAACTCCCGCGCGGCGTCGCTCTCTGGCCGCGCCGCGTCCACGGGCCGGTTCAGGGGCGTCTGCTGGGTGTAAGGCTCCGTCTGCCCGCGCTCGTAGCCCTTGACGGGCTCCAGGAGGTCGATGAGGTCCTTTAGCGTGCCGGCCTCCGGGCCGGCCAGCCGGCCGAGCATGCGGGGACAGCTCCAGCGGTGCTCGAGCCCCAGCCACTCCAGCCAGCGGCTCAAGCCCTCGAGCCGGCCGTACATGTCGTCGGCGTCACGCACCTCCCGCGCCGACCACAGGCGCTCCGCCACCGCTCCCGCCCGCGGCCAGATCCGGGAGTCCACGGTCTCCGGGCTCACGTACTCGGCCCACATGCAGGCCTCTCCGCCCAGGATGCGGGCCCGCTGGGCGTCGTCCAGGTTCGCCGCGTCCTTGTCGAGAGGCTCCGTCGCGTAGTGCGACAGGGCCGGCTGCATGAGGTCGAGGTAGTAGCCGAAGCTCAGGATGCCGCGGAAGCCCTGGCGCGCCGCCTTGGCCAGGGAGTCCTGCCCCCGCCACGACTGTACGACCGTGTCGCGCGGGAGGTCGGGGTGGAGCGCCTCGTCCCAGCCCATCATCTGCTTGCCGTGGCGGGTCAGGATCTTGGACAGGCGCTGATTGAAGTAGGCCTGCAGGTCGTGGTTGTCCTTGAAGCCCTTCTCCTTCTTGAAGGCCTGGACCCGTGCGCTTTTCTCCCAGGGCTTCCCCTCCACCTCGTCGCCTCCGATGTGGAGGAACGGGTCGGGAAACAAGGCCGCCATCTCGCCCAGGAACCCGTCGAGGAGCTGGTAGACCTCCTCCCGCGTCGGGTCCATGACGGGGTCGAAGATGCCCCACTTCCGCTCGATCGTGTAGGGGCCGGGATCGGTGGCCAGCTCGGGATGCCCGACGAACCAGGCCGTGGTGTGCCCGGGCATGTCGAACTCGGGGACGACGCGGATGCCGCGGTCCGCTGCGTAGGCGATCACGCCCTTGACCTGCTCCTGGGTGTAGTAGAGGCCGTCCGAGCCCTGGCCGTGGAGCTTGGGGAACCGGCGGCTCTCGACCCGGAAGCCCTGGTCCTCGGTCAGGTGCCAGTGCAGGACGTTCATCTTGACGGCCGCCATGCCGTCGAGGTTGCGCTCGAGGACCTGGAGGGGCATGAAGTGCCGGCCGCAGTCGATGAGCAGCCCGCGCCACGGGAAGCGCGGGCGGTCGCGGATCACCACCGCAGGGACGCGGAGGCCCTCGCCGCCCGGGCCGGCGAGCTGCAGGAACGTCTCCAGCCCGCGCAGGATCCCCCACGGCTCGGCGGCCGTGAGGGTGGCCTTCTCGGGCGTGACCTCGAGGGTGTAGCTCTCGTCCATGCCGAGGGCGGGCAGGGCGGTGCGGGCGGGGCCCTTGCAGCGGACCTCGAGCCGGGCCTGGCCGGGGCCGAGCGGGGGGAGCAGGCCCGCCTGCCAGGCCAGCCGCGCTTCGAACCGACGGGCGGCGCGCTGGACTCGGGGGTCGGCCTGGCCGGAGATCGTGAGGCGGAAGTCCGGGCCGATGGCCATCTCCCCGGTGCCGAACGCGATCTCGCCCGGCCAGGGGACGAGGGCCGGTCGGCGCTCCGCGGCCGCGGCGGGTGCGGCCACGGCGAGGACGGCGAGGGCGATACCGAGTCTCATGATTCCTCCATGGGCGGGTTGGCTCAGCTGGGACTGCCGGGGTTGGCGGGCGGCGCGGGGGGGATGCCCGCCATGAGCCGGAGCAGCGCGTCCTGCTCGAGGCCCTCGCGGGAGACCTCGCCCGCGACCCTGCCGGAGCGGATGACGAGGACGCGGGTGGACAGCCGGATCACCTCCGGCAGCTCGCTCGAGATGAGGAGCACCGCGTTGCCGCCGGCGGCCAGGCGGTCGATCAGGGCGTGGATCTCGGCCTTGGCCCCCACGTCCACTCCCCGCGTGGGCTCGTCGAGGATCAGCACCCGGCACCGCGCGGCCAGCCAACGGGCGAGGACGATCTTCTGCTGGTTGCCGCCGGAGAGCCCGGCCACCAGGGCGTCGAGCCCCGGCATCCGCACGCGCAGCCGCGTCGTGTGCTCCTCGGCCAGGCCCCGCTCCTCGGCGCGGCGCACCCAGGAGAAGCGGGCCATGCGTTCCAGGATCGGCAGGGTCGTGTTGGCGAGGACGCTCAGGCCGAGGACGAGGCCCTGCCGCTTGCGGTCCTCGGGGACGAGGCCGAGGCCGCAGGCCAGGGCGTCCAGGGGGCGGCGGATCGTCACGGGCTTTCCCCCCACGGAGATCCGGCCCCGGGAACGCGGGTCGAGGCCGAACACCGCTTCCGCGATCTCGCTCCGGCCCGAGCCCACGAGGCCCGCGAAGCCCAGGATCTCGCCGGCGCGGACCGTGAACGAGACCCCGTGGAGCTTGCCCGGGCTCCGCAGGTCCTCGACCCGCAGCAGCTCTTCGCCCGCCGGCTGCTCCAGGTGGGCGGGGAAGTACTCCTCCAGGCCCCGGCCGATCATGCGCTTCACGAGCCCCGCCTCGTCGAGGGCCTCGGTGGGCAGGGTTTCCACGTGGCGCCCGTCCCGCAGCACGGTGACGGTGTCGCAGAGGTCGAAGATCTCCTCCATCCGGTGGGACACGTAGAGGCAGGTCACGCCCTCGGCCTTCAGGCGCCGGATGAGGGAGTAGAGGCGCTCGGCCTCGTGGCGGGTGAGGCTGCTCGTGGGCTCGTCGAAGACGATGACGCGGGCGCCCCGCCCCACCGCCTCCGCGATCTGGAGCATCTGCTGCTGGCTCACGGGCAGGTCCCCCACCGTCCGGCTCACGTCGATCTCGGCCCCGATCGCGGCCAGCTTGATCCGCGCTTTGTCGGCCATGCGCCGGCGGGAGACGAAGCCGCCCTTCCGCGGCAGGTCGCCGAGGCAGAGGTTCTCGGCCACCGTCATGTTCTCGCAGAAGGCCAGCTCCTGGTGGACCATGCCGACGCCGGCGGCCAGGGCGTCGCCCGGATGGCGGAAGCGCACGGGCTGCCCGTCGAGGAGCACGCGTCCCTCGTCGAACGCATGCACCCCGGCCAGGATCTTGCCGAGCGTGCTCTTGCCCGCACCGTTCTCCCCGCAGAGGGCGTGGCAGGAGCCGGCCGCGACGTCGAAGCGGACGTCGGAGAGGGCCAGGACGCCCGGGAACCGTTTGGTGATCCCCTCGAAATGGAGGATGGGGCTCACTTCTCGAGCTTCAGGTACTCCTCGGGCACGTCCGTGAATCCCCAGGCCTGGAGCTGGCGCGCCCAAGCGCCCAGGTTGTCCTTCGAGACCCGGACCAGCTCCATGGGAATGATGGCCGGCACGTCCTTCTTCAAGTGCACCTTGTCCACGATGGTCGACACGCCCTCGTAGCCCCACTTGTAGGTGGGCTGGGCCAGGAGCACGGGAGCGAGGCCCGTCGCCACGTAGGGAAGCTGCGGGGGCAGCCCGTCCACCGAGACGATCTTGAGCCTGGCCGGGTCGAGGTCGGTGAGGAGCGTCTTCGTGAAGAGGGCCCACCCGCCCACCATGGCCCAGCCCTGGATGTCCCGATAGGCATTCCCCACCCGCACCACCTCGGCCGCGGCGTCCTGCGGGGTCTCGATATGGTTGAAGACGCCGAGGATCTGGATCCCGGGGTGCTTCGCCGCTTCCTCCTTGACCCCGTCCACCCGCCTCCTCAGGTTCGGGGCGTTCTGGTTCCCGGCCAGGATGCCGACCTTGCCCTTGCCGTCCATGAGCCTGGCCAGCTCGGCCATGGTCCGGGCCCCCGTGTCGCGGTCGTCCACGCCGTAGTACGCGAACCGCTTGCTCTCGGGAGCGTCGCTGTCGAACGTCATCACCGGCACCCCGCGAGCCACCGCGTCGTTGATGGCGCCGTTCAGCTTCCCCGCGTCGGAGCACGAGAGCAGGATCGCGTTCGCCCCCTCGTTCACCGCCTGGGCGATGCGCTGGGCCTGGAGCTGGCCGTCCTCCTGGGGCGGGGTGAGCCAGGCCACCTCGATCGCGATCCCGTGGCGGGCCCCCAGCTCCTTGGCCGCCGCCTCCGCGCCCGTGCGCGCGGAGAGGAAGACCGGGTTGGTCGAGCTCTTCGCGATCATGCCGATCTTGAGCGCCTTCGGCCCCGCCCCGCCGCCCGAGCCCCCGGACTCCGTCTTCGGTCCGCAGCCCGCCGCCGCCAGCGCGACCCCCACCCCGATCCCCGCCACCCGCAATGCCTGTCTCATGTCTCCGACCCCTCCGGACTCCCCGATGGGAGGAATGCGCCGCTCACGAGCCCGCCAGACGGGCCAGACGCCGCGCGGCGAGCCGGCTGCTCGTCTGGTCGAGCACGACCGCCATGATGGTCGCGGTGCCGATGATGATCCACTCGTAGTTCTGGTCGAGGTGGAGGGTTCGGATCGACTGGCGGATGAGGACGATCAGGATCGCCCCCAACAGCGCGTTGACCGCGCTCCCCTTCCCGCCCGCCAGGCTCGCCCCCCCCACCACCGCGGAGGCGATCACGTACAGCTCGTAGCCGGTCGCGTCCACGCAGGAGGCCGAGCCGTAGTAGCCCGCCCCCAGGAACGCGGCGATTCCGGCCGTGAGCCCCGACGCCACGTAGACCCCGACCTTGATCCGCCCCAGGCTGAGGCCCGCGAACCGGCTGGCCTCGGGGTTCCCGCCGATCGCGAAGACATGGCGCCCCATCACCGTCCGGGTCAGGTACACGGCGCCCACCGCGGTCACCGCCAGCATGGCCAGGGTCGGCACCGGATAGAGGGCGGGCCCCACCGAGGCCTTGGCCACCGCGGTCAGCGCGTCCGGGATCAGGATCGACTCCGCCTTGCTGGAGACGAAGGCGATCCCCCGCAGGATCCACATGGTGCCCAGGGTGATGATGAACGGGTGGACGCCCAGGCCCACCACCATGAGCCCGTTCAGCAGGCCGCTCACCAGGCCGATGCCGAGGCAGATCGCGATCCCGAGCGACACCGTCGCCAGGGCGGGCCGGGGCCCCAGGCTGCGCAGGACGAGGGCCATGGCCACTCCCGCCAGCGCGTAGACCGAGCCCACGGAGAGGTCGATCCCTCCCGAGATGATCACGATGGTCGCGCCCACCGCCATGATCGCGAAGAAGCTCGCGTCGGTGGCGGTCTGCATGAGGGTGTAGGAGTTCAGGAAGTTGCTGACCGCCGCCCCCGTCACGGGCTCGGGGTGGGACCCTCCCAGGAAGGTGAGGGCCGCCCCCAGGAGCACGATCACCATGAGGAGCCCCGCCTGGGGGCTGGAAAGGAACCGCTGGAGGAGCCCCTCCCTCACGCGGTGCGGGCGCGGGCGGCGGCGCCGCGCTCGTTGAAGAGCGCCGCGAACAGGATCACGACCACGACGGCCATGGCCGCCGGGAACAGCCAGATCGCCTGCCAATGGTGGCCCGCGATCACGCCCGCCTTCATCACCTGCCGGGCCTCGACCACCCGGCCCGAGATCTCGGCCCCGATCAGCATCCCCACCCCGTAGGTGATGAGGGTGATGAAGCCCTGGGCGCTGGCCTGGATCTTCTTGGGGGCGGTGTTGTCCACGTAGATCTGGCCGGTCACGAAGAAGAAGTCGAAGCAGACGCCGTGCAGGAGGATGCCCAGGTAGTAGAAGAAGACCAGGATGAGGGCGTTGATCAGCCGGTCCGCCGTCAGGGCCCCGACGTTGAAGGTGGCGTTCTCCCCGAACGCGAAGAGCAGATAGCGGGCGGCCCAGGCCAGCATGCCCACGATCATCATCTTCTTCACCCCGAGCCGGACGAAGAAGAACGGCATCACGAGCATGAAGAAGACCTCGGACATCTGGCCCATGGTCATCTTGCCGGCGGCGTTGACCACGCCCATCTCGTTCAGGAACAGGTTCGTGAAGCTGTAATAGAACGACAGGGGGATGCAGATGAGGAGCGACCCGATCACGAACACCGCGAAGGAGCGGTTGCGCATCAGGGTGAGCGCGTCCAGGCCCAGCACGTCCCGCACCGTGACCTTGTGGCCCAGGGCCTTGGGGGGCGTGTTGGGCAGGAAGAACGAGAAGATGCCCAGGAGGGCCGAGCAGCCGGCGGCAATGCGCAGGGGGGTCGCGGTGGCCTCGAGCCCGAGCGACCCCACGATCAGCCCCGCCACGATCCAGCCGACGGTCCCGAAGACCCGCACCGCCGGGAACTGCTTTTCCGGGCTCTTCATCTGGTTGAAAGAGACGGCGTTGACGAGGGCGAGGGTCGGGTTGTAGCACAGCGCGTAGCCGAGGAGCACCCAGAACAGCGCCCCCGGGCTGGTGACGTTCGAGGACTGCCAGAGGAGCACGGCGCCCACCAGGTGCAGGACGCCGAGCACCTTCTCCGCCGCGAAGAAGCGGTCGGCGACCATGCCCACCAGGAACGGGGCCACGATCGCCCCCCAGGGCATGGTGGCGTAGGCCCGGCCGATGTCGGTCCCCGCGAAATGGAGCCCCTGCCCGAGGTACGTGGAGAGGGTCACGAACCACGCCCCCCAGACGAAGAACTGGAGGAACATCATCGCCGACAAGCGCGCGCGAACCGACGAGGGGAGGGAGAGATCCGTCAAGGGGTCCTCCGTTCGTGGAGCGGCCGGGGCGGAGCCAGCTATAGGAAGCCAGAAGTTACCACAAGCCGCCGCGACTTTCAGGCCGACGGGCTTCCCTGGCGGGCTCGAGACGCGTACCATCGGCAAGCCGTTCTCACGGAGGAAAGCCACGATGCGAAAGAACCCGGCCTGCCTGGCCCCCCGCCTCGGCCTCCTGGCCGCCAGCCTGATCGGAGCCGCCATGGCCAGCCCCGCCGACCTCGAACGACGTCCTTTCGGCAAGACCCCCGACGGCGCACCGGTGGAGATGTTCACCCTGAAGAACGCCCACGGGCTCGAGGCCCGGGTGATCAGCTACGGGGCGATCGTCCAGTCGCTGCTCGTCCCCGACGGGAAGGGCGGCACGGTGGACGTGGTCCTGGGCTTCGACACCCTCGACGAGTACGTCAAGGGCAACCCGTTCTTCGGCTGTGTGGTGGGCCGCTACGCGAACCGCATCGCCAAGGGCCGGTTCACCCTCGACGGCAAGGAATACTCCCTGGTCACCAACAACGGGCCCAACCACCTGCACGGAGGACGGAAGGGCTTCGACAAGGTCGTGTGGAAGGCCACCCCGCGGCCGAGCCCGGACGGCGACTCCCTCGAGCTCACCTACGTGAGCAAGGACGGGGAGGAGGGCTATCCGGGCACCCTCACGACGAGCCTGACCTATACCCTCACGAAGGACGACGCGCTACGGATCGAGTACAAGGCCACCACGGACAAGGCCACGATCGTGAACCTGAGCCAGCACTCCTACTTCAACCTTCAGGGGGCGGGCCGGGGCGACATCCTGGGCCACGAGGTCGAGATCGTGGCCCGGCGCTTCACTCCGGTCGACGAGACCCTGATCCCCCTCGGCGATCTCAAGCCCGTCGAGGGGACACCGCTCGACTTCACCAAGCCGCACACGATCGGGGAGCGCATCGGGGCCAAGGACGAGCAGATCGTCCGCGGCGGCGGCTACGACCACAACTTCGTCCTCGACGCGGGCGGGGGAAAGCTGGCCCTGGCGGCCCGGGTGAAGGACCCCGCCTCGGGGCGCACCCTGGAGGTCCACACCGACCAGCCGGGGCTGCAGTTCTACACGGGCAACTTCCTCACCGACAAAGTGGTCGGCAAGGGGGGTCGGCCCTACGGCTACCGCCAGGGCTTCTGCCTGGAGACCCAGCGCTTCCCCGACTCCCCCAACCGACCCAACTTCCCGTCTCCCCGCCTCGACCCCGGCCAGGCGTACCGTCAGACGACGGTCTGGCGTTTCATTTGGTGAGCCGGGGGGTGCTGCGTCGCACCCCCCGAACCCCCCGCCGGTTCAGGGACAGGCCTGGGCGACCCGGTCCACCTGGCTCTTGAGCGCGCCCAGGGTGGCGTGGCTCGCGGGGGCCGAGAGCTGCTTGTCCGCCTCCTCGATCCGCTTGTAGGCCTCCACGATGAGGGGCTTCGCGGTCTCGCAGTCCGCCGCGTTGCGAAGCACCTCGTTGACGACCGCGCCCGCCTTCTTGATCGCCTCCTCGTCTTCCTTGATCTTCGCGATCGCCTTCTCCCGGCGGTTCTCACAGGCGGTGAGCAGGAGCGGCGCGAGGACGGCGGCGATGAGGGCCCGTTTCTTCAAGGTCGGCCTCCTTGTCAACCCCCCACCCTATTGTTCATCGACCCCCCCTCCTATCGTCCCCCACGTAGGGGGGAGGGAAGGCTCCTGCACATGTGCTCCGCGCTCTGGGGCCGGGGATTCACCCTATGATAGCCGCGGGAGGTCCACCCGCGACCCGTATAATTTCCGGCGGGGACCATGCCAGGCAGGGTGACCTTGCTCGTCACGGCGGGCCCGATCCAGGGAAGGCGCTTCGAGTTCACCGAGCACGACACCTTCCTCTTCGGGCGCTCCCCCGACTGCCACGCCCAGCTCAGCGCCCGGGACACCTCCGCCTCGCGCCACCACTTCCTCCTCGAGGTCAACCCGCCCGCCGCCCGCTTGCGCGACCTGGGCAGCTTGAACGGGACCCACGTGAACGGTACTCAACGCGGCGGACGGGCCCGCCACGAGACGCCCGAGCAGGCCGCCCTGCGGGAGCAACCCGAGGTGGACCTGAGGGACGGAGACCGCATCCGGGTGGGGGCCACGATCCTGACCCTGGCCGTCGAGGCCCCATCTACCGGGCCGCCTCCCCCGCGCTCGGGCCCGCCGGTCGAGGGCCGCACGGGCTGCGTCGTGGGCGACTACGAGGTCGGCCCGCTGCTCGGCAAGGGCGGAATGGGCGCGGTCTACCGCGCGCGGCGGCGGAGCGACGGCCTTGACGTCGCCCTCAAGCTCCTGCTGCCCCGGATCGGGGCAGGCTCGGAAGCCCGGGCGCATCTGCTGCGCGAGGCCGAGGTCATGCGCCGCCTCCGCCACCCGAACATCGTCGAGCTTCTCGATTCCGGTGAGGACGGCGACGGCTTCTTCTGGGCGATGGGGTATTGCCCGAGGGGCAGCATCCTGGCCCGGATCCGGCTCGAAGGCGCGCTTCCCCTCGAGGTGGCGGGGCCGCTGGCGCTCCAGGCCCTCGAAGGGCTCGCCTTCGCCCACGCCGCCGGCTTCGTCCACCGCGACATCAAGCCGGACAACCTCCTCCTGGGGTCCGACGGGGCGGCCAAGCTGACCGACTTCGGCCTCGCCAAGAGCTTCGAGCAGGCGGGGCTCTCCGGCATGACCGCCACCGGAGCTTCGGCGGGGACCCTGTCCTTCATGCCCCGGGAGCAGATCACGAGCTTCCGCCAGCTCCGACCCGTGAGCGACGTCTGGAGCATGGGCGCCACTTTGTACTACATGCTCACCCGGCAGTACACGCGCGACTTTGCGCCGCGCAAGGATCCCCTGGCCGTCGTCCTCTCGGGTCGGATCGTTCCCCTGCGCCGGCGCGCCCCCCACCTGCCGGCCGCGGTGGCCGCGGTCGTCGACCGGGCCATCGCCGACGACCCCGACCGGCGCTACCCCACCGCGGCCGAGCTCCGGGACGCCCTGCGCGAGGCGGTCGGCTGATGCCGGGGGAGGCGATCAGCATCGTCTGCCCGAGCTGTGGCGCGCGCTCGGACAACGCGCCCGCGGGCCTCGTGGGCCGGAACGTCCGCTGCCCGCGCTGCTCGTGCACCTTCAGGGTGGAGGCGGCCGCACCCGAGCCCACCGTCCACGAAGCCGCCGAGCCCTTGCCCACGAGCCTGGACGTCGGGGGGGCCGCCCCCCTCGTCCCCTCCGGCCCCAGCGCGAGCGGGCGATTCACCACCCAGCGGCTCACCGAATGGCAGGTGGGCGAGGTCCTTCTCGACTTGTACGAGGTCCTGGGCCTGCTCGGAGAGGGCGGCATGGGTCGCGTCTACAAGGTGCGTCACCGCGGCTGGAACCTCGACCTTGCGGCCAAGGTGCCGCGCCCCGTCCTCCTCGAAGCGGAGGGAGGAGCCGACCTCTTCGAGCGCGAGGCGGAGACCTGGGTGAACCTGGGCTTGCACCCGCACACGGTGACCTGCTTCTACGTGCGCCGCCTGCAGGGCCTGCCCGTGGTCTTCGCGGAGTTCGTGGACGGCGGCAGCATGCACGACCGGATCCGGGCCCGGCAGCTCGCCGCCCTCGACGACATGCTGGACGTGGCCATCCAGTTCGCCTGGGGGCTTCACTACGCCCACGAGCAGGGGCTCGTCCACCTCGACGTGAAGCCGGCCAACGTCATGATCACGAGCGACGGGGTGGCCAAGGTCACGGACTTCGGCCTCGCGCGCGCGCGCCGCCTGCGGCACCTGTCGGTGGCCGCGCCCATGGGTCCGGCCAGGAGCGGGGAGACCCTGAGCGTCGAGGGTGCGGGCGGCGGCACCCCGGCCTACATGTCCCCCGAGCAGTCGGGCGGGCACACCCTGACCCGCCGAGCCGACCTCTGGAGCTGGGCCCTTTCGGTCCTCGAGATGTTCGCCGGCCAGCGCACGTGGGAGTGGGGGGTGACCGGCCCCGATGCCCTCGAGGAATACCTGCTCACGCCCGCCCCCGGCCTGCCCGAGATGCCGGGATCCGTGGCCGACCTCCTCCGGCGCTGCTTCCGCGAGGACCCGGAGGAGCGCCCGAGGAGCCTCCTCGACGCGGCGGCCGCGCTGCGTGAGGCCTACGAGGCGGCCACGGAAAGGCCCTACCTGCGCCGGGAGCCGCGGGTGGGCCAGCGCACCCCCGACACCCTCAACAACCGCGCGGTCTCGCTCCTCGACCTCGGGCGGGAGGCCGAGGCGGCCAAGTTCTGGAAGGGCGCCCTCGAGGCCCAGCCCCATCACGTCGAGGCCACGTACAACCAGTCCCTGACCGGCTGGACCGCGGGCCGGCTCGACGACGAGGAGATACTGCGGCGCATGGGCGAGGCGCGCACCACCCACGCCGCGGTGCCCCGGGTCCACCACCTGCTGGGCCGCCTGCACCTCGCGCTCGGCGATCCCGGCCGCGCGATCCCCCCTCTCGACGAGGCCGCCCGCCGCGGGCTCGCCTCGCCCGACCTCGACCGCGACCTGGGCCTGGCCCTGGTGTCGCTGTCGGGGGCGGGCGATCCGAGGCGCGCCCTGGCCTCGTTCGATCGCCTCCTCCAGGCCGGCTCGCCGGAGGCCGTGGACGTGGTCGGCTACGTGCTCGCCCTCCAGCGCCTGGGCCAGGAGGACAAGGCCCGGCGCTTCTACGAGCAGGCCGCCCAGGAGAACCCCGACCTGCCTCCCGAGATCGCCCCCGCCATCGCGGCGTTCCTGCCCGGCCATGAGGCGGGAGCGTCCCTGAAGGGCCTCGCGGGGCCCGCGGCCGCACTCGCGGTCTCCCCCGACGGCTCCCGCGTCCTGGGGGGACACGGCCTGGAGGTGCGCGTGTGGGACGCCGCCACCGCCGCCCTCGCTCGCGCGCCCCTCAAGGGCGAGGCCCCGGTGCGCGCGCTGGCCGTCACCCCGGACGGCCGCTTCCTGCTCTGGGGTGGCGAGAACGCGGCGGTCTCGGTCTGGGACCTGGAGGCCGGACGCGCGGTGCGCACGTGGCAGCGCCACACCGGTTTCACCACCGCGATCGCCCTCGCCCCCGACGGGCGCCACGCCGTGACCGCCGGCTCGGACCGCATCGTGCGCTTCTGGGACCTCGTCAGCGGCCAGTGCCTGCGCCAGATGGAGGGGCACGAGGACGCGGTCACGTCGGTGGCGGTGGGCCCCACCCGCGCCGTGTCGGGGAGCCGCGATGGGACGGTGCGGGTCTGGGACCTCGAGGGCGGCCGTTGCCTGGGCGCGCTCACGGGCCACAAGGGACGCGTGAGCTCGGTCGCCCTCAATGAGGAGCAGGCTCGGGTGATTTCCGGGGGCGAGGACCGCACCGTGCGCGACTGGGGGCTCCAATCCCTGGAGCTGGTGCGGGTGTTCTCCGGCCACACCCAGCCCGTGACCGCCCTCGCCCTCACCCCCTCGGGGACCCTCGTCTGGTCGGGGGCGCTCGACAGCACGGTGCGGGCCTGGGACCTCGACCGCGAGCGGATCCACTCGCTCGTTCGCCTGGACACCGCGGTGCACACGGTCGCCCTGGGCCAGGGGGGAGTGGTGTGGGCCGGCCACGGCACTTCGATCACCGCCCTGCGGCCGTTCGAGCGCCGGTTCCCGCCCCTGGCCCTCGCCCGCCCCGCGTCCGCGGTCGAGGTGGAGCGCCACGCCGAATCGTTCGAGGGGCGGATCGACGAGGCGCGCCGCTGCCTGGAGATGGGCCAGCTCGCCCAGGCGGTGGAGCTCGTGCGCACGGCGCGGGCCATCCCCGGGCACGAGCGGGCCGAGGCCGCGCTCCAGGTGTGGGACGAGCTGTGCGCGCGCCTGCCCCGCAAGGGCCTCTCCTCGGCCTGGGAGGAAGCCCGGCTCGAGGGCCACACCGACCAGGTGCTCGCCCTCACCGTGGGCGCGGATGGCGCGCGCGCGGTGTCCGGGAGCATGGACCAGTCCCTCCGGGTGTGGGACCTGACGCGGCGGCAGGGGATCGCGGTCCTGACCGGTCACCAGGGCCCGGTCACCGGGGTCGCGATCACGCGCGACGGCCGCTTCGCCGCCTCGGGGAGCTGGGACCGCACGGTACGCGTCTGGGACCTCGCGTCGGGCCGCGCCCGCCGCACCTTCGAGGGGCACGAGGAGTACGTGACGGGAGTGGACCTCGCCCCCGACGGGTCGCGGGTGGTCAGCGGGAGCTGGGACCAGACGGTGCGGGTCTGGCGACTGGGCACGGGCGCCCCCACCGTCCTCTCCGGCCACGGCTCCAACGTGGGGGCGGTCGCGTTCGGGCCCGACGGCCGCTTCGTGGCGAGCGCGGGCTGGGACGCGACGGTTCGCGCCTGGGACGTGGAGAGCGGCCAGGCGGTCTGCCTGTTCGAGGGTCACGAGGGGAACGTCATCGCGGTGGCGGTGAGCCCGAGCGGCCGGCAGATCGCCTCGGGGGGACAGGACATGACCGTGCGCCTCTGGGAGCCCCGGAGCCGCGAGTGCACCTTGGTCCTCTCCGGCCACACCGGGGAGGTGACCGCCCTCGCCTTCACTCCGGACGGGCGCTACCTCGTGTCCGCGTCGCGCGACCAGTCGGTGCGGGTGTGGGACCTCGAGAAGGGCGCTTCCTCACGCACCCTGCCCCATCCGTCTCCCGTCCTTGCCCTGGCCTTGAGCCCGACCGGCAACGTGCTCCTCTCGGGCGGGACGGACCGCATCCTCCGCGCCTGGCACCTCGACTGGGAGCCCGCCGCGGTCAAGGGCGCGGCCTGGGACGAGGCCGCGCGCCCGTTCCTGGAGGCGTTCGTGAGCGTGCGCCTGAAGCCGGAGGCGACGCGGGCCGCGACCACGGTCACCGACACCGAGGTGGACGCCCTCGTGGCGGACCTGCGGCACCGCGGCTTCGGCGGGCTGCGCCGGGAGACGGTGGCGGGCAAGCTCGACACCATGGCGGCCGAGCCGCCCTCCTCCTACTGGGAGGAGGTGCGCAAGAGCGCCCCGCGCGCATCCGCGGTCCGCCCCGCCCCCGCGGTCGGGAAGGCGGTCCAGGAGATCCCGTGGGGGCGGATCGCCCTCGGCCTCGTCGCCCTGGCCGGGATCGCGATCGGAGTGTCCTCCTGGATCAAGCCGAAGATCCCGCTGCGGGTCGTCCCCTACATGGCAAAGACGGTCCTCGCGGAGGTCGATCCGATCGACCTGGGCGCGTTCGCCGAGCCCTGCGACGAGCCTCCGGAGACCTACCGGGAGCGGGCGCGCGCGCCCGAGGTCAGCGCGCCCACCCTGAGCTGCCTGGCCAGGGCCAAGGAGCAGGCCGTGGTGACCGAGTACCTGGCCGACGCGCCCCTCACCGATTCGAACGACGGCCTGCGCGCGCAGCGGCTCTTCCGCAACGCGATCTCGCTCATGCTCGCGCTGGGGGAGCCCGCAGTGGAGCCGCTCTGCGGCCTGCTCGGCGATCCACGGGAGCCGGTCCGGCGGGTGGCCGCGGTCGCGCTCGCGCGTCGGGCCGCCCCCGCGGCAACCGCCTGCGTCAAGAGCGCGCTCGCTCAGGGCGACGCCACCTCGCGCCTCACCGCGGTTTCCGCGCTCAGGACCCTCCTCGCCAACGGCCAGATCCGCGCGGCGGACGGCTTCACTCTCGTGCAGGACCTCCTGCGCGACCCGGACCCGGCGATCCGCAGCGCCGCCGTCCGCGCCCTCCTCATGTTCAACGCCGAGTTCGCGGCCCCCGTCGTTTCCACGGTCGCGGCCGATCCCGAGCCGGGAGTGACCCAGGCGGCGAAGGAGACGCTGGCCGAGATCGAGGCGATCCGCAAGGTCGACGCGCTGCGCAACGGGCGTTGATCTCCCTGGCCCCCCGATGGAGGAAGCACCCATGACTGGACGCCCACGGCCCCCCGCCGGACTCCTGCCCGTCCTCGCCCTGCTGCCGGCCCTTCTCGTCGGCGCCCAGGGTCCACGGGGAGCCCAGCTTCCCGGAAAGCAGTCGCGCGAAGTGACCCTCCTCCCCAACGGCTGGCGGATCTCGCCCGCGGGACGCCACTTGACGGTAGGTGACCTTCCCCTCGCGATGCTGGAGTCCGCGGACGGTCGCCACATCGTCGTCAGCAGCAACGGCTGGATGAAGCCGACCCTCACGGTGGTCGACGTCCGCAACTTCTACGTGAAGTCCAAGCTCACCGTGGACCACGCCTGGCTGGGGCTCGCCGGGAGCCCGGACGGCCGCCGCGTCTATTCCTCGGGCGGCGGCGACAACAGCGTGCGCGAGTACCGGTTCGAGGCCGCGGCCCTGGTTCCGGACCGCACGTTCGTCCTCACCCGCCCGGCCAAGGAGAGCTTCGTGGGCGGCCTCTCCCTGACCCCGGACGGCCTTCGGCTCTTCGCGGTGCACGCGCTGGGGGAGCTCCTTTCGGCCGTGGACCTGCGCAGCGGCCGGGTGGTCAAGACGGTGCCCCTGCCGGCCGAGGCCTACACCTCGGTCGTCTCCCCCGACGGCAAGACGCTCTACGTGTCGCTCTGGGGGGGCGCGCGGGTCCTGCTGTTCGACCCCGCGACCCTGGAGCACCAGGGTGAGGTCCCGGTGGGCGAGCACCCGAGCGCGATGGCCCTGTCCCCGGACGGGGCGAGGCTGTTCGTGGCCTGCGCCAACACCAACGCGGTGTGGGTGGTGGACCTCGGGACGCGCACCGCGAAGGAGCAGATCGGGATCGCCCTCTACCCCGGGGCGCCGCCGGGCAGCACCCCGAACGCGCTCCACCTCGCGGCCAGCGGCGAGACCCTGCTGGTGGCCAACGCCGACAACAACGCGGTGGCGGTGGTCGACGTGTCGCGGCCGGGACGCAGCCAGGTGCTCGGCTTCATCCCCACCGGCTGGTATCCGACGGCGGTGCAGATGAGCCGCGACGGGAAGTCCGTGTACGTCCTGAACGGGAAGGGCCTCGCCCCCATGCCCAACCCCCGCGGGCCCCAGCCGGGGGTGGCGGCGGGAGAGGGACAGTACGCGGGCGCGATGCTCCAGGGAGCGTTCTCCGTGATCCCCGTCCCCGACCGGGCCGCCCTGGCCGCCTACACCGACACCGTGTACAAGCTGACGCCCTACGCGGACGCCACCCGGCTGGCCCCCGCCCAGGGGCCCGCGCGCTCGCCGGTGCCGCGCCGGGTGGGCGATCCCTCGCCCATCAAGCACGTCTTCTACGTGATCCGGGAGAACCGCACCTACGACCAGATCCTGGGCGACCTCGAGAAGGGCAACGGCGACCCCGGTCTCTGCCTCTTCGGCGACGAGGTCACCCCCAACGCCCACGCGCTCGCCCGGGAATTCGTCCTGCTCGACAACTTCTACGCGGACGCGGAGGTCAGCTACGACGGCCACGCCTTCTCGACCGCGGCCTACGCCACCGATTTCGTGGAGAAGGTCTGGCCGATGAACTACGGGCAGCGCGGGGGCCGCTACCTGAGCGAGGGCGGCGGGGCCATGCGCAACCCGTACGGCAACGTCACCGCCCCCGCCCAGGGCTACATCTGGGACGCCTGCGCCCGCGCGGGGGTGAGCGTGCGGAGCTACGGCGAGTTCGCGGGACGCGGCGAGGAGGACGAGCACGAGGTCGGGGAGGGCGTCGTGCGGGCCCTCGTCCCCGGGCTCGAAGGCAAGATCCACCCCAGCTACCCGCCCTACAACCTGCGCGTACCGGACAACCGGCGCGTGGACGTCTGGCTCGAGGAGTTCCGGGAGTTCGAGAAGAACGGCCAGCTGCCCCGCCTGTCCATCATCCGCCTCGGCAACGACCACACCGCCGGCACCCGTCCCGGCTCCCCCACCCCGCGCGCGATGATCGCCGAGAACGACCTCGCCCTCGGCCGGGTGGTCGAGGCCATCTCGAAGAGCCGCTACTGGAAGGAGTCGGCGGTGTTCGTGCTGGAGGACGACGCCCAGAACGGCCCCGACCACGTGGACTCGCACCGCTCGGTGGCCCTCGTGATCAGCCCCTTCGCGCGCCGGGGCGCCGTGGACAGCACGCTCTACACGACCTCGGGCGTGCTGCGGACGATCGAGCTGCTCCTGGGCCTTCCCCCGATGAGCCAGTACGACGCCGCGGCGACGCCCATGTACGGGGCCTTCCAGGCCGAGCCGGTCCTCACCCCCTACGCGCGACGCGAGGCCCGCGTCCCCCTCGAGGAGAAGAACGACACCCTGGCCTGGGGCGCGGCCGCGTCCGTGGCCATGAACCTCGAGGAAGCGGACCTCGCTCCGGAGGGGGAGCTGAACGAGATCCTGTGGAAGTCCGTGCGGGGTGCCCACTCCCCCATGCCACCCCCGGTTCGCGCGGCGTTCGTCCGGCCGCGCTAGGCGGTGGTCGGGATCTTATCGCGCGCCGTAGACGATCGCGCGCTGTATCTCGATCTGGCGGCCGCTCGACCGTGAGCCAGGGTCGCCGCGCACCACGATCCGCACCGTGTGCCTCCCGGGGGCGAGGCCGGTGACGTGCCAATAGTCGTTGTCGTGGGTGCGCTCGGGGATCCAGGCGTCGATCTCGCCGGCCCGGGCGCCATCCAGGTACACGTCGGCCCGGCCGCCCTCCTGGGAGCAGCGCCCGACGATCGCCACTCCTGTACCCTCGAAGGTGAGGGTGGCCTCGTCACCTGGGCCGGCCGCCTGCTCGACCTTCCCCGACGACCCGCTGCCCTTCGGGGTCTCGACGACCCAGCCGCCCTTCCAGGTCCAATCGGGCTCTTCGACCTCCGCCCGCTTCCGGGGCACCCCCGCGTCCCACTGCTCGAGGGGCGGGGCCTTCGAGGCTTGCGCCGGCACTTCGACCTCGGTGGCCGTGACTCGGCCGCCTGCCCCCTCGACCACCTGCAGGGCCCGCTTCAGGGTGGACCGCACGATCTCGTTGAACGAATAGCTCGTGAACTCGAACTTGGTGTCCGCCAGCTTCGGGATCCCCGACTTCCAGACGTCGGGGATGCGGTCGTAGCCGAGGATCACCCCCAGGACCCCGGCCGCGCTCGAGGGGTTGCAGTCGGAGTCCTGGCCGGAGCGGGTCGAGACCTCGAGCGTCTTCGCGAAGTCGCCCTTGCCGTAGAGGAGGCCCAGGGCAACGTAGGCACCGTTGAGTCGGGCGTCGATGTTGAAGGCCGTGCGCGCGCCGTCGGGGCAGGCGTCGTCCTTGTCCCAGCGCTCCTCGAGGAGCTGCCAGGTCTTCCTCCAGTCGTCGGGGTGCTGGGCGGACCAGGCGAGAACGTCCCGGATGATCCGCCCGTAGCCGCTGTCCGGGGGAATCGAGAGCAGGCCCTGCTCGACCACCTTCCGGGGGTCGCTCTCGAAGAAGGCCGCGGCGTACATCCCCCCGAAGAACATCCCTCCGTAGAGGCCGTCCCCGTAGTTCATCACCCGGCCCACGCGGTCCGCGTAGCGGTTCGCCTCCTGGGGGAGTCCGGGGGTCATGAGACCGATGAAATCGGACTCGATCTGGAAATCGATGTCGTTCGCGTGCACGTTGTAGTCGGGGTGGCCGGACCAGGGGGCCTTGATCCCCCGGTTCAGGTTGCGTCGCGCTCCCGCGTTGGCGTGCCACAGGCTGTACTTCGAGTCCTTGAACATCTCGCCGTATTGCTCGGTGGTCGCCCCCAGGCCGAGCCGGTCCATGACTTCCGCGAACGTCATCTCCACGTAGAGGTCGTCCTGGTGGATCGCGTTCACGACCCTCTCGGGCGACCACGCGATCTCGCCCTCGATGATCCGGCCGTTGGACTTGAACTCGGTGGGGGCACCGTAGCTGACCCCGATCATCTGGCCGGCCCATCCCCCCCGGATCTTGTCCAGGAGCGCGGCCTGGCTGATGCGGCGCAGGCCCACCGGCTGTGCCCCCGCATGCGCGGCGAGGAACTCCACCACGATCAGGCTAGTCGCGACCGACGCTCGTCCGGTCATTCATCGACCCCCCACCTTGCGACCCGTGCGTGACTCCACTTCCGACCGGGTCGGCATGCTCGGCTGCGCGCCCGGACGGGTCACCGAGACGGCGGCGGCGGCATTCGCGAACGCTCCGGCGGCATCCTCGGTCGCGCCCTCGGCGAGCGCGGTGGCGAAGCCGGCGTTCCACACGTCCCCCGCCCCGGTCGTGTCCACGGCCTGGACCGCCACCCCTGGCCAGCGGCTCGTCCGCTCCTCGCTGACGAGGAGGGCCCCCAGCGGGCCAAGCTTGGCGACCACGCGGCGCGCTCCCCGCGCGAGCAGGCGACGCGCGAGCCCCGCCGCCTCGTCCGGCCCCATGGCCTGCGGCCGCTCGCCGCAGAGGGTCAAGAGCTCCGACTCGTTGGGGGTCACGTAGTCGGCGAGGGCGAGCAGGCCGAGGGCCTCGGGCCGTGCGGGGGCGGGGTCGAGGATCACGGCCACGCCGGCCGCGCGGGCCACCCGGGCCGCCGCCTCGACCGCAGGGAAGGGGACCTCGAGCTGGAGCAGGAGGAACGCCGCTCCCTGGATCAGGCCGCGGCTGCGCTCCACGTCCGCGGGCGAGACGCGCCCGTTGGCCCCGGCCACGATCACGATCTGGTTCTGGCCCGAGGCGTCGATCGTGATGAGGGCGGTCCCGGTCGGCGCGGCCTCGTCGGCCAGCACCCCCGCTGTGTCCACCCCGGCCGCGTCCAGGCTTGCTCTCAGCAGAGCGCCGTTCCCGTCCGCTCCCACCCGGCCGACCATGTGCACCGGCGCTCCCAGCCTCCCCACCGCGCAGGCCTGGTTCGCCCCCTTGCCCCCCGCGAAGACGGCCAGGTCCGTCGCCGTCACGGTCTCGCCCCGCGAGGGGAACCGCGGAACGCGGACCACCAGGTCCGCGTTCAGGCTGCCCAGCACGACGATCGAGCGTGTCATTCATCGACCCCCCAACCTTACGATTTCCGTCGTACGGCGTCCGCGACCGCGGCGGCCACGATCACCGCCCCGGTCACCAGGCGCTTGGTCGGCTCCTGGGCACCGGCCTGGGCCAGGCCGCTCGCGAGCACGGCGATGACGAGCACGCCCAGGAACGACCCCACCACCGACCCGCGGCCGCCCATCAGGCTCGTGCCGCCCACCACCACCGCCGCGATGGCCTGCAGCTCGAAGCCGATCCCGGCGTTTGGGTCGGCCGCTCCCAGGCGGGCGGTGTTCACGATCCCCGCGAGCCCGGCGAGAGCGCCCGCCAGCATGAAGACCGCCACCTTCACCGGCCGCGGGTCGATCCCGGCCAGGCGGACCGCTTCCTCGTTCGTGCCGATGGCGGCCGCGTAACGCCCGAAGACGGTCCGGGACAGCACGAACTGGCCCAGGGCCACGAGGCCGACCGCGGCCAGGAAGGGAGGGGCAAGACCGAGGACCGCGCCTTCGGCCAGGGTCTCGACCCGCGCCCCCACGTACTGCGTCTGCGAGCCGGTGATCAGGTAGGTGGCCCCCCGCGCGACCTCCAGCATCCCCAGGGTCACGATGAACGAGGGGATCGCGAAGCGCACGGTCAGGAGGCCGTTCAGGGCGCCGCACAGCAGGCCCGTCAGCACGGCCAGCAGCCCGCCCAGCAGGACGCCCGCTCCCAGGCGCAACATCGCGAGGCCGAGGACCGCGCTCGCGAGGCCCAGCACGGATCCCACCGAGAGGTCGATGCCGGCGACCACGAGGACGAAGGTCAGGCCCACCGCAACGATGACGCCTTCGGGCACCTGGTTCGCGATCGTGCGGAACGTGGCGAGGCTGAAGAAGCGCTCGGTGGCCAGGGAGAAGGCGGCCACCAGCCCGACGAGAACGCCGAGCAGGGCCAGCATCTCGCCGCGGCCGCTCATGCCGGCCTCGACCGTACCTGACCGGAGACCGCGGCCGCCATCAACGCGTTCGCGCTCCCCTCCCCGCGCCGGAACAGGGCCGCCACCCTGCCGGCCGACAGGACGAGGATGCGGTCGGCGATCGCGAAGAGCTCGTCCAGCTCGGACGAGGCGACCACGATCGCCTTGCCCCGGTCCGCCAGGCCGCGCAGCAGCGCGTGGGCCTCGGCCCGGGCCGCCACGTCGATGCCGCGCGTCGGCTCGTCGACCAGCAGCACCTCCGCGTCCCGGCAGAGGCAACGGGCGAGCAGGACCTTCTGCTGGTTGCCGCCCGAGAGCTGGCCCGCCGGCTGGTCGGAAGAGCGGGCCGTCACCCCCACCGCGGCGATCGGGGGCCCGGCCAGCGCTTCCTCCCGCACCCGCCGGAGCCGCCCCAGCGCGTCGGCGGCATCTCGGAGACGGCTCAGGGTCACGTTGGCCCGGACCGAGAACGGGAGCAGCAGGCCCTGGGTCTTGCGGTCTTCGGGAACGAGGGCCAGGCCGAGGCGCACCGCGTCGCGCGGCGAGCGGATGGCCACCCGGGACGGGCCCAGGAAAACGGAGCCGGCCGTGCTCGGGTCCGCGCCGTAGATTGCCCGCAGCAGCTCGGTCCGGCCCGCCCCCATGAGGCCGGCCAGGCCCAGCACCTCGCCCCGGCGGACTTCGAAGCTCACGTCGCGGAAGCCCCGACCCGTGAGCCCCTCGACCCGCAGGGCCACCTCGCCCGGCTCACGGAGCCGCGGCTCGGTTACGTCCCTGACCGCTCGGCCGACCATCAGCCGGACCACCTCGTCACGGGAGACCTCCCGGGCCGGACGCGTGGCCACGAGACGGCCATCCCGGAGGACGCTGATCCGGTCGGCCACGCGCTCGACCTCGGCCAGGCGGTGCGAGATGAAGAAGACGCCGGTTCCGGCGCGCCGCAGCGCCTCGACCTGCGTGAAGAGCGCTTCGGCCTCCGTGGGGGTGAGGGCGGCCGTGGGCTCGTCGAGGATCAGCAGGTCGCAGCGCCGGGTCAGGGCCGCGGCAATCTCGACGAGCTGCTGCCCACCCGGGCCCAGGGTGGCCACGAGGCGCTGGGGGTCGAGATCGGCCAGGCCGACCCGGGCGAGAATGGCCCGAGCCTCCACGACGAGCCGGGGGCGGTCGATCACGCCAAAGCGCCGGGTGGGCAGGCGGTCGAGGAACAGGCTCTCGGCCACGGTCAGCGTGCCCACCAGGTTGAGCTCCTGCATGACGAAGGCCACGCCCGCGGCCCGCCCGGCGGCCCGGTCCCGGGGAGAGTAGGGTGCGCCCCGGAGGCGCATGCTCCCCGCGTCGGGCCCCGCCGCCCCGGCCACGATCCGGGCGAACGTGCTCTTGCCCGCGCCGTTCTCCCCCACGACCGCGTGCACCTCGCCTGGCTGGAGGTCGAGGCTGAGATCCGCCAGCACCGGCTCCGCGTACGTCTTCCCGAGGCCGATCGCCTGGAAGAGCGGCCCCGACACGGGCTACTCCAGCTTCTCGGCGGTGACCAGGTCCACCGGCGTCTCGCGGTCCGTGGGCCGGCCGCCCGTCTTCAGCATCTCCAGGGCGTACTCGATCCCGTAGACGGCCAGCCGGTCTGCGTGCTGGTCGGCCGTGGCCAGGATGCGTCCGTCCTTCACCAGCGCGCGTACGGCGCTGATGTTGTCGAAGCCCGCCACCAGCACGTCGCTCCGGCCCGCCGCCTTCCGGGCCGCCACCGCCCCGAGGGCCATGCTGTCGTTGGCGCACAGGAAGGCCTTCAGGTCGGGGATCTCGGTCAGGAGCGCCGCCGCCACCTGGTTGGCCTTGCCGGTCTCCCATCCCGCGGACTGCGAGGCCGCCACCACGATCCCCCCCGCCCCCAGGGCCTCCTCGAAGCCCCGCTTGCGCTCGACGCCGTTGAAGGCGTTCGGGAGCCCCTCCAGGATCGCGACCTTGTCGCCCTTCTTGAGCCGCCGCGCCATGCATTCTCCGACACCGCGCGCGCCCTTGCGGTTGTCCGGGCCCACGAACGGGACCTGCGCCTTCCTCTCCGCCAGCACGCCCGCATCGAGCTTGTTGTCGATGTTGACTACGATGATCCCGGCCTCCTGGGCCTTCTTGCAGGCGGAGACCAGGGCCTTGCTGTCGGCGGGAGCGATCACGATCGCGCTCATTCCCTGCGCGATCATCTGCTCGACCAGGCGCACCTGCCCCGCCACGTCCTGCTCGTCCTTGATGCCGGTGGCGAGCAGCTCGTAGTCCGCGGGGTGGGCCTGCTGGTGCGCCCTGGCCCCGTCCTCCATGGTCTTGAAGAACTCGTTGGCGAGCGACTTCATGACGAGGGCGACATGGGGCCTCTCGGGGGCACGAGCGGTCCCGCAAGCCAGGAGGAGGAGCCCGAGGGGGAGGGGAATGCTCCTACTCGCCGGGCCCCGCGCATTCATGGGCCCCACCCTATCACGATGGAACCGCGGATTCCGCGGGCCTATACTCGGATCGACCGCAGGAGACGCGGTCCTCCATGCGTGGTTTCCGGTCCCTGGCACCATCCTTCGCCGGCGCCGTGCTCACCGCGGCGGTCTGGGCCTTCCTCGGCGCGTCGGCCGCGGCCCAGCCCGTGCAGGCCCCCCCGCCCGTGAAGGCTCCGCAGCGGGAGCGGACGGGCGTCAGCGCCACGAACGCCGACATCAGCAAGTACGAGGCCCTCTACGGGACTCCCGAGGAGATCCCCCTCGAGGAAGTGATCCGGATGCTCCAGCGGGGGGAGCGCTTTGCTCACTCGGTCCGGACCTGCGGGCGCTTCGAGGACCCCGGCTCCGGCGCCGCTCCTAGATCGCGGCCCACCTACGCGCTCTGCGAGGGCCCGCGATGCCTGAGCCCCATCCGCCCCGCGGAGGAGATCGCCCACCCGTTCGAGGTGGAGTCGGAGAGCTTCCGCGCGCGCGAGCTGGAGATCGTGGGCGCGTTCGAGAACGCGGAGTTCCTCTTCTGGGCCTACACCCTCGCCACCTCGAGCGACCCGCAGCCGCGAGGGCCCGGAGGAGGCCTCACCCTGGAGGCCCTCGTCGGCCAGAAGGCGCCGTTCGGGAACCGGGACGTCACCGTGCGCGGCCAGTTCCGCGGCCGCAACCTCTTCGGCGACCTGCCCGCGGGGAGCGGGGCCACCCCCGCCGACTGGGTGATCAGCGACGGGCCCTTCTACGTCTGGGTCACGGGCAAGCCCCCCAAGGGCTCGGGCTTTTCCCTGGACCCCGGGAGCCGCGCGGATTGCGCCTTCTGGCTCGTGGTCGAGGGCCGCCCGGAGAAGCAGGGCGAGGTGGTCGTCCTCCGGGCGCGTCGCATCCAGTTCCTGGGCCGCTCCCCCGGCCGGCCAAGCGGTCCGCAATGAGGTCGGCCCTCCTCGCCCTCGCGGCCGTCGGCGCCACCACCCAGGACCCGCTGCCCCACGCCGAGGGCTATTCGATCCAGTCCGACGGCTCGAACCGCTACGAGGCGATGTATGGAAAGCCCGAGTTCTATTCCCTCGACCTCCTGGTCGGGCTGCTCCCGAGCGAGCGGAACGCTCCCGCGAATCAGTCGATCCGGACGGTCGGCATCCTCTACGTCATCGAGAAACCCGGGGCTCCGCCCTCGTGCAGCCTCTGCAAGGAGGAGCGTCATTGCCTGAGCCTGGACAACCCGGCGCCGGAGATTCGCGACGCGCTCTTCCAGGAGGCCGCCTTCCGGCGGGGCGATGAGGCCGAGGTGGTCGGCGCTTTCGCCAACCCCGAGGGGGACCGACCGGTCCCTCCCCGGAGTGGTCCCGTCGCCACCAAGGGTGCTCCCGCCGCAAGCGGCCCCGGAGTTGCCGTGCCCACCGCGGGAGGCTTCTTCTTCTGGTCCTTCCACTCCGGCCCGCCGCGCGAGAAGACGGCCGACGCCCGCTGGGTGTCGCTGGAGAGCCTAGTGCGGCAGCCGGACCGGTACCGGAAAAGGACGATCGCGGTGAGGGGCCTCTTCCGCGGCCGGAACCTCTTCGGGGACCTGCCGGCGGACAGCCAGAAGGGCCGGTCCGATTGGGTGCTCCGGGACGGTCCGTTCTTCATCTGGGTCACGGGAAAGGCCCCGAGGGGCAAGGGCTTCGCCCTCGACCTGGCCCGCCAGAGCGACTCGGCCTACCGCCTCGAAGTGGAGGGCCAGACCGAGGTCCGAGGCGGCCTCGTCTACCTTCGGGCGCGTGAGGTGCGGCTCCTCGGACACGCCAACGACTCAGCCCACTGAGCCGGCCCTGGTTGGGGCAACCGCTGATTCAGGGCAGGATCTTGAAACGGCGGCGTCCCTCCGGCCGATAAACCTCGAAGTCCGATCGGTCCGTCGTGAACACCGTGAAGAGCCGCTCGCGTTCGGCGGCGCGCACGAGGGCCGCATCGGCCAGGTCCATCGGAAGGTCGCGGTACTTGCGCATCAGCTCGCGCATGCGCGGGCAATCCGATTCGCCGAGGGGCAGGATGCGAATCGCTCCGCCGACGAGCTTCTGCCACAGCACGTCCTGCGCATCGGGCCAGGGGGCGAGCAAGTACATCGCTTCCGCGAGAGCCGGCCAGACCGTCGCCAGCGGCTGGCGGATCCCGGTCAGGGTCCGGACGCAGCGGTCGTGATGCTGGTCGCGCGCACTCAGCAGGGCCACCATCGGCCCCGCATCCACCAGGATCACCGCCGACCCTTCCGTCGGGACACCAGGAGGCGTCGGAACCGCCTTCCCGTGCGTACCGAGAGATCGGCCGGAGCCTCCTTGATCATCGCGATCCCGTCCTTCCAGGCTTCGTAGGGGCGGTCCTCGAGGCGCGCCTTCTCCGTGAGAGCGCCGATCGCCTCGCGGATCACCGCCGACTGCGTGCTGCCACGGACACGCGCGAGGCGGGCGATCTTGCGCTGCGTATCGTCGTCCAAGCGTAGGCTGACGAGCTTGGGCATTCCTGTAAGACGATTCTGTCATACAGGGGAGCCATCGTCAAGGGCGGGGCTCAGCTCGCGGTCACCGTGTAGGTCTTGCACTGGAACGGGTGCGCGGGCTCGCGGTCGGGGCCGAGGTCGGTCACGCAGATCCGCGGCCGGTAGGTCCCGGCCGCGTAGGTGAAGTCGCGCCGGCAGGCCCCGCCGGTCGTACCGTCGACCTCGTTGTTCCCGTCGCCCTGGAAGTCCATCGTCCAGCGCAGCACGTCGTGGTCCACGTCGGAGGAGCCGCACATGTTGAAGCGAATGGCGAGGGGGGCGGTGCCTACGATCTGGTCTCCCGGTCCGGCCCGCGGGATGGTGTCGAAGACTGCCCGGGGCGGCGTGTTCCCGATGGAGACGGGCACGATGGGAAGCGGGCTCACGCTTACGGTCGTCGAGCAACGCGCGCTCTGGTGGGCCGTGCTGACCGTGAACGCGACCGTGTAGGCGCCCGCGGCCACGAACGTGTGGGGCCGATCGGGGTCGGCGCCGGCGGTGCCGTCGCCGTAGCTGACCGCGACGGTGAACGGCCCTTCCGCCCCGGCGACGCTCAGGTTGAAGCTCACGAGCAGGGGCGCGACGCCTTGGGCCGGGTTGGCGGCACAGGTGGCCTCGAGCTTCGGGGCGACCAGGGTGTCGCTTCGACAGCCGCCCAGGAGGGCGGCCAGGGCCGCCCCCGCTGCGATCCGTACGCCCGGTCCCTTGCCCATCCCGCTGGCCTCGATCCATGATACCGCCCCTTGACGGGGCCACACGGGGCGGCTATCGTCCCTCGGTCATCTCATTCACGAGGGTAAGAACGTGAACCTGCGTCGATTCCCCATCCTTCCGATCCTCGCGATCGCCACCCTGCTCCCGGCGGCCGCGGCCGCCCAGGAGAAGCCCACGGAAGCCACCCTGGAGCTCTACAAGACGAAGTGCCTCGCCTGCCACCTCGCCGACGGCAACTCGCCGGTCCCCGACATGAACTTCGTCAACGGCAACTGGAAGCACGGCACGAAGGTCGCGGACATGGTGAAGGTCATCACCGAGGGCGTCCCGGGCACGGCCATGATCTCCTTCAAGGAGCAGCTCTCCCCGGAGGAGATCGACGCCCTGGCGCGCTACGTCCGCTCCTTCGACAAGAAGCTCAAGCCCGAGAAGCCCCCCAAGGGCGGCAAGTAGCCATGCCGGAGGTCAACGTCGCCCTCATCGGCTACGCCTTCATGGGGCGGGCCCACAGCAACGCCTACCGCCAGGTGAGCCGGTTCTTCTCGCCGAAGCTGACCCCGCGCCTCAAGGTGGTCTGCGGGCGCGACCGCAAGAAGGTGGCGCGGGCGGCCGCCCAGCTCGGCTGGGAGGAGTGGGCCACCGACTGGCGCGAGGTGGTGGCGCGCGAGGACGTCCAGGTCGTGGACGTCGTCACCCCCGGGGACAGCCACGCCGAGATCGCGATCGCCGCCGCCAAGGCGGGCAAGGCCGTCCTGTGCGAGAAGCCCCTGGCCAACACGGTGAAGGAGGCCAAGGCCATGGTGGCCGCCGTGCAGAAGGCCGGGGTGGCCAACATGGTCTGCCACAACTACCGCCGGGCCCCCGCGGTGGTGCTGGCCCGCCAGCTCGTCGCCTCCGGCAAGCTCGGCCGCATCTACCACTATCGCGGGACCTACCTGCAGGACTGGATCGTGGATCCGGAGCTCCCCCTGCTCTGGCGCTTCCAGAAGGACAAGGCGGGCTCGGGGGCGCTCGGCGACATCCTCTCCCACTCCCTCGACCTGGGCCGCTACGTGCTGGGCGCCGAGGTCACCGAGGTGGCGGCGGCCCTCGAGACCTACATCAAGCACCGGCCCCTCCTCGACGACCCGAAGAAGAAGGGCCGGGTGACGGTGGACGATGCCGCAATCTGCCTCGTGCGCTTCGCCAACGGCGCCCTGGGCTCGATCGAGGGAACGCGCCTCGCCCCCGGGAGGAAGAACTTCAACCGGTTCGAGGTGAACGGGAGCAAGGGCAGCGTGGCCTTCAACCTCGAGCGGATGAACGAGCTCGAGTACTACTCCTCCGAAGACGAGGGCAGCGTCCAGGGCTTCCGCCAGATCCTGGCCACGGACCCCGCCCACCACCCGTACATCAAGGGCTGGTGGCCTCCCGGGCACATCATCGGCTACGAGCACACGTTCGTGCACACGGTCTACGACTTCCTGGAGGCGGTGGCCTCGGGCAAGCGCGTGCGCCCGGACTTCGAGGACGGCCTGCGCAACCAGGCGGTGCTGGAGGCGATCGAGCGCGCCGCCCACACGCGGCGCTGGGTCAAGGTCCAGTAGCTCGGGCGGGGCATGGAGCTTCCCGGGCAGGACCTGGTGGACGCGGGCCTGCGGGACCTGGCGGCGGGCCTCGAGTCCATTCCTGGCCTGCTCGTCGCCAGCTTCTCGCAGCGGCTCCGGGAGCTGGGCTATCCAGTCCCCGAGCGTCGCATTCCCGATCCCGAGATCCGGCTCTACCGGCTGATCGAACGGGAGCAGGGGAACCCGCACGTCTACTACAACGGGCTCATCGCGAGGATGGTCAGCTTCGCGCAGGCGGCCGAGTGCGCGCGGTAGCGGATGCCGACCGCCTGCGGCTCTTCATGCGCGCGTTGGGGGCAGAGACGGAGGCCGAGGGCGCGGTCTTCTTCACCGGTGGCGCGACCGCGGTCCTGATCGGCTGGCGGCCCACCACCATCGACGCCGACATCCTCGTCGTCCCCGATCGGGATCCCGTCTTGCGCCTGCTCCCCCGCCTGAAGGAAGCCCTCGACCTGAACGTCGAGCTGGCCTCGCCGGCCCAGTTCCTGCCGGAGCTGCCCGGTTGGCGCGAGCGCAGCCGGTTCATCGAGCGGGAAGGCCGGGTCGACTTCTTCCACTACGACTTCTACGCCCAGGCGCTTTCCAAGATCCTGCGCGGGCAGGATCGGGACCGGGCCGACGTCCAGGCCATGATCGAGCGCGGTCTCGTCGAAGGGGCGGCCCTCCTTCGCCATTTCGACGCGATCGAGGACCGGCTGTTCCGCTTCCCCAACATCGACCCACCCCACTTTCGGGCGGCGGTCGAGAAGATCGCGCGGGGCGGGCCCGAAGCCCCGCCCC
>WNFT01000899.1_pt1 | contig 31715 bp, 41 predicted proteins | sample 5400191 | NCBI WGS metagenome assembly WNFT01 (sample SAMN13153359, study PRJNA577476) | soil metagenome | isolation source: 80 cm saprolite under Madrone tree | place: USA:California | collected 2016-06-14 | reverse complement strand
TTGCCGGACAGATGGAGCACATTTACTTCCCGGTCACACTCGATGAGCTCGATGCCAGCATCCTTTTTCATGACCTCGTCGAGGGTAGTTTCGAGATCGATGACATCCGCATCACCACGCGCTACCTGAACCATCCGGCCCTCACCCTCGGCTATCGGCTGGAGATGGGCAGCGCCTGCGTGGTCTATGCTTGTGACCACGAACCTCACTCGCGACTTCCCGGCCAGAAGGCGCAGATGCATGAACTTGACCAGCGTCACAGCGAATTTCTCGCGAGTGCGGATCTGGTGATTCATGACGCCCAATTCACGGATAAAGAATATGCCAACCACAAGGGCTGGGGCCACAGTCCGGTGGAATACGTTTCCGAGATCGGCCAGCTGGCTGGCGTCAAACGGATGGCTCTCTCGCATCACGATCCCGGACGAACCGATGATGGACTCGACCAAATCGTCGAATCCATTCGGAGCGATCTGAAGGAGAAGGAATCTCCCATGCACGTCTTCGCAGCCGCCGATGGCCAGGTGATCGAACTGGACGTCTCCAGCGCCACGACACCGAAAATTTCGCGCGGCAAATTCTCCGCCATGCCCGCCACCGCTCCAGCGGTGAAAGATTCGTCGGTGCTCATGGGCGTTTCCGATGCGGGATTGGCGCTTGTGCTGATGGAGGCGGCGCGTGTCGAAGGCGTGCGAACCGCTCATGCCTTGGATGCAGCCTCCACCGTGCGGATGGCGAAGTCTGCTCGACCGGGGCTGATTCTTTTGGAGGACAAACCGGCAGGAATTGATGGTTTGAGTGTCTGCCGGCGCTTGCGTTCGGAGCAAGACCTGCATCTGAGGGAGACGCCCATCGTCATGGTGGCGGGTCGCGAAAGAACCAGCGAAGGAATGGCTGCCGGGGTCACGCAATGGTTGATCACCCCATTTTCCGTCCAATACGCGAGAGCACAAATACAGGCGTGGCTTTGGCGTTCCGCATGCCGGTGGATCCGCGCCGCTCTGCCGGCCGACGAGGAGAAGCGCCTGACCGCGCTGCGTGAATTGTCCATCCTCGACACTCAATCCGAAGAGCGGTTCGACCGCATCACCCGCGTCGCCGCCGCTGTCGGCGATGTGCCCATCGTCCTGGTCTCACTGGTGGATCACGACCGGCAGTGGTTCAAATCCTGCCATGGTCTAGGCGTGACAGAAACCTCGCGCGAACTCTCCTTCTGCGCCCACGTCGTCTTGAGTCGTGCGCCCTTGATCGTGCCTGACACGCTTCTGGACGACCGGTTTGCCGACAACCCGCTGGTCACCGGCGAACCGCGAGTCCGCTTCTATGCCGGGTTTCCTATTTTTTACACCAATGGCAGTTGCCTTGGCACGCTGTGCCTGATCGACACCCGTCCACGTCAATTTCCCGCCGCGACCCTTCAACGGTTTGAGGATCTCGCCGGCCTTGTTCAACAGGAGCTGAACTCCAGCCCGCAAAAGACCGCGGCTTGAATCCGCTGCTAATCTTCCTGATTTTGATGTGATTGCGGCAGAGATTGTGGACGTTTAGAAACTGCTTTTGACCATGTCCGAATCAATTACCACGACCTCTCCAGCATTGACCGTTCTTTGGGGCGCAACCAGCCGATCAATTTCTCCCGAAAGCTCACCCGTTCGGGTCGCCCATGATCACTCGCACCGCCCGGTGCTTGCGCCAGCTGCCCTAGCTGCGTTGCCGTCTACCCCCGCGATTCCCGATCGCGACGTGTTCTATGTCGCTCGCGTCCCCGCGGCTCCGTTCACTCATTGCTTCCCTCGCAGTCCGGCAGCTGCCGGATCGCCCATGCCATTCACTCTGTTCATCGCCGTAACCCGTAACGCAGCCGGAGGCGAGGCCGAGCCGATCTGACGTTTTAGCCGGCGATGGCGTTCAATTCCTTGATTGCCTCATGAGGCAATTGAAGGACAGCGCCAGCAACATTCTCTCTCAGGTGTTCCACTGATGATGTCCCGGGAATGAGCAGAATGTTAGGCGAACGTTGAAGCAGCGGCATGCGGGCTGTGGCGGGCGGCCTTGCGCGCAAAGGAGCGCGCTCCCGGTTTTGGCGGTCGCCGCAACGACCCGCCTCTACAGCCGTTCACCTCATGCATCGTAAGCGGCTTACGATGGATGCGTGGGATCGACAGCATTTTTGCCAATTCTTCAAAGTAGGTATTGTCGACTGAAAATGGCTCGTCAGAGAAGCGAAACCAATTCGAACACGAGCCTCACTCATCGATTCCTCGACGAGGCCGGCGACACAACGTTCTATGGGAAAGGCCGCGCTTCAATCGTCGGGAAGCCGGGCGTTTCGCTAAGCTTCGCGATCGGCATGGTGAAATTTAACGCTGACTTGAATGGAATTCGCAAAGCAGTGCGAGCATTACAGGACGAAGTAACAGCCGATAAATATCTTCTCGGTATCGCGAGCGTAGCAAAAAAGGCAGCAGCAGGTGGATTTTATTTCCACGCGACAGACGATCCGCCCGAGGTTCGTGAGCGATTCTTCAAATTCATCGAGAATTTAAACTGCACGTGTGAAGTGATGGTCGCGCGGAAACTCCCATCGATGTTTGCGCTGAAACATCACCATCAGGAGGCAGAATTCTATGCTGATGTCCTATCACATCTGCTGAAGAATAAGCTCAAACTGGAGCAGAAAGTTGTGTTGAACATTGCGGAGCGGGGGGGCGAGTACACGAAACGCAAATCTTCAACTTGCGTTGCTAAAAGCAGTCGAGCGCTTCGAGAAAACGAGGAGCGTCGACGAGATTTCCTCTTTAGTTGTTTTCAACGTCCAGAATCATCGAACGGAGCCGCTGTTGAATATCGCGGATTACCTCTGCTGGTCTGTGCAGCGCATCTTCGAGAGAGGCGAAACACGCTACTACGATTTTATGGGCGACAAGATCAGGCTCGTTGTCGATCTTTATGACTCCGCGAAGTACGAAGGCAGCCTCAATTATTATCGAGGGAAACGCCGACTGACGGCTGAGAATAAATTAAGCCCACCGTCGCCCTAAGAGGGATACCCCTCAACGACATGAAGTCGACTTTCAGGCGGGGCAGGCTTGCGGACACAATGTGCCATAATGTGGCGCGATGCAATAAAGTATTACGAAGTATTATTTTTTCATACTCTTTCATACCGGTTTCGCCACGGAAAGAAGAGCAGCGTCACTATCATAAATGCATAGCAACTCCGAAAGTCTTGACTCATTCGCTCCCGCTCATTTGAAACTCGTTCGCTTCCTAGCTCGCTCGCCACTACCCATCGCGGCTTTGCCTTCTATTTCGCTTTTCCCAAAAGCTCCATTCGTCCTGTCGGTTTGCCCGTGATCACTCGCACTGCCCCGTGCTTGCGCCAGCTACCCTAGCTGCGTTGCCGTCTACCCCCGCGATTCCCGATCGCATGTGTTCTATGTCGCCCGCGCGTCCCCGCGGCTCCGTTCACTCACTGCTTCCCTTCGCAGTCCGGCAGCTGCCGGATCGCTCATGCCGTTAGCTCCATTGAAACTCGCTCGCTGCCCACGCTCACTCGCTCCTCCCCTTGTCGCTTTACCTTCTATGTCGCTGATCCCATCAGCTCCATTGTATCTCGGCTGCTCCCGCCGCGCTCGACCGCTACCTCGCGGCTTTACCGGCCATGTCGCTCATCCCTTTAGCTCCATTCGACGAGGCGGGTGCAAGAAACGGTCCAATCTTGGCAAGATGTTGCGCGCGCGAGCACGTTAAGAGACCGATCTTCCTAGCACTATGAAAGAACTAACTAACATAATCGTCCAGAAAACTGGAATCAGTCAGGAAAACGCGCAGAAGGCTGTGCAAGTGATGCTTGGTTTCTTGAAAACCAAATTGCCGGCTCCACTCGCGGGGCAGTTGGATTCATTCCTTAGTGCGAATCCGGTAGCGGTCGGCGCCAAAGCCTAAGTTAAATCGGGGAAATATCGGACCCGATCCACAGAACGTGGGTCGGGTCGGGTAAGGGCCGCGAATTGAGGGGCGACGTCAGATCATGATCTCGAAAATTATTAGCCACGCAGCATGTCTGAGAGAACTCGCTTCCAATCCCAAATCCTTCTCCAATTGTCCAGACTTGCATGGTGGTGTTCCGGACTTGCCAGGAGTTACTCGTCCAAAAGGAAAGGCTTGCATCGCTCGGTTAGGCTTCGGTCGAATACGTGCACGTCAACAACCCGATTCCGAAAGTTTCGGGGAACCGAATCTCGCGCTTTAGGGCAGGATTCGCGCTTTGAATCCAGCTTTGCGAACAGCGACCCTAGACTTTTGAGCAAGAAATTTTTCTCACCCCTCTTGTATAACGGAGCCCGCCTTTGCGCAGAGCGGGTATGCCCACCCAGGGGGGTGTCGTTGATTTCACTGCAACCGTCAACCCCGTACTCAAACCGACGTCGGACCCTAAGCCTATGGAGCAGATAAAACCTAACTACTTCGGAGGCGCGAATTTCGAAGCCCGCACAGTTAAGGACATCATCGAGCCTGCGAAGAGCATTTCTAATAAGGTTTCTGTAAGGGCGGCTTTAGACCAAATGCAGGCGCAGGCAACCGATTCGTCACCTGTAGTCGATCAATGCGGCGAATTATTGGGTATCCTGTCGAAGAACAAAATGAACCGGAACGTGGGTGGTTTCGGACACGACCCCAAGACAGAACCGGTAGAAGCACACATCGAAAAAAACAATGCCTATTGCTTCGAAGACCAGACGATTGCGGAGGCGGAGCAAATGATGCTCAACGCAAAGCTCGGCGAAGCTTTTGTAGTAACCCGCGAAAAATTGCTGGTAGGAACGATAAATATTGAAGCAATTGCACAGGAGGGGAAGAAATTGGGGTCGCGTCTCAACTCCGAAAGTCTTCGCGAGCAGAGCATTTGGTACATCGCTTCGCGAACGTTGAAGCGTTGAATCGTTAAAGCGTTACATCGGCGAAGCCGCAGATGACGACTTCGAAGCAGCTCTTCAACAGTTCGCCGCCGTAACGCGGGTGAAGGAGCGGCCGGGCTTTCCAATCGCGAGCGATCTCCGTAAGACAGCGAAGGAATAGAAGGTTCGCGATCGCGAGGTGCGATTCGCCGACACGCGTGGGCGCCCATTAGCAGGCTCTCGACAAGCTCACTGCGCTCCCCGATCGAAGACTGATTCGTTCTCTGAGCGCCTTTTCGTTAGCGAAAGAAGATCAAGTAAACGAGAACGCTTAACGCCACCACCACCATAATCATTTGCTGCAGGTGTTTCGCATCAAAGGCCCGCGACGGAATTGCCCGCGATGCGGTAGCACAATGACGGCAATGATGATCGACGAGGGAAAGCGCGTAGCCGCAGGTGGGGCAAGGCTCCAGTGGCATATGATACCAATCGCAGACATTGAGCTAATAGCGAGGAATACCCCAGGAAAAGAAGATGGGGTCGCGTCTTCACCTTTCACATTGCCTGGAATCTGACAGCACGCTCGCTTCGACATTAAGCCCAACAGCAAAGCACCATAGATGTATATACACGCATGATGATTGGAACAGGCGCTGGAAAAGTCGACGCCGAGACAGCAGTCAGCGAGCGAAACCTCTTCAGACAACCAACCTCCGGAAATTCGTGTTTGTTCGCGCCAGCTGAATCCTATCTAATCCAAAGCGATGGAACCAGGTGAAGCCCTGACGACCGCCGCTCAAATCGCGGTGGCGCTGGCAGGATTTGCCGGAGTCGTGGTGGCGTTTCGCAGCAAGTCGCTCCACGAATGGTCGCAAAGGGATAAGTTTCGCCTGTGGCTTTTGCTCGGCAATGCCCTGGTCCCCCTTTTCGATTGTTTCTTCGGCATGCTCTTGATGACGATCAAACCGACACCGCTTTGCATTTGGAACTGGTGCAGCGGGTTCTCGCTCCTTTTGGGTTTTCCTTTTGGTTTTTTGACGTGGCGACGCCTATCAGAACTAGGGCCGACGGTAATCAAGAATATGGGGGCTTACCGCTATCCTTTTTATATGCTTGGCATTCTCGGCACAGCAGTCGGTCTCTTGCAGGTTTACAATGCTCTGGCCTCGGGCGTGTTTTCGTTCTTTTATGTCGCCGTCATTTTTCCACTAGCCATCGGCACTTTGCAATTTGCCCGAATGATTCTTCTGCCGCCGCACACGAGCGAGACTTAGATTCGCCGAAGAGAGCCGCAGGATGCGAGCGAGATAGATGGGTTAAGCCGAGCGGCCGAAACAAGCGGGAGCGAATGAGTCAAATCGCGAATGATTTAAAGAAGTGAGAGCCGATCTGACGTTTTAGCCGGCGATGGCGTTCAATTCCTTAATTGCCTCATGAGGCAATTGAAGGCCAGCGCCAGCAACATTCTCTCTCAGGTGTTCCACTGATGATGTTCCGGGAATGAGCAGAATGGTCGGCGAACGTTGAAGCAGCCACGCCAATGCGACGCTCATCGGCTTGGCATTTGAACGAGCAGCGACGTTCGATAACGTTTCGGATTGCAGCGGTGTAAAACCACCGAGCGGGAAGAACGGCACATAACCAATTCCCTGTTCGGCAAGGGAATCGATGAGCGCGTCATCCCGGCGGTTGGCGATGTTGTAGAAGTTTTGGACGCACACCACCGGAGCGATCGATTGCGCCTCGGCAATTTGCTCGGCGGTGACATTGCTTACCCCAAGGTGCTTAATCAGACCCGCTCTCTGCATTTCCGCGAGAACGCGGAACGGTTCCGCGATCGAGCCTGGCGTCGGCGAGTCGAAGCCACCAACCCGCAGATTGACCACATCAAGCACGTCGAGCCCGAGGTTTGTCAGGTTATCATCAACAGCTTCCCGGAGCTCGTCGGGTGCGAGCGCTCTCGGCCAATTTCCTTCCGCGTCCCGCCGCGCACCGACCTTGGTGACGATCCGTAACTGCTCCGGATACGGATGCAGTGCTTCTTTGATCAGTTGGTTGGTGATATGCGGCCCATAAAAGTCGCTGGTGTCGATGTGATTGATTCCGAGCCTAACGACCTCGCGCAGGACTGCGATCGCGCCGTCGTGATCTTTTGGTGGCCCGAATACATGTGGACCAGCGAGCTGCATGGCGCCGTAACCCATGCGAGTCAGGATCAGATCATCGGCAAGCTTGAATGTGCGGCCGGGCAAGGTGGTGGAGGCCATCGTTTCAAATTAGAAATTATGAATTACGAATTAGGAAGAACGAAAACGGTTGTAGTGTCCGCTGTCCTCAGCGGAGGAACTCGAATTCATTTCATTCTGCGCTGAGACAGCGCACGCTACAGCCAGCGCGAATTCAAACGATAGCTCGCACATCGAAACCTTTCGCGAGCAAGCAGCCGACGACAGCTGCCAAATTGTTAGATCGCAGGCGACACGCCTGCCGCTACAGTCTTGCGGCTGACCCGTTCGGCCTTGGCTCAGGGCAGGCTCCGCCGCCGCTGCAGACACAAATCCGGCGGGACAATCGCAAAGTGCTTTGGCAAGCTTGGGGCGTGGAATGAAATTTCAACTGACCAAGCACGCGCAGAGAGCCTTGGCTGAACGCGAGATTCCAATCGAATGGGTCGAGCGTACGCTGGAGGCGCCTGAGGTGACTCTGCCGGACCCGAATGACGCGACGGTCCACAGGTGTTTTCGCCGGATCCCTGAGTTTGGTGGGCGAGTGCTTCGAGTGACTGTGAATAGGACAGTTGAACCGAAGCGAGTGGTGAGTGTATTCTTCGATCGCAAAATGAAAGGCAAATTATGAGGTTGCATGTGGACAAGGAAGCCGACGCACTTTACCTGCGTTTGGACGATTCCAAGATCATTGAGTCGGAGGAAGTCGCGCCCGGTGTGATTCTCGATTATAACGAAAGAGATGAAGTCGTTGGAGTCGAAATGCTCCACTTGTCCAAGCGCACGACGAATTTGAAAACCACTGCGCTGGAATTTGAAGCGGTGTAGCCAGGACCGCTGATCGCAGTAATCCAAATGAAATTTGCCCGTAAAGGCGCGTGGCTCCAACGGAGCTTTACGCTCTCAATTTCCTTAATCACTGGCCGCGGCTCGCGGGCGGAATGATACCGTTCATTCGGAGATATTCGACCAGTTGACCGTAATGATCGAACGCGTGAGCAGCGGCGAACGTTGCCAGGAACAGGCGAGTGGTCGGTCTGCCACTGCTCGAGCTAATCGGTTGGACAAGGTTCGACGCGTTTAGAGTTGCTACCGCTTTATGGCCAAACGCGAAGGAATCCTTCAGGTACTTAACGATGTCCGCCTTGGCTGTCATATTGTCCGGACCTTTGCCGTCGTTAACGGTGTCGGGGGCTTTCTCGCCGGTGATCGGTGACCAGATCAAGTAATTCGAGGCGGCAACGTGTTTTAGTTGCTGGCCGAAGGTGCGCACACCTTTGTAGTCGCTGCCGGAAATGTTCAGCTTCTCCGGGGAGAAATCGAACTTGTTCTCCGGCATCGCTTCTGCGGCTTCGACAAGTTCCTTCTCTACAATAGAGATCTCGCGATCGATGGCGGACGCGATCGTAGGTTCAGGTGAGCTCGAGGCTTGCGGCGAGTCGTGCGCACCCGAAGCGTTAGCAGCAGGGGAGCTCTTGGTATCCTGCGCGTAGACCAGAGTGGCTAACAGGAATGCGGTTAGCAGTAAAAAGGTTTGGATGTGTTTCATAGGATTGGGTTCTCCAGGTTAGAGCATGAAAGAACTTGTTCGCGTGATTAGCAAGAAGAGAGATGGGTCCGATTCGCCAGGGGGAAGTTTGGTCAGATCTAAACTTTTGACATCTGTTCACCAAGCAAGGCAGACCCCGACATCATCGCCGCTGATTTGAACTGTTCGCTGCATCTCTCGGAGCCTAAACCGCGCAGCCCACCAAGATAAGCTGGTTGACTGACCAGCGCCTCAGAGTTCGATTTTTTCGGCGTTCGCTCTTACAAACCGCGATGAGCGATGCGAGCCGTTTACAGGAACGAGATTGTCTTTTCGGTGCTCGTTGATCCACACTGCAGTTGGACATCGCGGCTATGCGTCACTCCATCAACGGAAAGAATAACTTGTGCTGGACCTTCGAAATCATCAGCTTCGTCCAGCAAGAGAAAATCAGGGCCGAGCTGCGAAACTTGCAATTTCGAGCCATCGCGCACGACATGCATTTTTACTTCTGCTGAATGGCCGGTGTGATTGTCTGTCATGGATGAGGACCTGGATAGTCTCGCTCAGCGATATGCGCTCAGACGCAATATCAAACTAGGCGAGCGGTTGGGTTTTGGCATCCATGGTACTGTCTTCGCTGCCGAAGACAACACAAAACCAGGATTTTTCGCGGTAAAGTTTCACCGTGAGGAGCGCCCGTTCGAGCGTGAGTGCCGCGTCTATCAATGTCTGCGTGAAGAGCAAACTACGCGAATTCTCGGCTTCAATGTACCTCAGTTGCTAAGCATTGATGAGGAATTCCGCGCGATAGAGATGACGATTGCAGTTGAGACACCCGGCACTACAGCTGTTGGTTTTCACGCATTATAAGCGAAGGATTTATTTATGTTTCGTGTTGATCCGCGGTGACCATGAGTCGTTTAACCGGTTGATCCTTGATCAGTCCATCCACAATGTCCGGGACATCCGCGACCGTGACGCGTCCGTAAAAAAAGTGATCGGGTTCGACTAAGACCGTCACGCCGGTCTCGCAGTGATCGAGACAGCTCGATGTGCATACGCGCGCCTCGAGCTTGGCGAGTCCACGCATGGCAACTTCCCCTTTCAACGCTCTATACACTTCTTCCGAGTCTTTGGCCGCGCAGCATCCTTTCGGGTTGTCCTCGGCCCGACGATTGATGCAGACAAAGAGATAGCGCTTGCGTTGCAGATGGGTGAGAGTCGAACACACCGAGCCGGAGGTCAAAGGCCAAAGATCAGCCGCCAATGTTATCGCCGCTGATTCGAAAAGGTTACCTGCAAACGGAAATCATAAACTGAACTCGGCAAGCTCCGACACGCGCAGCTTGCAATAGTCGAAGCCGACTGCTTCGCTCTCATTAATGAGCAAATCGTATCTCCTTTGGGCCGTCATTGGGATGATCGGCTACTCCGTGACCGCAACGCTGGTCAAGCTCGCTACCCAGAGCGGCCGATTCTCCAGCTACTTCGTTCTTATGATTTCCTCCGCCATGGTGGTGGCGACCTCAACCGCGATCACCATCCTCCGCGGAGACATGAAAACATTCTCCCGAGGCAATCTTGCCAGCGGCGACGGCATGCTTGTGCTCGGCGCGGGCGTGGCCTTGGTGATCGCGGTTGTCTTTTATTTCCTCGCGTTATCCGAAGGGCCAACCAGCGTCGTCGTCCCGATCTATGGCATGTTTATCGTCGGCGGCGCCGTGCTCGGACTGGTTTTCCTGCACGAACCGCTCACCTTCCGCAAAGCTCTCGGTATCCTCCTCGCTGCCGTCAGCATTTATCTTATCGCAGGCCATCCGGCGCGGTGAAGCGTTGAAGGGTTAACGCGTTGAAACATTGATTCGTGAATCGTTGCATCGGAGATCTCGTTAGGTCATCGCTGCATCCAAAAAACTCAAACGCGAAAAAGCTGAGACGCTGCTAAAAGTTGAGGGAGCGAAAACCGGAAACTGGAGAGACGGAAAGTAGCGCGACGATGAAAAAAACGATGCTCGCGGTCCTCGTCACGGTCGCCTTCAGTGCGGTCGGCGTGCTGGGCGACTATTTCCTCAAGCTCTCGAGCGCGCGCGACCAGCCTCTGCGGACACGTTGGTTTTATGTCGGCTTCGCTGTCTATGCTTCGACGGCGTTTGGGTGGGTATTCGTAATGCGACACCTGAAGCTGGCCACCATCAGCGTTGTCTACTCCGTTTCCATGGTGCTACTCCTCACCGCGGTCGGCGTGGTGTTGTTCGGGGAATCGTTGAACTATTATGAGCTGGCCGGGATCGTCCTGGCCGTGGCCTCGCTCGTGCTGTTGATGCGTTTCGCCTAGCAAAAGCAGACGGGGGCGCGTCTTAACTCCGAAAGTGTTGACTCATTCGCTCCCGCTCATTTCGACCTGTCGGTTTGCCCATCTATGTCGCTCGACTCCCGTCGGCTCCGTTCGCGAGCAGAGCATTTTACATTCAACCTTCGGTGCAAACTCTAGCGCGGAACGGGTGCCCAGCTTGCTACTCCCAATGTCGCCAGCACGATTTCCACCGCGAGTGAGCAAAGAATGATCCCCATGACACGCACAAGAATGGCCGCTCCCTGACGGCCGATGATCCGCAGGATGGCATCGGAAAAAAGCAGCAGAAGATAGGTGAGCAAGAGCACGACGAGCAGGACAACGCCCGTTTGGGCTTGCTCGGCCACCGTGTAAACATCGTTGTCGGTGAGCAGGATCGCCGCCATCATCGCTCCCGGACCGGCGATGGAAGGGACAGCGAGCGGAAACACAGCCAGGTCGCGCCCCGCCTCGGGCGCTCCCGCTTTTACTTCCGCATCCAGTTGTCCGAAGAGCATTTGCAAACCGAAGAGGAAAAGGATGATCCCGCCTGCAACTTTGAGCGAGTGCAGGTGAATCCCGATGGCATCGAGAATGAACTGTCCCGCCACCACTGCGACGACAAGAATGACCGCGGCATAGACCGTAGCACGCAGCGCGGTGCGACGCCGTTCCGCGCGGGTAAGCGATGCCGTTAACCCGGCAAAAATTGCCACGTTACCGATAGGGTCAATGGTCGTCCAAATAGTCGCGAAATCTTTGCTAATCTTGATGAACAAAGGAGACATGATGAACCGGGGAACGGCTTACACCAGAGGTTAAGCGAGAGCGAGAGAAAGTTACGACGTGGGGGAGCAGACGGGGTCGCGCGTCTCAACATTTAACATTCGTTAGAACTGCGGAACTGAAGCGCGGGTTTTCTGTGCCTTTTCTCGCGTGAGACGCGCTCCACCAGCTCGGACGGTAACGACCAATCCGCAGGACATTCGGTCAGACCGAATGCGGCGCTGCAGCATGTATTGAAAGTCGATCTTAGCTACTTGGGTTCAACGGGCCGCCATCCACGATTGTCGGAGTTGCTATCGCGCTGTGTCGCTGAACCGTCAGTTATATGAAAACACTGCTCACATTCTTGGTTATCGTTAGCTCGGTTGCAGGTGCCGACCAGATTCCGAATCGGTTGATCGATTATGCCGAGTTCAAGAAGATAGTATTTGACTCGGTGCGTGAGCGCGAAACGCATCGCCTGACCGAGAAACAGTTTGTTCAAGCCATGGCTGACAAGGACACCGTCGTCTTGGATGCGAGGAGCGCGTCGAGATATGCGCTGCGTCACGTCAGGGGCGCAGTTAATCTACCATTTACCGATTTCACAGCGGATACTTTGGCTCAAGTTATTCCATCGAAGACGACCAAGATCCTAATCTACTGCAACAATAACTTTGAAGGCAGTGCGACGGCGTTTCCTTCGAAGGCTCCTGCCGCCTCTCTGAATTTATCGACCTACACCTCGCTTCGCGCTTACGGTTACACGAACATCTTCGAACTGGGCCCGCTCTTGGATGTCCATGAGACGTCTATCCCATTTGATGGCACCGAAGTGAAATAGAGACGAAAAACCGCGAAGAAAATCGGGGTCGCGTCTAAACTCGGAAAGTGTTGACTCATTTGCTCCCGCTCATTTCGACCTCTTGGTTTTGCCGATGATCACTCGCACTGCCCCGTGCTTGCGCCAGCTACCCTAGCTGCGTTGCCGTCTACCCGCGCGATTCCCAATCGCGACGTGTTCTATGTCGCTCGGGTCCCAGCGGCTCCGTTCACTCATTGCTTCCCTCGCAACTAATGCCAGTCCGGCTCGGACCCTTCCATGTCGCTCGCGTCCCCACCTGAGGCGGGCTCCATTTGCGAGCAGTCAGGGCAAGATGCCTTTTCTGCGGTTATTTGATTTTCGCGAGAATGCCTTCCATCTCTTCCCTGCGGAAGGCGCGCATTGTGTGGGTCTTGACGCTTCCCATTGAACCAACTTTGAGGGCGAAAGCAGTCATGGTCTCGTCATTGGGCGCCTCGAGCAGGACCACCACGTCGTACGCGCCCATCGTCCATAATGGCTCTATTATCTTCATGCCCATTTTCTCGGCCTCGGCCATCGCAGCCTCAGATCGCTTGACGGTGTCCTTGATGTTGCGGATGCCCTGATCGGTAAACTGAATAAGACTGACATACATAGCCATAGTTATTCGCTCCTTTTGTTGAAGTGTAATTAAAGATTATTGCAGGTTCTGGTCTACGCAAAAGATGGACTCCAATGAATCATAGATGAAAGGATTCCTTTACATCGCGTCGCTGTTCCTTTCGACGCCTAACCTGATTGCCGGTACGGCGTCTCTTCTTCTCAAGCATACTTTCGCCACTCGTAATCCGCTCCAGATCGTGACTGATTTTCTTTTCCAAGTAGTTTGGGGCCTGCCCCTGGCCGCGGTTCTCTTTCTTGTTCTGCTCGTGCTCGGGATTGTCGCCCGGACCCGCACCTATGCGGCGCTGTTCGCTTTTGTTTTGAACATTACCGCGCTGGGCTTCGTGCTCCATGTGTTTGGGCTGCCGCACGACTTTAACGAAGCAGTTTTTTTTCTTCCGCTTCTTCTGGCCCTGATCGGATTCGCGTGGATCGGTTACCGAGTTTTTGTGCCTGTCGCGATGAGAGAGAAGCCGATTGCCCTGAGGCGGTGAAAAGACCGAAACGCTGAAAGCGGGATGTTGAGAGCTAAGGGAGCAGCGCGATAGAAAATGGGGTCGCGTCTCGACATTTAACATTCCGCGATGCACCTTCGCTACCGCGACAAATTTAACCTCGACAGCTTTTGGCTCAAAGACGAGTCACTCGAAGACACCGCGAACCTTCCTGCTTTCGACATCATCGCGCAGGAGATCGTCAGATTTCCCTCAGTTTGGATTGACGCCTATCGGAGAAAGCGCTCAAATCGCGCAGTGAGAACGAATCGTACTATGCTGGTGGCACTGGCGCTGGTGTTAACAGCAACCGCAGCAACCTTTGGTGCCAATGCGCTCATGGGCACTTGGAAGCTCAACGAAGGCAAATCGAAGTTCGCGCCCGGCGCAACCAAAAATACTACGGTCACCTACGCCCCAGCCAAAGGTGACATGGTAAAGTGCACGGTGGATGGAGTGGATAAGGATGGTAAGCCCATCCACTGGACTTGGCTGGGGAAATTCGATGGCAAGCCATACCAAATTAAAGGGAGCCCATCCTTCGACACGCTGACCTACAAGCCAGTGAAAGACCGCACCAATAAAACGACGGCCACGAAAGCCGGCAAGGTGGTGATGAGGGGCACGATCACCGTGGCGAAAGACGGGAAGTCGCGCGTGGTCACGCTCACGGGGACGGGTGCGAACGGACAGAAGTTCACTGACATGACTTACTACGACAAGCAGCAGTAGGGCGCGAGTGTCGCAGATGCGGTCGCGTCTAAACTCCCAAAGTCTTCGCGCAGCGCTGGCCACTCGCCGCCGCGACTAAACTCTGAGCAAGCTTTGGGCAAGCTGAGCACGGCATTTAACATTCGAACCGCCGAGAAGTCAGCAAAGGTCACTTCGCGTCGGGAAATCGCGCCGGGTTACGAAGATAGAGAACAAGATCGTAGCCGCGCCCACTCGGGTAGGGTTTCCCGTTGATTTCGAATCCATGGTCAGACGCATAACGCATGACTCGCTGATCGGCCCGGGTGGTCGCGAAAACATTCTCGTTCTTCGCGAAAGGGAGTAATTCACCGACAATGCGAGTCGACAATCCTCGGCCTTGGTGCGCTTTAGCCACGACCACCCAACCCAACTCAACACGGTATTCGTCTGATGCGGTGGTTGCTTGCGCATTGGCGAACACCCTGTTGCGGTAGCCGGGCCGGGGGTGTTTTAGCGCGCCTACTCCGACGAGTTGACCATCTGACGTCCGAAGAAACAACAGGCGAAAGGCGTTGCGGATCCGTTGCGTTAAGCCTTGTGGATCGACTGCGCCGCCTTCGAGGACAAGCTTCTCAAAATCGGCTAGCGCTTCCGCTGTGCAATCCGAGGGCGAGAATATTGACGAAGTTAGCATCGCGGTGTTTCGGGCTATAAAGAAATCGTATGAAGAAAATGGGGTCGCGTTAAACTACGACATTCCATTTCGTTAGCGACAAAGCTCACCGAATGCATACGGTTGGCGCGGTAACGCTGATCGCAGAAACCTAAATGAAATTTGCCAGAATTTGCATCGCCCTCGCCGCGATTATCGCGTCTGGTAGTTTCTTGGGACAAGCGACACCGCAGCCCGGCTATCTTTGACTTCACCCTGGCTTTGATGTCCGCGTAGCCCAATTAGTAACGTCATGTCTCTCGACGCGTGCACCGCCTTACTCCTTCTTACTGTTGTTACCGGGCTCCAATCGACGCCCGTGCGTGCAATGGGCAGCAGGGACTTTGCGGGGCTGGTCGACATCGGCGGCGGCCGCAAGATGTATCTGACGTGTCGTGGCTCGGGGTCGCCTACTGTCGTGTTGGTGGGTGGCCTGAGGGCTTCTGCCGAGGATTGGAGCGTTGCCGATAAATCCGCGCCAGCAGTGTTTCCTGAGGTTAGCAAGTTTACCCGAGTGTGCGCGTGCGACCGTCCCGGAACCCCCGTTGGTGAGAAGCCGAGCCGCAGCGACCCCGTGCCCCAGCCGACCACAGCGAGGGATGCGGTTGCCGATCTGCATGCCCTGCTAAGCGCTGCTGATGAGACGGGGCCTTATGTGCTTGTCGGGCACTCTTATGGCGGTTTGGTTGTCAGGCTTTATGCGAGCACCTATCCCAAAGACGTATCCGGTCTCGTCCTGGTCGACGCTCTCAGCGAAGGGCTTCGGGCCGCAGAGACGCCCGGACAGTGGGCGATACAGCGGAAGCTGATCGAGGGTGATGTACGAGAAAGTCTGGCCTTGTACCCAGCCCTTGAAAGGATCGACACAGACCGCAGCTTCGACCAAGTTCGCGCCGCTCCGCGACTGCGTTCAATTAAACTCGTAGTATTGTCTGCGGACCGACCCTGGGGCCCTCAGATTCCGTCGATGATTGAGGCAGGCAAACTACCGAGTGATGTTCCGCCGGACTTCGGCTACGTCACCGATACCGCGCAGAAAAAGGCGCAGGAACGGCTCGCGAAGCTTGTGCCCAACGCAAAGCACATTACCAACACGAATAGCGGCCACGAGATACATAAGGAGCAGCCCCGTTTGGTGATCGATGCAATCCGTGAGGTCGTCGAGGCAGTCCGTAGAGAGAAACGGCGGCTTGGCAGCTGAAGCGTAGCGATCCATGAAACCGCAGTCACCGATAGCGGCTACAGATTTTTGCAGGCGACACGCCCGCCTCTACAGTTGACTAGCAATCGCAGCTCTTGCCGCAATTGCATGCCTTGCCGTTATTCATCGGGCAATTCTTGCCGCTCTTTTTGCAGGCAGGTTGATCTGCCGAAAACGCAGTCGCGCAAATTGCTGCTGCAAGAATTGAAACGAGAATTTTGGTGTACTTTTTCATACTGATTTAATCTTCCACCGCAGCTAGAGTTGCGCGAGCAAAAAGATTGGCGGTCGGAGCCGCTGCAGATTTTTCGCAGCCGACGCGGCCGCCGCTACCCGAGTTCGCATGAGCTACGGCGTGGCAGGCTTTTTCTCCAAAAGCGGCAGGTACGCTTCGTAACCTCTCTCTTTCATTTGTTCGATCGGAATGAAATGGAAAGCGGCCGAGTTAACGGCGTAACGTTGGCCGGTGGGCGATTTCGGATCGGGAAAGACGTGGCCAAGGTGGGCATTGCTTCGTTTGGCGCGCACCTCGGTCCGCTGCATATCGTTCGAGGTGTCCAGCTTCTCGACGAGGAGATCTTTCGAGATCGGTTTGCTGAATGTGGGTAGGCCGACGCCGCCGTCGAATTTGTCGAGAGAAGTGAAGAGTGGTTCGTTCGTAATGACGTCGACGTAGATGCCGACGCGATCGTTATTCCAGAACTCGTTTTGAAAAGGCGTTTGCGTCCCATTTTCCCGCACCACGGAATATTCCTCGGCTTTTAATCGGCGTTTCAAGACGGCGTCGCTCGGGACCGGCCGGTTCGGATCGAAACCTGTGGTCTCCTTTTTCTCTTTCTGCGCGAGAAAGAAGAAGTATAGCCCACCGGCAATGAGCACGATCGCGATGCCGACCCCGACGTACGTGCTGATGGCCGATCTTTCTTCGCTCGTGATTCGGCCGCCACGCATGGGATTGTGATTAACGTTATTGAATCAGAGATCGGCCATGTTCGTCACTATTTTTTTCAACGGAGGGAGGACTAATTTACGGTCAGGTCTCAGCTCAGTCATCCGCGATTTTCAAAGTCCTCCGGGGTCACCGACCCCGGTTACAACTGCGGCTGACACAGCCGCCGCTAAAGTTTTTTTTCAATCTATGTCACCGCTTCCCAGCATGCCCTGTTCATTGTAGATGTAACGATGCAAAAGAAAGATTCGATCAGAGCCCCGCGTTCGAAAGTCTTGGTCCTGGTAGATGAATCCAATGTTGGGAGTTCCGTTCGGACCGCGGGACGCGGGCTCGATTGGTTAAAGCTCCGGGATTTTCTGGCCGGCCCAAACAGTGGACGTGATCTGATCGAGATGGTGGTCTATGCCGGACTGCCGCCCGCCATCCCGACGTGGCAGGACGAGCGGGACAAGAAAAACAAGTTCGTCCATTGGCTGCGCTCCAACGGATTCATGGTCGTGACCAAAGATGGTGCGCCCGCCGAAGAAGGTCATTACAAGGCGAACGTGGACGTGATGATGGCGATCGACGCGCTCGAGCTTTCCATCGAGATGCGGCCCGATGTTGTGATCCTTGTGACTGGCGACGCCGATTTCGCTTATCTCGCTACCAAGCTGCGCCGGCACGGGATCCGCGTGGAAGTCGCGTCAGTCGCGGCAAATCTGGGGCATACATTGAGATCAGCCGCGAACCACGTGATCGATCTGGCCCCGTTGTTTCGGACGTTCGAGATCATGCAGGTTCAGGATGCGCCGGCGCAGACATCGCATCGACCGCAGCAACAGCGCAGACCCCGGCCTCGGTTTCGTCCGATGTCACGTCCCTAGACTTCGGCTGCGAGGCACTACGGACATCGCCCGGATCGTAAGGGTAATCGTTGAGAGAGGTTGATGTCAGCACGATGTGCCGACTAAAAAGAAGCCGCAGGATTCATTGGAACCGTGCGGCTTTTATTGGCGATATCCCAGGACCCGCTGGCTTAATCGACAACGACGTGATCAACCATACGTAAATCACCTGCGTTTACGTAATAGACACGAACGTGCGTGCCGGGTTTGATCGCGGTTCGGATCACTTCGCCGTTCTTGTTCACAACGTGACCAGGCCCGTTGAGAACATAACTGCCGGGAGCATTCGAACGGTCCTCGCGAACAACGAGAGTTTTGGCCGGCTGGTAATTGGCCGCCGACCCTTCCTCAGTTGCTGTGATGATCGTCCCCGTTACAACTATTGGTTGTTCAGTGACAGTTGCTGTTTGTCTCTCATGCGTCGAGCGCGTCTGGGCAAATGCCAGCGGCGCAAGAAGTGCGCTGCAGGCGAGAATAACAATTGTATTTTTGATCATGATTGGCTCCTCTGTTGATGTCCACGCTACGCTCGTTAGACAAGGTTCTTAAGCCCGCCGTTCAACCCTCCTTATAGGAGCTAAACACTCCTCCGAAGTCGTGAGCCCTGGCCACCGGCCATGTCGCTCAGCCGATCCGCTCTAATGTCAAAGAGGTCCAAACCTGCCCTCGGTCTCCCGTAAGAGGCAATTAAAAACCTGGCGAACGTCAGCTCGCGGACAAAACGAGGATTTCGGAGAGTCTTGTATGAGTATGTTACTTCGGCTGATTGCTGCTTTCGTTTCGCTAACAATCACGTTCTCAGTCTCCGCGACTTCGTGGCACGACAATTCACATTATGTCGCACTCGGACCGCGCACCGGCTATTATCTCGTCCGCCCCGGCTCATCGTTGAGTGCTCAACTCGGCATTGATGGCGCTCCCACGGTTGATACCGCCGATCCTTTCGGGCACGGATACGGAGCCGATGCCCTTGCCTTTCGCTTTAACCGCGCCGGCATCCTATTTGCGCCGCCCGCCTATATCGTGCAAGCGACGCCGAACCAATTCTACACTCACCGGCTCGGTTCATTCGTTCGCGAGCAGAGCAGGTTGGCCGACGTAAAAGCATTTTTTGGCGAACCCCAGAGCATCCAACGCCTGCCCGACGGGTTCATCGCTTATTACGCGATCCAGGTTTACAACCCGTTTGAAGGTCTCGGCGGCGGAAGGAAATGACACTACGGTTTGGGTCTAGACTCCGAACTCCGAAAATTCTCGGCCGCCACTCGCCCGCTCCGTTGCTATGGTGGAACAAGCGGGCGAAGGTTGAGTCTTATGGGACACAGCAAAGGCAGAGACAACGCTAAGAAACGCGCAAAACGCCGGAAGAAGACTGAGCGCCTCGCGCTCGCCAAGAAAAGGAAGGCAGAGAAGTAACATCCTGCGACCGCAGCTTCTTATCACCCATTTCATCTGCTTGCCGCGTTGCTAGATCAGCTGCGCAATTGCGAGCGCGCGGTGGGTGACAGCTTCAACACTTCCGGCGTTCTATTAAGATAGCGGTTCAGTCCGTTCGAGACTTCATCGCGCCATCGTTCCGATTCTGAGAGAGCGGCTACATAATTTTCGTATGCCGCCGAATCCTGAAACGTCGAGAACCAGACAAAGACATTCTCGCCGGCACGCACCGGCAGAGCTGGGAAAGTGTTTTCGCTATTTTCCGTCACAAAATATGCACAAATTGTCGCGCCCAAGGTCGTCGCCACGGCCCTGAGCGTTTGCTCGAAGAAATTGATGAAGTCGGGAGAGACCGGACGCTCAAAATAATAAATGGTCGTAACAACTAGGCTCGTCGGAACTTCATCGGATCCCATGGGAGGCCGCTTCATATTTTCCAGTGAAAATCCGGACGTCGGAAGCGCTGGACGCAGCAGTACGACGTTGTCAGTGTCAATCATCGTAGCATTGGCAGCTTCGCGATGCGTTTTCCAAACAGGACCGCCGTAAAAATCAGTCAGCGCTTTTGCGCGTGAGGTCATATCACGAAAACCTCTGAACCAAACGAAGTGATCCGGATGATCAAGGTCTCTAAATTGACCGATGATTGTTATCCCCAATTCTTCCTGGCTTTCGATGAATTCCCGGTCAAAGAGGTTAATCAAAACATCACGTTTCCCAGGGTGCATGGTGTATTGTCTCAACTCAACGACAGGGCAGCAGAGTTGCATTTGTTTCGAACTTTCGCCGATTGGTTTAGTCATGACTCATCCTCGTCGCCGCGATTTTCGCGCGGGCCGCTGAAGCCGGGCTTCGGCCAGATCAATGTCACGTTGGATTCGGCGCAAGGCCTGATCGTTGATGGCCTCTTCATTGCGCAGCTCGATCACGGTGTCGCGTTCTGTTTGTAACACTTCGCGGGCCAATTCTTCAAAGTCTTCCGAGAACAATCTGCTGACGCTTTCTTCGTCCGGGGCTTCACTGCGAAGTTGACGGATACGGTCTTCGTATTCTGAACGAAGACGTTCAATGGTCTTGGGCCTGGCTCGATTCAACGATGCGAGTTCCTCGAGACGAGCCAGGGCTGCTTCGTTGGCCTTCAGGCGCGCCAGTCTCTCTTCTTTTTCCGTGGTGCGATCGTCTTTAATTTTCAGCCAACGGACCAGCGGCGCCAGAGTGAGTCCTTGCAGCACGAGCGTTGCGAAAATGACGCAGAACGTCATCAACAGGATGAGGTCGCGTCCGGGGAATGGTTGACCATTGGCGAGGACAAGCGGGATAGCGAGTGCGCCGGCAAGCGAATCCGCGCCGCGCATCCCGGTCCATGCTATCAACGCAGTCTGTTGCCACGGAGCGGGATTTTTATGGCGGAATGTTCGGCTCAGCAGACGCGGGAAGTAGGTGGCCCCGAACACCCAGAGGAAACGGACCAGCACGAGCGTTGCAACAAACACGATAGCCAGCCAGGCCACGCGAGTCACCGTGCCCGGAGCGAGGACTTTGACAACCTGCGGCAGTTGAAGCCCGATGAGCATGAAAAGTATTCCGTTCAAGATGAACGTGACCATTTCCCAAACTGGGAACGCTGTCAGACGCATGCGCCCGCTCAAAATCCGCGGGGCGCGCCATCCGATATAGATGCCCGCAATTACGACTGCGAGAATTCCGGAGACATGGAGCTTTTCGCCGCTGAAGTAGGCAACGTACGGCGTAAGCAGGGAGAACAATGTTTGAACAGGCGGATCGTCCAAACGCTTTTGCAGTTGGACTATGAGCCAGCCCACTGCGACACCGACACAGATGCCACCGGCGGCGACAAAAAGAAATTGCAAGCTCGCTTGCGCCAGCGAAAACGTGCCGGTCATCACGGCGGCCACCGCGAAACGGAATGAGATAAAAGAAGTAGCGTCGTTTACGAGGCTTTCGCCTTCGAGGATGACAATAATCTTGCGAGGCACCCGCAGATTTTGAGTTACTGCCAGGGCTGCCACGGCGTCGGGTGGCGAGATGATGGCGCCGAATACAAAACCTACCGCCAAAGGTAATCCGACCAAATGATGGAACAAATAAGCAGTCACGGTCATGGTCACAAGGACGAGAACGATTGCCATTGGGAGAATTGAGCGAAGGTTTGCCCGGAAATCTCTCCACGACGTGAAAATGGCCGCGGGGTACAGCAGCGGCGGAAGAAACAGATCAAAGACCAGCTTCGGTTTGAGGTGAATCGTGGGAAGACCCGGGATCAGAGCGAGGACCACACCACCGACCGTGAGCAGAATTGGATATGGGATTCGGATTTTCCTGGCGACGATCGCCAGCAAAGCAACGGCAACGAGACAAATCAGGATTAATTCAGTTTCTTCCACGATGGTTCCGATTGCGCCCGAGCCTCTCCGGAATTAGATCATGCGTCCAGTCAGCAGTAAACTCGTCTGGGGATCAGAAAATGGGGTCGAATCCAGCTTTTGATATTCGCAACAAGCGGACGCCCCTATTGAAACTCGCTCGTTGCCCGCACTCGCTCGCTGCTTCCCTCGCAGCTTTACCTTCTATGTCGCTCATCCCATTCGCTCCATTCGCGAGCACGGCAGGATGGCGCGTTTGATACGCGTGTTCTTATTCCCCGAAGTACTTCGCGGCGAGTGATTGCGCGCCAGCGCCTAATATTTTGGCCGCTGCTTTGCTACTCAACAGTTTTCGCAACAAAGATTTCGCTTCGTTTTTCGCCTGCTCCGACACATCAGCTTGATTGATCGCGGTAATCAGTTTGTCCAGTGCGTCCGCGATCATCTGCTGGTGCTGAGTGCTCGTTGCAATCGGCGCCTGTTTCTGCCGAGGAACGCTGGTTCGCCGGCGTTCATCTACAGAGATCTGGATCGGCGGCGCTACACCGGCTTCGAGGACTTTGACTCCGAAGTCGTTTATCTTGGCAAAGCCGGACAGCTGGCCCATCCCGCTCGTATCCTCAAGCGGGGTCCAATCGATGAGGCCATACTCTGAAAGCTGGGCCACAGCGCGCAGCCAGTCGCGGCGACTTATACCTCCTGGCGGCGGGACCGCCTGCTCGACGCGACCGAAGGGGACGGAATCTTCGCTTCGACGTTCATAGAGAAGCTGCAGCAGGCATCCTCTGACAACAGAATCCTTCATAAACTTTGCAATATGCGCCGCATCTCGCGCAGCAACAACTCAGCTCGATGGGTACAAGTCCGTGCTTGGAAATGCGGGGTTGCGTCGACTTTGGGAGTTTTTGATTTCTCCACTCACTCACTGTGGTGTCGCTACAGATTTTTCGCAGCCGACACGGCCGCCGCTACAGCAACCATAAAATATTGCCCGCCAGAATCGCATGTGATTGTCTAGCTCTGAAGCATGGCCAGAGAATTCAAGCCGGTGCGTTTCTTTGTGCTGATGGGAGTGGCGGCGTTCATCGTGTGTGGCGTGACGGCGTTTTACACGCATCGCGCAGCTCACGGCAGGACGGCGGCGGAGCGGGCGGCATATGAAATCGGCGAAAAGGTGGGAGAGCAAGCGCCGCGCGACGCGAAGTTGCCGAGGGCCGCTGAGTTGAACATGATGGCTCAGAAGTATTTCAAGCAGCAGGGATCCGGCGAACGGCAGAGTTGGGACCTCGCGTTCGAAAACGGTTACACTGACGGGTTCAACAAGACGCATCCGCAGTGAATTGCTTAATGAGACTTTGTTGCCCACGGATTGGAACGCATCTTGTGGATCTTGTAGCCACGGCCCCTGCGGGGGCGTTCGGGTTGTTCGAAGCTGGGAGTCGTGGACGGCGCACAGCGCCGTGGCTACAGCGTCTGCGCGAAGGATTCGAGGCGGTAAAATCGACAATTAAATGAACCTGTCGGAGCAGTTTGAAGAAGCGCTGATTTATGCGACGCGAGCGCATTGTAATCAGACGCGCAAGAAAACGGGGATTCCGTACATCGCGCATATTCTTGGCGTCGCTGCTATCGCCCTTGAGTACGGCGCGAATGAGACCGAAGCGATCGGCGCGCTTCTTCACGATACGGTGGAAGATTGCGGTGGCGCGGAACGATTGCGCGATATCCGGGAAAAATTTGACGACGATGTGGCGAGCATCGTTGATGGCTGCACCGATAGCGATCAGACTCCAAAGCCGCCGTGGCTGGATCGGAAGCGAGCTTACATCGAGCATCTTAAGGATTCCGATTCCTCGACGCGGCTCGTATCAGCGTCCGATAAGTTGCATAACACCCGCGCGATCCTGGCTGAGCTTCGACGAAATGGTCTGGAAGTGTTCGAGCGGTTTGCCGGGAAAAAGGACGGGACCCTTTGGTATTACCGCGCGCTTGTCACCGCGTTTCGCCAGCATGGCGATCATGCCGATCTCATCGACGAACTCGATCGGGTGGTGAGTGAGATTGAGAAGTTTGTGCGCGAACGGGAAACAAAGCCACAGAGGACACGAAGAACGCAAAGATCCTCCGCAGATTGACGCAGATTCATTAGAAGGAATACAAGACGAAGCTGATTTTCGCGGATCACGGCCCCGGGTCAGCGATCGAAGGTCAGTACTTTCATATTTCGCTGCACGCCAAGGATTTTTGAACGACAATCTCCGCGGGAATGTCTAGGTTCGCATGACCAAACTCATTGCGTTAGTAACGGCGGGACTCTTTGCGGCGGGGACGATGTTCGCAGGCGAACATGGCAACTGCACAAAGCAAGTCGGAAACGAAGCGAAGGCGGCGTGCCAGGTTTCATTGGCGAGTCTCAATCTGACACCTGATCAGAAGACGAAGATGGACGCAGCCATGGCCGAGCATCAGAAGGCTGGTTGCACGGAAGCAAGCGAGACCAAATACATGCAGGAGGCAAAATCAATCCTGACCAAGGAGCAGTACGTGAAGTTCAAGGCTGAATGCAAAGGCAAAGGCGAAAAAGGTAACACGCAGACCTGATCGCCGAGTTGCAATTGGATTTAGGCTCGCGCCGAGGGAAATCTCGGCGCGTTGCGTGTACAGGGAATTGCTGTAGCCGTCGCCCTGCGGGCGACGCATCGCATATGCGCGAAACAGAATCGACTACGCTTCTCACAGGGAAGCGGCTACAGGTCGGTTCCGGCACCAACGGTCTTAACCCGAGCGGCAGGATCGTAAAACGCGACGAAAGCGGATTCTATAAGGAGATCGTCCGAACTTCGTGTTTGTTCGCCTCGTGTGAATCCTGTTTAATTCAAGGCCATGCCACGACGTGACCATGCTTTGACTGAACTTATATGAAAGCGAAAACAGCAGTCTCCATGGAAAGAGGCGAAAAACATCAGCGCCAAATACGCGCGGAGCAGGACTCGGGAAGATGGGACTTTGGCGATCAGCCGGCGCTATTCGCTGTCGCCCAAGGTATCGTGAAGAATGATCCGGACGCGATCCGCGCGGCGGCAAAGAGCGTCCCTGATTTACAGGCACCTGGACGGTACGGCGCGACGCTGCTCAACTTCGCTGTCATGCAATCATGGCAACGTCCGGAGTCAGTCGAGGCGGTTAGAACTTTGCTTTCGCTCGGTGCGGATCCGAACTACAGGGAAGGTAGCCGGAACTCTTTCGCCATGGCTAACGCCGTGCATGCGTCGGCGCTAGTTCTCCGCGCGATGCTGGAGACGGGCGGAAACCCGAACACTCGTGATGAGTTTGGCCGGCCGATAATTCTCATGAACTGGTATCTGGGCTATTACGAAAATCAGGCGAGATCGCGACTTGAGCTGCTCCTTGATCACGGCGCTGATGTCAATTCCGCGATGCCCGAGGATGAGTCGGATTCTGCCGGCTATCCGTTGCTCCTGTACCGCACGAAAATGGGACTCAAGGACAAGCTCGCTTATGCGGATGCCCTGACGTTGCTCGAGCGCGGCGCCGACCCGAATCGTGCCGGGACTGACGGAATGACATTTGGAAAGATGCTAATGGACCACCGGGAGCATTTCCAGCGAACGCACAAACCACCGCCGGTCGAGTTCACGGCGCTTTGGGACTGGGCCGAGAAACACGGGATCGTCCAGCAAGCGCAATAGATCTGTTACCTGTCGCTCAGCTAACATCCCCTGCTCGACAACGTAGGTATGACTCCTGTATTAGCTGGCGGTCATGAACCCGCCCCCTCTACCCGTTCGGAAACGGTTCCCCTGGATTCTTTATGGGATTGCGCTTGTTCTGATCGTTGGGTTCGCGTTTGCGTCCGTGGGATCAGTGATGTTGTGTGCTGGGATCGCGAATGCATACGGGTGCAAAGTAGATGAAGGCTCGGTGCATCCCTGCATCATCAACGGCCACGATTATGGCGAGCTCCTTTACGATCTCGGCGTGATGGGTTGGTTCATGCTTGTTACTCTTCCCGGCGGCCTACTTGCATTTGTCTTTTGGTTCATCGCTCTCATCCTCCATCGTGTCACTTGGCGAAAGCGATTCTCTGCGGCGTTACCCCCGATCCCCAGCCCGCCATCACCGGCGTGAGTTTTGAGTGTGAGAATTCACGGCCTTCAGTTTCTTGCAGTGCTAGCTCTCGCCTGCATTCCACTCGATTCGCAAAAGACGTACGCCGCCGCTACAGCAGCGAAGCCGGCATTCGTTTTTGGAGGCGCCGGTTATCTGCACCGATGGTCGCAGAATGATCAACATGAATTTACGCCTGAAGGTCAGGAGGACCTCGAGAAGTGGTCGGACATGATCACGATAAATGTTTATCCCAGCGCTCATGATGGTGACGCGCTGTCAGCGAAGGCGAACGCGGTCCTGGAAAATTACAAAAGCCACAAAGGCATGGTGCTTCGGACTAATTCCGTTCTTCGGACGCCGGACCGGCCCGCGGAGCATTTCATCGGTGTGGTGTTTGGCCGGTCGAACTTTATCGAGGTGGCGTTTGCTCGCTTCAAATTGCTGGACGGCGTCGGTTGCTCGATTGTGTATTCACATCGCATTTACGGTGAGAAAGTCGGCGACCAGATGAGTGCGTGGCTCAATGATAACGGTCCGAAGGTGGAAAAGATGCTGATGGAATGGAAGGACATCCCATCGTCAGCTTCATTGCGTGAGCTGTCTCGCAAAGAAGCTCGCCCGAGCGACTCGAAAGCTTCGCCTTCGAAGTCCTAATCGTGTGAGCTTTCGCTCAGGTCGTGCACGGTCAGGCTTTTTTCAATCTGCTCGATCAACTCAGGAATATTAATTGGCTTAGAGAGAGATCGATGCCCTTCGATGCGGAGACCAGCCCTTGTCTCAAGTTCTGTGACTAACGCGGTGAGAAAGATAATCGGCGTGCTCCGCAATTCCGGATCGGCTTCAATTCGTGCCGCTACTTCGCTGCCGTCTGCCTTCGGCATCACGATGTCCAACAGGATCGCATCCGGCCTAAAATTCCGGGCGCTTTGATGAGCTTCATCAGCGTCGTTCTCTTCGAGCACCAGATAGTGGCCGGTCTTCTCGAGAAGAATTTTGACCAGGTGTGTGCTTTCCGCGTCGTCATCAACAATCAGGACGCGTCGCTTTTCTTTTATTAGCGATCTGGCGATCGCATCGATTTCAAATTGATCGAACCAGTAAACGCGAGGGCGCGGTGCATCCTGACTCACGATATATGAAGCATTGACATTAAATCCGTCAGCGGCTTCGATCACCTGCAGAACACCGGATACTTCCAAATCTATTCCGTCTCTCACCGGCTTGAACGTGACAGTGCGTCCATCGATCTCTTCAGGAGATAACGGCAGCTTAACTGTCGGCGGTCTGTAGCTCATACGGCGTGCGGTTAACCTTGCGGTTTCGGCGGTTGGCCGGGTTTTGCGGCTTCGCCGGGCTTTGGGGCCACGCCGCCTGCGGGAGCGCCGCCAGAAAGATCTTCGTCAGGAACGGCGAGAATATCGTGCTCGGTGAATGATTCAGGATGATTGGCTAGTTCTTTGCGTAACGCCGAAATTTGTTCGGCTGTAACTGGACTGGCGTTGTTCCCCCATTCGCTTCGTTCGTACGTGATGACATCGGCAATCTGTTTGTCGGTCAATGTTTTGTCCCATGGTTGCATCACCGCAGTGCCAAACTGTTGCCCCTTAACTTTGACTGGGCCTTGCAAACCTTTGAGCACAATCATCGCCGGGCGACGCGAGCCGCCGGTTGTGAATTCCGAGCCGGCCAATGGTGGATATTGACCAGGTACGCCTAGGCCATTGGCTTGATGACAGGTCTGACAATTTGCTGCGAAAATCTTTTTGCCGCGATCGTGTGGCGATAATTCGGCAGCTTGCTCGCCGCCACCGGGACCCGCCACTGCTTTCTTTGCTGCAGGCGGCGCGCCCATCGGATCCAGCCCCCCACCGATAAAATTGCCCGAATAACGTCCGAGATATGCGCCGCCAAAAAATACCGCCAGCCCATAGATTGCGATCAGCCAAATCGAGAGCGGCTCGGCGCCAACGCGTGGTTCGCGTTTCTCGCGTTGAACAGCGGCGTGCACCTGCTGGACGTCGGACTGTTCGCCATAATCCATTCCCTGGCCAATGCGCGCGGAGGGTTTCGGTTCTTCGTTCATTGCGTTTTCATTTTGCCGGCACGGGGGTTCCCGCAGCCGCGGGACTGGGTGATGCGGCCGGTGATCTAGCGGCTGGCGGCGGTGCGCCTCCGGCTGATCTGACGTCGTTCAGCGGATGCGATTGGTTGAGCGCCATCAAATAAGCCACCAGACATTTCGCATCGAAGCTGGGAACCACCTCCCACCCTTCGGGTGGCGCATCGCGACCGGTGAGCTGCAGAGCGTCCGACGAACGTGCGTCACTGATGCGGCGCTTGTGATAAAGGAAACGATACGACGGCATATTTGAATCGAAGTTGATACTGCGCGGCGAATAAAGATGCACATGATGCCAGGCCGCGGAATACATCGGCGGCAGCCCAATCGTCTGCTCTGGCCACGGCGGACCTGGGATCTGCGGCCCGGATGAAGGACCGGTCTTCTGTCCCGGAGTCGCGTTTGCCACTGCTCCTGGCGACGGCGAGGCAAGACCTGTCTTCGGCCCGGCCGGTGCCGCTCCCGTTGGCGGAGGCGAACCCGGCGAAGCCGCGGACGAACCGGTGGCAACTGTTGCAGGCGACGTTGCAGATGCCGGTGAAGCTGCTGGTGCGGGCGAGCCACTTTGTGCTGCAGGAGAAGGACTCGGACCTTGCTTCGCAGCCGGCGAAGCAGCGGTTGGTGCTCCTCCCGGTGGCGCAGGCGATGCTGCGGGAGTTGTTCCTGCGGCCGGAGAAGCGGTCGCTTCTGCTTCTGCCGGGGCGCGCGCGCCGATGTTTGCGAGGTCCTGGCCCATGCGCATTTTCCCGAGTTGCACTGGCCGTTCGAAGATGTAATCGCGCGGCGCGCTGCGGCGGTTACCCCATTTTCGCTCGATATCTGCCGCCGCGTATTCGGGGCGCACTTGCTCGCTGTGACAGTAAATGCAGCCGTTCGCAGCGTAGACGCGCGCGCCGCGCTCGAACATTCCCGATTGCGGTCGGGGATAAATATCTGTGCCGTCCTCGTCGGACTGCGGATTGAGATGTCCGATCTGCCAATTTGGAAGCACGGTCAATCCCACCCACGAGAACGCGAACGTGCCGAAGATTCCGAGAAAGAGAGGGGCGAGGCCTTTCATTAATGCCCTCCGGAAGTCTCCGCTTCAACCGGATTGAGGAATGTGGGAACAGTCGATGTGCGTCCCAATCCCAAAAGCATCAATCCGAAGTGATACGCGAAAATGAAATGGGACACCGTGAGCAAGATTCCGGCGAGACTGCGTCCTCGAAGGTACGGGAGCACCGTTTCCACAGTCTCACTGAACGGGAGCGTGGGATTCTCCATGTCTGTGCCCTGGAGAAAGCCGCCGGCGAGCAGCATGAGCGTCATCAAACCGATGCCGTAAGCCGATGCCCAGAAATGCAGTTTAATCAACGACGCGTACCGCCATTCGCGGCCGACCAGACGGGGCACGATGTAGTACATCGAGCCAAAAATCACCATGGTGAAAAATGCGTAAAGACCGAGGTGCGAGTAAGCGATGCTCGTCTGGGTGAAGTTGACGTAGCGCGCGACCGAGCGAAGCGAAATCAACAGACCGAGGACGCTAAATACCGTGTAAGACATTGCTCCGAAGACGGTGAACCGCAGCGTCGGGCTATAGCGCATCAACGGAAAATAACCCCGCATTGTCATGTGATGATTCAGTCCGACAGTCGCGACAGGGATCATGCTTAAGATCATCGCTGCGATGCTGGCGGTGATCATCCACGCCGGAAACGGCCCATCCACAAGCCGCTGCATTCCGGTCCAGCTTGAGAAAAGCGCGTAACTCCAAAAACCAATTGTCGCCAAATGATAACTGTACACCGGGCGGCCAATCACTTTTGGAATCATGTAGTACGCCGTGCCGAGGGCGATGGCCCCGAACCAGAGAAAGAGCAGATTATTCGCGTACCACCAGCCGACAGCCGATTGCAAAACTCCCTGCACCGGCACGACGAAGAGCATCAGTTGCCCAGCGGCATACAACCACGGAAACCAAAGAAACGCGCCGAGCAAATACCATTGCGTAATGTAAATTTGTTCGCCGCGTCGATAGCGAAACATGAGCACCGCCCACGAGGCAACGAGCGTGTAAGCAACGAAAAGAATGATGGCTGCGTAGCCTGGAAACTCGAGCCATTGATAACCGGTGCTGTCGCCAAGAAGAATTCCGCCGACGCCCAGCATTACGCCCAGGTTCCAAAAACCAGCTGCCGCAACTAGCAACAGCGGATATCGCAAAACGGTCCGGCACAATCGCGCCATGAGCCAGATGGCGGTGCCCATTCCGGCCATGGAGGCCCAGCCGTAAACCATCACGTTCATGTGCGCGGGCCGCACGCGTCCCCATGTGAGAAAACTGATGTTCGAAAGCAGGTCAGGCTCGTGAAGTTTGAATGAAACGAAAGCAGCAAACAGCGTGCCCAGGATCAGCCACGCCATTGCCGATGTGTAGAACATCAGCACTGGCACACGTGTTGACGCATCGATGTACGCGCGCTCCAACTGCTCTGTGGCTCCAGCCGCAGCAGAAACGGATGGTTCTTTCAGTGGAATTCCAGTAGCGTTCATGGAGTCGTGGCCGGGGCAGGAGAAGCGGGTGCAGATGGTGCTGGCTGCGCTGCGCCAGGTTTGGGAGAACCGGCGGCCGGTGGAGGAGCCGGAGCGGCTGGCGATGTCTCTACTGCTGGCGTGGCGATCGGGCCGGCAGGCGCTGGTTTCTTTTGCGCCAGGTCAGCCACGGTCAATTCCATTGCCCGACTAATTGGGATGCGAGCAACGCCTTTGTTCTTATCGATCCAGGCGTACGTCGTCAGCTCCTTTTCGGCTTCCTCGCGCAAGGTTTTCAGTTGTTCCATGCGCTTCTTCGCCCGCATCTCTTCGTAATCACTTCCACGCGGCATGGGCCCAATTATCGCGAGCACGATTACGCCAAACAATGCGAAGAGAAGGACGACTCCCAGCCACGTGGATAGTGGAGCGCGCGAATGTGCAATCTGGCTGAGAGATTCGGTGTCGGCCATTTCAGTTGACGGTTTGCAGAGATTCGATCAGGCGCGGATCGCGGACGGGAAACAGTGAAGTCCTGGGCACCAATCGCAGATAAGCGAAACCAAGCGTCGCGCCGATGGCGATGAGCGAAAGTAAATCCCAAATGCTGGGATGAAAGCCGGTGCCGTGTAACGAAGGCAGCACAATAAGGTAGATGTCGAGCATCTGCATGCAGACGATCCATGCCGCCACGATGCAAAGCTGGTGCGGCTTTTTTTTGATCGATTGCATTAGCAAAATCGGGAACGCTATGAAAAAGCGGCCAATCACCAGGAGCATGCTCAGCGCCCACCAGGATTGGGTGTTCCGTGTGATGAAATACTGCGTCTCTTCGGGGATGTTTGCGTACCAGATGAGCATGTACTGGCCGAAGCCGATGTAGGCCCAGAAAACGCAGAAGGCCAGCATCCATTTTCCCATGATGTGATAATGCTCCACGGTCACGACGTCCTTCAGATAACC
>WNFT01000518.1_pt1 | contig 31745 bp, 28 predicted proteins | sample 5400191 | NCBI WGS metagenome assembly WNFT01 (sample SAMN13153359, study PRJNA577476) | soil metagenome | isolation source: 80 cm saprolite under Madrone tree | place: USA:California | collected 2016-06-14 | reverse complement strand
GGGCGCGGGCTCCCGGGCTGTCGCCACGCCCGCGCCCCGCCGCGATCACCCGCTTCCCCTGTTCTCACCGCCGATCTGAGAAGTCGTAACCGTTCGAGCGCCGGCTTTGCCGGCGCAATCCTGATCTGGGGGAGGCAGGCGCGAGCGAGCCGGATTGACCTCGGTTCGGGCGCCGGCTCCGCCGGCGCAATCGGTGGGGGTGGCTCGGAGGGGGCCGTCGAGGCCCCCTTCGACGTTCTAGTCCCAGAGATAGGCGCGCGGGTTGACGGAGTGGCCCTTCACGAGGATTTCGTAGTGGAGGTGCGGGCCCGAGGAGCGACCGGTGTTCCCGCTGTACGCGATCACCTGGCCCCGCTCGACCCGCTCGCCCTGCTTCACGCCGATCTGGGAGAGGTGGCCGTAGAGCGAGCGGACCTCCTGGCCATGGTCGAGGATGACCGTGTTGCCGTACTCCGGCTGCGCGCCGGCGAAGAAGACGGTGCCGCCGGCGGGCGCGCGCACGGGCGTGCGGGGCTGGGCGTTGATGTCGAGACCGCTGTGGAACTCGGTGACGCGCGTCCAGGGCGAGACGCGATTGCCGAACTCGGAGTTCACACCGCCGCGCACGGGCCAGCGTGACGGGAGCGCCGCCAGCGCCTTGCCGGCGCGGGCCATCAGGCGGTCCAGAGCCCGGAGATTGTCGCCCTGCTCTTTCACGCTCTCGGCGAGACGCTCCAGCTCGTTCCCCCGTACGACTCGCCCGAGGGGCTCGTCCCCCGGCGCGATCCGCGCGGCAACCTTCACGGCGCCGCCACCGATGCCCTTGTCGCGCGCGCCGGGAGCGAGCTCGGGACCGAACGGCTCCCAGATGCGCGCGTGGAGCTCGCGCCATCCCACCATCTCCTGCCGGAGCTCGACGACGCGGCGATTGAACGCGTCGATCGTCTCGCGCTGCTCGGCGATCTGCCGGGCGAAGGTCCTGGCTTCGCGCGTCAGCTCGCGCAGCTCCACCCAGTCAGTGGTGAGGGCGCCGACCACGGAGAGGGCGAGGGCGACCCCGGCGAACGCGCCCCTCGCGACAGGTCGCGTGAAGTTGAACCGGACCACCTTGGTGCCGTCGCCCCGGACAATCAGCAGACTGAACTGATCGCGGCCCTTCACGCGTGCCCGCGGCCCCGGAGGCTCCGGTCGGGGCGCTCGAGCGGGCTCAGGTCTTTCCTCGACCAGACTGTCAACAGAACACTCCTCAGGCCGCATGCCGGAAGACCCACCGCAAACGCCGTACCAGGCGGGATGGGCACGCACAATCAGGCAGTTGGAGCGCATGGGCTGCCATTCCGGCAACCGAGCGGGCAATTTCGTGTCACTATCATGACAAGGTGTATCGGGCCGTAACCCCGCGTGAGATCGGCATTTATTGACACTTTGCGTCGCCGCGCAGTATCATCGCGGGACAGGCCCCCAAGAGGAGTTCGATGGACGAGTTCTACCGGATCAAGCGGCTTCCGCCCTACGTCTTCGCAATCGTCAACGACCTCAAGACCAAAGCGCGCGCGCGCGGCGAGGACGTCATCGATCTCGGCATGGGCAATCCGGATCTTCCGACGCCCAAGCACATCGTCGCGAAGCTGATCGAGGCCGCCCAGAACCCGAAGAACCACCGCTACTCCGCGTCGCGCGGCATCACCCGCCTGCGGGTCGCGATCGCCAAGTGGTACCGCGACCGCTACGGCGTGGAGCTCGATCCCGACTCCGAGACGATCGCGACGATCGGCGCCAAGGAGGGCCTGGCGCACCTGGCGCTGGCAGTCCTTCAGCCCGGCGACGGCGCGCTGGTGCCGAACCCGACCTACCCGATCCACTCCTACTCGGTCGTCATCGCCGATGGCGATCTGCGGTCTGTCCCGCTGACACCGGACGGAGATTTCTTCGCACGGCTGGAAGAGACCGCGAAGCTCGCGTGGCCGAAGGCGAAGCTGCTGATTCTCTCGTTCCCGCACAATCCGACGACCATGTGCGTGGACCGCGCGTTCTTCGAGAAAGTCGTCGCCTTCGCGCGCGATCAGCGGCTGATGGTCGTCCACGACCTCGCGTACGCCGACTTCGCGTTCGACGGCTACCAGCCACCGTCGTTCCTCGAGATTCCGGGGGCGAAGGAGATCGGCGTCGAGATCTTCTCGACGTCGAAGTCGTACAACATGGCCGGCTGGCGGCTCGCCTTCGTGTGCGGCAACGCCCGGATGATCCATGCGCTGGCGCGCATCAAGTCCTATCTGGACTACGGCGCCTTCCAGCCGATCCAGATCGCCGGCATCATCGCGCTCGAGGGCGATCAGACGTGCGTGGCCGAGATCGTCGAGGTCTACAGAAAGCGCCGCGACGTCCTCGTCGACGGGCTCAACAAGCTCGGCTGGTCGGTGCCGAAGCCCAAGGGCACGATGTTCGTCTGGGCGCCGATCCCCGAGCCGTTCCGCACGCTGGGCTCGCTCGAGTTCGCCAAACTGCTCATCCAGGACGCGAAGGTGGCCGTCTCGCCGGGCATCGGGTTCGGCGAGTACGGCGAGGGCTTCGTACGGTTCGCGCTGGTCGAGAACGAGCAGCGGATCAAGCAGGCGCTCCGCGGGCTCAAGCACCTCGCCCGCTGACCGCCCATTCCTACCGCGGCGGGGTCCAGTGAGATGTCCAGTGAGATGAAGGAAGTCAGGATCGGATTGCTCGGCCTCGGCACGGTCGGCGCGGGGGTCGTCAAGATCCTCGAGTCGCGCCGTGCGATGCTCGAGGAGCGTGCCGGGTGCCGGCTCACCCTCGCCGCGGTCGCCGACACCGATCTCACCCGCCCGCGCGAGGGGCTCGATCTCGCGAAGCTCCCGATGACGCCCGACGCCGGGCGCGTGCTCGCCGACCCCTCGATCCACATCGTCGTCGAGCTCGTCGGCGGGCTCGAGCCCGCGCGCTCGTTCATCATGAAGGCGCTCGGCGCCGGCAAACACGTGGTCACCGCCAACAAGGCGCTCCTCGCCCACCACGGCGGCGAGCTCTACGACGAGGCGCGGCGCCGCCGCGCGACGCTCGCCTTCGAGGCGGCCGTCGCGGGCGGCATCCCGCTGATCCAGGCCGTCAAGGAGGGGCTCGTCGCCAACCGCATCCAGACCGTCTTCGGCATCGTCAACGGGACGTCGAACTACATCCTGTCGAAGATGACCGACGAGGGCCTGGACTTCTCCATGGTCCTCAAGGAGGCGCAGGCGGCGGGGTACGCCGAAGCCGACCCGACCCTCGACATCGAGGGCATGGACTCCGCGCACAAGCTCCAGATCCTCGTCACGCTCGCGTTCCGCACCTTCATCGACCTCAAGGACATCCACACCGAGGGCATCACGCGGGTGACGCAGCAGGACATCGGCTACGCGCGCGAGCTCGGCTACCGGATCAAGCTCCTCGCGATCGCCAAGGCGGCCGACGGCGGCGTCGAGGTCCGCGTGCACCCGACGATGATTCCCGCGGGCTCTCCGCTGGCGGCGGTCTCCGGGGTCTTCAACGCGGTCTTCGTGACCGGCGACGCGGTGGGCGATCTGATGTTCTACGGTCGCGGCGCGGGGCAGCTCCCGACCGCCTCGGCCGTGTGGGCCGACACGCTCGACATCGCGCGCCGCATCGCCCACGGCATCCCCGCGCTCGCGCTCGAGCTGCCCTCCGCGGGCCCCACGGCGCTGCCGTTGACCCCGATGGAGCGCATCCGCTGCTGTTATTACCTGCGCGTGATGGCTCAGGACCGGCCCGGCGTGCTCTCGAAGGTCGCGGGGATCCTCGGGGACAACAACATCTCGATCGCGAACGTCATCCAGAAGGGGCGCGGGACGCGCGAGGCCGTTCCCGTCGTCATGCTGACGCACGAGGCGCGTGAGCGCGACATGCGCCAGGCGCTCACCGCGATCGATCGCTTGCCCGACGTCGCGGCGTCGACGACGATCCGCGTCGAGGGCGGGCCCGCATGAAGGCCTGGCGCGGCGTCATCGAGCAGTACCGCGACTTCCTCCCCGTGACGGATCGGACGCCGGTCGTTACGCTCTGTGAGGGCAACACGCCGCTCATCCTGGCGCCGCGCCTCGCCGAGGCGACCGACGCGCGCCTTGAGATCTACCTCAAGTGCGAGGGATTCAACCCCACGGGCTCGTTCAAGGACCGCGGGATGACGATGGCGATCTCCAAAGCGCTCGAGTCGGGCTCGCGGGCGGTGATCTGCGCCTCCACGGGCAACACCTCGGCCTCCGCGGCGGCGTTCGCGGCGCGCGCCGGGATCCGCGCCTTCGTGATGGTGCCGAAGGGCTCGGTCGCCCTCGGCAAGCTCTCGCAGGCGGCGATCCACGGCGCGAAGGTCCTCACCGTGGACGGTAACTTCGACCAGGCGCTGACGATCGTCCGGCGGATCGCCGAGCGGCACCCGGTGACGCTCGTGAACTCGGTGAACCCGTTCCGGCTCGAGGGGCAAAAGACCGCCGCGTTCGAGATCGTGGACCAGCTCGGCCGCGCACCCGACTACCACCTGATCCCCGTCGGCAACGCCGGGAACATCACCGCGTACTGGCGTGGGTACCGCGAATACCACCGCGCGGGGCGCATGAAGGAGCTGCCGCGCATGGTCGGCTTCCAGGCGGCCGGCGCGGCGCCGATCTACGAGAATCGCGTCATCGAGGAGCCGCGCACCGTGGCGACGGCGATCAAGATCGGCAACCCGGCGAACTGGGGGCCGGCGCTCGAGGCCGTGAAGGACTCGCACGGCTGGATCGACGTCGTCAGTGACGAGGAGATCCTGCGCGCCTACCGGATGCTCGCCCGCGAGGAGGGCATCTTCATGGAGCCGGCGTCCGCGGCCACCCTCGCCGGCCTGATCAAGTGCGTCAAGGCGGGGCGCCTCGAGCCCGGCTCGACCGTGGTGCTCACCCTCACCGGGCACGGGCTCAAGGACCCGGACACCGCGCTCGAGTCGGCGTCGCGGCCGACGACGGTGCCGCCGGCGATCGACGCGGTCCTCGCCCAGCTCGGCCTCTGAGCCGGCCGAAGGTCCTCCTCGGCGTCGCGGTCAGCGTCGTTCTGCTCGTCTACCTTTTCTGGAGCGTCGACCTGGCCGAGCTCGGACGCCAGCTCCGCGCGACCCGCTGGGGCTGGGCGGCCCTCGCCACCGCCTTCGCGCCGCTCGGTCTCTGGGCACGCGCCCGGCGCTGGCGCTACCTCTTCCCGCCACGCTCGGTTCCGCCGGGTCTGGTCCCGGCGGTCATGATCGGGTACATGGCGAACAACGTGCTCCCGCTGCGCGCCGGTGAGGTCGTGCGTGTGTACGTCGTCGCGCGCCGCTGGAGCGCCGTCGGCGCTGGCGGCACGGGCCACGCCTTCTGGACGGTGCTCGCCACGCTCATCGTCGAGCGGGTGCTCGACAGCCTCGCCGTGGTCCTGATGCTCGCGGTGCTGGTTCTCGTCGTCCCGGTGCCGGCGTTTCTGCAGGCGGCGGCGCTGGCCGTCCTCGCGATCGATCTCGCCGGGATCGCCGTCCTCGTGGCGCTGGTGGCCGCGCCCGCACGCTGCGCCCGGCTCATCGAGCGGCTCTCCGCGCGCTGGCCCCGGCTCCGGCAGCGCGCGCTGAGCGTTTTCGAGACGTTCGTCCGGGGGCTCGACGGGATCCGCGCGCCCTCCCACGCCCTCCCGATCCTCGTCTGGACCGCGATCCTCTGGGTCATCCCCGCGGCGGCGGCATCGATGATGCTCACCGCGATGAACCTCAGCCTGCCCTGGATCGCGGGCTGGGCGGTGCTCGCGTTCGTCGGGCTCGGCATCTCAATCCCGTCGGCGCCCGGCTACGTCGGCGTCTTCCACGCCGCGGCGGCGCTCGCGGTCGGCCTCTTCGGTGTCGCCCCGGCGGCCGCCGTCGGCTACGCGCTCGTCCTCCACGCGAGCCAGATCCTGCCCGTGATCGCGCTCGGGTGGGTCTACCTCCTCCGTGAGCAGCTGCACCTCGGCGAGGCCATGCACGCCCGGGCGTTGTAGCGGAGCCCGCGCGGCCGGCGCGGTCGGTGGGTGGCCTGACACCAGGTGCGACCCGGCGCCGTCCCTCTTGTCACCATCCACTCCAAGCGAGACCGCGCGGCCGGCGCGGTCGGTGGGTGGCCTGACGCCAGGTGCGACCCGGCTGCGCTCCTCCGCCACCATTCATTCCAGGCGAGGACCGCGTGCCTGGGTCGCGCCGTGGGTGGCCTGCTGCGGGCGCGCTCGTGGTAGATTTCTAACGCTATGGCGCTGGTCGTCCAGAAATACGGCGGCTCGTCGGTCGCCGACGACGAGAAGATCCGGAACGTCGCCCGGCGCGTCGCGGCGAGCGCGCCCGGCCACCAGCTTGTCGTCGTCGTCTCGGCGATGGGCAAGACGACCGACGGCCTCGTGGCCCTCGCGCACCAGGTGTCGCCGTCGCCCGAGCCACGCGAGATGGACATGCTGCTCGCCACGGGCGAGCAGGTCACGATCGCCCTCCTCGCGATGGCCCTGCAGTCCGTAGGGCTGCGGGCGCGTTCGTTCACGGGATTCCAGGCGGCGATCCGCACCGACCGCGCCCACACGCGGGCACGGATCACGCAGATCAGCACCGAGCGCGTCCGCCAGTCCCTCGACGCGGGCGAGATCGCCGTCGTCGCGGGGTTCCAGGGGCTGTCCGACGAGGACGAGATCACGACGCTCGGTCGCGGCGGCTCGGACCTCACCGCCGTGGCGCTCGCGGCCGCCCTCAAAGCCGAGGTGTGCGAGATCTACACCGACGTGGACGGCGTCTACACCGCCGACCCCGCCATCGTCCCCGACGCCAAGAAGCTCGCCCGCGTCTCGTACGACGAGATGCTCGAGATGGCGAGCCTCGGCGCGAAGGTGCTGCAGTCCCGCTCCGTCGAGTTCGCGAAGAAGTACGGCGTGACCGTCCACGTCCGCTCGACGTTCAAGCCGGACCCCGGCACGCTCGTGACGAAAGAGGAGCAGGGCATGGAAGAAGTGGTCGTCACCGGCGTCACGCACGACCGGAGCCAGGCGAAGATCTCCATCCTGAGAGTCCCCGATCGGCCGGGCATCGCCGCCCAGGCGTTCGGCGCGATCGCCGCGAAGAACATCGTCGTGGACATGATCGTCCAGAACATCAGCCGCGACGGGTACACCGACATGTCGTTCACCCTGCCGCGCGGCGACCACGCCGGCGCCGTCGTCGCGCTCGAGGAAGTCGCGCGGTCGATCGGCGCCCTCGGCGTCGTCCACGACGAGCGCGTGGCCAAGGTCTCGATCGTCGGCGTCGGCATGCGGAGCCACGGGGGCGTCGCCGCGAAGATGTTCGCCACGCTCTCCAAGGAAGGGATCAACATCCAGATGATCTCCACCTCCGAGATCGCGATCTCGTGCGTCATCGAGGACAAGTACGCGGAGCTGGCCGTCCGCGCCCTCCACGACGCCTTCGAGGTCGGCAAGGGGGCCAACCGATGAGCCGGGGCAAGGCCGCGGTCTTCTTCGGTCCCGGCAAGCCGTTCGAGCTCCGGGAGTTGCCACTGCCCGAGGTGGAGCCCGACGCCGTCCTCATCCGCGTCGCGCTCGCCAACGTGTGCGGTTCCGACCTCCACTTCTGGCGGGGCGACGCGCCATTGCGCCTGCCCGACGACGGCTGGATCTTCGGCCACGAGATGACCGGCCGGGTGTCCCGGCTCGGCGCGCGCGTCCAGACGGACTCGCTGGGGCGCCCGCTCAGGGAAGGCGACCGCGTCGCCTACACCTACTTCTACCCCTGCGGGCGCTGCTACGCCTGCCTCGCCAACGAGCCCGCGGCGTGTCCGGCGAAGATCGAGCGGCCGCGAGGGCCGTCCGAGTTCCCGCACTTCCACGGCGCGTTCGCCGAGTACTACTATCTGCGGCCGCGCGGCGCGCTCTTCCTCGTCCCCGACGCGCTGCCCGACGAGATGGTTGCGCCGGTGAACTGCGCCCTCTCGCAGGTGATCTTCGGGCTCGGGAGGGCGGGCCTCGCCTTCGGCGGGAGCGTCGTGATCCAGGGCGCCGGCGGCCTCGGGATCCAGGCGGCGGCGGTCGCCCGGGACATGGGCGCCGCGACGGTGATCGTCGTCGATCAGCTCCCGGGGCGGCTCGAGCTGGCGCGGGCGTTCGGCGCCGACCACACGATCAACCTCAAGGAGGTCGCCGACCGCAAGGAGCGTGTCGCGCTCGTGCGGACGTGGACGGGCGGCGGCGGCGCGGACGTCGTCTGCGACTTCGTCGGCTTCCCGCAGGTCATCCCGGAGGGGATCGAGATGCTCCGCTCGGGCGGCACGTACCTCGAGATCGGCACGATCAGCCGCGGCGCGAAGGTCGAGCTCGAGCCATCACTGCTCGTCTGGGGGTCGAAGAAGATCGTGGGCGTGATCCAGTACGATCCGTGGGTCATCCCCCGCGCGCTCGACTTCCTCGTGCGCAACCGGGCGCGCTTCCCCTTCGACCGGCTCCTCTCGCACAAGTACCCGCTCGAAAAGATCAATCAGGCGTTCGCCGACTCGGAGTGGCACAACCGGGAGACGACCACGATCACGCGCGCGGCCCTCGTGCCCTAATTCATCGGAGGGGGCCTCGACGGCCCCCTCCGAGCCGCCCCCAGGAAGGGTTGCGCGGGCGGAGCCCGCGCTCGAAGGGCGATGGACTCGAGACGCTCGAGGACCGTTGCGCGAGGGGTCTTGTGCTCCGGTCCGCGTTGTGGCAGGGTGCCTGCCACCGTGGCCGATGGCCACGTCCGGGGAGGTGCGTATGGCTCAGCTCCTGATCAACGGCAAGACCTTCATGGTCGACGCCGATCCCGCGACACCGCTCCTGTGGGTCATCCGCGAGCGGCTGCAGCTGACCGGCACCAAGTTCGGCTGCGGGATCGCCCAGTGCGGTGCGTGCACCGTCCACCTCGACGGCGCGGCGGTGCGGTCGTGCCAGACGACCCTCGCCCAGGCCGCCGGAAAGAAGATCACGACGATCGAAGGGCTCCACCCCAAGGGGGAGCATCCCCTCCAGAGGGCGTGGATCGCCGAGCAGGTGCCGCAGTGCGGCTACTGCCAGTCGGGCCAGATCATGCAGGCGGCGGCGCTCCTGGCGAAGAGCCCCAACCCGACCGACGAGGAGATCGTGGCCGCGATGTCCGGCAACATCTGCCGCTGCGCCACGTATCTGCGCATCAAGCGCGCGATCAAGCGCGCCGCGCGGGGGGTCTAGGCCATGAAGAGCACGAGGACCGAGCTCAGCCGTCGAGACTTTCTGAAGACCACTGCGGTCGCGGGCGCCGGCCTTACCCTGAGCTTCACCATCCCGGGCGCGGGCGCTCGAGAGGCATCGGCAGCCGCGGCGTTCGAGCCGAACGCCACTCTCACGATCACGCCGGACGGGATCATCACCGTGCACATCACGAAGGCGGAGATGGGCCAGGGCGTCGGCACCGCGCTCGCCCAGATCGTCGCCGAGGAGCTGGAAGCCGACTGGAAGGACGTTCGCATCGACTACCCGATGAACGACCCGAAATACGGGCTCATGCTCACCGGCGGGAGTTGGTCGGTGAACTGGACGTTCGACTCCCTCTCGCGCGCGGGCGCCGGGGCGAGGATGCTCTTGACCGAGGCCGCCGCCAAGCAGATGAACGTGGCAGTCGCGGACTGCGTCGCCGAGGACGGCCGGATTCGGCACCTCCCGACCGGCCGGTCGATGCCGTACGGAGAGATCGTCGCGAAGGTCCCGATCACGCGGACCCTCTCCGAGGAAGACCTCAAGAAGATCGAGCTCAAGAAGCCGAGCCAGTACCGGATCATCGGGAAGTGGATCCCGCGCCTGGACATCCCGGAGAAGGTGACGGGCAAGGCGAAGTTCGGGATCGACACATTTCTTCCTGGGATGGTCTACGCGAAGGTCGCCTACCCCCCGACGCGCGAGGGGGGCAAGCATACGGCCGTCGATGACACCGGGGCGCGGAAGGTGAAGGGCTGGATCCAGACGGTCGTGACCGACGACGTGGTGGCCGTGGTGGCGGACACCTACGACAACGCGGTGAGGGCGCGTGACGCGCTCAGGGTCTCCTGGGACCCGGGCCCCAATGCCGGCGTCAGCACCGCGTCGATCTTCGAGATGTACGCGAAGAAGGCGAAGGAGGACCTGACCGCGCCCTCCTGGGTCGAGCAGGGCGATGTGAAGGCGGGCCTGGCCCAGGCCGCGAAGACCCACGAGGCGACCTTCACGACCGACTACGTCGCCCACATGCAGATGGAGCCGATGAACTGTGTCGTGCGCCTGGACGGCGGCGCGTACGACGTCTACACCGGCAGCCAGTTCCAGACGATGGCCGTGGGGGCGCTCTCCAAGAAGCTCGGCGTCGACCCCTCGAAGATCCGCATCCACCAGCACTACCTCGGCGGTGGCTTCGGTCGCCGGCTCGAGCCCGACATCATGCTGGAGACCGCGCTCATCGCGCGGGAGGTCAAGCGGCCGGTCAAGCTGATTCGCTCGCGCGAGGAGGATCTGCGGCGCGACTACTATCGCTCGGCCACGCTCCAGGTGCTGCGCGGTGGCCTCTCGGCCGACGGCAAGGTGATCGCCTGGGAGAACACGCTGGTGGCGGCGTATCCCGGCGAACGCTATGGCGGGCTCGACGACAAGGGACGCGATCAGTTCGCGCTCAACGGCAGCGACCACGTGTACGAGATCCCGAACCAGTTCGTGCGCGCCGTCCGGGCCGAGACGGGAATGTCGGTCGGCTACGTGCGGGCCGTCGCGCCCAACTACACGTTCTTCGCCGTCGAGACATTCATCGACGAGCTGGCCCACCTGGCCAAGGCCGACCCGGTGCAGTTCCGCCTGGCGATGCTGGGCGGTGCACCGCGGCTGGCCCGTGTGCTGAAGCTCGCCGCCGATCGGGCCGGATGGGACTCCCCGCTTCCGCCCAACGTGGGCCGCGGGGTCGCCTGCGTGACCGCGCAGGAGCGGAAGTCGCCGACGTGGACGGCGAGCGTGGTGGAGACGCAGGTGGACCCGGCGAGCGGCGCGGTGAAGGTGCGGAAGATCGTCTGCGCGGTGGACTGCGGCATCGTCGTCAACCCCGACGGCGCCCGCTCGCAGATCGAGGGCTCGCTGCTCTTCGGCCTCTCGAACGCGCTGAAGGAGCGGGGCACCGTGAAGAACGGGGCGCTCGAGCAGTCGAACTTCCACGACTACCAGGTATTGAGGATGAGCGACGTGCCCGAAGTCGAAGTGCATGTCGTCCCGTCAACCGAGTACCCCACGGGCCTCGGCGAGCCCGGCACGACCACGATCCTCCCCGCGCTTTCGAACGCGATCTTCGCGGCGACCGGCGCGCGGGTGCGGAGCGCGCCGCTCACGGCCGAGCGCGTGCTCACGGCGATCCAGCAGAAGGCGTAGCCAACCAATCGGAGGGGGCCTCGACGGCCCCCTCCGAGGCCGGGGGAAGCGCTCCCGCGAGGGAGCGAACCCCCGGAACTCGAGCGCGCCGGCCAAGCCGGCGCTCGAACGGCGCTCACTCCGACGCTCGGCGTCCACGGCACCGGCGGCCGAACGCGAGCGATCCCGCGAGGCAGCCGAGCCCGCCCAGCAGCACCATGCGCGCGGTGCCGAGGCTCGCCGCGAGCGTCCCCGCCAGCAGCGTGCCGGCCGGTGCGAGACCGACGAACGCCATCGTGTAGAGGCCCATCACGCCCCCGCGCCGGTCGTCCGCGACGATGGTCTGGATCAGCGCGTTGCTCGAGGCGAGCTGGACCATCACGCCGAATCCGGTGACGAACAGCAGGGCGAGCGACAGCCAGAGCGCGTCGGAGAGCGCGAACAAGGCGAGCGCGCTGCCGGCCACGGCGGCTCCGACCGTGATCGTGGCCGCCGACTGACCGAGCGAGCGCTGGCCCGACAGGACGAGCGTACCGACGAGCGCGCCGCAGCCGGACGCCGCCATCAGCCAGCCGAGGGTCTCCGGGCCGCCGTGGAGCACTTCCGACGCGAACACGGGAAGCAGCACGGTGTACGGACGACCCAGCAGAGTGACGAGGGCCACCAACATTAGAATGGCCGCGATCGGCCGGGTCGAGCGTGCGTAGCGCGCGGTCTCGTGGAGCCCACGGAGGATCGGCGTCGCGGTCCGCGCCGGGACCTCCGGCGCTGCGCGCATCGCCCCGAGCGCCAGGAGGACCGCCGCGTAGCTCGCGCCGTTCACGAGAAAGCATACCCCCTCACCGGCGTGCGCGACGATGGCGCCGCCGATCGAGGGGCCGATCAGTCGCGCCGCGTTCGTGACCGACGCGTGCAGGGCGACCGCGTTCCCGACGTCGTCCCGACTCTCGACGATGTCGGCGACGAAGGCCTGGCGGGCCGGGACGTCGAGGGCGCCGACGACCCCGAGGAGGGCGCCGATCGCGACCAGGTGCCAGACGGTGACCACACCCGCCAGCGCCAGCCCTGCCAGGACCAGCGTCAGCGCCATCGCGAGGCTCTGCGTGACGACGAGGATCCTGTGACGGCTCCACCGGTCGCTGAGCCCCCCCGCGATGGGCATCAAGAGGAGCGAGGGGAGCTGGCCCGCGGCGGCGAGGACGCCGAGCAGGAGTGGCGAGCCCGTCAGCCGATAGGCGAGCCAGCCCATCGCCACCTGCTGAACCCAGGTGCCGACCAGCGACACGGACTGGCCACCGAGAAAGAGACGGACGTTCCGCGACCGGAGGCTGCCGAAGGCCCGCGCGCGGGGGCGCTCCATCGACGAGGTGGGCGGGTGACCGCCAATGCGGGTCACCCGCCCTTGCGGGTCACGCGCGCTTCAGCTGGGCACGGTCGATCGGAAGCGCGCGAACGCGCTTGCCCGTCACCGCGTAGATCGCGTTGCAGACGGCGGGCGCCACGCTCGGCACGCCGGGCTCGCCGAGGCCTCCCGGCGCCTCGCCGGAGTCCAGGATGTGCGGCTCGACGACCGGCATCTCGTTGATGCGGAGCATCGGATAGTCGTGGAAATTGGACTGTTGCACACGACCGCGGTCGATCGTGATCCGGCCGTAGAACGCGGCCGTGAGCGCGTACACCGCGCCCCCTTCCATCTGCGCCCTGACCTGGTCGGGATTGACCGCGATGCCGGGATCGATGGCGGCGACGAGCCGGTGGACGCGGACGGCCCCGTCCGGGGCGACCGACACCTCGGCCACCGTGGCGGCGTAGCTGCCGTAGGAGAATACGACAGCGATGCCGCGTCCGCGCCCGGACGGGAGCGGCGCCCCCCAGTTCGCCTTGGTCGCGGCCAGCTCCAGCACCCCCTTGTGGCGGGGCGACTTGCCGAGCAGCGCACGCCGGTACTCGTACGGATCCTTGCCGGCCAAGTGGGCCAGCTCGTCGATGAAGCTCTCGATGATGAACCCGTTCTGCGACGGGCCGACCGAGCGCCAGAACCCGAGCGGGATACCGAAGTCCTTGTTAGTCCACTCGATGCGGAGATTCGGGACGTCGTAGGGCATGTTGCGCACCGCTTCTACCGCGGCGGCGTCGATCTCGCCCGCCTTCGCGCGCCCCTTCTGGATCAGAATGCCCGGCCCCACCATCCGCGTGAACCACGCGGCGGGCATGCCGTTGGCGTCGAGCGCCGCCCGGAAGAGGTTGTACGTTGCGGGACGGTAGAAGCCGTGAGTCAGGTCGTCCTCGCGCGTCCACATGACCTTCACGGGCGCGCCGACGGCCTTCGCCGTCTCGACGGCGTCCACGATGAAATCCTGCTCGCCGCGCCGGCCGAACCCGCCGCCCAGCAGCGTCGTGTGCACGGTGACCTTCTCGGGCGGGAGCCCGGTGAGGCGCGCGCCCGTCGCCTGAGTGCCTCCAGGGTTCTGCGTCGGCGCCCAGATCACGCAGGCGTCGGGCGTCACCTGCGCCGTCGCGTTCATCGGCTCCATGCACGCGTGCTCGAGGAACGGCACCTGGTACACCGCCTCGTGCACGCGCCCGCCTGCGGCGAGCGCCTTCTCGGCGTCGCCGTCGTTCCGCGCGACCTGACCCGGCTGTCTGGCGGCGGCCTCGTACTCGCGCGTGATCATCGCGCTCGACACCTGAGCGGTCGGTCCCTCGTCCCACGTCACCCGGAGCGCCTTGCGCCCCTGGGAGGCCGACCAGAAGCCGTCGGCGACCACGGCGATGCCGTTCGACACCTGGACGACGTGCTTGACGCCTTTCACCTGTTTCGCGGCTGTCGCGTCGAAGCTCTTCACCTTGCCGCCGAAGACGGGGCAGCGCTCGATCGAGGCGACGAGCATCCCCGGGACCACCACGTCGACCCCGTAGACGCCGCGGCCGGTGATCTTCTCGGGCGTGTCGCGCCGGCGCACGTGCTTGCCGATGTAGCGGAATTTGTCGGGAGTCTTGAGCTTCGGGTCCTGCGGCACGGGCAGCTGCTGCGCACGGTCCACGAGCTGGCCGTAGAGGAGCCGTCGTCCGGTCGGCTTGTGGACCACCTCGTTCGGCTCCGTCTCCACGCTCTCGACCGGCACCCCCCACTCGTTGGCGGCGGCCTGCATCAGCATCTCGCGCGCCCCTGCGGCGGCCTTGCGCCACATCGCCAGGTGGTCGCGGACGCCGCGGCTTCCACCGTAGGACTGGGCGCCCGTGACAGGGTTCTTGAAGAGCGCGGGATTGGCGGGCGCCTGTTCGACGCGGACCCGGTCGAGGTCGACGTCGAGCTCATCGGCGATGATCATGGGCGTCGTGGTCAGCGAGCCCTGCCCCATCTCGGGGACCGAGTTGATAATCGTCACGACGCCGTCGCGATCGATCCGGAGCCACTGGTTCGGCGCGAACACACCCGGCGTCTGCGCGAGCGCGTCGGACCGGCGACGCGGGAGCGGGAAACCGATCGTGAGCCCCGCGCCGACCGCGAGGCCGCCCTTGAGGAGCGCGCGTCGGGAGACGAGCGTCTTCATCGCGCGCCTCCTTTCTGGAGCGCCGCCGCCTGATGGATCGCGGCCCGGATGCGCTGGTAGGTCCCGCAGCGGCAGATGTTGCCCGCCATCGCGGCGTCGATGTCGGCGTCCGTCGGGGAGGGCTTGCTGGCCAGGAGGGCCGCGGCCGACATGATCTGCCCCGGCTGGCAGTAACCGCACTGGGGCACGTCCACCTCCGTCCACGCGCGCTGCAGGGGGTGGTCACCCTTGTCCGAAAGGCCCTCGATCGTGGTCACGCGCTTGCCGGCGGCGGCCGAGGCCGGCGTGACGCACGCGCGCACGGGCGCGCCATCGAGGTGGACCGTGCACGCGCCGCAGAGCGCCATGCCGCACCCGTACTTGGTTCCGGTCAGGCCAAGCGTCTCCCGGAGCACCCACAGGAGAGGCATCTCGGGCTGGACGTCGACCCGCTGCGCTTTGCCGTTGACAGTGAGTGAGACCATGGAGACCTCCTGGGCCAGAATCTGACGCGCCTCAGGAGACACCAGCATCACCTCGCTGTCAACTCCTGTATAAAATTTTCGACTCTAGTCACGCGCGCCGCGGCGTGGGATCGTCGGCGCATGACGCTCTACTCGCGCCATCAGCTGATCGTGCTGCTCGTCCTCCTCAGCGCCGCGGGGTTCGGCCTCGCCGTCGGTCACTGGCGCCGCGCTCACCCCGATGTCGTCGAGCGGCTGGAGCAGTTCGATCGGACCCCGCCGCCCGCGGGCTCACTCGCGCCGCCGGCGCGGTTCCCGGCATCCCCCGAGCGCGGGCACCCACGAGCGACGCCGCGGTCAGCGCGACAGACGTCGCGCGCCGCGCGCATCGACCTCAATCGCGCGGACGTCGCCGAGCTGACGCAGCTTCCCGGCATCGGGCCCGTGCTGGCGACGCGAATCGTCCAGGCGCGCGAGGCCGACGGACCATTCGCCGCGGTGGACGATCTCCACCACGTGGGCGGCGTGAGCCGCCGCACGATCGAGCGGCTCCGACGGCTCGTGACGGTCACCCGCTGACGGGGCTTCCATGCCATGGCGCGCGATGCCGCTCGCTCCCGTCGCGATCGCGTTCGCCGCCGGCGTGGGCCTCGCCCCCTGGGCGCGTCCGGACGTGGCCTGGACGACGTGGCTCGCAGCGCTCGCGAGCACCGGCGCGCTCCTCCTCAGGGGCCGGACGTCCGGGGCGACGGCCTTGCTCCTCGTCGGCGTCGCGGCCGTCGGCGCCCTTCATGGAATCGAGGCGCCCCTGCCACCCGGCCACGTCGCCCGCCTCGATCTGCCGCGGACCGCGCACGTGGATGGGCGGCTCGTCGCCGAGCCGGTCTGGTGGGCCCCCGATCGCGTCCGTCTCCTCATCGAGGTCGAGCGCGTCGACGGCCTCGAGCGCTCGGGACGGATCCAGGCGACCGTGTACGGCGTGGCGCCACCGCTCGTCCTCGGCCAGCGGATCACGGCCGAGCTGCGCCTCCACCCCGCGCTCGGCTTCCGCAATCCCGGGACGTTCGATTACGCTGAGCACCTCAAGCGCGAGGACATCCGCGTCACGGCAACGGCGCGCGCCGACCGCCTCACGCCGGTCGATCACCCCGCGCCGCCTTGGCCCGAGCGGATCAAGCGCGCGTCGGTGGCGGCGATCTCCCAGGCGTTGCCACGCACCTCCGCGGCGCTGCTGGCGGGGCTCCTGCTGGGCGAGCGGACCGCCCTGCCACCCGAGCTCGACGAGGGCTTCCGCCGCGCCGGCGTCTATCACGTCCTCGCGGTGTCCGGCTTCAACGTCGTGCTGCTCGCCGCGGCGGTGCTCGCCCTCTGCCGGCTCGCCCGCGTCGGCCGCCGCGTGTCCGCGGTCGCCGCGATCGTCGTCGTCGTCGGCTTCGCAGCGGTCGTCGGGCCCGAGCCCTCGGTGCTGCGCGCCGTCGTCATGGCGGTGCTCGTTCTCGCGGCGCTGCTCCTCGAGCGGGAGGCTTCGGTCACCAACAGCCTCGCCCTCGCCGCGCTGGCGATCCTCGCCATCCGCCCGGGTGACCTGCTCGACCCGGGCTTTCAGCTCTCCTTCGCCGCGACCGCCGGCATCGTAGCGGCGCCGATGCCGCGCGGCGTGATCGCCGGCGCGATCGCTGTCAGCGCGGCGGCCCAGCTCGCGGTTCTGCCGATCACCCTCACCCACTTCAACCAGCTCTCGACGATCGGCGTCGTCGTGAACCTCGGGGTCGTGCCCCTGGCGGGCGTGGCCACGGTCGCGGGGCTCCTCGCGGTCGCTGCCTCTTTCCTGAGCGCGGGCGCAGCCCAGATCGGCTTCGACGCGGTCTGGCCAGTTCTGCTCGCTCTCCGCGCCGTGGTCGCGCTCGCGGCCGCGGTGCCCGGGGCGGTCGTGTACCTGCCGGCGCCCCACGGGGTCGCCATCGCCTTCTACGCGGGAGCCCTCGCGCTGGGGCTCGTCTGGTGGCGGCTTCGTGCCGAGCGGCCTCACGTCGGGGGACCGAGCGGCGCGGCGGCCCTCATCCTGCTCGCGCTCGCCGTCGCCGTCGCGGTGTGGCCTCTGCTCCGGCCCCCCGACGGCCGCCTGCGCGTCATCGTCCTCGACGTCGGCCAGGGCGACGCGATCGTCGTCGAGGCGCCCGACGGCCGCGTGCTGCTCGTGGACGCGGGCACGGGAGGCCCGATGCGGCTCGACGCCGGCGCGCGCGTGGTGGCGCCATTCCTGTGGAACCGTGGACACCTGCGGCTCGCAGGCGCGATCGCCACCCACCAAGACGCCGACCACGCCGGTGGCATGGAATCGATCCGCCGCCGCTTCGGCGTCGCGCCAGGGCTGGAGGCCGAAACGCTCGCGCGAGGCCCGCACTGGATCGCCGGCGCTATGATCTCGCTCCTCGGCCCGCGCGGAGACGTCGGCGGCGGGGCTCCGGGTGCCCTTCGAGACCCGTTGCGTCTGGGGGTTGCCCGGCCCTCTGCGCCGCCCGAGACCTCGGCTTACGGGCTGACGGCTAGCGCGGTCGAGAAGGGCGCCTGGAGCCCCGCCGCCCGGTCACGGCGCGGGCGGAACGACGAGGCCATCGTCCTGCGCGTCGAGTACGGGCTCGCGTCGTTCCTGCTCGCGTCTGACATCGAGGCCGCGCGCGAGCAGGCCCTCGTCGCCACGAGGTCGCCGCTCGCCGCGACCGTCCTCAAGGTCGCGCACCACGGGTCGCGCACGTCGAGCACCCCCGCGTTCCTCGGCGCCGTCGGCCCGGCGATCGCCGTGATCTCGGTGGGCCCGCGCAATCCGTACGGCCACCCCGATCCCGGCGTGCTCGAGCGTTTGGCAGCGGCGGGGGCGCGCCTCTACCGGACGGACCGCGACGGCGCGGTGATCTTCGAGACCGACGGCCGGACGCTCACGGTCACCCGCTGGGCCGCGCGGGCGACCGACCGCTTCTGCCTCGACCCCGAGGCGATTTGTTAGAATCGAGCGCCATGGCGAGAGTCAACGACCACTACCTGAAGCTCCGGTCGAGCTATCTCTTCTCGGAGATCGCGCGGCGTGTGAGGGAGTTCCAGAACGATCACCCGGGTGCCGGGCTCATTCGCCTCGGGATCGGCGACGTCACTCGTCCGCTGGCACCCGCGGTCGTCAAAGCCTTGCACTCCGCGGTGGACGAGATGGCGCGGGCCGAGACGTTCAAGGGGTACGGCCCGGAGACGGGGTACGACTTCCTCGTCGAGCTGATCGCCAAGCACGACTTCGGCGAGCGCGGCGTCACGGTCGCGCCCGACGAGATCTTCGTGAGCGACGGGGGCAAGAGCGACTCGGCGAACATCCAGGAGATCTTCGCCGCCGACTGCGTCGTCGCCGTCATCGACCCGATCTACCCCGTGTACCTGGACAGCACCGTGATGGCGGGGCGGGCGGGCGCGGCGCGCGACGACGGCCGCTACGACCGTGTCGTCTACCTGCCCTGCACCGCGGAGAACGGCTTCGAGCCGCCGCTCCCCGAGCGCCACGTGGACCTCATCTACCTGTGCTTCCCGAACAACCCCACCGGGGCCGTCCTCGGGCGTGCGGGGCTCAAACGCTGGGTGGACTGGGCACGGCGCGAGGGCGCGGTGCTCCTCTACGACGCGGCGTACGAGGCCTACATCCGCGACCCGGAGATCCCACACTCCATCTACGAGATCGAGGGCGCGCGCGACGTCGCGATCGAATTCCGCAGCTTCTCGAAGACGGCGGGCTTCACCGGGACGCGATGCGCGTTCACCGTCGTGCCCAAGGGCCTCATGGGCCGCGACGGCGCCGGCCAGCCGGTGAGCCTCAACGCGCTCTGGTTCCGGCGCCAGTCGACGAAGTTCAACGGCGTGCCCTATATCGTCCAGCGCGGGGCCGCCGCCGTCTACACCGACGAGGGGCGCCGCGAGGTCGGGTCGGCGATCGATTTCTACATGGAGAACGCCCGGATCATCCGGGAGGGGATCGAGGCGGCGGGGCTCAGGGCCTATGGCGGGAAGAACGCGCCGTACATCTGGGTCAAGACGCCCCGGGGGCTCGGCTCGTGGGACTTCTTCGACAGGCTCCTCGGCCAGGCGCACGTCGTCACCACGCCGGGTGCCGGGTTCGGGCCGAGCGGCGAGGGCTACGTGCGACTGACCGCATTCGGCCGGCGCAACGAGACGGAGGAGGCGGTCGACCGGATCAAGACCCGCCTGGCGCTCTAGTCAACGTCAGGGGGAGGGGCGCTGCTCCCCGACACCCCCTACCGGTCACTCGCGGCGGCCACGCCCACACACCGGTTGCGCGGGCGGAGCCCGCGCCGGAACGGCGGTGACTCGGGCGCGCTTTTAGCGCCGGGTGACGAACGCTGTGGGCGAGATCGCCGTGGACGGGAAGGCGGCGAGGATCTGTCGGTCGCCGGTGACGAACGACACCCGAAGATCCCGAGCCAGCCCCACGAACTCGCAGTCGTAGGCGGAGCACCCCGAACGCGCCGCGAGCCCGAGAACCTGCTGGGACGCGACGGTGTACTCTCCGCCCGCCATCTTGCGCTCGGCCTCATGCGCGATGCGGACGGCGTCGTCGAGGCCGAGCCCGCGCCGGTGCACCAGGCACGCCAGAACGTTGCGGAATTCCGAGCGCCAGAGCAGCGGGGCCACCCACACCGGATCCCGGACCAGCACCGTTTCTGCCTGCGCCGTGTTCTGCCCGCTCACGTACAGATACACGAGCAGATTCGTGTCAACGACGATCACGCACGCCCGGCGGTCTTGAGTCGCGCCAGCACCCGATCGGTGAGACGCCCACCCGCCGGCGTGTGACGCACCTCGCGCGCGCGCGCGAGCAGGGCTTCGGCGTCCACCGGAGCCGCCTGGGCGAGCACCTCGAGGCACGCGATGACCTCGCGGTTGAGGCTCCGCCGGTGCAGGGTCGCCCGCGCCTTGAGACGGCGGACCAGTGGCTGGGGGACGTTCTTGACCGTCAGCGTCGCCATCGTGGTGTATCCAAATTGGTACCAGAATGGATCCATCGAGAGGATACCGCGAGCCATCGGCCCGCGTCAATCCAAAGGCCTTCGATCGAGGGTTTTGCTTCCGCGGGCTTGGCCCGCGCAATCGAGTCCTGGGGGAGGTCTCGGAGGGGGCGGTCGGGGCCCCCTCCGATCGAGAATGGGGGCAAAGCCCCCCTCCGATGCCCTAGCTCTCGTACGCCCGCTCGTACTGGGCGCGCAGGCGCTCGAGCTCCTCGGGGTCGAGGCGCATGCCGAGCGAGAGGCCCATCTCGCCGAGGATCGTCTTGATCTCGTTGAGCGACTTCTTGCCGAAGTTCTTCGTCTTCAGGAGCTCGGCCTCGGTCTTCTGCACGAGATCGGCGATGGTCCGAATGTTGGCGGTCTTCAGACAGTTCGAGGCGCGGACGGAGAGCTCGAGCTCGTCCACGTTGCGGAAGAGGTTCTCGTTCAGCTCGGTCCGCGGCCGCGTCTCGTCGCGCTCGGCCGCCTCCTCCTCCGGCGTCGCCTCGGGGAAGGCCGTGAGCAGCGCGAAGTGGTCCTCGAGGATCCGTGACGCCTCGCCGACGGCCGCGGTCGGCGCGACGCTGCCATCGGTCCACACCTCGAGGACGAGCCGTTCTCGCCCGGTCGCCACGGCCTCGACGTGGAAGTTCACGCGCTTGACCGGCGAGAAGTCGGCGTCCAGCAAGATCGCGTTGATCGGCAAGGCCTCGGGCTCACGCTTCTCGGCGGACACGTAGCCGCGGCCGCGCTCGACGCACACCTCCATCTCGAGCACCCCGTCCTTGTCGAGGGTGGCGAGCGGCACGTCGGGCGTGAGGATCTCGACGTCGGCGTCCTTCTCGAAGTCGCTCGCCTTGACCACGCCCGTGCCCTGCGCGCGGAGCCGGAGGATCTTCGGACGGTTGACGTGGTGCGCGAAGACCACCTTTCGGAGGTTCAGCATGATGTCGAGCGTGTCCTCCGTGACCCCCGGGAGATGCGAGAACTCGTGGAGCACGTTCTCGATCTTCACCCACGTCGGCGCCGCGCCGTGGATGGCCGACAGGAGGGCGCGGCGGTAGGCGATGCCCACGGTCAGCGCGAATCCTGGCTCGAAGGGCTCGACGACCAGCTTGCCGTAGTTCTTTTCCTGAACGGCCCAGTCGTGACGCGCGGGAAGCTCAAGCTCCACCATGAAGACCCCCTCAGAGGTGACCCGGTCGTGTGGAGAAACGCGGGGCTCGCCCCAGGCCACTCAGTATACCAGAGGTTCAATGTTACACTCGTAGAATCATGGGGTTGCGCCCTCTTCCGAGCGCCCTGACCCTCGGCGCCGCCGTGCTCGCCACGGTGCTCGCCTGGGAGATCTTCACTCCCGCGCCGGCGCTCGATGCCGGAGGCGTGGTCGTGGAGATCCCCGCCCACCGAGGCGTCCTCGGCGTCGCCGCCGCACTCCGGGACGCCGGCGTGATCCGGAGTCGCGCGGCGTTCATCACGCTGACCCTGGTCCGGGGCAGCGCGCGCAAGCTCCAGGCCGGCGAGTACGAAGTCGAGCGCGCGACCGACACGATGGGCGTGCTCAGGCTCCTCGAGACCGGCCGTGTCAAACAGCACATCGTCCTCCACCCCGAGGGCGCAACCGTCACGGAGCTCGCCGGGGAGCTCGAGCGGGAGCGCATCGCGAGCGCCGCGGCGACCCTGCGCGTCGCGCGCGATCCGGCGTTCCTCCGCGGGCTCGGCATCCCGGGGCCGAGCGTCGAGGGCTACCTGTTCCCGGACACCTACCAGTTCGTGCGCGGGATGACGCCCGAGGAGATCCTGACACGCATGGTCCAGCGCCTCCGCGCAAAGCTCACGCCCGACACGCTCGCGCGCTCCCGCGGGCGCGGGCTCGACCTCCACGGACTCCTCACCCTCGCGTCGATCATCGAACGCGAGGCGGTCGCGCGCGACGAGATGCGCCTGATCTCGGCGGTCTTCTGGAACCGGCTCAAGCTCGACATGCCGCTCCAGGCGGACCCGACGGTGCAGTACGCGCTCGACAAGGAGCGCCGCGCCCTCACCCGCACCGATCTCCTCGTCGATCATCCCTTCAACACGTACCGCCACCCGGGGCTCCCGCCGGGGCCGATCGCGAGCCCGGGCCTCCAGGCGATCGCGGCCGCCCTCGACCCCGCGCCGGTGAAGTACCTCTACTTCGTCGCAATGGACGATCGCCGTCACTACTTCTCGACGACGATCGAGCAGCACAACGCCGCCGTCGCCCGGTACCGGCTCGCCCGCAATCGCTGAACGTGCTATAAAACCCGCGACATGATGCGCTCCACCGCGCTCGACCCCGCGGTCCTGCGCCCGGGGGCCCGCCGCCCGCTGCCGCTGCTCTACCGCCTGTTCCGCGCGCCGGTGCGCCGGCTCCTCGAGCGCGTCTTCGACCTCGCCGTCCACGGGCTCGAGTACCTGCCCAGGAGCGGACCCTACATCGTCGCGGCGAACCACCACAACTATCTCGACGGCGTGGTCCTCGGCGCGGTCGTGCCCGAGCCGATCCGCTTCATCGTCATGCCGCGCGTGTGGCGGGCGACCCCGCTCCACCCGCTCTTCCACCGTCACGTCGGCTCGATCCCGATCAACCTCGAGCGCCCGGATCCGGGCGCGCTCCGGCGTGCGCTCGGGGCGCTCGCCGTGGGACGCGTAGTCGGGATCTTCCCCGAGGGACCCTTCAGCGTCCGCGGGCGGCTCGAGCGCGGCCTGCCCGGCGTCGCGCTCCTGGCGCTCCGGTCGGGCGCGCCGGTCATCCCCGCCGGGATCACCGGCACGTACGAGGCCCTCGCCGAGCGCTGGGGCCACATTCCGCGGCGGAGCGCGCTCCGCGTCCGCTTCGGGCCGCCGCGCCGCTTCCTCCCGGACGGCGCGCACGGTCGACGGACGGCCCGGCAGAGCGTGACCCAGCGGATCATGGACGACATCGCCACGCTGCTCACGTGAAACCCCGGCCGGGACGCAAGAACGTCAGAAAGCCGTGGGCGGGCCGCTTCACGCAGTCGACCGATCCGACCGCGGAGCGCTTCACCGGCTCGCTCGCCTTCGACCGGCGCCTCTGGCCCTGGGACATCACGGGCAGCGTCGCGTGGGCGAAGGCGCTCGGCCGGGCGGGGCTCCTCACGGCCTCCGAGCGCGACACGATCGTGCGCGGTCTCGACGCCGTGCGGGAGGAGCTCGCCACGGGCACGTTCCCGTTTCGGCCGGAGCTCGAAGACATCCACACGAACGTGGAGCGGCGACTCCACGACCTGGTCGGCGACGTCGCCGGCAAGCTCCACACGGGCCGCTCGCGAAACGACCAGATCGCGCTCGACGAGCGCCTCTATCTGAAAGACGTCGCCGCGCGCGTCGCCGAGGGGCTTCGGCGCGTGCAGGAAGCCCTCGTCGCGCGGGCCGCCGAGACCGTCGAGGCGCCGCTGCCCGGGTACACGCACCTGCAGCGCGCGCAGCCCGTCGTGCTCGCCCACCATCTGCTCGCGTACGTGTTCATGCTCCAGCGCGACCGCGAGAGGTTTCGCGACGCTGCGGCACGGGCCGACGTGCTCCCCCTCGGCGCAGCGGCGCTGGCGGGGACCGCGTTCCCGATCGACCGCGAGGCACTGGCGCAGGACCTGGGGTTCGCCGCGGTCTCTCCGAACAGCCTCGACGCCGTGAGCGACCGCGACTACGTCCTCGAGTTCCTGGCGGCCGGCGCGCTCGCGGGCATGCACCTCTCGCGGCTCGCCGCGGACCTCACGCTCTGGGCGACCGCCGAGTTCGGCTTCGTCGAGTTCTCGGACGCGTTCGCGACGGGCTCGTCGATCATGCCCCAGAAGAAGAACCCCGACGTCGCGGAGCTGATCCGTGGCAAGAGCGGCCGCCTCTACGGCAACCTCGTCGCCGTGCTGACGACGATGAAGGGCCTGCCGCTCGCGTACAACTCCGACATGCAGGAGGACAAGGAGCCGTTCTTCGACTCCGTGGACACGCTCGAGGCGATCGTCGGCGTCCTGCCGCCGCTCCTCGCCACGCTCACGTTCCGCACCGATCGAATGCGGCGCGCCGCGGGGGAGCACTTCTCGACCGCCACCGACCTCGCGGACTACCTCGTGCGGAAGGGCCTGCCCTTTCGCCAGGCGCACGAGGTCGTCGGCCGGCTCGTGCGTTACGCCCTCGACGAGGGCAAGACGCTCGAGGACCTCACGCTCCCCGAGTTTCGCCGCTTCTCGCCGTTGATCGACGGCGACGTCAAGGACGCGATCACGGTGGAGGCCTCGCTCCGGGCGCGGGCCGTGACCGGCGGCACGGCGCCGGCGGCCGTGCGCCGCACGCTCGCCCTGGCTCGCACGCTGATCGCCCACGGATGAGCCCCCGCGCACGCCTCGCCGCGGGCGTCCTCCTGGCGACGCTCTCGCTCGCGGCGTGCGGGCGCAAGGGACCGCCCGCGGCGCCCGAGGCGCGCGTCCCGCGAGCCGCCGGCGACCTCGCCGTCGTCGTCCGCGCGTCGACGATCGAGCTCAGCTGGACCAACCCCACACGGCGTGTCGACGGCACCCCTCTGCGCGACCTCACGCTAGCGCGCGTCTTCCGCGTGGACGACGCGGGGGGTGGGGAGCCGAAGCCGGCGATGCAGGTCGACGGTCGGATCGCCGGCTACACGGAGATCACGGCCGTCTCTTTGGACGCGCCCGCGCCGGCGTTCGTGGCGGGTCACCGCGTCACCGTCACCGACGGCCGGGACCTCACGTACGGCCGGCGCTACACGTACGTGGTCGTCACCGCCGACGCGCGCCGGCGCACGAGCCCGCCCTCTCGACGCGCCTCGGTCAGGTATATCGCCGCGCCGGAGCCGCCCGCGGGCGTCACCGCGCGTCCCGGAGAGCGCGAGGCGCACCTGGCCTGGCAGCCGCCCGCGCGGTTCGTGGACGGGAGCGCCGCGGCGGGCCCGCTCGCCTACGAGGTGCTCCGGGCGCCCGCAGCGGACGGGGAGCTCACGCCCGTGGCGACGGCGGCGCCCGGCCGCCTCGCGCTCACGGATCGCGGGCTGGAGAACGAGCGCACCTACTCCTACGCCATCCGCGCCGTCCGCACCGAGGGCGAGACGACGGCCTATAGCGCGCCGTCGGCGCGCGTCGCGGTGACCCCGCGGAAGACGACGCCCCCCGGGCCGCCGGAGAACCTCGTCGCCATTCCGTCGGCGGCCACGGTGCGGCTCTCGTGGAGCCCGAGCCCGGACTCCGACGTCGCCGGCTACGTCGTCTACCGCGCCGCGGCCGAGGGCGCCTTCGTCCGCGTGGGCTCGACGCGCGCGCCGACGACCGCGTTCGTCGACCGTGACGTGCCGCGGGGCACGTACCGCTACGCCGTGACGGCGCAGGATCGAGCCGCGCTCCCCAACCAGAGTCGGCACTCGAACGAGGTGACGGTCAGCGTGCCTTGACTTCACCCCGCGTGGATGCTACGAACAAACGTTACATGGCTCACTTCGCCTACCGCCACTCCGACCTCTGCTGCGAGCAGGTGTCGCTGCGCTCCCTCGCCGCCGACGTCGGCACGCCCGCCTACGTCTACTCGAAGGCGGCCCTGCTGGAGAGCTACCGGGGCTACGACGACGCCTTCGCCGAGGTCCCGCACGTCGTCTGCTACTCGGTCAAGGCCAACGGGAATCTCGGCGTGCTCGGCACGCTCGCGCGCGCCGGCGCCGGCGCCGACATCGTGTCGGGCGGCGAGCTCTTCCGCGCGCTGCGCGCGGGCTTTCCTCCCGGGAGGATCATCTTCTCCGGCGTGGGCAAGACGCGCGACGAGCTCCGCGAGGCGCTCAAGGCCGAGGTCCTCATGTTCAACGTCGAGTCGCTGAGCGAGCTCCGCGCGCTCGACGACGTCGCCCGGGAGACTGGCGTGCGCGCGCCGGTGGCGCTCCGTGTGAATCCCGACGTCGATCCCGAGACCCATCCGTACATCGCCACCGGGCTCAAGACCTCCAAGTTCGGGATCCCCTTCGCGCAGGCGCACGAGGTCTATGCGGAGGCGGCGAGCCTCAAGGGCGTGGAGGTCGTCGGCGCGGACATCCACATCGGTTCGCAGCTCACCAAGGCGGCGCCGCTCGCCGACGCCGTCGCGCGCATCGCCGCGCTCGTCAAGACCCTGCGCGAGCGGTCGATCGAGATCCGCATGGTCGACGTCGGCGGCGGCCTCGGCATCCGCTACCGCGACGAGGCGCCGCCGACCCACCGCGAGTACGCGAGGGTCCTGCTGCCGGCGCTTCGCGAGCTCGGCGTCACGGTGCTGCTCGAGCCGGGTCGGTCGATCGTCGGCAACGCCGGGATCCTCCTCACGCGCGTTCTCTACCGCAAGGAGACCGGGGAGAAGACGTTCGTCGTGGTCGACGCGGCGATGAACGACCTCATCCGCCCGGCCCTCTACGACGCGTATCACGAGCTCCAGCCGGTCGCGGAGGCGCGGCTCGACGCGCCCCGGGAGACGGTGGACGTCGTCGGCCCGATCTGCGAGTCGGGGGACTTCCTCGCGAAGGACCGCGCGCTGGCGCGGACCGAGGAGGGTGACCTCCTCGCCATCATGAGCGCCGGCGCCTACGCCTCCGCGATGGCGTCCAACTACAACACGCGGCCGCGCGCCGTCGAGGTGCTGGTGGACGGCGACCGTTACACGATCGTGCGCCGCCGGGAGACCTACGAGGACCTGGTGGCGGGGGAGACAGTCCTATGAGTGCCCCGTTCCAGGGTTCGTTCGTCGCGCTGGTCACCCCGTTCCGGAACGGCAAGCTCGACGAGGCGAAGGTGCGGGAGCTCGTCGAGCTCCACGCGAGCCACGGGACCGACGGCATCGTCCCCTGCGGGACCACGGGAGAGTCGCCGACGCTCTCGCACGACGAGCACAAGCGCGTGGTCGAGGTCGTGATCGAGGCCGCCCGCGGGCGGCTCAAGGTCGTCGCGGGCACCGGCTCGAACTCGACGGCCGAGGCGATCGACCTGACCCGGCACGCCGAGCGCGCGGGCGCCGCGGGCGCGCTGGTCGTCAACCCGTACTACAACAAGCCCACGCAGGACGGGCTCTACCGCCACTTCCGCGCGGTCGCCGAGACGGTCGCGATCCCGATCCTCGTCTACAACATCCAGAGCCGCACGGCCGTCAACGTCGAGACGGGGACGCTCGAGCGCCTGGTCCGCGACGTGAAGAACGTCCTCGGCGTGAAGGAGGCGTCGGGGTCGCTCGACCAGATGAGCCAGGTGATCGCGGCGTGCGGGCCCGACTTCTCGGTCCTCTCGGGCGACGACAACCTCACCCTTCCGCTCCTCGCGATCGGCGGCCACGGCGTCGTCTCGGTCATCGCCAATATCCTGCCGCGCGAGACCGCCGAGATGGTCCACGCCGCGCTCGAGGGGGACTGGAAGCGCGCGCGCGACCTCCACTACCGGCTCTTCCCGCTGGCGCGGGCCGCGTTCCTCGAGACGAACCCGATCCCGATCAAAGAGGCGATGGCGATGGCCGGCATGCTCGAGCCGGAGTTCCGGCTGCCGATGTGCCGGATGAGCGACGCGAACCGCGAGCGGTTGCGCGCGATCCTCACGCAGTACGCCCTCGTGAAGTAACCGGTCACGATGCCCGTGGCCTCACCGACCGCCGGTGCTTCGGCGCCCCCGGCGGGTCGTCCCGTCGACGTCGTCGTGGCCGGCGCCGCCGGCCGCATGGGGACGCGTGTCGTCGCGTGCCTCCAGGGCGCTCCCGACCTGCGCCTGGTGGGCGCGCTCGAGGCGCCCGCGCACCCCGCGCTCGGCCGGGACGCCGGGGAGCTCGCCGGGGTCGGGCGCGTGAGTGTGGCGGTGGGCGGCGATCCCGCCACGGTCGTCACCCCCGACCGCGTCCTCGTCGAGTTCTCCGTCCCGGAGGCCTCGCTCGAGCACCTGCGGCTCGTCGCCCGGAACGGGGCGCGAGCGGTGATCGGCACCACCGGCTTCACCGCGGCGCAGCGCGCGGAGATCATGGACCTGGCGAAGCGCGCCGCGATCCTCGTCTCGCCGAACATGTCGGTCGCCGTGAACGTCGCGTTCAGCCTCCTCGGCACGATGGCCAAGGCTCTCGGCGACGAGTACGACGTCGAGATCACGGAAACCCACCACCGCTTCAAGAAGGACGCGCCGAGCGGAACCGCCCTCCGGATGGCAGAGATCGTCGCCGCGGCCCTGGGGCGCGACCTCGACCGGGTCCTCGTGTGCGGCCGGCAAGGCCTGCCGGGCGAGCGCACCCGAAGCGAGATCGCCGTCCTCTCGCTCCGCTCGGGCGACGTGGTCGGCGAGCACACCGTGTCGTTCGGCTCGCTGGGCGAGCGTCTGGAGCTGACCCACCGGGCGCACAGCCGCGACACGCTCGCGCGCGGCGCCCTGCGCGCGGTCCGGTTCGTGGCCGGGAGGCCGCCCGGCCTCTACTCGATGCAGGACGTGCTCGGCCTCACCTAGCGACGCGGCCATGCAGATCGTGCGGTTCAAAGCGGGTGACAAGACACGGTACGGCGCGCTCGAGGGCGCGACCGTCGTCGAGTACGCGGGGACACCCTTCACGATCTTCCGGCGGGGCCGGCGCCGTCACCTGCTCAAGCACGTGGTCCTCCTGGCCCCCGTCCTCCCGTCCAAGATCGTGGGGATCGGCCTCAACTACCGGGACCGCGCGACGGAGCTGAGGCGGGCGATCCCGGCCGAGCCCGTCATGCTGCTCAAGCCGACGACGACCCTCATCGGGCCGGACGATCCGATCGTGTACCCGTCCATCTCCGCGCGCGTGGAGCACGAGGCCGAGCTCGCGGTCGTCATCAAGCGCCGCTGCCGCGACGTGCCCGTCGCGCGCGCCCGCGAGTTCATCCTCGGCTACACGTGCCTCAACGACGTGACCGCGCGGGACCTGCAGGAGAAGGACGGGCGTGGCACCCGGGCCAAGGCGTTCGACACGTTCTGCCCGATCGGCCCGTGCGTCACGACCGACATCGACCCGAGCGCCTTGGCGATCGAGGCTTACGTCAACGGCGAGGTCCGTCAGTCCTCGAGCACCAAGGAGATGGTCTTCCCGATCGAGGACCTCGTGGCGCGCGTCTCCCAGGTGATGACGCTGCTCCCGGGTGACGTGATCACGACGGGGACACCCGCGGGGGTCGGCCCGCTCCGGCCGGGTGACCGGGTCGAGGTGCGGATCGAGTCCATCGGGATCCTCAAGAACCCCGTCGTCAAGCTCTGATGGCGGACAAGCTCCTCCTCGAGGATGTGCGGTTCTACGGCCAGCACGGCCTGACGAAGGCCGAGCAGACGGTGGGCGCCTGGTTCTCGGTCGACGCCGAGCTCGCCCTCGACCTCGGGCCCGCGGCGCTGTCCGACGACCTGGGCGCGGCGGTCGACTACGGCGCGGTCGCCCGCCGCATCGTCGAGATCGGGACCGGCCAGCGCGTCAACCTCATCGAGCGCCTCGCCGGCCTCATGGTCGACGCGCTCCTGCGTGAGTTCCCGGCGCACGAGGTCCGCGTCCGCGTCCGGAAGCTCACGCCCCCGCTCCACGGGCTCGTCGGCACGCCCGCGGTCGAGCTCGTCCGGCGACGCTGATGCCGCGCGCGTTCCTCAGCCTCGGCTCGAACCTCGGCGATCGCCTGGCGCTGCTCCGTGAGGCGCTCGAGCGGCTCGCGCGGCTCGAGGCCGTCGAGATCGTCGGCGCCTCCCCGCTCTACGAGGCCGAGCCCTGGGAGAGCGAGCCGGGCCGGACGCGGGACGAGACGCGCTGGTACCTCAACTGCGTCGTCGCGGTCGAGACCACGCTGCCGCCGCGCGCGCTGCTCGAGCAGGTGCAGGCGATCGAGACGGCGCTCGGACGCACGCGGCCCTCGGGCACCCCCGAGGCGCAGCGCTTCGCCGCCCGGACCCTCGACATCGACATCCTCTTCTACGGCCGCGAGGTGGTGAGCGTCCCCGACGACCTCCACATCCCCCACCTGCTCCTCGCGGAGCGCGCCTTCGTTCTCCGGCCGCTCGCGGACCTGGCGCCCGACTTCGAACACCCGACGCTCTACCGAACCATCCGCGAGCTCCTCCAGGACGTCGCCGACGACCACGAAGTCCGCCCGGGCGACTATCCCCTGCGTTGGTTCGAGGGCTGAGCCGGCGTGCCCCAAAGCGAGTTCGAGCGGCTGGCCCTCGAGCACATCGACGCCCTCTACAACTTCGCGGTGTACCTGACGCGCAACCCACCGGAGGCGGACGACCTCGTCCAGGAAACCTACCTCCGGGCGTTCCGCTTCGCCGACCGGTTCACGCCCGGAACCCATCTCCGCGCCTGGTTGTTTCAAATCTTGAGGAACACGTTCCTGACCTTCTATCGGGTCCGCGAGCGCGAGTCCGCCATCGCGGACGACGGCGTGCCGGACTGGGACGTGCCCATGTTTCACGACGCGCCCGAGGACTCGTCGAGCGTCATGGAGGCGCACACGGACCTCGAGCGCGCGCTGCGCCGCCTGCCAGAGGAATTCCGGACCGTCCTCTTGCTCGCAGAAGTCGAGGGCATGCCGCTCGAGGAAGTCGCGCGCGTGATGGAGTGTCCCGTCGGCACCGTCAAGTCGAGGATCTTCAGGGCGAAGGAGCGGTTGCGCGCGTTGCTGCGCGACTACAAGCGGTGATGAACGAGCGTTTTTCGGACGCGTCGGACGAGGAGCTCGGGCGGCGGCTCCGGGCGGAGCTGCCTCGATACGTGGCGCCGGCGCGCCTCCACGCGGCGATCGTCGAGGCGGCGGCGCCGGCGCCGCCGCGCCGGTCCGCGTGGCTCGCGGCCGCGTTCGCCGCGGCCGCGACGGCGCTCGTGCTCGTGCTGGCGTTCGTGCCGCTGCTGCCCCGGATCCTGCCCGCCGATCCGGCGCAGCGGCTCATGCGCTCGGTCGTCGCCGAGCACGAGCGCGCGCTCATGTGGGGGGCGCGGCGCCCGGAGGCCATCCCGACGGCGCTTCCCTGGCTCACGCAGGAGTCGGGCATCGGCCTCACGCGGGTCTTCGGCGGCGACGACCGGCTCGCCTTCAGGGGGGCCGAGCCGGTGTACCTGGAGGGTCGGCGCGGCATCGCGCTCCACTACCGCGACGCGGACGGCCACCTCGTGACGTATATGGTGCTGCCCGCACCCGCGCTGCCGCTTCCGGACCGCCAGCGCGTCCAGGTCGAGCGCTGGAAGCCGGCGCTCATGTACGACAACGGCTTTTTGGCGTGGGTGTGGAAGCACGGGGATCTCGCCTGCTTCCTCGTCTCGGACATGGTCTCGGAGGCGGA
>WNFT01000516.1_pt1 | contig 31795 bp, 25 predicted proteins | sample 5400191 | NCBI WGS metagenome assembly WNFT01 (sample SAMN13153359, study PRJNA577476) | soil metagenome | isolation source: 80 cm saprolite under Madrone tree | place: USA:California | collected 2016-06-14 | reverse complement strand
GTGAGATCGTGGGCGATGAATTGGCCGAAATAGGTGTAGCCGGCGGGCAGGTCAGGGTTCTCGCTTCGCTGGGCGGGCTCAACCATCTTGCGCGCCAGTGCCGCCAGGCTTGCATCCTCGAGAGCCAGCGGCGGCGGGCCGGGAAACATATGGGCGTAGCCCGCGGCCGACGGGGCGGCGTGGCCCTCGACCGGCGGAAGGACTTCGCTCTGGGGCGGATGCCGGTCGCTGGTCACGGCCGGTGGCTTACGACGGGTCCGCCGCCGCGGCCGCCGCGCGCAATTCGTCGGCGGGAACCCAGGGCAGGAAGGCGCGTTGCTCCGGATCCGAGGGATCGAGTTCGGCATCGGCGAAGGGATTCTCGCCGGCAAACCAGCGGTCGATGGCCGTGGCATCCTCCAGGACGATCCGCAGGGCGGCGGTCAGTTCGACGAGGTGCGGCCGGCGGCCGGTGCCGGCGAGCGCCTGGAGCAGCCCGGCCTGGGCGCTCTTGTAGGCGGCGGTCAGCACGCCGTCCATGGGAACGTCCCATTCGTCATAGTCGAGGGATGCGGCGCGGCAGGCCGCCAGGCTGGTGGAGTTGTACCCGCGGCAATCCAGCGGGCGTGCCGCGTAGACGGAGCATAGGCCCTCGGCGAGCAGGGGGCAGGCAAAACGGCCGGCCCCCCATTGCTCGTCAGACAGGCCGTGGGTCTTCCTATCGGTTTCCGCCGCTCGCATGCGGATCGCCTCGATCGCCCCCGCGGGGAAATTCGCGGCGATGAACTGGGCGAGCGCAATCACCTCCGGAACGCTCGCCACGACGCGCATGTGGCAGCAATGGCTGCAGCCCGGTTTGCAGGCGAGCGCCGGGCGATCGTCGGCCTGCCTCGGCAGACCGCCGTAGGACCGTTCGGCAAATTCCGCCACCGATTGGACGGCGCGGGCGGTTGCATCGCGGTCGGCAACCTCGAGCGGCGCGCCGCTCAGGGCGCGCCGGGCAAATTCCGCGATGGCAAACTCAATCATCTGCTTCCGATCGGAATGAAACGCCGAGCGCTGGAATCAGGGTCGTCCGTCCGGCGTCGCTACGCACCATCCGTGCCGGCGGGAGGATCATGAAGCAGGAAATCTTCGATGTAATCGCGCACGCCATTTTCGAGATCGATCACCGCGTCGAGCGATTTGAAATATTTGGATTGACGACGATGCGCATTCACTGCGTTCGAAATCGACGTTATCGTACCTTTTCGGTGCTCGACGCGATTGAGGGCCCGAATCCCATCCATGACGGGATCCGGGTGGTCTGCGTCCGGCTCCGCACCCTGTGCTGCATTGAGCGCTGCGATGATGCTGTCGTTGGATTTCTTCACTTCGCGGAGATAGGCGTACCATGTGCCCGCAAAGCGCTTGATCATCGGATTCGCCGCATAGTCTTCGTTCTCGTCGATGCTATGATTTGCTTCGTTCCGCCACGCATCCAACCGTTCCTGCTCCCATTCATATGCGGCAATAAGCGTAGCAACTCGTTCCCTCATGGTTGGCATGTGTATCTCCTTTCTTTTCTTTTTGCGGCCACGATAGATCAACCAGAAAACACGATGCGCGCGACCAGGTCGTTTCGCGCGCGCACCCACTCGACCCCCTGCTTCCAGCGCCAGCCACCTCTCGGCTGCATGACCCCCTCCGGCATTTCGGCCGCCCGCAGCGGGCGGCGCACGGCATGGGGCGGAATGCCGGCCTTCAGCGCCATCATGACCCCGGCCGCCTCCCAATAGTTCTCGACGCGATGCAACTGGTCGCTGCGCCAGGGAAGCAGGGAAAGGTCATTGCGCATGGCGTTCTTGTTGCCCTTGACCGCGATCACCGGCACGCCCTGGGCTAGCGCCGCCAGCACCGGCAAGCCGATGCAGCCGTCCGGGATGACGAGACAGGAAACGTCGGCATTCGAAATCACGCCGCGATGGGCGAGAAGGGCCGGGTCGGTGACGATCGCCGGGCTATTCGACAGGCCCTTGAGAATGCAATGCAGGAAGGATACCGAAACGGCCTCGGCCGCCTTGCGCGGCTCGTATTCGCCGACGTCGGAATTCATGATCTCGACGGAATCGTACATAGGCGAATGGGCCGTCGGGATGTCGTAGAGGCTCGACAGGCAATGGGTCAGCAGCGCCTCGATGCCGCCGAAGGGATTGACGGTTTCCTTGAGGAGGGCGCCGAGCGAGGCGTCGTCGCTCATCAGCGCGGGCTCATCGAAATAGGCCCTCTGTTGCTCGACATCCATGTCGACGACAGAGGTGATGGCGACGGCGTCGAAGGCCCCCTTGTTGCGCTCGATGATTTCAAGCAGGCCTCCCAGGTTCTCCACGACGCCGGTCGCCCGTCCCGAGGAGGCATGGCTGGTGGTCATGACGAGGCGGGGCGACAGCACTTCGATGCGATCGCAGGCGAAACCGGCCGAAGCGCGGGCTGCGTTGACCGAATTCACTGCGTTATGGCGGATGATCGGCGCCTCGTGATCGTCGATGATCGTGAGTATCCGGTTGGCGCGTCGGGGCGCCAGGCCCGCCGTGCCCATCATCAGCCGGGTGATGACGCTGCCCTCCACATAGAGCGTGTTGGCCGTGATTTCATTGATGTCGGCGGCATTGACGACGTTTGGATGGGTGATCAGCGTATCGGCGCAGTGGGCGAGAAGGCGCGCCGCGGGCGCCCCATCGCCGGCATGGCCCCCGACGAGGGCGCCGATGCCGGTGGGCACCAGCATGACCGCCGTGAAACGCTCCTGGTTTTCCAAGCGGCGCGGCCGGAAGGCGAAAATCGATTCAGGTCCCCGCAGAACGGGGTGGCCCTGGCATTCGAGAAGCCCGAGCTCGCAATGGTAGCGCCCGTCGCGGTTGCTGGTGACGACAAAACGTAAGGGGATCGCCCCATCGCCAAGATCGAGCTGCGACTGGCGCTCGAAACAGCCGATCAAATCTTCATGCCCATCGGCGCAGGACAAGTCGAACTCGCGTTCCGACAGTCGCATGAGTTACCCCCGATCAGCGACCCATTGTGACCCTAAAAATTGGTTAATGTAAATCGGCGCTTCCGCTCTGCTCGCCGATTCTCCGAATTGTCACAGTTGCCTGCATGATCTGTCTGAAGGTCATGACATGCCCGCGACTCACCTGCTCCGTCAGTTCATGCCGGAATTCGCCATAGGCGCGCGGCAGCCGGAACCAGGGGATGGACGGATAGCGATGATGGAGCGCGTGATAGCCGATGTTGTGCGCCACGAGCTTGTTCAGCGGCCAACTCAGGTTCGATCGGGTTTCGGCACCCGCCACCCGGTAGTGATCGCCGACTTCCGACCAGTAGTTGAGCACCGGCAAAACCACCAGCCAGGGAACCATCCAGTAGAAAAACAAACCCGCAAGCCAGCCGCCATAGGCGAACAGCACGACCACGAGGGCCCAAAACGACAACATCGCGGTATTTTCGACCAGGTCCCGATCCCAATAGAAGTCCTCGACGGTTTTCATCAGATGGCGCACGCCAATCACGCCGAGCAGCGGCTTGAAGACGAGATGCCACCAGGCAGCCCGCCGACGGAGGGGGGATCCCGCCGGCGGCAGCCCCCAGTCCTCATAGTCTTCGTAGATGCTGTTTGCATCGTCCCGCAGGCTGGTCTTGTGATGGAGGCGGTTGTGAAACCTTCGATAACCGCCGAGGGTGAAGAAGAAGGGCCAGCAAAGTGCGATCCCAAGGGCTTCGTTGAGCCATGCCCTGCGGCTCAGGTTCCGGTGGGAGGCTTCATGGGCCATGCATTCGCCCAGGGCGTATTGGCGCGTGCCGATCAGGAGGACGACGGCGACATAGGTCCAGATGCCCCCGAAGGCTCGTCCGAGCGCCACACCAAACCCTATGAGAGCATATTCCGCCACGATCGTGGCAATCGACCGCCATGTGCTGTGGACCCGGAAAATCCCGAGCTTCGCCGCGGGGCCGGTTGCGTGAGCAGCGTCAGGCATCGTGGGTCGGGCGATGGCTGGCCTGCAGTATCGCGGCGGCCTCCACCAGATCGGCCGTGTCGAAGCCTTCGGTGAATCGCTCGTAAATCGGTTTCAGCAACGTCCGCCCCTCGGCGGTTCGCCCGTCCTTGTCCAGGAGCCGGTAGAGGCTGAGCGCCGAGCGCAGCGCCATCGACAGACTCTTCTGCCGCTGCGCCGCTTCCAGGGCCTCGCGAAGATTGCGCTCCGCCTCGGCCGGATCGCGCATCGCCCGAAGCTCGCCGTAGAGGCGCAATCGATCGGTATCCGAGATTCGTTCCGTGGCCACCGCACGCGATTCATTCACCGCCGACTCGCCCTTTTTCACGTCGCCGGTCATCAAGTAATAGTCCGCCACGAAGGTCAGCATCGAACTCTCGCAGATATCGGCATTGGGGCCGCGAATGAGGGTCATGCCCTGCTCGATTTCTTCCTGGCCGGCCGCCTGTTCGTTCATACGCGACATGGCCCAGCCCTTTAGGACGCGAGAGCAACCCAGGACAAGGGAGAATTGCTCGGCGGCACAGCGTTCGATCGCCTTGTCAGCGAAGCGCCGCGCCTGGATTGGGTTGCGCGCGAAGGCGTAGAGCCAGGAGGCGTAAAAATCCGCCTGCGCGCTGCTGAAGGCGTGACGATGCCGATCCGCCAATTCCATGCCCAATCGGCAGCTCTCCTTCGCCTGGTCGGGGAAGCCGAGAAACCAGAGCGACAAGGCCTTGAACATGCGCGACAGGACGGCCGGATCGTCGCCCAATTCCCGGATCAGCCTGAGATGATCCCTTGCTTCGTAGAGGGGAAGCGCCGTCTCGAAATGCTCACAGGACGCCTCGAATTCTGCCTTGAAGAAACTCAATTCGCCCATGATCCGGTGTGCGTGCAGCAACTCGTCGCGGTCGCCCGAAAGCTCGGCCGAACGAAGGCATTGCTCGCAGTGCCACTGACTTTTCTCGATATTGCCGCCCACCTCGTAGAAGGCGCCGAGTCCGAGGTGAGCCCGGAATCTTTCGCGCGGCCGGTTGAGGGTGCCGGCGAGCACCAGCATCCGGGTATAGTTCTTTGCGATGTCCTGGGCGGAGTAGCCTTCGATCGCCGAGGCGGCGGCGCCGAATCCGACCCGAAGTGGCAGCTCCAGTTCCTGGGTCGCCAGGTTGTCCGGCAGTTCGCCGATCAACTCCAGGCCCTTGGAGAAGTGACTGAATGCCTCGGCCGTCGCCGAACGCTCGTTCGAGCGCAAACCGGCCTTCGTCCAATAGGCAATCGCCTCCTGCCGCTTCTGGGCTTCGGTGAAGTGATAGGCCACGACGGCGGGCTCCACCTCGGCGAGGCCCGTCTCCACCAGGACAGCGGCGATCTCGCCATGCAGCGCCCGACGGGTGGAACGCCGCAGGCTTTCGTAGGCGACTTCACGGAAGATCGAGTGGCGAAATGCCAACGTCCCCCGCACCGCCCCATCCGCCCTGACGACCAGGCCGGCGTTCAGCAGCTGATCGACAGCGGCCTGCATGTCATCGACGCGCTGGAGCGAGGGGATCTTGGCAAGCAATGCGACGCTGAAATCATGGCCGAATACCGCGGCGGTCTGGGCGACGCGCTTGGCGCCCGATTGCACGTCGAGACGGTCCAGACGCTCGGCCAGGAAGGAAAAGAGATGGTCGGGGATCGTCGAATGCGGTATCGGCGATTCAGGATTGGCTGCCTTTTCGGCGGCCCGGGCTGCCGGCGCTTCTTGAGCATGCTTTGCCAGTTCCTCGAGGAAAAGCGGCACGCCTTGCGCCGCCTTCACGATCGGCTCCAGATGAAGCGTCCGCGCCGCCTCGCTGCCCACGACATCCTGGCAAAGCTCGCGGCTCTGCGAGGGCGTCAAGCGGTTGAGCTGCAGATGCGTGAAATTGTCGGATTCGCCCCAGCGCGCGGTTAGCTCTTCCCGGCGGGAGGTCATCAAGACGAAGATGGGCAATGTCGACGAGCGCGCGATGATGCTGTCGAGGAGATCGAGTGAGGTCGGATCGATCCAATGCACGTCTTCCACGATAAGCAGCAGTGGTTTTTGTGCCGCGCGCCGCGAGATCGCCTGCAGGATCGTCTCGAAAACCGCAACCCGCCAAACCTCCGGGGTGAAGGACGGCGGCTGGAAACCTTCATGGGGCGGGATCGAAAGAAGCGAGGCGAACAGGCCCACGGCCTGATCGCTGGTCGCCAATTCGGAATCCAGCATCCCGCGGAGCTTCGTCAGCTTCACCTCTGCCTTGTCGGTCAGCTTGATTTCCGAATCCCGCATGATGCGGCTGATCACGGGGTGGAGCGCCGTATTGTGATAGAGGTGCGAGCATTGATAAAGCTGCACGTTGCAATCTTTGTCCGCCGCGAACTCGGCAACGGCCGAGGCGATGCGGGACTTGCCGATTCCCGCCCGCCCGGTCAGAAGCACCACCTGGCCTTCACCCTGGGCAACAAGGGTCCACCGCGAAGTCAGCATCGCCATGTCGCCTTGGCGCCCTACCAACCGGCGCGCCGCCCCCGCTGAATGGCGCCCTTCGAAGCGCGTGACCGCCCGGGGTGCGACCACATGATAGACCTGCACGGAGACGTCGAAGCCCTTGAGCAGTTGGGCGCCCAGCTCGACCACCTCGAAATTGGCGCCGACGAGCCTGCGCGTCGTCGGATCGATCACGACGGAGGCGACCGGGCAGGCGGCCTTGATGCGTTCGGCCAGGTTGGGCGTTTCGCCGACGATCTGCGGAATCTTTTCGTCCGAGGAGACGCTGATCACGACGTGGCCGGTCGCAACCCCCACGCGCACATTCAGGCGCCAATCCGGCGAAGAGGGCACGGCGATGAGGGGTATCTCGCGGGCCATCGCCAATGCCGCATGCACGGCCCGGTGCGAATCGTCTTCATGGGCCCGGGGCCATCCGAACAAGCAGACCGCGCCATCGCCGAGCTTTGTCGCCAGCATGCCGCCAAAGCCTTCGGCGATCGTGGCGCAGCGGGTAAAAAAAGCGTGCAGGACGTCATCGAGTTCCTCGGCGTCCATCAGGGTTGAAAGCCGGGTCGAATCGACAATGTCGCAGAACAGCACCGAGATAAGCTTGCGCTCGCCAGCAAAATCGGGCGGCTCGGCCGCGGTGGAGTTCGGAAGCTCTGGCACTGCGCCATCGTCGCCGGCCAGGCCTTCCGCCGCCCGTCGGAAGATGACTCTGTGGCCGACGCTGAGACCCAGCTCCTTGAGGTCGGTGTCGGTGAGGTGAGGAAGCAGTTCGAGACTGATGCTATTGGCGGCAAAGACCGGGCCGTAGGCCTGGAGCCCGTGTTTCTTCAGCCATTTTTCGATCTTGGAAGGCATGAAGCCTTGTCCGCCTTGGCCTTTGATTTGTTCGCACCTGTTGTCGTTGTCGCTGCCCTCAGAATTGGGATAGCTGGGTATAGTGTCACGTCGACCAAAGTCGTCAAGCGGGAGCCCCGTTCATGCGCCCCGCCCGCTTCAGGTCCTGTTTTTTGTCATTTTAACGCTTTTGCAGCCGCCAGGCCGAAACCGCATTGGCATGGCCCTCGAAGCCTTCGTAGCGGGCCAGCGTTTCGGCGGTTGGCGCCAGCAGCGGATATCCCGCCGCGGTCACATAGCCCACACCGCTGCGCTTCATATAATCGTGCACCGAAAGGGGCGAGACCGTGCGCGCCGCCCCAGAGGTAGGCAGCACGGCATTGGGGCCGAGCACGAAATTGCCAAGCGTGAAGGGCGTGTGGGGGCCGAGCAGGATCTCGCCGGCGTTGCGGATATGGGTCATATGGGCGAACGGCTCGCGCCCCAGGATCAGCAGATGCTCCGGCGCATAGTCGTTGACGAAGGCGTAAGCGGAATCCATGTCCGGCGTCAGCAGAACGCCGCCCCGCTGGCCGCCCAGCACGGATGCCGAATATCCGCGGCGCTGTTCGCCCATCTGCGCCCAATGCCGGGGCAAGGCGGCGATTGCCCGCTCCGCCACGGCGCGGCTCGGCGTCACCAGATAGGCGGAGGAGTCCGCGCCATGCTCGGATTCGATGATGAGATCGAGAGCGGCCTGCCAGCCGTCCGCCGTATCGTCGGCCAGCACGATCGATTCGCTGGGCCCTGCGGGAATGCCGGGGTCAATGACATCGGCCAGCAGGCGCTTGGCCGCGACGTGATAGGGGCTGCCGGGGCCGACGATCTTGAGGGCCCTGGGCACGGATTTCGTGCCATAGGCGGCGGCGGCAACCGCGGCACCGCCTCCGCATTTGTAGACGCCCGTCACGCCCGCCAGGCGGGCCACCGCCAGCGTTGCCGCATCCACATGCCCGTCGGGGCCCGAGGGGGTGAGGATGGAGATCCGGGGCACGCGTGCTACGGCCGCCGGAATGGCGGTCATCATCGCCACGCTGGGAAAGGCCCCCTTGCCGCGGGGCACATAGCAGGCGACGGAATCAATGGGTGTCGCCCGCTCGCCGGCGAAGACCCCCGGGCGGATTTCCTTCATCCACAGGGCCTGGGGCATCTGCGCTTCGTGGAAGCGGCAGATGCCTTCGATGGCAAATTCAATCGCGGCGACGATTCCCTTGTCGAGGCTGGCCATGGCGCGGTCGATGTCGGCCGTGGTCGCGGCGATCCGGTCGGCTGTGAGCGGCGCGTGATCGAACTCGCGAGCGAAGCGGGCCAGCGCCTCGTCGCCCTCGCGCTTCACGGCCTCCACCACGGGCCGCACCTTTTCCATATAGGGGGCGAGATCGGATTCCGCGCGCTCCAACAGCCTGGCCCGTTCGGCGTGCGAGAGGCGGGCGAGCTCGATGAAGCGGACCTCGCCACTCACGGCCGGGCGGCCCCCTGCTGGCGCGGGCGGCAGAGGAAGAACCAGGCGAATGCCGCAAGTTGGAGCGCCAGCAGAATGGCGAAGGCGGCGCGATATCCCGCCGGGTCATAGCCGCCCGTGGATGTGGACGGCCAACGGTCGATCATCCAGCCGATGCCGGCCTGGCCCAGGAAGGCGGTGGCGAACATCAGGAAATTGAGGCCGGTATTGGAGCGTCCGGCGAGTTCCCTGCCCAGAACGCGCGAGACATGGGCATAGGCCAGCACGCCGATCTGGCCGGTCATGCTGAAGATCAGCCAGAAGATCAGCAGCGGCCCGCCATATCCCAGGATGATGAACGCCATGCAGGCGAAATTGATCGCCATGCCGGTGAGCATGGTGGCGAGGAAGCCTATGCCGCGGCGCGCCAGCAGATCGGCGACCACGCCGGTGAGCAGGATACCGGTGCTGAAGGCGATGGCGATCCAGAACAACCCGTGGGCCACGCCGTCGCGGGTCAGGCCGCCCACATCGCGCAGCCAGGGGCCGGCCCAGAGAGTCTGCACCGCCACATTGCCGCCGGTGGCAAACATCACCAGCGGGGCTACCTGCCAGAACTGGCGGCTGGTGCAGGCGCGGCCCAGGCCGCGAAGTTGCCGGCCCATGGAGGCGGCGGGGCGTTCGTCATGACGCTCCGGCACCAGAAAAAATATGAGGGCGGCGGCCGCGACGATGATGATCGCCATGCCGGCGAAGGCGAGGCGCCAGCCGAAGTTCTCCGCCACCCAATTGGCGGGGATGGTGGCAGCCACCGTGCCCAGCCCGCCGAAGGCCATGATGCAGCCGTTGCCCAGCGCGATGCGCTCGGCCGGCAGCCAGAGCGTCACCGCCTTGAAGGAGGCCATGAGCCCGCCGGCAAAACCCAGGCCGATGAGGCCGCTGGCCAGCACCAGGCCCAGATGGCCCACGGCTTGGGAGAACAACATGGAGCCAAGCGCGGAGATGCAGAGCAGTGCCGCCTGCACGCGGCGGGGCCCGAAGCGATCGAGCAGCAGGCCCAAGGGTAGCTGGAAGAGGGCAAAGGCGAAGAGATATGCGGCCGGCACCAGGCCGAGCTGGGCCGCGGAAAGTTGGAAATCGCGCACCAGATCCGGACCCACTACCGCGTTCACCGAGCGGAAGAGGTAGGAGAGGAGATAGCCCAGCGCGAAAGGCGCCATGACGACGAACAGGAGGCGGGGCAGGCTGGGAGCCTCGGGGCGGTTGTCGCGGGCGGTGAGCGCTGTCATGTCCGGGTCTCGGTCAAGGTCGTCAGGGATTCGGATCGGGCGGCGGGCGGCGCAGGCCCAGTTGGCGCTCGCGCAGGGAGATATATATGCCGCTGGCCGCAAGCACGGCAATCCCGACCCAGGTCCACGGATCGGGCAAATCGCCGAACATCACATAGCCCACCACCACCGCCATGACGATCTCGTAATAGGCGAAGGGGGCCAGCAGCGAGGCCTGGGCTCGCTCATATGAGAGGATCACCAGGTAATGGCCCACCGCGGCGATGAGGCCGATGAGGACCATGATGGCGAGCTGGAACAGGCTGGGCGTCACCCAATAGAGGGGTGCGCTCAGCGACATAACCACGGCCCCCACCAGCGCGGTGAACCCCGCCGTCACCAAAGGCGGGGCCGTGCCGGCGAGCTTGCGGGTGGCGATGGCATAGAAGCCGTAGCAAAGCCCCGAGCCGAGGCTGAACAGCGCCGGCCAGCGGAAGACGCCGATGCCGGGCCTCAGGATTATGAGAGCGCCGATGAAGCCGACGATGACGGCGCCCAGGCGCCGCGGGCCGACCTTCTCCTTCAGCAGCAATGCGGAGAGCAATGTGGCGACCAGCGGCGAGATGAAGAACAGCGCCAGGGTATCGGCGACGGGCATGTAGGAGAGGCCGAAGAAGAACAGGGTGGTGCCCAGCAGCAGGATCGTGCTGCGGGCCAGCTGCATGGTCATCTTGGCTGGCGTGAAGGTCCGCCAGGAATATCGCGCGAACAGGATGGGCAGCAGGATGACCCAGTGAAAGAAATACCGCGCCCAGGTGATCTCATAGACCGAGAGCGTCTCGCTCAGCAGCTTGGCGCAGCCGTCCATGATGGGCAGAAGCGTGAGCGCGCCCAGCAACAGCAGGATGGCGGCGAAGGGATAGCCTTGGGCAGAGGCGCGTGATGGCATGGGATCGGTGGCGGTTCTGGCGGCCGGGAGATTAGCGGGCGAGGTGCCGGTTGTCGCCAGTGCGATTCAGCTGGCGATGTCCATTGATTTCCTTCCCCTTAACCCTTAATGAGCCCCCACCATGCCGGCCCGCCCCGCCCATAAGATCGCAAGCCCTCGCGCCGCCCCGCTCTCCCAAGCCGAGAGGCGGCGGACGTTTGCCATCATCGCGCATCCCGACGCGGGCAAGACGACGCTGACGGAAAAGCTGCTGCTGCGCGGAGGCGCCATCCAGGAGGCGGGCGCGGTGCGCGCGCGCGGCGAGCGCCGGCGCACGCGTTCCGACTGGATGCAGATCGAACAGCAGCGCGGGATTTCGGTGTCGGCTTCGGTCATGACCTTCGAGCATGACGGGCTGGTCTTCAATCTGCTCGATACCCCCGGCCACCAGGATTTCAGCGAGGATACTTATCGCACCCTGACGGCGGTGGATTCCGCCGTGATGGTGCTGGACGCGGCCAAGGGCATCGAATCCCAGACCCTGAAATTGTTCGAGGTCTGCCGGCTGCGCGACGTGCCCATCATCACCTTCATCAACAAATTCGACCGCGAGGGCCGCCATCCCTTCGAGCTGATCGAGGAGATCGAGAAGACCCTGGCCCTCGACGTGGCCCCGGTGCTCTGGCCGCTGGGCTTCGCCGCGGACTACCGCGGCGGCTTCGACCTGCTGGCCGATCGTCTCGATATCTACGACGGCGGGGCGGCGAGGCCGGAAGAACTCGCCAAGCTGAAAGAAGAGGTCGAACTGGCGCGTGCCGCCTGTCCGCTGTTCGATCCGGTGGCCTATCAGGAAGGCCATATGACGCCTGTCTTCTTCGGCAGCGCTTTGCGCACCTTTGGCGTCGCGGGCCTGCTTGAAGGCCTGGCGAATTTCGCACCCTCGCCGCGCCCCCAGCCGGCCAAGCCACGGGCCATCGAACCCTCGGAGGACAAGGTCACGGGCTTCGTCTTCAAGGTGCAGGCGAATATGGATCCCAACCATCGCGACCGGGTCGCCTTCCTGCGGCTCTGCTCCGGGCGCTTTAAGCGCGGCATGAAACTGACGCAGGTGCGCAGCGCCAAGCAGATCTCGGTCAACAACCCCATGTTCTTCGTTGCTCGCGAGCGCGAACTGGCGCAAGAGGCTTATCCCGGCGACATCATCGGCATTCCCAACCACGGCACTCTGCGCATCGGCGACGCGCTGACCGAGGGCGAGGCGGTGACCTTCACCGGCATCCCGAGCTTCGCCCCGGAAATCCTGCGCCGAGTGCGCTTGGATGATCCTATGCGGGCGAAGCATCTGCGCCGCGCGCTGGAGGATCTGGCGGAGGAGGGCGTATCGCAACTCTTCAAGCCCCTCATCGGCGCCCAATGGATCGTGGGCGTGGTGGGCGAATTGCAGTTGGAAGTGCTGGCCTCGCGCATCGAGGCCGAATATTCGATCAAGGCCGGTTTCGAAGCCGCACCTTACGAGACGGCGCGCTGGGTCCAGGCGGAAGACCCCGCGCGCTTGAAGGCCTTCCTCGACGCCAATCGCGGCGCGCTGGCCGAGGATCGCGATCGCGCGCCCGTATATCTGGCGCGCAACAGTTGGGAACTCGACTACACCCAGCGCGAATGGCCCGACATCCGCCTCGCCAAAACGCGCGAGCAGCCGGAGGTTTGAGATTTGCGAGCCTCGTGCTTCGACATGCTCAGCACGAGGCGACGCCCCCCACCCTAACCCGCCCCCACAATGGGGGGCGGGGACTATAACGAAGCGCGCTATGAATTCTCCCGCCCCTTCGCTGGGGGCGGGTTGGGGCTATCGGGTGGACACATCTTGTGGAAGTGACCGACGGCGCGATTTCTTCTCCCTCTCCGCCGGCGGGGGCAATCGCATTTGGCGAGACTGTTGCCTTTCTCTCCTCTGTCATTCCCGCGGAAGCGGGAATCCAGCGCCCCCAAACCCGTCACTCGCCCCTGGATTCCCGCTGGCGCGGGAATGACGGCAACAGAGAGGTCGGAGAACCCAAATGACATTGCCCTGCCCCTGAAGGGCGGAGAAGGACAAAAAAGCAAAACAGCCGGCAACTCTCCCGAGATGTGTCCACCCGATAGGGGCTGGGGTGGGGGTGATACGGCTCGCCGTTATGTCAAAACTTCGGGAAATCCGGAGGCGCGGAGGTCGGTCTTCAACGCGTCCTCCAGCAGTTTCACCACCATGGAGGACCAGGCGCCGCCGCCGAACTGCTGCCTGGCGCGGATGAAGGTCTGTTCGGTCAGGCCGGCAAGCTCCAAAGGCACGCCGAAGCGCCGGCCGAAATCCAGCGCGAAGCCTAAGTCCTTGCAGGCGAGATCCATGGTGAAGCCGATATTGTAGCTGCCGTTCAGTATCACCTGGCTCTCGGTTTCATGCACGAAGCTGTTGCCCGAGCTCGCCTTGATGGCGGCGAAGGCCTGGGCGAGATCGAGCCCGCCGCGCTTGGCCAGCATGAGCGCCTCGCCGGCGGCCACGAGATGGATGAAGGCCAGCATGTTGGTGATGACCTTGATGACGGCAGCGCTGCCCAGCGGGCCCATGTGGAATATCTCGCCGCCCATGGCCTGAAGCGCGGGCCGGTGGGCCTCGAAGATTTTTTTGTCGCCGCCCACCAGCACGGCGATCTCGCCGGCCGCCGCGCGATGCACGCCGCCGGTGACTGGCGCTTCCAATGTATCGATGCCCTTGGCGGCGGCGATTGCGGCGATGCGCTCGATCTCATCCTTGTCGTTGGTGCTCATCTCGATCCAGGTCCCGCCGGATTTGAGCCCGGCCAGCACGCCGCGTTCGCCTGCGAGCACCGCCGTCGAGGCTCTCGGGGATGGCAGGCAGGTGATGACCGCGTCCACGCCCGCCGCGGCCTCGGCCGGGCTCGCCGCCCAGGCCGCACCCAGCGCGACATGCCGGTCGGCGGCCTGGCGGTTCAGATCATGGACCGTGACCGTGAATCCGCTGCGGATCAGGCTGGCCGCCAAATGGCCGCCCAAATTGCCAAGCCCGATGAATGCGTAGCGCATGACGCCGCGGCCTCCCGCCGATGATATTTGGATTAGTCGCCGGGTCCGAAGACCGGGACCAGATGCAGATCCCTGCCCTTGTAGGGATGGCGAAGAGCCACCTCTTCGTTCAGCTCGATGCCGAGGCCGGGGGCCGTGGGCGGGATGACATGGCCATCCTGCCATTGGATCGGCTTCTTCAGGATTTCGCCATGGAAGCCGCCCCAAGTCTCAATGCTTTCCAGGATCAGGAAATTCGGGCTGCAGGCACTGATCTGGATATTGGCGGCACCCACCACCGGCCCGCAGTAGAGATGGGGCGCGATCTGGGCGTAGTGCGTTTCGGCCATGCCGGCGATCTTCTTGGCTTCCAGCAGCCCGCCGACGCGGCCCAGATTCATCTGCAGGATGGAGGCGGCCCCCGTCTGCAGCACGCGGGCGAATTCGTATTTGGTCGTGAGCCGCTCGCCGGTGGCAATGGGAATGCTGGTGCCCCGCGCCACCTTGGCCATCTCCTCCGGCATTTCGGGCGGGGTGGGCTCCTCGAACCACAGCGGCTGATAGGGCTCGATCCGGCGGGCCAGGCGCAGCGCGCCCGAGACCGTGAATTGGCCATGGGTCCCGAACAGGAGATCGCATTTATTGCCCACGGCCGCACGGATCTTGCGGCAGAAATCCTCCGAGAGGTCGAGGCGTTCGAGCGCCGGCTGGCGCGGGTCGAAGGTTGCGAAGGCGCCGGCCGGATCGAATTTCACCGCGGTGAAGCCCTGGGCCACATATTCGGCCGCGCGCTCGGCCGCCACATCGGCGTCGCGATAGACGGCGGGATCGCTATAGGCATGGCCTTCGTTGCTGCGCGGATAGAGATAGGTATAGCTGCGCAGCCGCTCATGCATCTTGCCGCCCAGCAGTTCGTAGATGGGCTTGTCGACGGCCTTGCCCACGATATCCCAGCAGGCCATCTCCAGCCCGCTCATGACGCCCATCAGGGAAGGGTCGGGGCGCTGGGAATAGCCGCGGCCATAGACGTTGCGCCACAGCGTCTCGATGCGGAAGGGATCGCTGCCCAAGAGATGCCGCTCGAAGACATCCTCGATCATCTTGACGATGGTCTCGGGCGCGAAACTGGCGGCATACACTTCGCCCAGGCCCTCGACGCCGTCGGATGTCACGAGCTTCAAGAAGATGAAATAGCGGCCGCCGAAAATGGGCGGCGGGTTGCCAACGACGAAGGTCTTCAAGCTGGCGATTTTCATGCGCGCGCCTTCAAAAGACGATCACGTTGCGCAAGGCTTCCCCGCGCGCGACGGCGGATATGGCTTTGTTGATCTCCTCCAGCGGGTAGCGCTTGGTGATGAGCTCGTCGAGCTTTACCCGGCCTTGCTTATAGAGCTCGACGATTTTGGGCACGTCGATCTGGATGCGCGAGGAGCCCATCTTGGAGCCGATGATGCGCTGGCCGTCGTTGGCCAGATATACCGGATCGAACGTCGCGCGCACGTCAAGGGCCGGCATGCCCACCAGCACGACATTGCCGCCGCGGCGCATCAGGCCGAAGGCTTGCTCGATGGCGGGCTTGGCGCCCACGGTGACGAAGACGTAATCGGCACCCCGGCCGCCGGTGATGCGCTTCACGGTTTTGGCCACGTCGCCGGATGCGGCATCGACGGTATGGGTAGCGCCGAAGCGCTTGGCTGCTCTGAGCTTGGATTTGACCAGATCGACGGCGATGATGGGCGAGGCGCCGGCCAGCGCCGCGCCCTGGATGCTGTTGAGACCCACGCCGCCGGTGCCGATCACCACCACGCTGCTGCCGGCGCTGACGCCGGCGGTGTTGATGACGGCGCCCATGCCGGTGATGACGGCGCAGCCGATGAGGGAGGCCGAGGCGAAAGGCACGTCCTTGGGAATGGCCACGGCCTGGGAACCGTCGACGACCACATATTCGGCGAAGGCACCCGTGCCCAGGCCATGGGTGATGGGTGCGCCCTTGCGCGAGGAAAGCGGCGTCTTGCCGGTCAAGGCAAACGTGCTCTCGCACAATACCTGTTCGCCGGCGGCGCAAGCGTGGCAGGTGCCGCAGTAGCGCACCAGAGTCACCACCACATGATCGCCGGGCTTCACATGGCGCACATTGCGGCCGACCTCCTGGACGATGCCCGCGCCCTCATGCCCATAGACGGCAGGCAATGTCCCGCCCCAGGCGCCCTCGATGAAATGGATGTCGCTGTGGCAGATGCCGCAGGCGGCGATCTTCACCTTGATATCGCTGGCGCCGGGCGCAGCGAGCTGGATATCCTCGATGATCAGGGGCTTCTTGAACTTGCGGCAAACGGCAGCTTTCATGACGGCATTCCCCAAGTGGCGTTGCGATCCGGCGGGCGGCAGTTCCGCAGAATTGCATAGACGCGGACGGATTGATAAGTCCGGATTCGACCTGTCTGCGTTCAATTCAGCCGCGCCAAGGGCACTTAGCCGCGAAGGCGTCGGGGGTCGATTGCCGCACTATCGACGCCGAGTGCCCGGACATCCTCGGGCAACGCCCCCCGCAGCATCAAACCAGCCAAGCTCCTCGCGAGGGATTCGGCCATCATGATGCCGTAGCCGCCCTGGCCGGCGAGCCACCAGAAGCCGGGCGCCGCCGGATCCTCGCCCAGCACGGGACTATTGTCCGGGGCGAAGGTCCGCAGGCCCGCCCAGCGTCGCTCGACCCGGCGCACCGTCAGGGTCGTCCGGCTTTCGAACCAGTCGACCAGGTGCGCGATATCGAGTTCTTCCGGCTGCACGTCCTGGGGCGGGACCGGCGTCGCATCGCCGGGCGAGACCAGCAGCTTGCCCGCTTCGGGCTTGAAATAACCATGCTCGCCGGCAACGCCGAAAGCGGGCCAGCCATGTATATCCAACCCCTCCGGTGCCGGCAGGATGGCTGCGGTGCGGCGCTTGGGCTGGAGGTCCAAGGGCGCCAGCCCTGCCAGGACAGCGACATCGTCGGCCCAGGCCCCGGCGGCATTGACGACAATGTCAGCCTCGAAGCTCTCGGCACCGGCTTCGATGCGCCAGCGGCCGGGGCGCCTCTCGATCCCCCGCACCGCCACATCGCGGAGGAGCCTGCCGCCCCGCGCGGCAAAGCCCTTGAGAAACCCCTGGTGGATGGCATGCACATCCATGTCCATCACATCGGGTTCGTAGGCTGCCCAGCGGATCTGGTCGGGCCGCAGAATGGGGATCATGGCGCGGGCCTGCCCAGCTGCGACCTCGCGAATCTCATGGCCGCCCAGGCCATCCAGTGCGAGCACCTGATCGAGGTCGTCGCGACGCGTCTCATCCGCGATGGTCAGCTCGCCGCGCCGGCTCATCAGCGGCCGATCGGCGAATCCCGCTGGTGGGAAATTGAGAAACTTTGCGCTCGCGACGTTGAAGGCGCGAACTGTTGCGTTGCCCAAGCAGGGCTCGTAGAGCGCAGCGGAGCGGCCGGTGCTGTGGTAGCCCGGCTGGGCCTCGCCCTCCAGCAGGATTATTCGTTCGCCGCCGCGGGAGTCGGTATTTGAATGGGCACTGGCCAGATGAAAGGCCGCCGCCGCGCCCGCCATGCCAGCGCCGATGATGACGATGTCGACTTTCATATCGGCTTACACCGCGTAGAGGCGCCGGCGCGCCACGACCGCAAAGCGCAGGCCCAGCATGACGCAGGCGATGACGAGTCCCGCGGTCAATCCCCAGGCTATGCCGGCCGCACCAGTGGCCTGGCGATAGCCCAGGTAATAACAGAGCGGCAAGGCGCAGCCCCAGAAGGAGATGGCATATGTGGCGGTCGGCAAGATCACATCCCCCGTGCCGCGCAAGGCGCCCATGAGCACGCCTTGAACGCCGTCGAAAATCACCAGCAATGAGACGACTGCCAGCGCCGGCAACGCGGCATCGATGACGGCGAGATCGCCCGTATAGAGGGCGGCGATATCGGCGCGGAACAGTCGAATGGAGAATGCGACGATCAGCATCAGCATGAAGATCAGGCCCACGGCGATCCAGCCGGCGTGGCGCACGCCCGGCTGATCGCCACGACCCACCGCATTGCCCACGCGCACCGCCGCCGCCGTCCCCAGGCCCAAGGTCAGCATGTAGAAGAATGACGTCACGTTGATGGAGAGCTGATACGCCGCCAGCGGCGTCTCGCCCAGCCAGCCGGCGATCACGGTGGCGCCGGAGAAGGCCGTGGTCTCGCAGCCGGTGGCAAACGCGACCGGCAATCCCAGCATCAACATCTTGCCGATGAGATGGTAATAGCCCTTGAGCGGCGCATGGATGCCAAAACGCGCGGCATCGGGCATCAGCAGGACATGGCCTGCTATGGTCAGGAACATCAAACAGCGCGTCAGCGATGTCGCCAGCGCGGCACCCGCCGCCCCCATGGCCGGCAGGCCCCAATGGCCGAAGATGAGGGCCCAGGCGAGGGGGAAGTTGACGAGATTGGAGGCGAGCGACACCACCATGGCGGCGCGGGGGCGGCTGATGCCTTCGAGGAACGAGCCGGTCGCCATGTAGAGAATGGCGGCGGGCATGCCGATCGCCCACATCCGCATCACCTGGCCGCCGCCCCGGGCGATGCCGTCGTCTTCGCCCAGCCAATGCAGCAGCAGGTCGCCGCGCAGCAGGATGGCGCTGAAGAAGAGTCCCAGCCCCACCGCGAGCAGCATAGCCAGGCGCCAAAAGCGCCCGCATTCGGTCAGCCGCCCGGCGCCGTCGGCCTGGGCGGTCAAGACCACCGCGCCCACGAGAAGCCCGACGCTTGTGGCCAGCATGATGATCTGCGGCGCTGCGCTGATGGCGAAGAAGGCCAGTTCATGCCCGCCGGCCTGCCCGACCAGGATCGTGTCCACCGCCAGCATGACCACCAGCCCGGCGCGCGCCAGCATCACCGGCAAGGCCAGCGACAGGGTGTGGCGAAGGTGATGGGTGAGAGATAGTGGCGGAGTCATCCGGCCGGACGATATACGAGGCCGGCCTGGTTTGCAGCCAGGGTTCAATCTGATTTCACAATTCGACACTGTCATCATGAGGTCGTGACGGTTCACCCCCTCGGCCAAACAGGGTAGTGTCGATTCAAGATTCCAAAACCATCCATTACGCCGGGGACGCATGGGACAACATCAGACCATCCCTGTTTTCGATGTGGGCAACGTGCTGATCCGCTGGGATCCGCGCTGCCTCTATCGAAAGCTGATCGCAGACGAGCAAGAGCGTGAGGATTTCCTCGACCGTATCTGCCCCTCCGAGTGGAACCTGGAAATGGATGGCGGCAAGCCCTTTGCACAGGGCATCGCCGAGCGCATCGCCCTGTTCCCCGACAAGGCCGACCTAATCCGGGCCTTCGACGAGCGCTGGCTGGAGACACTCGACGGCGCCGTCGAGGGATCGGTCGCCATTCTCGCAGAACTTCAAGCGCAGCGAATACCCACATATGCGATCACCAATTTTTCGGGCGAGAAATTCGTCGAAGCCAGCCGGCACTTCCCTTTTCTCGCGCGCTTCGACGGCATCGTCATCTCGGCCCGTGAGCGCCTGCTGAAGCCCGATCGCCGTATCTATGAACTGCTATGTTCCCGGCATGGCCTGGCACCTGCGGATTGCCTGTTCATCGACGACAATTCGTTGAACGTCGAGGGCGCCCGGGCCGTGGGCATGCGCGGGCATCATTTCACGGCGCCGGAACGGCTTCGCGTGGAGCTCAAGGCAACCGGCCTGCCATTGAATTAAGGGCGGGGTCGGGGGTTGCCCGGACGGTTGACAGGGGCCCCTTAGCTGCCTATGTTCCGCCCTCCCCAAAAGCCAGGAAGCTCGGGCCCAAGGATCGGATCATGAAAGTCGTTAACTCGCTCAAATCGGCCAAGGGCCGCCATAAGGATTGCCGCATCGTGCGCCGCAAGGGCCGAGTCTACATCATCAACAAGACGAACCCCCGCTACAAGGCGCGCCAGGGCTGATATCTTCCGCCTTCGGTGGCTGGCCAAACCGCGCCCTCCGGCGCGGTTTTTCATGTCTGGCGCCGGGCTCGTCCGGTCGGCATTATTCCCCTCATGCAGATGCCGGAGCCAGATCGGGGCGCCATCGCGCGTGGGGCGGAGATCGCCGCGGCGTTGCGTGGCATCGTGCCGGCCGAAAGCGTCATCGACGAAGCCGATGGCTGCCGGGCGTATGAATCCGACGGGCTGACGGCCTATCGCCAACCTCCGCTGCTGGTAGCCCTGCCGGCAACGACCGCAGAGGTTGCCGCCATTCTGCGCTATTGCCATGAGAACCGCCTGAAGGTCGTCCCGCGAGGGGCGGGGACCTCGCTCTCGGGCGGGGCCTTGCCGCTGGCCGACGGCCTCCTGCTGGGCCTGGCCAAATTCAGCCGCGTGCTCGATATCGATCTTCCCAATCGCGCGGTGGTGGTCCAGCCGGGCGTGACCAATCTCGCCATCACGCGTGCTGTGGCATCGTCCGGCTTCTATTACGCCCCCGACCCTTCGAGCCAGATCGCCTGCACCATCGGCGGCAATGTGGCTGAGAATTCCGGCGGCGTGCATTGCCTGAAATACGGGCTGACGACCAACAATCTGCTGGGCCTGGAGATGGTGCTGATGACCGGGGAGGTGGTCCGCCTGGGCGGCAAGCATCTCGATGCCGGCGGCTACGATCTCATGGGCGTGGTCACGGGCTCCGAGGGCTTGCTGGGCGTCATCACGGAGGTGACCGTGCGCATTCTGCGCCGGCCCTCGACCCAGCGCGCGCTTCTCATCGGCTTTCCCAGCGACGAGAGCGCGGGGGATTGCGTTGCGAAAATCATCGCCGCCGGCATCATTCCCGCCGGCATGGAGATGATGGATCGCCCGGCGATCCACGCCGCCGAGGCCTTCGTCCAGGCGGGATATCCCCTGGAGGCCCAAGCGCTGCTCATCGTCGAGTTGGATGGGCCGGCGGTGGAAGTCGACGAGCTGATCGCCCGGGTCGATGACATCGCGCAGGCCACTGGCGCCCAATCCTGCCGTATCAGCAGCAACGAGGCGGAGCGCGAGCGCTTCTGGGCGGGGCGCAAGGCGGCATTTCCCGCCATCGGCCGGATTTCCCCCGACTACTACTGCATGGACGGCACGATCCCGCGGCGGCGCCTGCCTGAGGTGCTGCAGGCCATGGCGGATATGTCGAAACGCTATGGCCTGGGTGTTGCCAATGTTTTCCATGCCGGCGACGGCAATCTACACCCCCTCATCATGTATGACGCCAACAAGCCCGGCGAGCTGGAAAGGGCGGAAGCCTTCGGTGCCGATATCTTGCGGCTCTGCGTTGCCGTCGGCGGGGTGCTGACGGGGGAGCATGGGGTGGGCGTGGAGAAACGCGATCTGATGCCCGAGATGTTCAACGAAATCGATCTGGCCCAGCAACAGCGCCTCAAATGCGCCTTCGATGCCGAGGGCCTTCTGAACCCTGGCAAGGTCTTTCCCGTGCTACATCGCTGCGCCGAGTTGGGGCGCGTCCATGTTCGAGGTGGCCAACTGCCGCATCCCGACCTGCCGCGCTTTTGATGGCCGAACGGATTCAGCCGAAAACGGTTACCGATCTGGCGGCGGCTATCGCCGACAGCGAAGGCCCGCTGGAGATTCTGAGCCAGGGCAGCAAGCGCTGCTTCGGCCGCCCGATGCAGGCTGAACGCACCCTCGATCTCTCCCGGCTCTCGGGCGTCACGCTCTACGAGCCTGACGAGCTGGTGCTGACGGGTGGAGCGGGCACACCGCTACGCGAGATCGAAGCGCGACTTTCCGCCTCGCGCCAGATCCTCGCGTTCGAGCCCCCGGATCTGGGGCCGCTCTATGGCCTGCCGTCGGGCCAGGCGACATTGGGCGGCATCATCGCCTGCAATCTGTCGGGCCCGCGGCGGGTCAAGGTGGGTGCGGTGCGGGACTTTGTGCTGGGCTGCACCGCCGTCAACGGTCGGGGCGAGATCGTCAAGACCGGCGGACGGGTGATGAAGAATGTGACGGGCTACGACCTTTGCAAGCTCATCACCGGCAGCTTCGGGACGCTGGTGACGATCGCCGAGGCGACGCTCAAGGTGCTGCCGGCACCCGAAGAGGTGCGAACCCTTGCGATCCCTGGCCTCGACGATGCGAGCGCCATCTTGACCATGAACAAAGCGCTGGGTGGCGCGCAGGATGTCTCGGCCGCTGCTCATCTGCCCTGTGATGCCGCGCGGCGGATGCCGCTCGGTACCTTCGATGCTGCCGTCACCCTGCTTCGTCTCGAGGGCACGGCGGCGTCGGTTGCCGAGCGCCTTGCCACGCTTCAAAAGGAAATCGGCATGGCCGGTGCCGTTTTGGGCGAAGGGGAATCGCTGGCCGCATGGCGAGCGGTGCGCGATGTGGCGCCCTTCATCGAGGACAAGGGCGAAGCATTGTGGCGGGTCTCCCTGCCGCCGACCGCGGGTGCAGCGATGATTCGCGAGCTGGGCGAGGGGCTTCGATATTTTTACGATTGGGGCGGCGGCCTGGTCTGGCTCGCCTTGCCGGCGGAAGGCGATGGCGGCGCCGCCAAATTGCGCGGCGCCATCGCTGCGGTGGGCGGCCATGCGACGCTGGTTCGCGCGTCCGTGACGCTGCGGGCATCCGTAGATGTCTTCCAGCCACAGGACCCGCCACTTGCCGCTCTGAGCCGCCGGGTAAAAGAGAGCTTCGATCCCCTGGGCCGATTCAATCCCGGCCGGATGTATCGCGATGTTTAGAAATCGCCACCTCCCGGCTCATCCTTCTACAGGCTCAAAATGAGGACCGAGACAGAGCTAGTGGCGCTGACGGCGGAAGAATATTAGATGCAGACCAATTTCACCTTGGCTCAATTGGGCGACAGCGACACAGCGGAATCGGAGAAGATTATGCGGACGTGCGTCCACTGCGATTTCTGCACCGCCACATGTCCCACCTATCTGCTGCTGGGCGACGAATTGGATGGGCCGCGTGGGCGCATCTATCTGATCAAGGACATGCTGGAGGGTGGCAAGCCGGCTTCGGCGACGGTGGTTCGCCATATCGATCGCTGCCTCTCCTGTCTTTCCTGCATGACGACCTGCCCTTCCGGCGTGAACTACATGCATCTGGTCGACCATGCCCGGCGCCATATCGCCGAGACGTTCCGACGGCCTTGGCGCGACCGCATGCTACGTCGGATGCTGGCGGTAACCTTGCCGCATCGGCGCTTGTTTGCCTGGTCGCTCACCTTGAGCCGGCTCGCCCGGCCCGTCGCACGATTTTTGCCGGGTCGGCTTGCGCCCATGCTGGCTCTGGCGCCCAGCAAGCGGGCGCGGTCGTCGCCCATGGATCGGCCTCAGGTCTTCCCGGCGCCGGATGCCCGGCGAATGCGGGTAGCCTTGCTCTCGGGCTGCGTCCAGCCGGTGCTGAAGCCGGCGATCAACGAAGCGACAATCCGCCTGCTGACCCGTCACGGGGTCGAGGTCGTGGTCAGCGCTCGCGCCGGCTGTTGCGGCTCGCTGACCCATCACCTGGGCGAGGAGGCGCCGGCCGTTAAATCCGCCAAGGCAAACATCGCCGCCTGGTGGCGCGAGATCGAGGGCAAGGGTCTGGATGCCATCGTGATCAATGCCTCGGGCTGCGGCACCATGGTGAAGGATTATGGCTTCTTGCTGCGCAACGATCCGCTCTGGGCCGAGAAGGCGGCACGGGTATCCGCCCTGGCGCGCGACATCACGGAGGTCATGGCTGAACTCGGCCTCCTGCCCTCCGTCCTGCGGACACGGCTCGTGGTGGCCTATCATTCGGCCTGTTCCATGCAGCATGGCCAGAAGCTGGAAGCGCCGCCCCGCGATCTGCTTCGCGCCGCCGGGTTCGATCTGCGCGAGGTGCCCGAAGGGCATATCTGCTGCGGCTCAGCCGGCAGCTACAATATTCTGCAGCCCATCCTGGCCGCCCAGTTGCGCAACCGCAAACTCGCCAATATCGGCCGCAGCGGCGCCGGGATCGTGGCGACGGGGAATATCGGCTGCATCCAGCAGCTGGAAGGCGGTCTCGACCGCCCGATTCTGCACACGGTGGAATTGCTGGATTGGGCGACCGGCGGCCCGCGGCCGGCAGCACTCCCACCCGAAATAGAATCTAAGACTGGCTCAGGCCCTTGACCATGCGCTGCGTCACATCGACGGCGCGCTCCCAGACCATGCTGCGCCAATCATCGGCGTCGGGATAGAAGGCCTGGCGCATGCGCGCCTTGATGGCGCGGCCCTCGGCGCTGTCAAGACGACCGTGGGCATGGAGCCAATTGTCGCCCCTGACGGCATCGATCATGTCCCGAAGGGGTTCGGTGCCATATTCAAGGGTGACGCCGCCGACCTGCGCCCGCGGCAGCGCCGCTTCGAGGCCGATGTTGGTATCGCCGGCGACGGGTGCGGAGGTGGAACTGCCGTCCTCGCTCGAGGTGGCTTCGCCGCCGAACCAATCCTTGATGCGGGCGAAACCGCTGTCCTGCGGTCTGTGATTGCTGATGATCTCCCCGAAACCATAGGGTCCGAGGCCGGTGTGAAGATCGATGAACCCGACATGGCGGGCATCCGCGGCGTTGCGGATCAGAATCTCCCGCAAGGTCCGGTTCGACCAAGTGGGGGCGAGGCCGCCATAGAACACGCCCTTGTCATCGACATACTGGCCCATTGTGATGGCCGACTGCAGGGCCATGGGCCCGTGCTTCGCGCCATAGGCTTGCAGCTTGGCGTCGGCCGCGGCACGAACCGTTTCGGACCAATCCGGTGGGCAGATCGCGTCGCGCAGCAGGTCATAGCCTGGATTCTTCGGATGGGCCCGGCCGTGATCGATGAAATTGCGGTTGAGGTCGATGTTGCCCTCGGTCACGCGCCGGATCCAGGCGAACCCGCTGGGGTTGATGGCGTGGATCAACAGCAGGCCCATATTCTTGGCGACGTCCTCGGCAATGCCGCTTTTCAGCAGCCCGATCTGAATGCCGGAGCCGCAGAAGGTCTCCGCCCCATGGGTTCCCGACATGATAACCAGGACGCGCTCGGCCTTGCGGGGACCGAGCCAAGCGGTCTCGGTCGAAAGAGCGAGACCATCGGGACCGGTCGCGGGGTTGTGATAACCCTCCAGCGCGGCCGAAGCGCTCGCCGCGGCATTCCTGAACTTCTCGCGTGCTGCCGCGTAATTGGCTGAAAAATAGCCGGAAATCTGCATTGTCGCCGCTCTCCTTCATCGCCGGGGGCGAGAAGATCGCAGGGCGCACCCCCTCCACGCAAGCCGTGAATTTCACTTGGGCTTGCCGTGCCACCGTCGGATAATTCACTCATGCACAAGATCTTTGCCGGCCTGGTCCTGGTTCTTCTCGCCTTCGCGATCCCGCTGGCGGAAGCGGATCAGAAAGACCCGCGCCTCGACAAGCTCTTCGTCCAGTTGAAGGGCGCGACCAACCCCGGGGAGTCCCGGCCGATCGAGGCCAAGATCTGGGAAATCTGGATGGAGTCGGGCGATCAGAATGTCGATGCCCTAATGGCCATCGGCACGGCGGCGCTGAACGATCAGGACTATGGTCAGGCCTATCGGGCCTTCGGCCGCGTCATCCAATTGGCGCCCAAATTCGCCGAGGGCTGGAACAAGAGGGCGACGGCACTCTACCTGCTGGGCCGTTTTCAGGATTCGATGAAGGACATCGACAAGACCCTGGCCCTTGAGCCCCGCCATTTCGGCGCCCTCTCCGGCCTCGGTTTGTGCAATGCCCAGCTCGGCAACGAGAAGGAGGCGCTGGACGCCTTCGAGAAGGCCTTGGCGATCAATCCCAATATGCCCGGCATCCAACAGGATGCCGATGAACTCAAAAAGAGCCTGGCGGCGAAGTCGATTTAGACGGCTGCTTGCGAAGGCATGAATTCGCAGCAGGCGACTGCCTCGGCAATCCTGCTTGAGGCCGCCAATCGCCCCACCTGTTGCCTTACGACCTTCGCTTTTTCATGGCCTCGATGAAGATTCGCAAAATCTCCAACTGCGAATTCGCCCTGGGATAGTAGAGAAAGAACCCAGGGCGCTCGATGCCGTAGCGATCGGAAATGCAAACACCGGTCTGGCGCCAACCGCCGCTCAGGCTCGCGGCGCCACCAATCGATAGAATCGCAGGGCACAGAAGAAGGTGAACAGCGCGATGGCGGCGCTGACGCCAAAGACGGTCATGGGCACGCGGGCGGGAATATCGGCCGCACCCGTCGCCCCAAACCCGGCCGCATTGCCCAGCAGACCGGCGAGGGCAGTTCCCATGGCGGAGCAGATATTCTCCAGGGTGGGAACGGCGCCGGCGGTGACATCGCGCTCGGTCTCGGGGGAGAGACCGATGACATATTCGGTAAAGAAGGTGTAGCTGAGGCCGAAACCGCTGCCCAGGGAGACCAGGGCGAAGGCGCTGATGTAAAGCGGCAGGTCATGCCAAAACATGAGCGCGACAAGACCGATGGCGAGCAGGCCGGGACCGAGCACCAGCATCGAACGCGCCGCGGATTTATCGGTCCGGCTGATGTAGATGGCGGTCACCGACCAGGACAACGCGGTGATCGCCGAAAACTGTCCGGCGAAGAACACGGAGGTGCCATGGCCGATCTGAACGAAATAGGCGATGTAGAGCGGGGCCGCCACCTCGGCGCCGAACATCAGGCCCAGAATCCAGATGCCCAGCGTGGAGGGGTCGCGCAGCGACAGAAGACGCGTAGGAAACAAGTGGACGGCGCTCATCCGATCGAGCCGAAAGCATAGGGCAATCAGCCCCAGCGAGAGCCCGATCAAACCAGCGGCCAGCGCGAGGTTGCGGGTCGCGCCTGCGAAGGACGCGGCACCGATGCTGGACCCGATGATGGCCAGACGTCCCAGAGGCAAGCCACCTGAGCCGGCCGGCTTGGCCTTGGCGAGATTCTCATTCGTCGCAACCAGCCAGAGGAACGTCGCAGCCAGAATCAGCAACGGGGCGAAGGCAAGCCGCCAGGACAGGATGGCCGTCAACAGACCCGCCAGCCAGGGGCCGATGAGGGTCGCCAGCGCCCAGACCACCGCGAGAATGGCGAAGGCCGGGCTGACCTCTCGCGGCGCCAGGGAATCGCCCACCAGAATATAGCAAAGCGCCAGCACCAGACCCTCGCCCAGCCCTTGAATTGCGCGCGACAGCAGAAAGATCTCCATGTTGGGCGACATGAGGCCCAGCAGGTTCGAGGCGATGACGATGGTTCCGGCGGCGATCAGCACGCCGCGCGCACCGAATCGACCCTTCAGATAGCCGGCACTGGCACTGCCCGGAACGGAGAGTGCGAGGAACGCCGTGGTGCCCCAGCTCAATTCCTCGGGCCGGCCCAATTCCAGCACCACGCTGGGCATGATGGTCGAGACGAGGAACCAGCCGAAGGCCTGAATGGCGACGCCGATGCCGATGGTCCAGACCGTGCGCCGGGAAGGGCCGAACATGACCTGGCGCCAGCTCGGCGCAGCGGCATTGCCCGACGGCGCGCCGTTGGCGCTTCCACTCATCGAATCACGCGTGTTCCCTCGGATCGAATGCCGACCAGCAGCTAACTTGCTACCGTCACTGTCACTTCAATGCCATGCACCGCGGTGCTTTCGCCCATATCGGCTTTGCGGCCGGCATGGAGAATATTGATGTTGCGATGCTGGCCGCCCAGCTTCGGCCAGGCACCCTTGACGGCCAGGGCCACACCCCGGGGCGTGCGCGCGGCGACATGGACGGGCATCACGATTTCGCCTTCCTCGTTGGAGAGCCGCGCCAGGGCGCCCTCGCTCAAGCCCAAGGCGGCGGCATCGGCGGGATGCAGCACCACGCCTTCCTCGGCGACCTTCTTGCGATTCTTGGGATTGTTGGCATAGCTGGTGTTCATGGCCCAGGCCGAGGCGGGCGAGAGCAGCCGAAGGCGTCCCCTCTTCGGCCGATCGTCGACATGGGGGAGCGGCGTACGGGCCAGGCCCATGGCTTCGGCCTTGGCCGAGGCGATTTCGATCTTGCCGCTGGCGGTAGGGAACTTGCCATCGGCGAATTGCATCACCGGCTGTGTAAAGGGATTGACGGTGCCGCTCGCCTTGAGCGAGACGAAGCCGCCGGATAGGCCAGCCTGGCGGCACATCTCGTCCAGCAACGAGGAATCGCTTTCGTAAAGCGCCGGCTCCACGTAACCCATGGCGTGGGCGAGGCGGCGGAAGATTTCCTGATTAGGCAGGGCCTCGCCCATGGGCTCGCTTGCCTTTACCTGCGGCGAGATGGTCAGGTTGAAATAGGATGTTACGAGATCGTCGAATTCGAGAAAGCTTGCCGCCGGCAGGACGTAGTCGGCGAAATCGGCGGTGTCCGTCTGAAAGAGATCGAGGACCACGGTCAACAGGTCCTCGCGCTTGAGAGCGCGGTGCAGGCGCTGCTGATCGGGGTTGGAAGCGGCGATATTGATGTTCCAGCAAAACAGCGCCTGGATCTGGCGCGGATCTTCCAGGGTAGCGGCGAGATCCATGTGGCTGAGACTTTTGCGCGGCGCCGTCCGCAGCGCCGTGCCGCTGAGATAATCGCCGTCAATGCCGCGACGTCCCCCGTTGAGGTAATAGAAACCCGCACCCGGCTTGCCGATGTTTCCCGTGGCCGCAGGCAACAGGGCGCAGGCGCGAAAGACATTCCCGCCCATGGGTTGACGCTGCAGGCCCTGGCCCAGCCACAGCAAGGATGGTCCGCGGCCATAGAGGCGCGCGGCCTTCTCGATGAGATCGGCAGGCACGCCGGTGACGCGCTCGCCCCATTCAGGCGTGCAGGCATCGAGCTGGCCTTCCACTTCCTCCCAACCCAGCGCGTGTTTGGCGAGGTAGGGGCGATCCATCAGGCCCTCGCGGCGAATGACATGGAGCATCACAAAGGCCAACGCCGCGTCGCTGCCGGGGAAAGGTTGCAGATGCAGATCCGCCGCCGCCGCCGTGGGATGACGCACCGGATCGACGACGATCTTCTTGGCCGGCGATTCACTGAGCCAATATTTATGGGCGTGAGGCGCGGAAGCCGAAGGATTGGCGCCCCAGACGAGAATACAGGCGGCATCTTTCGCCGTGGCCGGATCGAAACCGGTATAGGAGGTGCCGAAGACCAGGTCGAGAGCGACATGGCCGGCGAGATTGCAGATGCTGTCGGGCTCCACCTCGCTGGCGCCGAGACGATTGAAGAAACGCATAGGGAAGTTCCCGGCGATCTTGGAACAAGTGCCGGTGTAATGCGTGTGAAAGACCGTCTGCGGGCCGGACGCGCCAACGATCCGCTTCAACCGCGCCGCGATATCCCCGATCGCCTCGTCCCAACTCACCGCTTCGAAGCGGCCTTCACCCTTCGGCCCGATCCGCTTCAGGGGCCGGCTCAGACGCTGACTGGCATCGCGCCAGGCGCCGTTATAGGCGAGCGCACATTTGCCGCAGAGGGCGCCGCGGCTGACCGCATGGTTGGGATCGCCCAGAACCTTGGTGATGATATCGCCGCGCTTGATCACGGCGATGCCGCAGGCGTCGTAGCAGTCGCGGGGACATGTCGTGCGGATGATCGTCTTCTCGCCGTTCGTCTGGTCGGCCATGGCGTCTCTCCCATCGAATGGGGTGGAGCTTGCCCCCGCGGGCGGGCTTTGAACAGGTCCAGTTTTGCCGGTAGATTGCGACCACCCCGCCACTGCGATTTATTCCCAAGATAGGCCCGATGAACCAGACCGAGCAAAGCCGAACGCGGATCGGTATCGCCTATGCCTTGGCGGCGTTCAGTTCCTGGGGCCTCAATCCATTCTACTTCAAGGCCGTTGCCTATATTCCGACATTCGAGATCCTCGGCCACCGCATCGTCTGGTCGATGCTTTTCCTGCTGCCGCTGATTCTCTTTTCTCGGCAATGGCCGCAAGTGACCAAGGCGTTGACCAACCCCAAGACCCTGATAACCCTTGCCGCCACCTCGATCATCGTCGGTGCGAACTGGCTGCTTTACATCCACACGGTCGAGGTCGGGCGCGTCCTGCAATCGAGCCTCGGCTACTACATGAACCCGCTGGTCAATGTCCTGCTCGGGCGGGTGTTCCTGGGCGAGCGCTTGAGTGGGGCGCAAGCCGTCGCCGTGCTGCTGGCCGCCGCGGGCGTGCTCAATCTCGCGATCGCCTATGGAGAGGTGCCCTGGCTAGGCCTCGGGCTGGCCGGCACCTTTGCCATTTACGGCCTGTTGCGCAAGATCGTCGCCGTGGAAGCGTTGCCGGGCCTGTTCATAGAAACCGCGATGCTGTTTCCCTTCGCGGCCGGCGCGCTCATTGATCACCCCGGCAGTTTCGGGCGAATCGATGGGGTCGCGGATCTGTTTCTGATTCTGGCCGGCCCCGTAACCTTTCTGCCGCTGCTCTGGTTCACCAGCGCGGCGCGGCGCCTGAAGCTGAGCGTCCTTGGGTTCTTTCAGTTCATTTCGCCGAGCTGCCAGTTCCTGCTCGCCATCTTCGTCTTCGGCGAGCACTTCGGCCCGGCCCACTACGTGACCTTCGGCCTGATCTGGATCGCCATCACGACCTTCGCGCTCGCACCCCAATTCCAACGCGAACCGGCGGTGACCTAAGCGACGCGGCCTGATTGCTCGATCCGGCGGACAGGGCGGTCGCCTTGCACGGTGATGCGATGCATGAGCCGATGTGCCGGCGCATAATCGGCAACGGCGAGATGCTGCGTGCACCGATTGTCCCACATCACCAGATCATTCTTGCGCCAGCGATGGCGCAGCTGAAAGGCGGTCTGCTCGGCGTGTTCTAGCAACATGCCCAGAAGCCAGGCGCTCTCGAGTTTCGAAATGCCCTCGATCCAGGTCGTGAAGGAGCGGTTGACGAACAGCGCCCGTCGCCCGGTCTGCGGATGCATGCGCACCACCGGATGAGAGACCGGTGGAAATTCGCTTTCGATTTCGCTGAGACGACGCCGCCCATCGGGCTGTGCGAGAACGATTTCGCGGTAGTTCGGCACCCGCCCATAAGGCCCGCCGCCGCAAATGTCGTGCACGGCCGTCAGGCCATCGATCAATGTCTTGATCGGTTCGGCGAGCGTATCATAGGCGGCGTACATATTGGACCACAGCGTATCGCCGCCGCATTCGGGAACGACCTGCGCATAGAGAATCGACCCCAGGGCCGGGCAGGTTCGAAACGTCACGTCAGTATGCCATTCGTCGTTGTAGACCCCTTGGTCGCCCCGATTTTCGAGGACGCTCACCTGGGGATGGTCGGGCAGATGCGCGAACACCGGATGCGGCGGTTCCAGCTCGCCGAAGCGCCGGGCAAAGGTGAGGTGATCTTCCGGGCGCAGATGCTGGTCGCGAAACACGATCACCAATTGGTCGAGGAGCGCCTGGCGCACGGCGGGGAAAATCGCCTCGTCAATCTGCGAAATATCCACACCGAGGATTTCGGCGCCGATAGTGGGCGTGATTGGTTGGATGGCGAAAGACATGCGGGACAAGCGCCTCCTCTAGTCCGTGACCCAGGCGATGCGGAGCACGTTGGTGGAACCGGGGGTGCCGAACGGAACGCCGGCGGTGACCACAAGGCGCTGGCCGACCTCGGCGAATTTTTCCTCAAGCGCGATGCGGCAGGCCTTGTCGACCATTTCGGAAAAGCTGCTGACGTCGCTGGTCTCCACGCAATGGGTCCCCCAGACCAGG
>WNFT01003338.1_pt1 | contig 31810 bp, 28 predicted proteins | sample 5400191 | NCBI WGS metagenome assembly WNFT01 (sample SAMN13153359, study PRJNA577476) | soil metagenome | isolation source: 80 cm saprolite under Madrone tree | place: USA:California | collected 2016-06-14 | reverse complement strand
CCTTCTTTACTCCGGCGCCTGGCACTAAGGCTCCAAGAGAACGCAACGAAAACTACGGGTTCTCTGCGGGTGGCCCGATCATTAAGAATAAGACCTTCGTTTTCCTCAGCTACGAGAAGAACGACTTCGTATTTGGTCTCTCCGGAATTGCGACGGAACCTTCAGATGCCTGGGTGAATCAAGCTCTTGCTGTTCTGGCGGCTCACGGCGTGGCGGAAAGTGCGGCATCGAAGAATGCCATTGGGACGAGCGGCTTCTGGCCGCGAGGCACAATCGGTAGCCTGCCTGCTACAACTTTGGCGTACTACTTCGAGGTGGCGCCTCTCCACGACGGAAACTATGGCGGGGTCTTGAACTCCGCGTTGTCCTCGAGGTGGACCAATCAATTCCTTTTTGGCGCCAGCTATTTCAACCAGCTGTTCCACGACAACAACAATAGCTTCGACACCAAGGCCATGGGAATATTCCTTAGTCCGGACGCCACCGCCCATGGGCAGCCCATCCACGGCGCTCCCAATATCATCATCGCGCCTCCTTCCAAGGGCGGCTCCGGTGGATTTGAACAGATTGGTCTGACGCCGCCCGAGGGCCGAAGCGACCTTACCTTGCACTTTACCGACATCGTTTCCTACAGTGTCGGAAAGCACCAGTTCCGCTACGGAGCCGAATTCCGCCACGGGAAACTCAATGAGTTCTATCATCGCCGCGGAACAGGAAAGTTCGTCTTCGACGGTTCCCGCGGCCCTTGGGCTGGTGATCCGGTGACCGCAACGGAAACCCCGTTAACAAAGGCTCTTGCCGACTTCCTCGCCGGCGATGTTTCCGCTTGTGACAACTTCCATACCGTTGCCAACAACTTTACCTGCGGCTCCACAATTGCCGTTGGAGATCCGGAACGCTTTGTGTACGTCAACGCCTTCAACGCGTATATTCAGGATTCGTGGCAGCTCACTAGGAAGCTCAACCTTAGTTACGGCTTGCGCTATGAATACTTTGGCCCCATGCAGAGCGACAAGAAAGACATCGCCAACTTTGTTCCCGGAACCGGATTTGTGGTTCAGGACGGCGGCCATCCACTCTTCAACCCCGGTAAGAACCATTTCGGTCCTCGCCTCGGCTTCGCCTATCAACCCACCGCGAAGAGCGACCTTGTCGTCCGCGGAGGGTTTGGCGTCTTTTATGATCAGATTAACCTCAACCCCTTCTTGGATTTCCGGCCGCCCGTTGCGGCGCCTTCCGGGATTCAGGGCAATCCATTTGGCGCCACGCCCGTCTCCACGTTCTCGCGGGATGGTTACAACTGGAGTGCCGTTCAGGCGGGTAACAACTCCATCTTCCCTGGCGTCGTTAAGTGCAGCAACCCTCTCTGCACCGCGGCGGTGGATTCAGCCGGTAACCCGGTCAGCCCGGTTCCGAAATTCAACCTCTATTCTGTAAGCCAAAACTTCCGCACACCTTACTTCTATAACTACAACCTACAGGTGGAGAAGAGCTTCGGCCACTCGGCCATATTCCAAATCGGGTATGTCGGCAGCCAGGGACGCAAGCTGAATATCGTCTCTAACATCAACCAAGGCGGTGCATTCCCGAACTTCGGCAATATCCTGCAACTCAACACCATTGGAACGTCCAACTACAACGCATTACAAGCCATTTTCCGGACAAGAGCATGGCGCGGGCTAAGCACCCAGTTCGCTTACACCTGGGCGCACGCGCTGGATGAAATCAGCGAGTACCGCGGTCAAGTTCTGGACGATGCTTTCAACCTTAAGGCGGATTATGGAAACAGTGATTTCGACACTCGACACCTTTTCACCATCACTGGTACCTATGATGTGCCCAAAGCACCGTGGGCGTCTTCTGCTTTGACGAAGCGCGTGTTCAACGATTGGCAGATTAGCACACTGATGAACTGGCACTCCGGGCAGCCCTCGGACGAAGGCCGGTTGGGTCTGGACCTGATTGGTAACCGGTACGCGGGGATCAGTCATAAGTTTGATCCAAGCTTCGGGGTACAGTGGTGGAACCCTGCCGCGTTCTGCTCTCCCGGAGGTTCCGCTTGCCCGGGCGCTGCAGACAACCTTTCTCGAAACAAATTCTACGGCCCTGGTTACCGTATCAACCTGTCTTCCGGCGTGGGGTCTGTTGGCAGCACTTGCTCCCCTGACCCCGTAGCAAAAACGGGAATTTGCACTGCCTCCAGCGGTTTCGGCCAAGTGACCGACACCATTGGCGACTTCAACGGCGCTCCTGCCATTGGACCTGGCGAAGCCCGCAACATCCAGCTCGTTGGGAAGATCATCTTTTAACGAATAACGAGCCGTATACAACTCTGAGCGCGGGGATCCCAGTCCCCGCGCTTTTTTGTTGACCTTCGATCGATTTTTCTTTACACTTCCCCTGTAGAAAGTTGCGTCCGATTCCATCGCCCCCCGCCTTAGTTTTTTCCGAGCACCAATCGAAGGTTGATGACAATTCTGCCCGTATGTCCTTTGGCCCGCATGTCCTTTAGAATGTGCAGATCCAGAATCCGCTTCCGCAACTCCTTTAGAATGAACAGATCCGAAAAAGGGGGGAGGGGGGCCTCTGGTGAGGCCGGCGCACATTCCGGGCGTCTCGTACGCCGGATCGGGGTTTTCGGCGGTTAATTACTTGCGCAAACGCCTTCTTCGCTTTCCTTGCCCTCTCCCGTTTCTCTGTTAGCCTCAAGATAAGGAAGACTTTAAATACACGGAGGAGGACGCACGTGAAAACGGCATCGCTTTGGCTTGCCCTAGTCGGCACTTTGGGATTCACGGCTGCGCCTGCTTTTGGCCAGGCCAAGAGCTCGCCTGCCGCCACCGTCTCCCGCACCACCAAGGCCGTCAATTTCCGCCGCGCCGGTGGCGCCACCAAGCTCGATTTTCAAGGTACGGAATTGATGCAGACCGCTTTGGGCGAGGCCAAAGTCGAAAACAAAGGCAATCGCACGGAGATCGACGCCAAATTCGAGAATCTCGAGGAAGCCACCAAGTTCGGTCTCGAATACCTCACGTACGTCCTCTGGGCTGTCTCTCCGCAAGGTCGCGCTGTCAATCTCGGTGAGGTTAGCCTCAATCACGGCAGTGGCCATGTAAAAGCCATCTCAGAAATGCAAACCTTCGGCATGATCGTTACCGCCGAACCCTATTTCGCGGTCAACCAGCCGGGCAATGTCGTAGTGCTGGAAAACGTCATCCCGGCCAATTCCAAAGTCGAAAATATCGACGCCAAGTATGAACTGCTCGGCCGCGGCGTCTACTCCTCCTCCAACACCAAAATCGAAAACGCGATCTTCGGCATTGATCGCAAAACGCCCCTAGAGCTCTTTGAGGCCCGTAACGCGGTAAGGATTGCGCACATCGCTCTAGCCGATAAGTACGCACCGTCGATCGTCGCCAAGGCCGAACAGCAGCTCAAGACCGCCGAAGACGTCTACCACTCCGGGCGCGACAAAAGATCCGTGGAAGCCGCCGCCAAGGAAGTCGTGGAAACCGCGGAAGAAGCCCGCGTAATGTCCGTGAAACAAAAGGCCGAGGAAGATGCTCAAGCCACCGTCGCCGCCGAACGGAGAGCCGCTCTCGACCGCGAAGCCAAAGCTCGCGCAGACGCGGACGCGGAAGTAAAGCGCCGGCAGGAAGCGGACCAGGCGCGTGCGGCGGCGGAAGCGGCGAAGGCGGAAGCGGTGCGCATGAAGCAGGAAGCGGAGCAGGCCTCGCAAGACGCAGTTCGGCAGAGGCAGGAAGCGGAGCAAGCTCGCGCGGCGGCTCAACAGCAGCAGCAGGTGGCGCAGGCGGCGGCAGAGCAGGCGGCGCGGGACCGGGCGGCAGCGGTGTCGCAGCAAAGAGCCGCAGAAGCCGAGACGGAAAAGGCGCGGCAGGCCGCGGCACAGGCGGAAGCGGAGAAGGCGCAGCTTCGCGCGCAGTTGCTGTCGCAGCTCAATTCGATTTTGCAGACGCGGGATTCGGCGCGCGGGCTGATTGTGAATATGTCCGACGTGCTGTTCGACACAGGAAGCTACACGCTGAAACCGGGAGCACGCGAGAAGCTGGCGAAGATTTCGGGCATCGTGCTGGCGCATCCGGGGCTGAATTTGCAGATTGAAGGGCACACAGACAGCGTGGGAACCGATGAATTCAACCAGCAACTTTCCGAGCGGCGGGCGGATTCGGTGCGGGATTTTCTTGCGGAGCAGGGCGTGCCCGGATCGGCGATCAGCGCGCGCGGGTTCGGGAAAACTCAGCCCGTGGCGTCGAACGATACGGCGGAAGGGCGGCAGCGGAACCGGCGCGTCGAGTTGGTGGTGAACGGCGACGCGATCGGGAATGGGAATGCGAGCGCGGCGGTGACGTCGAATCGGTAGGCGATAGCCTCACTCTAAACGCCAATAATAAACTCTCCGTCGGCCGCGTAACCGTAGGCCATGCGCGGGGTGTTGAAGGCGAAGCCGGGGTTTCCTTCGCGATCGAGAAGGATGAGGCCGCCGGTAGCGTGGGTTCGGGCGGCGAGAATGCCTACGGCCTCGCGGGCGATGAGTGTTGCAGCATCGCGTGCTGAAGGCCTCGGCAGGATGGATGGAGAAGGGTTGGGATCCGAGCCGACCCCGCGGCGCAGGAAGTCGGCGGCGGTTTTCGCCATTACAACCTTCATGATTGCTTCGCCATAGCCGGTGCAGGAAACACCGCCGGCCTCCGCGTCGGCGTAACAGCCACAGCCAATCAAGGGTGAATCTCCGACACGACCGGGAAGTTTGCAGCAGGTACCGCCCGTGCTGGTGGCGGCGAACAAGCGGTCGTCGGCATCGCAGGCGACCGCGCCGACGGTTCCTTGTTCGTGGCCGCGGTGATGCGCGGCGGCGTGCTTGCTGTTGCGGCACTTCAGCCAGGCGTCGCGCTCGGGTTCCGCGATGAGCTCTTCCGGCGCGCACAGGGCTAGCCCCTGCTCCACTGCAAAACGCTCGGCGCCTTCACCGACGAGCATCATGTGCGGACAATTTTCAAGGACCTGGCGGGCGAGGCGGATGGGATTACGAATGTGACGAAGGGCCGCGACGGAGCCTGCGCGCAGGGTGGCGCCGTCCATCACGATGGCATCACATTCGACGTAGCCGTCGAGCGTGAGATGCGAGCCGAAGCCGGCGTCGAAAACGGGGTCGTCTTCCAGAACTACGACGGCGGCTACGACGGCATCGAGGGCTGAGCCGCCGCTGCTGAGAATGGACCAACCTGCGGCGAGAGCGCGCTCACAACCGGCTTTGCACGCGTCAACGCATTCATCAGGAATGTCCCAGGCGCCGCCATGAACGATGAGCGAAGCTTTCATAGTGCATGAGAGTGGCAAAGCGAGAGGGCGGTTGTCCAGTAAACGGGGGCGGCGATTTGATGGTGACTGCGGTTAGATGAAGAAATCGAGCAGCACCAGCAAGGGTCCGAGAAAAGCGAGGATCATGCCGCCGGTGATGGGGTTGCGGGGAATGCGGCGAAGGGAACCGACAAAGCTGGCAGGCACGGCTTTGAGGCGTGATTCCGGGCGCGGGCCGTAGAAGGGGCCGACAACGGTGTAGCGCGAAAAACTGCGGCGCACAGCGCAAGCTTCGTCATGGATCCAAACGGAAACTTCATCGCGGCCGCGCCAGACAAGACCGGCGCCGAACACGAAGAGCAAATAGCCCACGATGGTGAGCAGTCCGAGCGCCGAGCCTTCACCCCAAAACATATTTCCTCGCAGGTGCCAAGTTTAATTGAGACGCAGAAATGGAGCCGCGACGTTACTCTTCTTCGTGAATGGTCACGAGACGCACGACTTCAAACTCCTTAGGGCCGGCGGGGGTGGTGACTTGAACTTCATCGCCCACTTTACGGTTGAGCAGAGCGCGCCCAATGGGGGAGGTGGTGGAGATAAATCCCTTTTCGGCGTCAGCTTCTTCGGTGCTGACGAGTTTATATTCGATCTTAACCTCGCGCCGAGTGTCTAGCACCACGATGCGGGAGCCGTAGCCGGCGCGATCCTTAGGGATGTTGGTCAGGTTGAGCATGCCGAGATCGCCCATGCGCTTTTTGAGTTGGCCGATGCGCGCGTTCACAAAGCCCTGGCGTTCCTTGGCGAACTTATACTCGGCGTTCTCCGAGAGATCGCCGTGGGCGCGGGCGACGGCAATTTCCTTGGGAAGGTCGACGCCGAGTTCGTGCTCGAGCGCCGTAATCTCGTCCTGGATCTTTTGCTTAATCTTTTTCAATGGGTCAGACATGGCGAATTGGAACCTATCCAAACCGGGCGCAAGTACGTGAGAGAGCAGCAGCCCCAAGGAACAGTTAATTATACCTGCGAAGTGACCAATTATAGATGGGGGCGGATTGCGGCGACAAGAGACGTGGCGGTCCGCAGCGCAGGAGCGAAAAAACACCAAGGGCGTGGTGAATGATGCCATGCGGCACCCTACTCGACGGTGACTTGAAGTGACTGCGTCTTGGTATTTCCGGCGGCGTCGCTGATAGTGAGCGTGTAGATCGTGCTTCTTGCCGGCGAAACGCTGACGCAACGCCCGTACGAAGGCCAAACCGCATTTGGCTGGGGCTCCAGGGTCACGGCTTTGGCGTTGGCCACGCCGTAGCAGAGTTGGACGCTTTCTCCCTTGTGTATGGCGCCGGGACTTGCATAGAAGTTTTGGATGGCAAGCTCCTTGCCACCGAGTTGTTCCAGAGCCACGCGGTCGCTTTCCAACTGTTGTCGGGACTTTTCCTCGCGCGCTCGGCGTTCGATTGCGAGGTTCTGCTGCCAACGGGAAAACAGAGTCCAAACTGTAAAGAGGAGAACAATACCCACTAGCATCGAAGAATAAAGCAGAGGATTCTTGAAGGCAGAATTGGTCTTCGCGGGAGGGTGAGGGCCCCGAGCATCAGTGAGCATGCTTGCCTGTCTTAACGATTGAAGAGATTAGCATTTTGCTTTGTTTTGCTTGAGAAGAAATTTTTGTCGCCGATAAAAGTCTCACGCGGCGGGGTAAGCCACTTGGAGCAAGCGAGTTTGCTCAAGGTTGCGTGAACGTCCAACGGGTGAGTGCCTCCGTGAAATTTGCCGCGTGCTCATCCTGGCCGAAGACGGTCTGCGGGTTGACGCGATAAACGGAGCCGCCGGAAGATTCGAGCAAAGGCCCGACGTCGCCGCCATACTTGCGGTTGTAGACCCCAACCAGCTCCTTCCAGACGGCGCGATCGGTGACTTCTTGCACGGTGCCTTCGAGAATTACGGCTTCGTCCGCTTTTTCCGTGCCGACGGCGCAGCGAGGGTTGTTGGCGAGATTTTTTGCTTTGCGCGTGCGAGGTCCGGTGCTGAACCAGAAGGCATCCTGCCACCAAATGCCCCAGATAAGCATGAGGTGTGGCCGGCCATCAGGCCGGGACGTGGCGATCCAGTAGTTGTGAGAATTTTCCAGGCGTTCGAGCGCCCAAGACCAGGGTTTGAGGCCGGAGGTGGCGTCGCTAGCCTTGTCCAGCGCATCTGGCCAGTACGGGTGGCTCGCTCTTGGTTCAAGCATGGCGTGCCTGCCTGAGGGAATGGACGCGAGCACATTTTAGCAAGCGGGCCGGGGATTTATGAATTCGTTTTGCGGGCCCGGCAAGAAAACGGCAACAGCTTTCTTCAGCTTGTTGGGGTGCGCGGGATTTATGAGACGAAGGCGCAGCCGACGCGGAAGCTGCCCTGCGTGGTGCGTTGAAACCAAACCGGCTTGAGGCTGACGCGGACGGGCGGAAGAATGGGGACGTGCAAGACCGCCAAGACGTTCTCCGGAAGGTCTTCCTGGGTGTCAAGTTCAATGGCGACGCCCCCGAAACCGAGGTCGATAACGCGAGCGCGACGCGTGCCTTGTTCGCCGAGCGTGGCATAGGCGTTGGTGCCCGCCATCGAGACGCGCTCCGCCTTACGCTGAACTGCATAAGCTAGGGCGGGCGAAGCTTGTGAAGGCGTGGCCATTTCCGGAGGAACGGTGGCCTTGGGAGGTTCAGGCTTGGATTCTGAGCGCTCCGGTGTGCGCCCTGATTCAATGGAAATCGGAGCCGGCGGCGCTGCGGACCGCTCTGGAGTTGAAACGGGCTCCGATGGAGCCGAGACGGACGGCGCGCGCGTTCCACCGTTTGCAGTCCTGCCGTGGTTTGCGTGCTTTAGACGATAGAGGCGTTCGTCGGCAACCCGGATTAACTGCTCGGCCTGCTCGCCATCCTGCGGGAAAGTGGCGACACCATGGTCCATGCTGACGCTTACGTTCAACTGCAAAGGCTGCAGCATTTCGGCAAAAACCGTTTCCACACGACGGCTAAGCGCTAATGCTTGTTCCGCGTCTGTTTGCGGCAAGAGAAGAGCGAACTCATCTCCGCCGATGCGGAAAGCAGAATCGGAAGTGCGGAGGGCTTTTTTGAGCGTAGACGCAGCGGCCCGCAGAACTTCGTCGCCTCGAGGATGGCCGTGTTGATCGTTCACTTCCTTGAAGCGATGCAGGTCGAGAACTACGAGACCCAGCGGCGAGCCGTAGCGGCGACTGCGATTGAGCTCTTTTTCGAACGTCTCACTGAAGAGGCGGCGGTTGTAGAGGCCAGTGAGGGGATCGGTGACTGCATTCAGTTGCAGGATTTTTAGCTCGTCGTATTCGATGACAATCGGGACACGGAAGAGTCCTGCGGAAGCAAGGACGTCCATCAAGGCGGTTTTCAGCGCGACTTGGCGACCTAGGTTTTCACTCAGCTCGCGTCGACGCAGGAGCATATCGTCCCAGAGCTGAATGCACTGGCTCTCACGCAAATCGAGGTGAGTGATTGCGCGAATGTAGTGTTGCAGGAATTGACCGCGCGCGGATAGATCAAGACTCTCGAGCGTGTCTGCAAGAAGCTCGAGATAGGAATCCTCGACTGGCAGACGAGGTGGCACAGAGGCGCCAGGGCTGGGCATAGCTGGGTAGTTACCGACCTCTACCTATCCCCGCGGGGTATGGGGAGAAAGCGAATCTTCTCGCTGCCAAGGAGCAAGTGGCGGTCCATCCGTACCATGACGGCACCGCGGGGTTGGCACGCTCATCGACAAAATCGCGAGATCACCAATTGATGCTATCTCAAAGTAAAGAATAAAGATAGGGGCAGGGGCAGGCTTTCGCAGCTGCGGAGTGGGTGGAAGTAACGAAATCACCCCAGGAACAGTGTCGTGGGCAAAAGGACAGTCAAATTACTCAAGTGGCCTTAGAAATTCCAACCCGAATAGACGGATATCGCCGGCGACGCGTTGCCGGAGGATTTTAGCGGAGATCGGGGGAGTCTCGTTGGGAACGACACTGGAGGAGGAGTGCGGTGAGGGAGCCGGAACGGTGATGCTGACGATCTGGTCGGGACGGAGATAATGCGTCGAGGCGATACAGGCGCCAGTAGAACTGATGTTCAGGGTTTTGGTAAGTTCAATGAACTCAACGCCAGAGGTGTCGACACCGCGAAGAAACACGGGTAGTTGGAGACGGATGCGCGGGGACTGGCGCCGCTGAACGGGGTCTAAGCCCTCGCCCTTGTTGTCAATTTCGATTTCCAATCTCCCCCCGCAGTACTACCGACCTAGTACGATTAAGCATATTCAGTGCCAGGAAAGACACTGTCCGGAGCGCTCGTAAGTAGCTATAGACACAAGAGGTTAAGTGTCGAGGCGGCCGCAGGGAAGTTATAGTGGTTCAGAAAGGTTACCTTGCGGGCCACGCGGCTTCCCCAAATGTGCAAATGGAACGCTTTTACCATTGACAGGGGGACTAAGTCTCTGGGAGTATGACCAAGCATCGCAGAAGGGAAAATTTTTTCCTACATCCCGTAATGGTCTCAAAAGCATAAATAATGGCTGGAACAATTGCAAACCCACCGCTTGCCGATTCGCTTGGCAGAGGCGGGTTTTCTAGAGAGCTGCTGGTCGGGCTTCTGGACACAGTCGAAACTGCGGTAGTGGTCGCGGAACGCAGCGGACGCATTGTTTTGATGAACGCGCGGGCGCGCAAGTCGCTGGGCGTTGAAACGAGTGCGGAAGCGGGAATCAATCTGTTTACTGAACTGCTCGACGCCGACTGGAAGCAGATTTTTCGGGAGATCGAAAGCGGAAAGCATGAAGTTCAGCTGGAGGTGGAGCGCGGAGGTGAGAAGTTATTCGTCAGCGTGCAGTGGATGCCGGAGCCGGACTGGGTTGTGGTGCAAATCCAGCGGCAGCAAGACATGCAACAGGTACCCGATCCGGCGACACAGATCACCGTGCAGGAGTTGCTGCAAGAGCGCGAAATAACGTATCGCAATCTTCTCGCGGCATATCTGAAGTTGCAGGAAGTGAACCGGCAAAAGACAGTGTTCCTGGCCTCCGCGGCGCACGAGTTGAAGACCCCGCTGGCGGTAATCAAGGGTTATTACGATTTGATGCTGGCGGGTTCGCTGGGAAAATTGTCGGACAAGCAAAGAGACATACTGGAAGAGTCGAAGGAAAGCTGCGAGAGGCTAGTCCGGCTGGTGTCGATGTTCTTGAATTACTCGGCACTGGAAAGCGGAAAACTGGTGTTGCAGCTTCGCGAAAATGACTTGCGTGATTGTCTAGATGAGGTAGCGAAGCGATGGTCGGAGGCATTTCAGCGCAAGGGAGTGAAGTTGGAAGGGTCCTTCGATCCTTCGATACCAAATTTCCGGTTTGATTACCAGAAGGTGCAACAAGCAGCGGCGAACTTGCTGGACAACGCATTGAAACATACTCCGACAGGGGGCTTGGTGACGCTTCACGCGGGGCCGCACTTCTGGGAACGACGTGTGGCGGAGGTAGCGCCAATCCAGGAGCGGCGGCGGTTTCGGTTGCCGCGGCCCAATAGCGTCGAGATTTCGGTAACGGACAGCGGCCCTGGGATTCCCGCGGAGCATCACCAGGAGATCTTCGAGGATTTTGTGCGGGTGGACCGCAACACCACGGGAATGGGTTTAGGGCTGGCGATTGCGAAGCGCCTGATCCAGGCGCATCGGGGGAAAATATGGGTGGAAAGTGAGCCAGCGGGCGGCAGCAAATTTACGTTCCTACTGCCCATGGATCAGAATTGAATTTGGCGCTAGTAGTGTGAAGTTCGAATGATTGGGAGTGAAGGAGAGTTCGATGGCCGTGAAAGAGAAGATTCTCGTAGTCGATGATGAACCAAGCATAAGAAAGTATTTGCAGACACTGCTCGAGGTGGATGGTTTCGATGTGGAAACGGTGAGCTCCGGCAAGGAGGCTCTTGGAAAAATTAGCGCCGGGGAGCGTCCGGATTTCGTGATTTTGGACGTCTTGATGCCGGAGATGAGCGGGCTGGACACGCTGAAGGAATTGATGCAACTGGACCGGAGCTTGAACGTAATCATGCTGAGTTGTTCAAATGAGGTTGGCACGGTGGTAGAAGCGATTCGCATCGGCGCGCATGATTACCTGACCAAGCCTTTCGAGAAGAGCGAGCTGGATGCGGCGATGCTGAAGTCGAGGCAAAAGAAAGAACTGACGCAAGAAAACAAGGCGCTGCGAGATTATTGCGATCAGGTTACCGAAGATTTGAGTTTCTTAGCGGCGAGCCCGCAAATGGTTCGCATTCGCCAACAGATCCTGCAGATCGCGCCCGTCGATGTGCCAGTATTTATCTGCGGGGAAAGCGGTGTGGGGAAAGAAGTGGTGGCGCGGATGATTCACCTGCGCTCGTCGAGGCGCAACCACCCGTTCGTCAAGGTGAACTGCGCAGCGCTGCCCGGGGAGTTGCTGGAGTCCGAGTTGTTTGGTTTTGAGCAGGGGGCATTTACAGGTGCGGTGCGCGCCAAGCCTGGCAAATTCGAATTGGCCAACAAAGGCACGATCTTTCTCGACGAGATCGCGGAGATGAGCACGCACTTGCAGGCCAAGCTGCTGCATGTTCTTCAAGATCATCAATATTCGCGACTCGGCGGGCGGCATTTGATCGACACGGATGTACGGGTGCTGGCGGCGACCAACGTGGAGGTTCAGGAAGCGATGAAGACGGGGCGCTTCCGGGAAGATCTGTACTACAGGCTGAATGTGTTGTCCATCAATGTTCCCCCGTTGCGTGAAAGGACCTCGGAGATCCCGCTGCTGTTCCGTTACTTCTTAGAAAAATATAGCGAGAAGTTCGGGAAGGCGGCACCAGGACCTTCAAAACACCTCTTGGACGCTGCGGCGAATTATCCCTGGCCGGGTAACCTGCGCGAGCTGGAGAATTTCGTGAAGCGCTATGTGATTTTGGAGGACGACGAAGGCAGCCTGCGCGAATTGATCGAAATGTCGGCGGCTCGTCAGCGGACTTCACCGCGACAGGAAACACCGATGCCGCGCGAACAAGGGCTCAAAGCGTTGGTCCGCGGCCTGAAAGATGAAGCGGAGATGGAAGCCATTGCGGACGCGCTGGAGAAGACGCGGTGGTGCCGCAAGGACGCCGCGAAAATGCTCGGCATCAGCTACAAGGCGATGCTTTACAAGATGCGGCAATTTAACTTAGACACACCGAGAACGAGACGGTCGGCGCCCGCAGTGGCTGCGCCTAAGGAAACGGCACCACTGGGCGCCATTCGGAACCAGTAGGCATCAAACGGATATATTCATCGGTGCCCAGTGCCAATTGAAGTCGGGACCGTCAAGTCCTGTAGGTACCGAGCCAATTTTCCCATAGCGCAAAAGGCGCGAATCCGGTATTGTCACCGAATGTTGAAACGAATTAGGGCGTAAGAACTTGGCTGATCGGCGCATTACCGAGTAAGCCGAAGCAAAGAAAGGGGCGCGACGGACCACGCGCCTTCACGAGCGATCCAGAAGGATGGGGGTAATGACGGAACGGCGCATTGCACGACGTTACGATTTGTCATTGCCCGTTATTATTCGTGTACCGACGGAGCGTATCGCGGACAGCCAAAAAGGCAAGACGCGCGACGTTTCAACTCGAGGCGTTTACTTCGTGCTGGATCAGGATTTGGAACCGGGTTCGGATCTCGACATTACCCTAACACTTCCCGCGGAGATTACACACGGCTCGGACGTTTTCGTGCGGGCGCTGGGGAAGGTGGTCCGAGTAGAGAAGCGCGTGGAAGACGGGAGCTCGCGGATGGGCGTGGCGGCGGTGATCGAGCGGTATGACATCATTCGCGGGGAAAACGGTAAAGCCTAAGTTCGCTTGCTCCCGTCTCGCCCTCCAGTACTACTGACTCCGAGAAGAGCGGTTCCAAGAGAGAAATTGTTGTCGAAGTTTGGAACTTTTTTCTTCTCTACCTTTTTCCCGCTTGCGGGCATCTGTTCTAGTACCTAGCGGTGTAGTCCTCCTATCTTGCTGCAATATTGAGACTTAGCGCCTGGCTGTTTGGTTTTCCGGTTATTCCTGCGCGGCGTGTGCTTGGCCTGTTAGCTGCAACCCCGGGATGCGGGAAAACTATTCTACCGACATGCCTTCCTTCAGCAAAAGGAAACCGGATACCGCAACGGCTTCCAGCCTCGTGCCTGCGGACGACGTCTTGTTCGGACATTCTGCAACTATGTCCCTGATCCGAGAGCGCTTGGAGAAGGTCTGTCACACCAACGTGCCTGTCTTGCTCTGTGGGGATGCAGGAACGGGTAAAGAGATGATCGCGCGTTGGATGCATTGCCGTTCGCCATATCAAGAAGGCCGATTCATAAAGGTGAACTGCGCTGCCATTCCGGGGTCGCTATTGGAAAGTGAGCTGTTCGGGTACGAGAGAGGGGCGTTTACAGGGGCTCGCAATTCAAAGCCCGGGCGGGTCGAGTTGGCGAACAAGGGCACGTTGTTCCTCGATGAGATTGCAGACCTAGACATGAGCCTGCAAACCAAGCTGTCGCACTTTGCGCAGGATGGCAGCTTTTCGCGTATCGGCGGCGAAGCAGAACAATCAGTGGACACGCGCATCATTTGCGCTACGAACAGAGATTTAGACCGTGAAATTGCAGCCGGCCGGTTTAGGCCAGACCTCTATTATCGGATCAGCGTGCTGCAAGTGCGATTGCCTAGTCTGTGCGAGCGCAGAGAGGATGTGCCGATGTTGGCGGAGTACTTCCGTGTGTTCTATGAAAAACAATTCGCGAAAGAATGTGAGCCGCTCGGATCGAAGCTGCTGAACTACCTTGAGAACTTGAATTGGCCAGGGAATGTGCGAGAGTTATCCAACTGCATCGCCCGCTTTGTACTGATCGGGCAGGACGCATTCAACGCACAGGATATGCCGCAAAAGCGCAGCACATCCGATTTAGGTAGTGTCGCACCCAACGGGAATTTGCCTCTCAAGAGTATCGCAAAAGAGGCCATTCGCGAGATGGAGAGGAACGTCATACTGGAAGCGCTCCGGACTAATCAATGGAATCGTCGTAGGACAGCCGAAGCGTTGAAAATTAGTTACCGCGCGCTGATTTACAAGATTCGGGACGCTGGCCTGGCTTCCCGCGCGACCGAATCCAGCCCAATGCCCAGCTTGCCAGTCCCCCTGCCGTTGGCCTCCAAAGACTAGACATAGCTGCCCTTGAGCGTGAGTGCGGGTCAGCAAACCACAATCACACTGGGTTTCCTGCCAGCCAATTCAGCTCGACGGCGGGCGGGATTGTGAGCGGAGTCTTGTTTCAGCTTTTGGATTTGGATAAGGTCGTTCTTGAGGACGAGATCATCGCTTGTCAATGGTTCCCGCGCGAATTGACTTCCCCGTCCGTCACACCACAGTCGAAGCGCGCCGCTGCTTCATTGAGCGAATCAGAAGGTCGACAGCCGTTTGGCCGATGACCTTGGAGGGCTCTTCGCCATGTGAGTTTCCATTTACGGGAACTTCGACCTTCTCCTGGGGGGGTGCCAACCTTGGGGTTTCAGTTCGGTTCGCCGAAACTGTAACGATCTCCTGTAGGGCTACCGTCGGTGAAGACTCGCTCGCCTTCACATGGACTGGAACTTTCTCAAAGAGAGGTGCCACTATTGGCGTTTGGTTCATGCCGAATTCTGCCGCCGCTTGCTCCACCATGTCCGCTTGGATGACGCTTTGCTGAGTTTTATAGCCGATGGTGAGGCAGGCATCGCATAGTAAATTGATGAGCCGCGGCACGCCCTGCGTATACTGAAAGACCCTTTCAACGACCGAATCGGGAAAAGGTTGCGTCCCGCCCTGAAACCCCGCAGCATGCAGTCGTTCCGCAATATACACGCGCAACTCAGGGAGAGTGAGCGCGCGAAGCGTGCAACTTCTCGCAATTCGTTGTCGCAGCGCGCGCAACTCGGGTCGCTCAAGAATGGTGAGCAGTTCTGGCTGCCCACATAAGATGATCTGCAAAGGCTTTTCTTGGTAAGTATCGGCATTACTAATCAGGCGAATTTCTTCGAAGAGTTCAACACTTAGGAGATGGGCCTCGTCCACGAGAAGCACGGAAGTTCCACCCTTGCTCTGCGAACTCAAGAGCATACGCTGCAGTGCGGCGAGACGGGCGGGTTTAGATACCCCAGCGCTTGAAATTTCAAATTCTGCCAGGATCATTTCCAAGAATTCGTCCCGCGTCAGCATTGGGTTGAGAACGAAAGCGGACGCAAGCGAGTTGTCGGCCGATGCGCTCTCATTAAGGATCCGCAAAGCCGCGTGAAGGACGGTAGTTTTTCCTATTCCGATCTGCCCAGAGAGCACTGCGAAACCCTTGCGGCGCATGACCACTTCGACCAGCGTGGCCAGCGCAGCCGCATGGGTTTCGGCGAGGTGGAAGAACTTTGGGTTCGACGTCAGCCGGAACGGCTCTTCCCGCAATTGGTAGAACGACGTGTACATCAGGAGTTGTTGACCGTAAATCGAGAAATCATCACTCCGATCACCATGAGCAGGGGCTGGCCGAAGACCTGAGCCGCTCCACCCTCGGGACGAGTGGACTTATCGATCATCTCATCTCGCAACTCGTCGCGTAGCGAATTCATCGCCTGGGCCCTGGGCATGGTACGGCTACGATTCGGGGAGGTCCATGGTGTAATGAGCAACCCGCCTTCCACAATTCCGGAGCTCAATCTGCCTGCGTGCGGAGCTATTCTATAGAAACTGCACGGGTTAGGGACGGCAGAACATTGTCCCTGGACCTTCTGCACATGGCAGATGATGTTTCATGGAAATTCATTTCCCATAAGCTTCCCGGGATTCAACCATTGGATAACCGCGTTAAGCGGAACAGGATTCTGCTCGCAGCTTGATTCCTCGCTAAATTTGAACGGTTCAAAAGGCCACCCTGCCCAATACGAACCCGAAGTTACATAGACGGTAGGTCGAACGAGCCTAGCAACTGCAGCGGGTCGCGTGGGGCGGCAATCGATTACAAGGGGGAACAGATCGATGTTTCGAGCGAACAGGCCGAAGCGAGATTTGCTGTTTGGTCTTCTCAGGCTGATCAAAGGTGGTATGAGGACCAGCCCCTTGTTGTAGAAAAAAAGCCTAATTTATTTGTTGGCATACTTTGCCTGAGACCGAAGGCTAAGGCTAGTGATGCGGGGAAAGAGCTTGGTCATTTTGTGAATATAGTGTGACAACGATTCCCTTCGCTTGCCAATTCCGAGAGGGGGGCGCAACCCCTCCCATATCATTAAGTCTTATAAAATCAGCAAGTTTCGAGTACTTCTACTCGCTAGACCAACTCTGGCTGAGGCCGAACTATTTGGCGACTGGGATGCAGGTTGTGATCGCAGATGTGTGGTTGGCTTGGGGTGTGGGAAGGATTTCGTGCCTGTAAGTCAGATGGCGAAGCTCTATCCACATGACTGAAATGAACTTGGAATGCGGCAATCCTGGGAAGAGTCAGTGGTATGCAGTTTGCACTCGTCACCAGCACGAGAAAGCGGTTTCCGAACGCCTCTCCGGGATTGGATTTGAAGTATTTCTGCCTACCTATCAAGTTGCCCGGCAATGGAAGGATCGCGTCAAGCATCTGTCCCTGCCGCTGTTCCCCTGTTACGTCTTCTTGCGCTGTGTGCTCGGCCAACGGCTAGAGGTTCTCGCCACCCCTGGCGTTCATTCGCTTGTGACGTTCGCCGGCCGGCCAGCTCCCATTCCCGAAATACAGGTCGACGCAATCAGAAGAGTAATTGAAAGCCATCTCCAGGTTGAACCCCACCCTTTCCTGTCCTGCGGTGATTGGGTTCGAGTCAAATTCGGTCCTCTCGCCGGAATCGAGGGTATTCTGATTCGCAAGAAGACCGCGTACCGTCTGATCTTATCGGCCCAGCTGCTTGGGCAATCGATAGCGGTGGAAGTGGACGCCTTCAGCGTTGAGCCTCTTTCGCAGGGAGCCACGGTTAAATCGCTGGAATCTTCAGGAACCTCTCGCTTCGTTGATCGCGGAATGCAGGAAATCGGAGGCTTGGCGTGAGAGCGAGGCATCGAGGGGCAACTGCAATGAACGCGAAAAGCTTGAGGGCTTGCGCGATTGTGTTGCTGGTGGCAATGGGTATGGGCAAGGCCGCGGGTCAGGAAAAGTCATCCGTTGCATCCCAAAAGACAGCCTCTGAGGGTAATGGCGCGGCGAGTCGGCCTACTCCAGCGGAGCGCTATCCCCGTTACCTTCTTCGGGAGAGCGATGTGCTGATGATCACGTTTCCGCTCACCCCTGAATTCGATCAGACTGTCACGATCCAGCCTGACGGTTTTATCAATCTGCGCGGTGTGGGCGGTATGCACATCGCGGGCAAGTCAGTTCCGGAATTGACAGGGGCGCTTCGCAAGGTCTATGGGGTGTTTCTGCACGATCCGGTCATTGACGTTGAGCTGAAAGACTTCGAAAAACCCTACTTTGTCGCCGGCGGAGAATTAGGCCGTCCGGGCAAGTACGAATTGCGGGGAGAAACAACAGTGGCGGAAGCGATTTCCATTGCGGGCGGGTTCACCGACAAGGCCAAACACTCCGAAGTTGTGGTCTTCCACCGTGTCCCCGGGGGCTGGGATCAAGCAAAAAAGCTCGACGTCAAGAGAATGCTGGCCAATAAAGATTTGAGCGAGGATCTTCAGCTCCGACCTGGCGACCTGATTTATGTCCCAAAGAGTTTAACGTCGAAAGTCCGCCAGTTCATCCCCAGCACAGGGATTGGGATACCGATACCCTAAATCCAGCGCCAAAACGGAGTGAAAATCTAGCATGGGAGAAATACTCTACCCGAGAATTGACACGCGGTCGGCACTCACGATGCGGCGGGATTGGTTCGCTCTTGGGTTCCGGCATCGACGCTTGATAGCCCTATCCTTTCTGGGCGTGTTTACAGGTGCAGTCTTGGCAGCCTTCCTGCTGCCCTCGCGTTATCAGGCAAACACCAAGATTCTAGTCAGGCGCGAACGCCAGGATCCCCTTGTGACTCCCGACGCGTCTATCGCGATGCCACAGGCTCCTCTAGGCCCTACTGAGACAGAATTGAATTCTGAAATTGTACTGACAAAGAGTCCAGATTTGCTGGAAGCGGTGGTCACAATCTGCGGGCTACAGAAAACGACAAGCCGGTCCGGCTGGCGATCCTGGTTCCCTGTCTCCTGGATGGCAGGAGATCCTAAGAAGGAGCTCGCAACCGCTGTGCACGAGATGGAAGGCGCCCTGAAGGTCGAGCTTCTGCCAAAGACCAACCTGATCTCCATCACCTATGAGGATTCGAATCCGCAGCGGGCCGCGCAGGTGCTCCACACCCTGGTGAATCTCTATATGGAAAAACATCTGGCAGTGCACCGCCCTGCCGGTACTTTTGAGTTTTTCCAACAACAGACCGAGCAGCATAAGCAAGGGTTGGAAGAAGCCGAATCCCGGCTGATCGACTTTAGTCAAAAGCAGGACGCAGTTTCGCCGGGACAACAGAAGGTCGCCACGCTCCAGAAACTCCAATTGCATACCACGCTTCTAAATTTGGAACTAAAGCGCACGGAGCTGCTGCAGAAGTTCGAGCCAACCTACCGACTGGTACAAGAGGTAGATACGCAAATTGCGCAAACGCGGACGGCGATCGCGGCCGAAGAGAAGCTCCGCGAAGAGACGACTGACCGCAATCCCATCTTTGAATGGGTCGACTCGGAGCTGACGAAAGCGCGGTCGCAACTAGCGGCAGAACAGACACGGGCCGAGGTGCTCACGAGCACTGTGCGCTCCTATGAGCAGGAGGCCAGCAGTCTGGACCAAAAGGAGGTCCTGCAGCAACGTCTACTGCGGGATCAAAAGGCGAATGAAACTAACTACCTCCTCTACTCGCGCAAGCAGGAAGAGGCGAGGATTTCCGATTCGTTGGACCGCAGCCGGATCGTTAATGTTGCGGTGGCCGAAGCCGCCACGGTGCCCGCTGTGCCGTCGCGGTCCCGGGGTATGACCCTTTTGGTGGGTTTTTTTGCAGCAATTGCAGTTAGCTTGGTGGTTGCGGCGGCGGCCGAACACTTTAATCCGTCGCTGAGGACTTCGGAGGAAGTTCAGGAACTTCTCAATGTGCCGGTATTGGCGTTGATTTCTACCGGCGACGAGCAGGGTCGTTTTGATGAATCGCCCTCTGAGGAACTCGGCACCGCGGTCAGTGCTGCCTCGGATAAATGCTCAGAAGGCGGGGCGCGACAGGGGTCCCCGAACGGCAACGGGTCCACCGTCAGCGACATCCTCGACGTCCCGAAATCAGGGCGAGGATTTCGAGATGTGTAGCGGGGCGGCGTCTGGAGGTTTAATTGGGGGGCCAAGAACACCGACCGGATCGTCGCTGGAAATGAGCCCGCGTGTCCTGCCGAAGGCGGATTCTGAAACAACCACTCCTCACCCGCAGGTGGGATTCCCGCCCGCATTGAGCACTTGCCATGAGCCGAATCTTTAAAACGTTATATCAGGTTGCGGACGTGCGCACCCCGCCTAAAGCTAGGGAAGCCGCCTTGAGTCGAACTCTTGCAGCTTTACGCCAGCCCCGGCAAGAAGAAGAGCTTTTGGAACAGGCGATTCCGACCACCGAGAAAAAAAATGCCAACGCTCTTGAGATTCTGTGCCAAGAACTAAGGAGCCAGCAACGATTGGAGGACGCGGCTGCTCCAGGTATCGCGCCGGAAACGCAGCGACCAGCTGCATTCTTCAGCGGTGAGAACTTTCAACTCGTTCGGCGGCTTTTCCTGGCAGCCGGCGATGAGGCGCCGCGAGCGGTTGTGTTCTGCACTCTGGAGCAGGGAAGCACCCGCAACTGGATCAGCGCGCAAGTCGCCGAACTGCTCACCTACCACACAAACAGTTCCGTCTGCATCGTGGATGCAGATGTGGCTAACCCCTCTCTGCATACCTACTTCGGGGTCGAGAACGGCGAAGGATTGGCGCACGCAGTTTTCGGGAGGGGCTCTGTCCAGGAGTTTGCACGTCCGGTCGGCCCGAGTGGCCTGCACCTGATCTCGGCAGGCGCGCTACCGTCCGGAGCGGATTCCAACTCCCTGCTTAGTTCGGGACGTCTGGATGCGCGCATATCCGAACTTCGCGCAGGCTTCGGCTACCTGGTGGTGAATGGCCCGCCGGCGATCGGCAACTGCCTCGCAACCTACCTAGCCGCCATAACCGATGGGGTCATCCTCGTCGTCGAACCGAGCTTCAGTCCGAGGCAAGCAGCGCGGGAAGCTAAAGAGGGCATCGAGGCCGCCGGGGGCCGCTTGCTGGGAGCTGTCCTTTGGCGGCGTGCGCTGCTGCCTTCAAGTCGAATGGCTTCGCCGCGAACACGGACGAAGCCCGGCCCTACTTCCTGAATGCCGTCCTTGGGATCCCGTATTTAAAATTTAAGTCCGTGTGAGGAGGACTCGGCGTGGGTACGACGCGTCGCTACATTCTGTCAAGTCTTTTCAAGTTATCCGACGTTGCGCTCCTCGTGGGGTCGTTCATTGTCGCCGCTGTGGCGAGCCTGCGTAGCTTCGGTGCTGTCTCGCTCGCGGAGTTTCTTTCCATGAGAATCTCGGTGCGCAACTTCGCGCTGTTTGCAGGCCTACTCTTGCTTTGGCATTCTCTGTTCTCCTTTTTGGGTCTGTACGAATCCAAGCGGCTCTCGCACCAACGCACCGAAGGCCTCGATGTCTTGAAGGCGACCTCGCTGGCAACGGTCGCTCTTTTCTCGGTGGGTAGTCTCTTCAGCCTGAGTGTGAATCGTCCGCAGTTCCTCGGCGTCTTCTGGCTGGTGAGCACGTCCACTGGGGTCTTGAGCCGACGCACGCTGAGGTTCCTGCTCGAACAAATACGACTGCGGGGTCGCAACCTGCGCCAGATCCTGATTGTAGGAACCAATTCGCGCGCGATACAGTTTGCGAAGAGACTAGAAGCCCATCCCGCAGCGGGCTGTCGGATCCTCGGTTTTGTTGACCGGGATTGGCCGGGAATGGAAGAGTTCCACAAAACAAGGTACTCGTATATTTGTGGGCTCGATGGCTTTCTATCCTTCCTGCGTGAGAGCGTCGTCGACGAAGTGGTGATCGCGCTACCGATCAAATCCTCCTATTACGAGGCGGCACGTATTGCGGCGTTCTGCGGGGAGCAAGGCATCACAACCCGTTTCCTTTCTGACCTGTTTGACCTCAAACTGGCGCATGCGAAGGGTGATCCGATCGATTACGATTCCCTGGTAACCGTCCAGGCGGGACCGCCGGAAGGATGGGCTTTGGTGGCCAAGCGTCTTCTGGACGTTGTGATTTCATTTGTGTGCATCCTCTGTTTCGCGCCTGTCTTCTTGATCACAGCCGCCCTGATCAAACTTACTTCTCGTGGTCCGATGTTGTTCGTACAAAAAAGAGTGGGTCTGAACAAGAGACTGATCTCTGTCTATAAATTCCGGACGATGGTCGTTGACGCCGAGCAAAAGCTCGGGGAGATCGAGCATTTGAATGAAGTCAGCGGACCCGTCTTCAAGATCAAGAATGATCCCCGCGTCACTGGTCTCGGAAAATACTTAAGAAAGTGCAGCATTGATGAGCTTCCCCAGCTCTTCAACGTGTTGAAGGGGGATATGAGCCTCGTGGGCCCCCGGGCCATGGCGGTTAGGGATTTTGAGGGTTTCGATCAGGATTGGCACCGGCGGCGCTTCAGTGTCCGCCCAGGAATTACTTGCCTCTGGCAAGTGAATGGCCGCAGCTCTGTCCCCTTCGAGAAATGGATGGAGTTGGACTTAGAGTACATCGATAAGTGGTCGTTGTGGCTGGATTTGCAGATTCTGCTGAAGACTATCCCTGCAGTCCTCAAAGGTACCGGCGCCGCATGATTCTTCCGAGCTGCATCGCCTGCCTTCCTCGGCCCGGCGATGGGCCGTTCCCGGGAAGATACGGCGACTTGTCTATGATTCTTACAAGTCAAGACGAACGGGGAAATGTTCACGATCTTTTTGGACGGTTTCTGTTCACAATTCTGGTTCTGCTGGCGCCCGTTAAGAATGGGAGACTAGACAAGCAGAACGCGTCGACGCATTTCTGGGTTGCGCGCCATCTGCTGCGGGGCGCTCAATGAGCATGCATCAAAATATTCCCGCGGATCTTCCCGTCGAAGCGAAGGCTGGAATCCTGAGAATCACGGAACGTGGGCGTCGGGACGATTCGTTTTCAACACTCATCCGGATGCTCGAGGATCAAGCTGTTCGTTACTGCGTGCTGAAAGCCGAGGAGACGCCGGAGAACAAAACAACTTTCAAGCTGGAACTGGTGGTTCATCCAGGTGACCGGGCAAAGTTGCCCCGGGTGTTCCACCGCCTGGGTGAAGAAGGCTATCTGCCGGTGCAGCGTGTCCGCGATAGAGTGAGTGGATATCGCGTTCGCTTTGTGAGAAATTCCCCGTCGGCGCTGACCTTCTTCGATGTCCTCATTCTCCATGCCTTACGATGGGATCGATCGTCCCGGTCCGTCGACTCGCTCTTCGCCCGCCGTCGAAGACTACCAGATTGCTGGGTCGCTTCCGCTGAGGATGAATTCGACTATCTCCTGGCAAGCGGCATCCTGCAAGGAAGCATTTCCGCAGGGGACCAACAGCGGATCGAAGTACTGCGCGCGGAAATCGGTTGCGAGCAGGCGAAAAAGTTCGCCGAGCGACTGTTGGGAAGTCGGGAGCATGAGGATGAACTAGTTGCAGCTTGCACAGGCGCTCGCCTGCCATTTCTCCTAAGCACGCTGAGGCGCCGACTGTCGTTCCAGATGTTCCGAGACGGCCCGTTACTGTCCGTCGGCTCTGTGCTCAAATCGGGCTTTGCGTACCTCCAACGCTGGTTCCAGCCGCAGGGGCTTCAAGTAGTGATCCTTGGGCCCGACGGAGTGGGAAAGAGCACACTAGGGGCTGCGATTCTCCAGACCTTGGGCCCGCTTTTTGAAGCGAGTCGAATTCATCAATGGCGCCCCCAGGTCATCAAGCCCCGGCCGGAGAAGAATCCAAACGTCTTTGAGTCTCCACACAGCAAGCCGCCTCATGGACTCGTCCGGTCGCTGGCGCATATGCTGGGCGTGGTGTTGGACTACTGGGTGGGCGACCTAGGCTGCATCAAGCCCTTCCTGGCGCGCCCGGGGCTGATCGTCTTCGACCGCGATTTTCACGACGCCCTCGTGGACCATCTCCGGTACAGGTATAGCGGTCCACATTGGGTCCTGCGTCTCTTGCTGAGAATTGTCCCCCAGACAGAATCAGTGTTTCTGGTCTTGAATGCGGACGCAGAGATCATCTTGCAGCGCAAGCAAGAGGTCGCCCCCGCCGAACTCCGTCGCCAGTGCGCAGGATACCGGAAACTCGCTGCCGAACTTCCCAATGCGCTCCTGATCCAGACGGACCAGGACTTCGAGTCAAGCCGCAGGGAGGCCTGTCGGGCCATCGTGGGTTATTTGTCGCAGCGCTTCGACAGACGCTATGGCCAACGGCCAGCCAAGGCGCGATTTCAGCCGAATCGGTCTCGATTCTCAGATAAGGCCGCTCGCGAGACATACCGCTAACCGATATGCCGGCTTCCTCCTTGACAAGAATTTTTGGGGCGCGTTTAGACGCAAAAGCTGTGATTGGCTTCGCGATTGCAGCCGCCCTGGGCGTCCTGCTGGCCGCCTTTCCCATCGCCGGGCTGGCCGGGATGGCGGCGGTTCTGATCCCGTTGGGGATTATGAGGTGGTGCAAGGGGCGCCTGGAAGCCGAAGCCTGGCAGATCCTCGTTCTTGTTTCCATGACCTTGTTTATCGTGCTGAACTACGGGTTTGACAGCTTCATTCTTTCACTAGGAGGGATGCACATCCTCGTGGGCGAGTCGCTGATGTTCGCGGCTCTGGGGCTGGTGCTGCTTGGACGGCACAGGAGCCTCCTATTCAGCGCGCTTCATGAGCCTCCCGTGATCTGCCTGCTCGCCCTGCTCATCCTCGCGCTTATCCATTTGGCGATTGATGTCCCGCGCGATGGCCTGTTTGCCATCCGGGACAGCGCAAAATACATCGAAATGGTCTTCCTGGGCCTGGGATACCTCTGGGGCAGCCAGAAGCGGTATACACCATTGCTGCTCAAGTGGCTGCTCTTCCTTTATGTACTAAACCTTGCCTATAGCTCTACCTTTCCCTGGGCCGAACAGCTGTTGTCCTGGTCGCCGAAAGCCGGAATGTTTCATCCGATTGCTGTGCTCGGCCAATACGAGGACAATGCCCTGTACCTTCTGACAGGGGCGATGTTTTGCGCGTGGATTGCCAGCTCGGTTGTCCGCTGGCCGCGCTGGGTGTTGATTTCCCTCTCTGCAGCGCAGCTTTGCGGTCTGGCAATCCTCCAGGCCCGATCGATGTATGTCGGACTCGTGTTGGTTCTGGTGATCCTCTTCTTTCTTCGCGAAACCTCGAAGATAATCCAATTTGCCTCGGTTCTTCCCTGGGCAGCGGGCGCCCTGCTGACCCTGGTCTTGGTGACCTCCGCCCTCGGCATACAGCTGCACGGACGGGTGGGGCCTGTAAATTTGGCCTTCCTAGAAGAGCACGCGCAGACCGTTTTTGCTTTGGGCAATGAGCGTGTCCGCATGGGGGCAGACACGGATCGCGAGCGATGGTACAGCGACATCTGGGAGAGGGAAAGCTCGAGCCCGGCCCGGCTGATCTTTGGCGAAGGTTTCGGTAAACCCCTGGTTGATCTCCAGAACGAGGAAGGAATCCCGGTGCGGGAACCCCATAACTCCACTCTGAGTGTCTTCGCGCGCCTTGGAATGTTGGGCTTGGTCATTTGGCTGCTCTTCATCTTTCTGGTCATCCGTCGCTTTGTTTATGTGATCCGCAGACGCCTTCAATCGGATGAAATGGTTTTTCGCCTTACGCTCTTCTTGTTTTCATATTTCGTCCTCGCGATGGTGGTTGCTATCGTGCAACCGGCGTTGGAGTTCTCCCATTCCGACTTGCCGTTCCTTTTCCTGTTGGGTGTCGCCTTGGGAATGATGCGCTGGCAGGCTGAAGAGGTCCGCCGTAGCTCATCTCCCGTGATTTGCCGCCCATTCGTTTCGCGCGTGACCTGACAAGGAGTCTTGATCATCGACCGATGCATGAACAGATTGTCGTAACGACGAGTTGGGACGACGGCCACCCCTGCGACCTTCGCTTGGCTGAGATGCTCGCCGAGAGAGGGCTCGGGGGAACTTTCTATGTTCCCTTCACCGGCCCGGACGGAAGATCCACTCTGCACCCGAATGATCTTCGATCTTTGTCGCGTGCGGGGTTTGAAATTGGCGCACACACCGTGTCCCACCCGATGCTTGCAGGGATGAGAGGAAAACGGCTGTGGGAAGAAGTGGCTCTTTCCAAGCAGATGCTCGAACAGATCCTGGGACAGGAAGTCGCCATGTTCTGTTATCCCCGTGGATACTACGACAAGCGGGTCCTCCGCGCTGTGCAGGAGGCCGGGTATCTGGGCGCACGCAGCACGCGCATGCTGTCTTACTCTTCGGAGTTCCGCCGGTTCGAGATGCCGACCACACTACAGGCTTATCCGCACCCGCCTCTCGACTACCTCAAGAACTTAGGAAAGCGCAAGGATCTGGTCGGCCTGTATCGATATCTGACCCGATGGTCCCGCTACGGAAGTTGGGTTGAGATGGGCAAGCGGCTTTTCGACCGGGTGCTTCAGGAAGGGGGCGTCTGGCATTTGTACGGCCACTCCTGGGAGATCGAGGAATTGAATCTATGGAGCGGGTTGAGCCAACTGCTTGATCACGTCTGCAACCGGCCGGGCGTGATTTATCCCAGCAACGGCCGCGTCCCCCAACTCGGGCAACAGGATGGAAGACTCTCCCGGATCGCCGAGGTCGTATGAAAATCGTGCTGGTTCACAACTCCTATCAGCAGCCCGGAGGCGAGGACGTCGTGTTCCAGCAGGAACGGGATCTACTTCGGTGCATGGGTCATGAGGTTGTCGAATACGTGCGCAGCAATCATGAGGTGGAGCAGTTCATATCGATTCGCCGGGTAGAGCTCGCGAAGCGAACCATCTGGGCCAGCGACACACGGAGGGAATTTCGGCAATTGCTTCAGCGCGAAAGGCCTGACGTGGTCCACATCCACAACACCTTCGTGATGATCTCCCCGTCGATTTACTGGGCTTGCAAGGACGCGAAAGTGCCAGTGGTCCAGACGCTCCACAATTACCGTCTGTTTTGCCCCGCAGGGGCTTTCTTTCGCGAAGGCAAGGTCTGCGAGGAGTGCTCGCAGCACAGTTTGTGGCGAGGCGTGAGCCACGGTTGCTATCACGGCTCGCGATCGGCAACCGCTACTGTGGCACTGATGCTTGCCGTGAATCGCTGGCGAGGGACCTGGACCCAAGCAGTGGATTGTTACATTGCCCTGACCGAGTTTTCCCGCAGGAAGTTTCAGGAGGCAGGCCTTCCCGGCGCGAAGCTGACCGTGAAGCCCAACTTCGTCGCTCCTGACCCTGGCGAATGCACCGGGGAAGGCGAGTACGCTCTGTTCGCTGGTCGACTGACGCGAGAGAAGGGGCTGTGGACACTGCTGGATGCCTGGGAATCCTCACGCTCTAGTCTTCCCCTGTGGATCATCGGCGATGGCCCGCTGCGCGCGGAGCTCGAGGCACGAGCGGCAAAGCGAGGTCTCAACCAGGTGACCTTCTGCGGACGGATGACGCACGCGGATACGCTGGCGGCCATGAAGAAGGCAAGAATGGTGGTCCTTCCCAGCGAATGCTACGAAGCATGCCCCACCGTTATTCTTGAGGCCTACGCGTGCGGTGTACCGGTGATTGCCTCGGCTCTAGGGTCCATGCAGGATATGGTGGCTGACGGCCGCACTGGACTGCTTTTCCGTGTCGGCGATCCGCGGGACTTCGCTGCGAAGATTCAATGGGCCTGCTCCGACGCCCGGCGCCTCCAAAGGATGGGACGGGCCGCCAGGGCCGAGTACGAGGCCCGTTATACCGCCGAAAAGAGCTACCGCGACCTGCTCAAAATCTATCAGCACGTAATTTCCAATCGGGCGCAAGTAAGCGCTCCTATGGAGCCGGTGCCCGCTGTGTGATCCGTAAACCGCGACCATGGGTCGCGTTATTCCGAAGTGCGGCTTCTCGCGGTCTAAAACCCCAAGGACAACATGTTCTCAACGAAAGTGAGGCCCCGATGTCCAAAACGGAAGATTTGAGGAATCATCTTCATGCCTTGTCAACGTTGGCGTTTAGCCCCGCCCGAGCTGCCGACGTGGTTCCTTATGTTGCCGGTCTCAATGCTGGGCGGCGCACCCATCTTCTCGCCCTCACCGACGCACACCATGTTGTTCTCCGCGCGCTCCAGCCCCTTGCAAAAGCGGCCGCTGCGGTCGGCGCCCCCGAAGTCAGCGAGTTCGCCGACACTGCCTTGACGAAGGAGCACGCGCGAATTGAAAACGCGCTGTCGTTCTTGGAGGCTGTCTGCGGTGAACTGGAGTCCGCGGGCTGTTCGGTCGTGGTAATGAAGACGCTGGACCACTGGCCAGATTTCGGCAACGATCTCGATCTGTTTACCCAAGCGGATCACAAGCTGGTCACCCAGCTGCTGGTTCGCAAGTTCAATGCCAGCCGCCTGCCGCGTACGATCGGCGATCATCTCGCAGGCAAGAGAAGCTACAGGCTCCCGGGCTTGGACCAGGACGTCGAAATTCACTTCCGCAGGCTCGGACAGGCCGGCGAACACTCGGACTTGGCTGGCCGGTTCATTTCCCGACGTAGGACCATGCAGGCGAGCGGACGCAGGTTTCTTGTTCCGGCTCCGGAGGAGCGAGTGATCGCGGGAACCTTGCAGAGGATGTATCGTCATCTGTACTTCCGCGTGTGCGACACCCTGAATACTGCCACGCTGGTCGAATCCGGCGCGCTGGATTACGCCGAGTTGCGCGCCGCGTGCGACATCGGAGGCATTTGGCCCGGGGCCGCGACGTTCTTGGAAATCATTTCGGAGTGCCTGCGGAAATATCGTGGCGTAGGTCTGCCTCTTCCCGCCGAGGTAGCTTCCTCGGCATTGTTTGGTGCGTACAAGCTCTTTCCGCGCGGCCGGTTCCTTTATTTCCCTGTGATGCCGGAGGGGGTTGTTCTCTATACAAGACAACTGAGGCATACGGCCCGGCACGGCAGGCTTTCGGCCGCGGCGCGTCTGAGCCTGCTGCCGCCTCTAGCGTCCGCCGCAGCCCTAGCCTACGCCGTCGTCGGCAGCAGTGAACGGATATGGTGAACACTCGGTTGCGAACTTAGAAATGGCCAAGCAAGCGTTGACACAATTCCGCCCTCCACTTCGCCATGCTTTGGCGGTAGGTAGCTCAAATTACGGCAAGAGGGTTCTGCACTCGATTCCGGCGCAATCTTAAAACCGCCGACGTGAAAGACCGAAGAGAATGACTGACGATAGAACACAAGAAGGCCGGTTTCCCGTCCTCGGTGTGCCGGTGGATGCGGTGCAAATCGGCGATGTGATCCGACGCATGGAGCAATGGATTTGCCGGAAAGACGCCAGCCGCTACATCGCCGTCACAAACGTCAACAACATTGTTGAGGCGCAGCGCAGCCGTTCGTACAAGCAGACACTGGATTCGGCGGACATGGTGATTCCGGACGGGATGCCCTTGGTCTGGGTCGGCCGGCGAAGGGGTTTCGGCATGCCGCGACGCGTGTGCGGTCCGGATCTCTTCGCAACGTTTTGCCGAGAGACACACCAGAAGGGTTACACTCATTTCTTCTACGGGGGTGCTCCCGGCGCGCCGGAGGAGTTGGCCCGGGTACTGAAGAAGCGATTCCCTGATTTGCGAGTCGCGGGCACCTATTCCCCGCCGTTCCGCCCGTTGACCCCTGAGGAGGATGCCCAGACCGTCGCGATGATCAATCAAGCGGCTCCAGACGTGCTTTGGGTGGGCCTGGGGTGCCCAAAACAAGAGCGCTGGATGTTTGAGCATCGGTCCCGTCTGGTAGTGCCCGCCGTCGTGGGAGTTGGGGCTGCCTTCGATTTTCTGAGTGGACGACTACAGCGGGCACCGCAGTGGATGGGGGACTACGGACTAGAGTGGCTCTATCGTCTCTGGAAGGAGCCCCGACGCCTGTGGCGTCGCTACCTGGTCTCGAATAGTTCGTTCCTCTATTACTACTGTCTCGAGAGGATTGGTCTGAAGCGATTCCCTGAAACGGGCGAGCTAAATTAGCTGCCAACGCCCGACGATGGCTCCCGAGAGCCAGTCAAGAAGTGGATCTCGCAATGTTTGACAACGCAAATGCAAAAGCGCACCTTCGCGCACTGTCGCAATTAGTGTTCTGCCCTGAGAGATCGGCCGAGGCGGTTCGTCATGTTGTGCAGGATCAGAGAAGGAAGAGCACAGCTTGGCCCTGCAGATGTCCGCGTGAAGGTCCGGCTCCTTCCGACGAGAAAAGAGTATATGTCCCATATTGAATCCGCTACTGCGTTGCGTACCCCGAAAGATGTGGTGGCGTCTCGGTCCTCCGGCTGGAGCAAATGGCTGGCCAAAGGTATGTTCGCGGTCTTAGATCAAGGCTTGATTTCTGGCTCGAACTTCCTGTTGGGAATTCTTCTGGCGCGATGGCTTGGCGCCGACCAGTACGGAGCATACGCGCTAGCGTTCGCGATGTTCATCCTAGTGTCGCTGGTGTACCAATCGCTGGTGCTGGAACCTATGACCGTGTTTGGGCCGTCCGTGTACCACGGCGAACCACGGAAGTACCTAGGAATCTTAGTTCGACTGCAAACGGCGCTGGGGTGCGTTGTTTTTGTAGTGGGTGCTATCGCTGCAGCCTATTTCTACGCGCGGGGATCGGCACAACTGGCGCCAGCGCTGGTGGGGGCGACAATTGCCGGGCCCTGCGTGCTGTTGCTCTTGTTTGCGCGCCGCGCCTGCTACGTCGAGCTCAGTCCGAGCCGCTCACTGAGCGGGGCCGTGTTGTACATGCCCCTGCTACTAGGCAGCATCTGGATTCTCCGTATGCTCAAGCTGCTCTCGCCGTTCACAGCGTTTGCCGCCACCGGAGTTTCCGCACTACTGGTCAGTGCGCATCTGTTATGGCGGTTGAAGCCCGCGATGGCACTAGAGGCAAACGGCCCGCAGCTGCACGAGGTGAGCCGGCGCCACTGGGATTATGGCCGATGGGCACTTGCAGGTGCGGTGTTCCTGTGGATTCCATGGAATATCTGCTATCCGCTGGTGACCAAGTTTTGGGGTCTTGCTGAAACCGGAAGCCTTCGGGCCCTGCTGAACCTGGCCTTGCCGATTACGCAGACCTATTCGGCGTTTACATTACTGTTCCTGCCATACACCGCACGGCTGGGCCAGCGGGAAGGTTGGCCCGCGATGAAAAGTCAGGCTCTGCGGATTGCTGGCGTCTACGCCGGCGGCTCCGCTCTGTACTGGCTGTTGGTTTGTATGTTCAGTGGGCCGCTGGTCCGGTTTCTCTACGCGGGCCACTACACAGAGATAATTTCACTGCTGCCATGGGTTGCGCTGTCATCCATCATCGGCGGGATAGTGATGGGACCAACGATCGTTATTCGTGCGATGCAATCGCCTGCGTCGGTTTGTTGGATTTATTTATTCTCGAGCGCAGTGGCGGTGGGCGTCGGCACGCCAGCAATTTGGGCGTGGGGAATGCGGGGAGCTATTGTCGCCCTGGTCCTTTCGAGCCTCACCACCATCGTAAGCGGATATCTTATTCTTAGGGCACGGGTCCGGCCCGAGCAGTCTCCGGGGACGGTCAAGCAGGCGGTTGCTGCCGAGCCTGCCTCATTCAGCATCTAGTACTAGACAGTGTTCGATAGAACTCAATATCAATGATTCTGTCTGATACCAAGGTTTTGAATCTCCGGACCGGCGCGCTCGGCCTTCCAAGCTTCGTTTTTTGTTGCGCTAGGACCGTTCGAGCGTGGAGCCATGCAGATCGTCTTGCCGGCACGGGCCGGGAATTCCGATCTGGTAGTTTCAGTTTGTTGGCTCTTTTATGGAATGAAGAGGAACTGGGCAGTCTTTGCAAGGATTCTTGATGACAAGCGCTTTGCGATCGGGCTTGGCTTGGAAATTGACGACAGTCCGCCGGATCCTGGAGAAGGAGGGTTTCTGGGTACTACTCTGGGAGATATTGTGTCAGGGCCTCAAGCCGCTGCTAAGGGTTTACGAGTCCGTGGCGTGGCGGTGGAATCTTGCGAGGGGCCGTCTCTGTTTTAATGTGCACGGTAATGCGTTGACGGTGTTGCCTGGGGATCGCGGGATATCGCGGGAGTTGTCAGTCTATGGGACGCATGAGCCCCGGTCCACCCAGCGCCTCAAACAGTTTCTGAAGCCGGGAATGACCGTGGTGGATATCGGGG